>Ga0209181_10003098_pt1 | contig 26185 bp, 22 predicted proteins | sample MAT05_FD_187208 | JGI IMG/M metagenome (GOLD analysis project Ga0209181, IMG submission 187208) | Freshwater microbial communities from Lake Fryxell liftoff mats and glacier meltwater in Antarctica - MAT-05 (SPAdes) (version 2) | ecosystem: Environmental > Aquatic > Freshwater > Ice > Liftoff...
GTACGCTCCGCCGAGCCGCACGAGAGCGTCGCGGAGGCCAGGAACCCTGAAGAACCAGCGGTCGGCGAGGCCGGTCGGCAAACGTCCGCAGTCCGTGAGGATACGCTCGAAGAAGAGCAGCGACTCGTAGCCGAGCATCCCGTGGTTGCCGACGAGCATCGCAGGACCGTGTTTCGGGACGTTCTCGATACCCTCGCAGCTCACCGAGTGCAGACGCGTCATCGCCCGTACCAGCGGTCGTACCGCGCGCACCAACATCGGGCTGGTTCGCGCTTGCCACTCGAGGCCGTCCGTGTTGCGCCAGGGTCTCGATTTTCTCGCGCGTTCGGACTCCACCGCGCGAGTGTAGGGGGCGTCTTCGTCGTCGACCAGGCTTGATCCGCACGAGCTCGCATTGGCCCGGGAGCTGGTCGCGTTGCGTCAGAGCTTCGCGCGTCTCCGCACGCGCTCGCCTTCGCGGCGCGCGTCGCTGCGCACGGTGTCGGCGTCGAGCGTGCGCAGCTCCCCGTCGGCGACGACGACGCGGCCGTCGACGAGGACGTGTCTCACGTCGCTCGCGGTGCACGCGTAGACGATGCGCGCGATGGCGCCGCCGCCGGGCTCGGCGTGCAGCGCGTCGAGCCGCACCACCGCGAGGTCGGCGCGCTTGCCGAGCTCGATCGAGCCGGTGAGCGCGTCGATGCCGAGCACGCGCGCGCCGTCGATCGTCGCCATCGCGAGCGCGTCTTCTGCTTTGAGCGCGCCTGCGTCACAGCGCTTCACCTTGGCGAGCAGCGCTGCCTGACGCAGCTCGGTGAACGGATCCATGCGGTTGTTGCACGGTGCGCCGTCCGCGCCGATGCCGACCAACATGCCTGCGTCGCGCATCGCGACGACGTCGGCGATGCCGCTCGCGAGCTTCAAGTTCGCGCTCGGGCAATGAGCGAAGCGCGTTCCGGCGCGCGCGATGGTGCGCATCTCCGCCGGGCGCAGCTGCACGCCATGCGCGAGCACGGTGCGCGGGCCGGTGACGCCGTATTCGGCGAGCGCGCTCACGTCGTCTTTGCCGAGAGCGTCCTTCACGGCCTTGCGCTCGTCGGCGTGTTCGGCGGCGTGCGAGTGCAGTAGCACACCCGGCGTCGCGTGTGCGGCCGCAGCCGCGCCGCGCAGCAGCTTCTCCGTACACGACAAGATGAAGCGCGGTGCGTATGCGTAGCCGAGCCGCCCATCTTCCGCGCCGTGCCAGCGCGCGCGCAGACGATCGCTCTCGGCGAGGCTCTGCTTGGTCGTCTCGCGCAGCCCGCGCGGCACGCCGACGCCGGTGTCCATCATCGCCTTGCCGGAGAAGGCGCGCATGCCGGACTCGGCGATCGCGGTGAACACGGCGTCGTGGTGGTTCACCGTACCCATGTCGAGGATCGTCGTCGTTCCCGCGCGCAACATCTCCGCGAGCCCGAGCCGCGCGCTCGCGTAGAGCGATCGCTCGTCGTGCGCCGCCTCGAGCGGCCAGATGCGCTGCTTGAGCCACTCGAGCAGCGGCAGATCGTCCGCCATGCCGCGGAACAGCGCCTGGCAGAGATGCACGTGCGTCTGCACGAAGCCGGGCATCACCGCGCAGCCGCGCGCATCGAGCACGAGCGCGGCGGCGCGCGGCGCCCTCACGCGGCCGAGCTGCACGATGGTGTTGCCGCGCACATGCACGTCGGCGCTGAGCACGCGCCGCGTCGCGTCCATCGTGACGACGGTGCCGCCCCGCAAGATGACGTCCATCCCGCCATGCGCGGCCGCGTGGAGCGCTTCGCCGATCACGCCTGGCTCCACACGCGACGCAGCGCCCGAGCGCTCACGCGAGCGCATCGCGTCAACGCGCTCAAGGCTTCCCGCCGTGCTCCGGCAGCTGCGCCGGATCGAACGCGTGCGGCAGCAGCTCGGCGACGCTGCTCACCAGCACGCCGCTGCCATCGAGCGCGACCGAGCGCACCGGAAACGACGGCGCGAACTCGGCGAGCACCTGTCGACACCCGCCGCACGGAGACGCAGCGCCTGGCCCGCCGGTCACGATCGCGCACGCGAGAAAACGTCGCGCGCCGGCGCTGATCGCAGCGGAGATCGCGCCGCGCTCGGCGCAGAGGCCGAGCGGATACGCCGCGTTCTCGCAGTTCGCGCCGACGAAGATGCGTCCGTCATCGGCGAGCAGCGCTGCGCCGACTTGGAAGCGTGAATACGGCGCATGCGCGTTGGCGCGCGCCGCAGTGGCGGCGTCGACCAGCGCCGTCCAGTCGATCGCGTCCACCGCGCTCACGCTTCTGCGCCTCGTCCGGCGGCGATGCCGTTGAGTACGCCCTCGAGCAGCGCGGTGAAGCGTCCCTTCACGCGCTCCGCGACATCGGTCACCTCGGCGTGGTTCAGCGTCTCGCTCGACAGGCCGGCTGCGACGTTGGTGATGCACGAGAAGCCGAGCACGCGTGCGCCCATGTGCCGCGCGGCGATCGTCTCGAGCACCGTGCTCATCCCGACGGCGTGTGCGCCGAGCGTCCGCAACATGCGCACCTCGGCCGGCGTCTCGTACTGCGGCCCGAGCATGCCCGCATAGACACCGCGCAGTAGACGAAAGCCCTGCGCCGCGGCGACGGCCTCGGCGAGCCGACCGAGATCCGGATCATACGCGCGCGTCATGTCGGGAAAGCGCACGCCGAGAGCGCTCTCGTTGCTGCCGGTGAGCGGGCTCTGCGCGGTGAGGTTCAGGTGATCTTCGATGAGCATCAGATCGCCTGGCATCATGCCGTCGCTGATCCCGCCGGCCGCGTTGGTGACGAGGATCGTCTTGACGCCGAGCGAGATCATCAGCCGCACACCGAACACGACATCGGCGACGGGGTGCCCCTCGTAGAGATGCACACGCCCTTGCATCGCCGCGACCGGAAGCGCGCTGCCGTCGCCGCTCTTTCCGCCGACGGTGCCGAGCACGAGATTGCCGGCATGACCGACGACGTGGGAGACCGGCATACCGGGCACCTCGCCGAACGGCAGCACGACGCGATCGCTGAGCGTGTCCGCGTAGCCGCCGAGCCCCGAGCCGAGCACCAGCCCGACCTGCGGTGCGATCTGCGTCTTGCTCTTCACGTACTTCACGGCGTTCTCGAGACGCGGCGCCTGCGGGGAATCATCGTGCATGGCGCGTAGAGAAGTCGCGGAGCGCTGCAAAGTCAAGGGAGCGCGCCTTTCGGCTTGCTGCTGCGCGGCTGCACGTCGCCCAGGATCTCACGCCGGCGCGAGCTCGCCCATCGCGCGCATCTCGCTGGTGCGCGTCGGCACGTACGGCGGCGCGAGCGCGACGCGGAGGCGGGCGCGCACTTCGTCGAGCGGCAGCGGCATCAGCTCTTCCCACATGGCGGCTGGCAGCCACGCGGCCGCGAGACCGTCGCGAAACGCGTTCACCACCAGCCGCGTCAGCTCGAGATCGCGGCCGCGGAGCAGCGCCGTCGCGACGATGAGCGCGACGCCCGGGTTCTTCGTCTGCGCGGCGCTGAACGCGAGCAGCGCCGTCTCGCCGACGACATCACCCTGATAGCCGCTGACGGCGTGCCAGAGATCGTGCGTGTCGCGCAGTCGATCGCCGACATACGCGAGCTCCGCATGCACGTCGAACGCGCCGGTCTCGCCCATCACCGACGCTTCGACGAGCCCGTCGGCGCTGATCCCCTCGCGATCGAGGAACGCGAGATACGCCTCCGCGAGCGAGCCGCGCGGCATCGCGCGCAGCTTCTCGGGGCCGGCTCGGCACTCATCGGCTTCGAGAAAGGGACTCCATCACTTCGGCAGCCGAGAGCGCTTGGTGCACGCGGTGATCAGCCGCCGCGTGAAGGCGATGAACCACGAGGTCGTGCTCGCGCTCGTCGGCCTGCCGCCTGGCGACACGGGAGGACACGCACCAACGATCGCGCTGTTCGAGCGGCTGTTCCAGATGTTCGGCCCGGGCGGTCACGCGCGCGTGCTCGCATTTCTCGCGCTCGAAGGTCGCGTGCCCGGCGCCGAACCCGAAAGCCTGATGCCGCTCGCGCAGGCTGCGCACGCTGCGCGGCTCGCGCGGCGCGCATCGCGTACGCCACGTCCCTCGCTCGAAGACACACATTTCACGCTGCTGCTCGCGGCGTTCGGCCTGTTCGGCGAAGCGATCGCCGGCCCGCTGTTTCGCGGCGAGCCCGAGGACGCACCCGACGAGAAGACCAGCCGACGATTTCGCGAGTGGCTGGCGCGGCTGATCCTCGCGCATCTCGAGGCGTAACGGCGCTGCGTGGCTGCGACGCAACACGACGCGACGAGGCGTGCGCGCGGCGTCCGCCTGCGGATCAACGCGCGACGAGCTGCAGTTCGCGCATTCGCGCTTCGCCTCGGCACGCAGCGTCGAGATGACCTTCCCGGCACGCGCGTTGGTAAAGCGTGTTCGCTTCGTCGAGATCCGCTTGCGTGGCCGCTGCGGTCGCGAGCCGTGCCGCGCGGGCGGTACAGCTGATCCACGCGCCACCTGCGCACCCTGTCTGCTCGAGCATGAACGCGCGCGTCATCGCTTCCGGGCTCTCTGCGCGGACGAGCAGCCGCGACGCATGCTGCCCACACGCGTCCGCGCTGCCGCGTGCGCACGCCGACTCGAACGCGCGATCGACCTCCGGCCGCTCGGCGTCATCGCGCAGCAGCGCTCGCGCGAGGCCGAGACACGCGGCCGGCGCCCCGTCGTTCGCCGCCGCGCACTCGCGGTCCAGCTGCGCGCGCTCGCCTGTGAGCAGCATCGTGCCATCCCACGGCGGACTGCGCCGACGTGTACGCGGCCGGCTCCCCGGCAGCGCGTGAACACGCACCTGATAGGGCGCCGCAGCGGCCGCAGGAATCGTGTAGAGATAAAGCCCGCTGGCCGGACACACACGGTCGACGGAGACGCCGTCGCGTCCTCCGACGGGAACGCGCATGAGCGACGGAATCGCGACGCGCACGAGCTCTGCGCCTTCCCGCGCTGGCGCGATACGCGTGAAAGCGAGCGCGACACAAGCCGGCCCGAGCGCGTCGAAGTCGACCACCGCGAGCACACGCTCGAAGCCAACCGTCACGCGCAGCAGCGCGGCGGACTCGAGGCCCATGCCCGTCGGCAGCGCGACCGGCGCGGCGAGCCAAGACGGCACGGTGTCGAAGTACGCGGCGAGCGCGGGCGTGGCCGACGGCGTCATGAGCGCGCGCCGCGCGGCGAGAAACGTCGTGGGCGTCGGCGGTAGCAGCACGGCGGAGCGCACATCGACGTCGAGCAGCGCGCTGCGCTCGACGGCGTCGGGCACCAGCGATGATTCGGCTGCGCGTGCCGGCTCCACGATGCGGGCGAGCGCGGCGGCGTCATCTGCGTCGTCGAGCGCTTGGCGGAGCTCGTCGCTCGCGCTGGCGTTGCGCGTCAACGTCCGCTCATCGAGCCCCGGGCCGCGCGCGCCTGACGCGAGCTTCCACAACACCTGCAGTTCTTGATCCGTCTCCCCGCTGTCGAAGGATCCAAAGAGCTTGAGCTCCACGCGCACCTGCGTTCGCCCGCGCGCACACCACTGCACCTGGCCGACATGCGTCTGCGGTTGCCCCGGGATGCTCGCGAGCATGCCGCCTGACCGCCGCTGCAGCGCGAGCGAGGAGATGCCCTCGATCCCGGTGACGCCCACGATCACCGCGACGCATTCGTCCGCTCCGACGCTGAACTCGTGGACCCAGCCGTCGGCGCCGGGCGCGCTCGTGCCCTCGCTGGTGACACGCAGGCCGAGTCGCGCGGCCTCCGCGACCTCTCGCGCCATCGGTGCCGCGAGACCCGCCTCCAGTACCGGCGCGCGCAACGTCGGGCGCGATCTCCACGCGGATTGACCACCGAACGCGAGCGCGCCGATCCCCGCGGCGCAGATGAAGATCGAGCGCTTGTCCACGAGCACCAACATTCGCATGACGACGCGCGCGACGTCCACGAGGGTCGTCGATCGCGGTACTGTCTCGGCGTGCCGCTCATCGAGGCCCGAGACGTACGCGCCGCGGCGCTTCTCGCTCTCTGCGTGTTCGCGTCGACGATCACGCCGACCGCGGCCGCGCAAGAGAGCGGAGGGAGCTTCGGCGGCTCGCACTTCGGCGGCGGCGGCTCGTCGTCGGGCAGTCGCGATCGTGGCTCGTCGTCGGGCAGTCGCGATCGTGGCTCGTCGTTCGGCCGTGAGCGACGGAGTTCGTCGTTCGACAGCAGCCGGCACGGCTCGTCGAGCGGCGGGAGCGACTCGTACGGATCGAGCGCGAGCCCCGTCACTTTGCCGACTGCCGCGGAGCTAGCCGCCGCGGAGCGCCGACGTGCGCAGCTGGCGGCAGAGCGCGCCGCCGCGGAGCTGGCGCGGTTCCTCGCGATGCCGCCGCTCGAGCGCGCCCATGCCGCAAGCTGGCCCACCGGCGAGGCCGCGTGGCCGGCAGGCGTGGGTGCCACCGACTGGGCCGCGCCAGTGCCCATTCGTCACACGTGGGCGCAGACCGAGCGTGTGCCCGACCCGACGGCGTCGGTGAGGGAGCGGCCGCGCGGACCGCCTTCGAAGGTCGTGTTCTTCGTCACGTCAGCCTTTTGCTTTGTGCCCGTGCTCGTGCTCGTGCTGGTGCTGAGTGGTCTCTTCGGGCAGGACAAGCGATCGTCGTCGCATCCGCTCGCGAAGAACGTCGGAGCGAGCGAAGTGCGGCGTGTCTCGCTCGCGCTCGATTGGACTGCACGCCGCGCGATCCAGGCGCAGCTCGACGCGCTCGCGGCGCGCTCGACGATGCGCTCGAAGCGTGGCCTCTTCGACGCACTTCTCGCCACGCGCACGCTGCTCGGGCTATACGAAGAGGCGGTTCGCTACGCCGGCTGGGAGCGCGTCGTCACGCGCGGCGCGAAGGCCGCAGAGACGGCCTTCCAAGACCGTGCGCTCGCGCTTCGAGCGCGCTTCCGCAGCGAGCTGATTCGCAACAGCGCGCGCGCAGAGCTCGGCGAGAGAACGCCGCGAAGTGACGAAGGCGAAGGGCTCGTCGTCGTGACGATCCTGGTCGCGACGGCGCACGCGCTGCCTGCGCTGCCCAACTTCAAATCGCGCAACGCAGCGGGCGCGGCGCTGCGCTCGATCGCGCCGCGCAACGCCGATTCTTTGTGGGCCCTCGAGGTCATCTGGTCACCCGCGGCCGAGCAAGACCGCCTCTCGTCGGCAGAGCTCGAGGTGCTCTACCCAGAGCTCGCGCGCACCGATGGGAGCAGCGACGTTGGCCGCACGACCTGCGACTATTGCGAGGCCACGTACCCCGCCGAGCTCCGCCGCTGCCCGGCCTGCGGCGCACCGCTCAGCTCTTGACCCGTCGCGCGCCTCAGCTCAGCTCTTGACCAATCGCGCGGCCAGCTGCTCGAGATTTGCGCCGCGGATCGCCCCCGAGAGCAGCTCCGGCAAGATCGCCGGGGTGCAGCCGAAACACGGCACGCCGAGCGCGCGCAGCTTCTTCGCGAGTGACTCCGAATACGACGGCACGCCGGAGTCCGACAGCGCGAGCATCGTCACCGCGCGTACGCCGGACTGCGTCAGCTCTTCCATGCGGCGGACCACGCCCTCTTCGCTGCCACCCTCGAACAAGTCGGTGATCAGCACGAGCAGCGTCTTTCCCGGATCGTGCACCAGCGTCTGACAATATTGGAGCGCGCGGTGGATGTCGGTGCCACCACCGAGCTGCACGCCAAACAAGAGATCGACCGGATCGCTGCACTGCGCAGTGAGGTCGACGACCTCGGTGTCGAACACGATGACGTGGGTCTCGAGCGACGGCATGCTCGCGAGGATCAAATCTTCGGTGACCTCGATCGGCATGGCTCCTCCGCGGTGCGCGAGACTACGCAGAAGACGTCGACGCTGGGAAGCGCTCGTCATCGGCCTCCGATTCACTCACGATTGACAACTGGTCATCTAAGCGTCATTCGTCTCCGATGACTGGCGGCACGCACCGACGCATCGACTCGGCAATCGCGCTTCAGGCGTTCGAATCGCTCGATCATCGGCTCACTGAGCCGTGCCGGCTCGTGCTCGGAGGCGGGACTGCGATGATCCTCGCGCACGGCCATCCCGTCTCGACGACGGACGCTGATGTATTCCCGGTGCGCGGTACGTTGAGCGACCTCGCGCCGCATGCGCTGGCAGTCGCGCGCGAGCTCGGTCTCGAGCCCGACTGGCTCAACCCGTGGTTCACGACGTTCACCCACGTGCTCCCGGGCGACTACGGTGCGCGTCTGATCACGGTGTTCGACGGCGCGCACCTCCGCGTCGACGCGCTCGGTGCGGAAGATCTCTTGGTGATGAAGTGCTTTGCCGGGCGTGACAAAGATCGGCCACACACGATCCGTCTGCTCAAGCAGGCAAAGGATCTCGATATCGTCGATCGCCAGCTCAGCAACCTCATCGAGAAGCGCATCCCCGGCGCGGAGAAAGCCGCGGATCTGTTCGACGACCTGCGCGAGCGCGTCGGCCGATGACGCCCCCGAAGCGCGTCCGCGAGGGCCCGCGACCGCGCGATCGAACGCGGCTGCGCGTCCCGACCGAAGCCGATCTCTCTCGTCTCTATTGGGAGCTCGCGCAGCGCGGCGCGAGCGCCGTGGGCACGCGCAAGCCGTGGGCGTATCGCCCCGCGAACGACGAAGAGCTGGTGTGCCTCGCGGCGGAGATGGCGCGCCATGACGGGCGTGCGCTCGGCCTCACCGTCGAGCTGATCGTGCGAACTTGGCGCGAGCTACATCCGTACCTTCTGCGGCAGGCGATGCAGCAAATGAACACCCCGCAAACGCTCTGCGTCGTGCTCGACTTCGCCCGCGAGGCGGACCCGGATCGGGAGCTCGCACACTTCGTTCGCTACGTCACGGCGGACTGGCCGAAGGTCGCGCCAGTGGTGCACTTCTTCGTCGACGATGTGCGACCGGGAGAGCGTACGAACGCACATCGCGTGGGCCGCTCGCTCGTCGCATACGCGCGCTGGGGTTTCATCGGTGTCGAGCGACCGACCGTCGACGTCTTCCAGAAGCGCACCGTTGGGCGCTACGACGCCGCGACGCGCACACGCATCGCGCGCGCCCTCGCGCAACGCTCGCCCGATGGTGTCGGCATCGTCGCGTATCTGGCTGCGGTCGACGGCTCGATCTCACGGCAACAGGCGGCGGCCGACCTCCGCGCGAGCGGACTGCGACCGAGCCGACGCGGCCCCGGTGCGATGTGGAGCGCATCGCCGCGGCGTGTGTCGAGCGCGAACGCCGCGCGTCGGTGAGTCACCCGAGAGCAGCGCCGATTCATATTCCTCGTCCGCGGCATGCACCGGGATACACGGTCACTACGTTGCCGCTCGCGCTGCCGGCGGCCGCCGTGACCACGTCGTCGAGTCCATCCCCGTCGATGTCTGCCACCGTCACGATGCCGTTGGGACCGCTCATTGGCAGCGACACGGGGGTGCCGACCAGTGCGCCGGTCACCGGGTAGACCAGCGCCGCGCTACCGATGATGGCGACGAGATCCGTCGTGCCGTCGTCGTTGAAGTTGCCCGCTGCGAGCGCGCTGACGATCCCCGCCACCGGATCAATGGTCACGGTGCCCAGGACAGCGAACTGGAGGTCCGTGCCTCCGGTCCAGTTGGCGGCGATATCCGGCTGTGCGTCGCCGTTGAAGTCGCCGCCGGCGAGTCGGCTCGCGGGCCTCGTCGACCAATCGAGGATCTGCGTTGCGGTACCGAAAGCGTCGATCGCGTAGACGACGATCTCGTTCACGCCGGTCGCGGCGACTCCCATCCCGCCGGTGGAGAGCACGACGCGCACCGGATTGGCGAGCGCCGTCGGCGTGATGGTCGAGCTCGCGACACGAAGCAGCGGTGGCTCGAGCGCGAACGTTCTCAGTAGCCCTCGGCCATCGGAGCTCGTCGACGTCACCACGACGTACGGCGGTGACTCGAGCGCCACGACACCGGTGCCCCCGGCGATCAATGCCGTGAGCGGCGCGGAACTCAGCGGACTTCCGCCTGGCGGACTTCCGCCTGAATGAACCGCGACTCGTTCTGCGCTCACCACTGCGACGTCGTCGTCGCCGTCGCCGCCGAGGTCGGCGACCGAGATTCCGATCGCGCCGGGGATCGTCGAGATGGAGAGGCGAACGGCAAGCGGTCCGGTCCTGCAGCGGCCGGCCATGGTCGTTCCGAGCACGTGCAGCGCGTCACCTGCGAGGACCACGACGTCGGGATGCAGATCCCCATCGACGTCGCCGGTAGCCACCGCGACTGGAATCGCCGGCAGGCCGACGGAGTACGGAGGGCCGAAGAACAGCATCGCTCCGCACGACGCGCCACAGACTCCGAAGTCAGGCCGCGCGGCGTCCCTGCCGAGATCGGCGCTCGCGTCGACGATCGCGGCGTCGCCTCCGTCGAGACCCGCGTCGCTCGTGAGCGAAGCATCGACGCCAGCGTCTACGCCACTGGCCATCCGCAGTCGCTCGAGATCGAGAGAGCAGCCGCTGAGCGTAACTCCGACGAGCGCCGCAGCGAGCAGCGCGCTCACGCCGACGAGGCGCCGTCGCGGACGAGCATGCAATGCGCGCGCGCGCATCAGAACCCACCCCGTAGCTCGACGCGGCCGAGCCCGACTCCGATCGAGGCGTGCGCCGCCGTCGCATCATTTTCGTCGGGCGCCTCGAGGAAGAACAACGTCACCGCACCCGCGAGCGCCACCAGCGCGACCACGCCGAACACGTTCGTCAGGGTGACGCGCGTCGCGACGCCGCTGTCGTCGATCTCCGCGTCGGTGCAAATCCCGCGCATCGCGTAGCAACCGTCCTCGAGATCCGAATAGCGCGAGTTCGCGTCGATCCACGCCCACGTCGCCACCGCGGCCGAAGCGAGCGCGACGCCGCCGGCGATCCAGGTGAAGAGCCGTCCCGAGGATCGCTCGGCTTCGGGCGTCTCGCCGGAGTCCGCGCCGTCCCCAACGCCGGGGTCCGCGGCACGCTCACGCTCACGCTCGGCGACGGCCTCGCGCAGCAATGCGATGCGCGCCTCGACCTCGGCGCGATTGCGCGCGTCGGGGACGCTCTGCAGATACGCCTCGAACGCGATCAGCGCGTCGGCGTCGTGGCGCAGTCGATCGTGCGAGGTGCCGATGTTGAACAGCAGGGCAGGGCGTGCGCTCAGCTCGTGCGCGCGCGTGAAGTAGCCGAGGGCGTCGGCATAGCGCCCGGCCTCGAACGCGGTCCTGCCCGCGTCGAATAGCCCGCGGGCCTCTGCATCGCGCGACGGATCCGTCGCCTGCTGCGAGGTGCGCGCGCCGGCGGCTTGCGCCTGCGCCGTCATTGCGGTGACGCCCAATACGCACACCGCGATCGCTGTGACCACCAGCACAGCGACCATCGACGCCGCGCGCGTTGCTCCACTCTTCATGGCGCCGATGGTAGCAGCAGCCGCCGCGAAAGCGGACATGCGCGGGGTGCGCCGACGGCAGATGTCCGCGCGTCGCCGACGACGACGACTCGTGCGTTGATCCGTGTCGAGATCACGCGACGCGGGAGCGACCATGGTCCGGTCGTGCTTGAGCTCGATTCCGCGCTCGCGTCGGCATGCGGTTGAGCCGGTCTTGCCTGCTGACAAGCCCTCCGCGATGATGAGCGCATGAGTCGACGCGAGCGGCGAGCGGCAGAGGCGACGGCACGGAAGGCGGGGGGGCCGCTCCCGTCTGGGGCAGCGGCGCTGATCGCGCGGTTGCGGCAGGCGACCATCGATGCGGTCGACTTCGCCAGACCGTGGAAGATGTTCTGCGACGAGCTGACGGCATGGCCGGGCTTCGTCAGCGCCGGTGTGCGCGCCGAGAGCGCGTTGGTCGCGCGCGGGGTGGAGCTGGGAGTACGTCGGGTCGTGCCGGAATCGCAGGTGATCGCGATGACGCTCAAGCGCGTGGAGGGTGGCTTCATGCACGGCTACGCGCACACGTCCGTCGGCCTCGCTGGCGTCTACTACTTCGAGCAGGGCGACATCGGCCTTATGGCCTTCGCGCACGGCGGATTGACCCATCTTCTGCGTATCTCCTCGGTCGAAGTGCCCAGCCCCTTCAGCGGTGCCAGCGCTGGCGAACCGAGCTGAGCGCCTAGGCGTTCTGTCGCAAGGACGCGCCGTCAATCGCGTGAGGCCGGCTGTCACTCTTGGCGCGATGGCGCGCCGCCTGCGCAGAATGAGCGCTGCTTCACCACGCGTCGAAGAACGCGTCCGCGCGCCGCGTCCTCCGTGCGCAAGTCAGAGTATGTTGCCCGCATGAGCCTCTGGGAACGCATCACGCAGGCGGTCGGCAAGGATCTCGACGCAAAAGTAGGCGACGCGCCCGGCGTCGCCGAGCAGCGCTACGACGCGCTCAGCGACGATCTGCGGGTGTTGGTCCACGCCAGCGTCGCCAACGCACGGACGGCGACGATCGAGGTGCGCGGACCATCGGGCACGAGCCGTGTCGCATCGAGCGATAGGCCCGTTTCTCTCGGCCTCGGCCAAGAGCTGCGCGGGCAGACCGTCACGATTCACGCGCACATCGACGGCGCAATCGACCAAGGCGCGCTCGTCGTCCTGCGCGTCGAAGTGTTCACCAGCGCCGAGGGAGCGCCATCGAGCGAGCAGAGCGGCAATGAGTCGTACTCCGTCGAGACGCGCCTCGGCGACGCGCAGACCGCCGAGCTCGAGTTGCGCCTGCAGCTCGGCTGAGGCGCGGGGTGGCCGCGATTCGTCGTAGCGCCGCGCAACGCCACACCAGGCAGCGCCGCCTTGAGCGCCGAGCGCTGGACTCGCCAATCGCGAGCCCGGCGCGCCAGTTCAGCGATGCACAATCCGATACAGAGTCGCGCGAATCCGATCGAGTCGGTCGAGTAGCGCCGCATCGATCTGCCCGACATATCCGAACGCCTGCGCCACCTCGAGCGCAGTGCCAACTTCCCTCGCGCTCCCGAGCGCATTGAAATACCGCGCATTCTGATTCCCACCTTGTGACCCCGCGCCTTCGCTGATGTTGAGCGCGACACTGGCCATGGCGCGCCGCAGCTGATCCGCCAGCGCCGCATCCCGCCGTGCAATTCGACTCGCGAGAGGCCCGACCGCCGCACAACACTGAATCGCCACCGAGTGAATCTTGAGCATGTGATTGTTCTCCGTTTCGCCCCGCGCGTTCCTGCGCGAGGCCCAACGGACCCCACAGTCGCGCGCAGTCGGCGTCGAGGAACTGGAGGGAGCGCAGCGACCGCAAGTCCAGAACGCGAAGCGAGCACGCACACGCTCTTGGTGTGCGCGCGCAGCTGCAGCGTTCTGGCGAGGCGAAGCCTCGTCCTCGAAGCCGACGAGCACGACGGTAGACTGCCAACCCTCGAGCAGAAGCCCACCGCCACCGCCTGACCCGCGGCAGCAGCTTTCAAGCGCCGTTCGCCGCCGACGGATGCGGCTGCGGCTGCGGCTGCGGCTGCGGTTGCGGAAGCGGCTGCGGAAGCGGCTGCGGTTGCGGAAGCGGCTGCGGAAGCGGCTGCGGCTGCGGCTGCGGCCCCCATCCCCGCTCAGTGCATCGCCCGCAGCGCGCCCCAGTCGACCAGCGGCGCGCCCCGTTGCGCCGCCTTCATGTCGACGACCCGCCGATCGCCGAGCAGATCGCCGGCGACCTCGAACGGTACTTCGCGGTCGAATTCCCAGCGGCACGCAGTGAGGAAAAAGATGTGGCTCTTCGGCAGCGGATGAACGCCGCGCCAGAGCTGCGGAATGCGGATCGTCGCCTCGAAGGGCGTGCCGCCGTAGACGCGCGCGCAGATGCGGCCGGGCACGTCGCGCGCATGCGGAAACGCGCGGAAGCCGAGGCCGAGCTCTTCGACGGTGGATGCGCCAGCGACGCTCATCGGGCCGTCGTAGAGCACCGCGCCGACGCCGCCATCGGGCACGGGGACGACGGTGCCGTCGTCGCCGAGGCGAAGCGCGGGCTCGCCGGTGTTGATCAGCTTCACGCGCGGCGGGCCGCTGCTGATCAAGTGGCGCGGGATGGTGCGCGTGAAGATGCTGGCGAGGTACGCGGGCAGGCCGCCGACTTGCGCGCGCATGGCCTCGGGCATCGTTTCGCGGCGCTTGTGATAGTCGCTGATGATCTCCGCGTCCCAGCCGGTGCCGGCGAACGGCGCGAGGCGGCCCTCGGTCTCGACCAGATCGAACTCGAGCATCGGCGGCGCAGCGCCTTCGAGCGACGCTAGGTGGCGCAGTGACTCGCGCACGCGGCGGATGCCGGTCGCGCGCGCCCAGCCGTTGCCAGTGCCGAGAGGCAAGATGCCGAGCGCCGGCAGGTCGACGTCGCGCGCCCGAAGGCCCGTGATGAGACCGGATGCGGTGCCATCCCCACCGCCGGACAGCAGGATGCGGGGCGGCGCCGTGGCGAGCTTGTCGAGCACGCGCTCGGCCTCTGCGGCGGAGCCAGTGGCGATGACGTTTGCGTGCGGCAGCAGCGCTTTCACGTCGCGCACCATCGACTGCGAGCCACTCTTCGCGTTGAGGTTGACGATTGCGGTGATGCTCACGGCCCGGTTCGAGTAGCGCGGATCAGCGGCGCTGGCACGGCGATGTCGGACACGTAAGCGTCACCGTTTCGTCATCCGTCACGCGATGGTGAGGCCGCGTACCGAGCGGGCCCCGGAGCCTGTTGCTTCCGCGCTCGATTTGTCGGCATCCTGGCCCACGGAGGATTTCATGAAGGGGCGCCGCGCCTCCCTGCTGAGCTCTTCGTTCGCGCTCGTCGTGTCGTTCGCGCTCGCGTCCTCGGCCGCCGCGCAGGTCGGCTGGCGCACGCTCGATCTCGGCGGCGGGCGGCGCGCGACGCGATATCTGCCGGCCTCCGTCCGGCCATGCGATCCACTCCCGCTCATGCTGTTTCTTCACGGCGCGGGCGGGATGCCGGAGAATTACCACTCTGTCCTCGAAGGCGACGCGGAGGCGCTCGGCGTCGTGCTGTTGCTGCCGCAGGCTTCGGGCGCCGGATGGAGCGGCGCCGACGGGCCCACGCTGAACGCAGCGCTCGATGCCATCAGCGCCGAGGTGAACGTCGACGGAACGCGCACGTACTTCGCCGGCCACTCCGCCGGGGGCGCGTGGGCATACATCCTCACGTACGAGAGCGCGACCGGCGTCGCTGGCGTGTTCGCGATGTCCGCGCCCGCGTACCCGATCAGCGGCGTCTCGGATCCCGCCTACCGCGCGCCGATCCACATGTATTACGGCGCCGACGATCCGAACTACACGGGCGGCTCCGCGGCTACGCTGCAGGCTCAGTGGACGCGCCTCTCCGTGCCTCAGGCAACCGACGTGCAAGCCGGCTTCGGCCACTCGACCTGGCCAGCGAGCTCGATCCGCGCGGGCTTCGACTTTCTGCTTACGCATCGCTATCCGGGCGCGCCGCCTGCGTCGATGTGCACCGCAGGCATGGACGCAGGCGTGTTGGACGCCTCGACGCCGCTCGACGCCTCGTCACCTCCGAGTGACGCGGGTACGCTGAGCGTCGACGCAGGGATCGCCCACGACGCTGCCCGCGGCGGCGACGCAGCGACGCGCAGCAACCCCGCGCTCGCGAGCGGCTGCGGCTGCCACACGAGCGGAGGTCGCGCGAGCGCATGGCCGCTGGCTGCACTTGCGCTCCTCGCCTTCGCTCTGAAGCGCCGCGCGTCGCGCGCCTGAGCGCCGAGCCAGGCGTTCACGCGCTACCGTCACGCGATGCCGAGGCCGCGTGGCGACGCCGCCGTGCACCGCGCGCGCCCCGTGCTGCGGAACCTTTGCTCTGGTAGCCTGTCCGACGCCCCATGGATGCAGAGCTCACAAGGTCCTGGCGGCTCCTCCCGAGCGAGCGCGTGCTCTGGCACGGCGGTCCGGTCCTGGGTCTCTCGCGTGGGCTGCGCTGGCGTCTGCCGCCGATCTTGTTCGGCGTGCTCGCGGCCGACAGCGCGCTCTTCGCTGGGCTCCTCTACGCGGCGGAGATCCACGCGCTGCGACCGACGCTGTCGATGGTGGCGTACCTCTCCGTCACCGCGATCGCGTTCTATATCGCGCCGTATTTCCTGCTCGATCCTTGCGAATATCTGGTCACCGATCGGCGTGTGTTGTGGCGCCGCGGCCGCTTCCGCCGGACGATGGACCGGCACGCGGTCACGCTCGCGCGGATCGCTTGGCACCCGAACGCGCCAGGCGTCGGCAACCTCGAGCTCGAGCGCGCGGTGCCGTTTGGCCCATTCAAGCGCACCCAGCGGCTGGTGCTGCACGACGTGAAGGCGCCCGACGCGCTGTTCGCGATCTTGCGCGACGTCGCGCCGTCGGAGCGCGCCGGCGACACCGACGTGAAGCTCGCCGATCGCCTCGACGCCGACGAGAGCCTGCTCTGGGGCGGCGCACCGGAGCGCGCGGCGCCCGACTGGCGCGAGTGGTCGACGGCCGTCGGTGGCGTCGTGCTCATCGCGTTCGCGGGCGCGTACGAGTGGCGCATGGCGATGCAGCTTCTCGACTTCGAGATGTTGGGGATGCAGGTGCGCTCGTGGACCTGGCTGTTCTTCTTCGCGAGCACGTTCGTCGCGTTTGGCACGATGCTGGCGATCGGCGGCTATCTCTTTTGGTACGGCCTCTTTCGCAGTCGCGCGATGGTGCTCGACACCGAATATCTGCTGACCGAGCGGCGCTTGCTGATCCGCCGCGGTCGCACTGAGCTCAGCGTCGATCGGCGGCGCATCGTCGATGTCGCGCAGGAGCCGCGCGCCAACGGGCTCTACACGATGTTCTTGATCCTCGATGGGCCCGATGCGCGGGCGCTCGGCGATAGCGGCGCGCTCGGCAGCGTGACCCCCGCGAAGGACAGCGTGCCGCCAATCTTGTTCGAGGTGCGCGATCCCGAGCGCGTGCGCCGGCTGATCCTCGGCGAGCGCATCTCGCGCCCGAGCTCTCCGCCAACGCCGCTCGAAGACGCTGCATAGACGCAGGCGGCGCGTGTCAGAGCGGTGCGGCCGGCAGAACTTTGCGGTGAATGCACCGTCGCGGGCCTTCGTCCACCGGGCGTTCTGTCGCAGAGCGCACCGGTCGCGTTTGACGATGTGTGGTCGGACGACGTACAGTCCGCCCGCCAAAAAGGCCGGCAAAACAGCCGCCGCAGGAGGCGTGGGGTTTCATGAACAAGCAGACGATCGTCGCCCTTTCCAGCATTCTTCTCGTAACCACTGGCTGCGAATTCCGCGCGCGCGGCTTCGTCACGACACCCCCGCCGCCGAGCGCGACCATCACGGTCAACGGCCCGCCACCGCCGACGGCGACGGTGCAGGTCAACGCCCCGCAGATGGGCGCCGGCGTGCAGGTCGTAGAGGCGACGTGTACGCAGGGCGCAGCCGAGCAGTGCAACGGTCTCGACGACAACTGCAACGGCCAGATCGACGAGGGCTGCGGCTACTCGTCGGGCGCGATCCAGATCACGCTCGCCTGGAACACCGGCGCGGACATCGATCTCTACGTCACGGATCCGCAGGGCCAGACGGTCAGCTACCAGAACACGCAGCTGCCCTCGGGCGCACAGCTCGACCACGACGCGCGCGGCAACTGCCGCCGCGGCGAGCCCAACAATACGATCGAGAACGTCTTCTGGAACACGCCGCAGCCGCCGCGCGGCCAGTATCAGGTCGAAGTCCACTACTGGGGCGAGTGCGGTGGCGCAGGCCCGACCGTCGCGACGACCTCGATCGCCGTCGGTGGTCGCATCTACGGCGTCTACAACGTGACCCTCACGCCGACGCAGCGGCTCCCGGTCGCGACGTTCACGCTCTGAAGTAGCCCAACTGGTCGGATGTAGCCGCGCAGCTTGCGGCGACGTCGGCTGTAGCCGCGCAGCAGCTTGCGGCGACGTCGGCTGTAGCCGCGCAGCTTGCGGCGACGTAGAACGGGGCGCTCGCATCTCGCGGGTGCCCCGTTTTACTTCCGTCGTGTCACGACTACTCAGCCTGCCCGCTGCCGGAGATCGCCTCGCAGCGTATGTCGCGGCGCTGTCGACCTCTGCGTTGATGCTGCTCGCGGCGGCGACGGCGGCGACCTCCGACTCGCCGACGAACACAGCGCTATTCGTCGCTGGCGCTTCATTCGCGTGGGCTGGGCTGGTGGTGACGGCTGGCGCGCTGTCAGGGCGCGAGTCGCTGTGGCTCGCGCTCGGCTGCGCGTCGGTCGTCGGGATCGCGCTGGTGTTGGCGCCGCCGCTGCTCTCCGATGACGTGTATCGCTATCTCTGGGACGGGCGCGTCACGCTGTCGGGGACGAGCCCATACCGCTACGCGCCGGATGATCCGCACCTCGCCGCGCTGCGCGATGCGCTTTGGCGGCGCATCAACAACGCCGACATCCCGACGATCTATCCGCCGGCTGCGCAGCTGCTGTTCGCCGCGTGCGACGCGATCGCGCACACGCCGCTGCCGGTGAAGGCGCTGATGTTGGCGGCGCACTTGGCGACGATTCCGATCGTGGGGCGTCTGGCGGGGGCGGCAGTGACAGCGTCGGCGGCAGTGACAGCGGCAGCCTCGGCAGCGTCGTCGGCAGCGTCGGCCCGCGCCACGCTCGTGTTTGCGCTGTGTCCGCTCGCGCTTACGGAGAGCGCGTTGTCGGGGCATGTCGATGCGGTGGCTGGCTTGGCGATCGCTCTGGGGCTGCTCGCGCTGGTGCGCTCGCGCGTCGTCGTCGCGGCGCTGTTCCTCGCGCTTGCGAGCGCGACGAAGCTGGTTGGGCTGTTGCTCGCGCCGCTCGTCGCGGTGCGCGATCGACGCGCCGCGCTGCTGGCGATCGTGCTCTCGCTGCTGCCGCTGCTTGCGCTCGCGGGCGCGGGTGGGCGCGAGTCGACGGGTGGGCTCGGGCACTACGCGCGGCGTTGGCGGGGCAACGAGGGCGCGTTCGTCGTCGCCGAGTACGTCGCGGCGCGCGGCGTCGATGGCGTGGCATCGGTCACGAATTCATCGCCGACGCACATTCGTTTTCCAGCGCTGCGCTGCGCCATCGAAGCGCTGCGCGGCACGCCGATCGATCCGCGCGCGGGGCTCGTAGGGCCGAAGAAGTTCGTGCAAGACGTGACGGACTTTCAGCGCGTTTATGTGGCTGGGCTGGCCGCGCGCGGGATCGTGCTGGCGCTGCTGCTCGGGCTCGTCGCGTGGCTGGTGCGCACGCGCGTCGAGCCGCTACGCGCCGCGCGGCTCGTGCTGCTCATCGCGCTGCTGTTCGCGCCGCAGCTGCACCCTTGGTATCTGCTCTGGCTGCTGCCGCTCGAGTGCGCGTCGGGTGGCGTGGCGGGGCTGGTGTGGGCGGCGAGCGCGCTTACTGCGTACGCGCCGGCGGACCGCTGGCTGAGCGAGCGCATCTGGGCTGAGCCGAGCGGCGCGCGGCTGCTGGTTCACGGGCTCGTCTGGCTGGTGCTCGCGGCGGAGGGCTTGGCGATTTTGCGCGCGCGGCCAAGGAAGGTCGCCGGCGCTGCGTCGTAGAGCAGCGTGCCCACATGCACGCCCAGCTGACGCCCACGCCCACATTGACCCCCGGTGCCCTCGGAGCCTACCCTGCGCCACCCGCAGCGTCGGAATCCATAGCCATGCTCGTCTGTCCTCTCTGCCGCATCGTTCTCTCCGCAGATCAGCCGTCGTGCCCGCGCGATGGAACGGCTGGCGTGGAGCAGGCGTTCGAGACGCTCGCAGCGGAGCTCGGCGAGCGCTTCACCGTGGTCGAGATGTTCGCGCGCGGCGAGACGGGCACGCTGTTTCTCGCCGACGAGCCGCAGACCGGGCGCCGCGGATTGCTGAAAGTGCTGCACCCGGTGGGCTCGACGCACGCGGCCGAGCGTCAGCGCGTCAAGCGCGAGCTGGTCAAGCAAGCGACGCTCAACAACGCCAACCTCACGCTCCCGCAAGCGACCGGCGAGACCGGCTCGGCGACGTGGCTCTTTCGCGAGTGGGTCGAGGGCGTGACGCTGCGCGTGCGCCTCGCCCGCACCGGCGCGCTGCCGATGGCAGAGGCGCTAGCGATCGCCGCGCAGCTCGCGACGGCGCTCGATGAGCTGCACCGCGCGGGCCTGCTGCATCGCGACCTGAAGCCTGGGCACATCGTGCTGCAGCCGCTGCCAAATGGGCTCTCGCGCGTGCTGGTGATCGACTCCGGCATCGCGGCGCACGTGAGCTCGTCGCAGGTGTTCGACGTGCTCGGCACCGCGGCGTACGTCTCGCCCGAGCAGGCGACGGGCAAGCTGGTCAGCTTCCGCAGCGATCTCTACTCGCTCGGCTGCGTGCTCTACGAGATGCTCGCCGGTAAGCCGCCGTTCTCCGGCGACGACGCCGCGCTGCTCGAGGCGCACGCGACGCAGCGGGTGCCCGCGCTGCCGGTGCAGCTGCCGACCGGCGTGCAGTCGCTGTTGCAGTCGCTGCTGGCAAAAGAGCCGCGTGAGCGGCCGTTCTCTGCGCAGCAGGTGCGTCGCGCGCTCGAGCCGTTTTTGCCGGAGGCGACCTCGAGCACGCGCGATTCGACGATGGCGTTCGATCAGGCGACAGGCGCAGCTGCGGCGATCGACGCGGTTCGCGCCGGCGCCGGGGCGCGCGGCTCGGGCACTCTGCGCCCACCGAGCGGCAGTTTTTCCGGCGTGTCCCCGGTCTCTGTTCCTTCTGCTTCCACCCCAGCCTCCACCGGAATTTCCGTGACGCCTCCCCAAAAGCCGAAGTTCTCGACCATGCTCGGCATGCCCGCCGTCGTCCCGCCGGGCGCGAGCCGTCCACCGCCGCCTCCGCCGCCCTCCGCAGGTACGCAGGAGCTGCGCATGCCGAGCAAGCCGCCACCGCCGCCGCCGCCGCCGAGCGGTGCGCCGCGCGAGATCACCGAGGAGCTGTCGCCCCTCGACGTCGATCAGGCCGAGCAGCTGCTCGCGAGGAGCGACGAGCTCGACTACGACGACCTCGCCGAGACCAAGGCCGTCGACGTGCAGCGCGTGCTGCAGCAGGGTCTCGCCGCGGCCTCCCTGCCGGTACAAGCCACACCGTCGCAGCCGGCGCCCGGAGACTTTGCGCCGGCAGCGTTCCCTGGCCTAGCGCAGCAGCCGCAGCCTGGTTATGGCGCGCCGCAGCCTGGCTACGGCGCACCGCAGCAGGGCTACGCGCAGCAGGGCTACTCGAGCCCCGGCGCGCAGACGAGCCCAGGCATGCAGACGAGCCCTGGCGCGTATGCGTCGCAGGCGCCGAAGAAGAAGAAAAGCAAGGTCGGCCTGTTCATCTTGTTCGGGCTGCTCGGCTTCTGCGTCGTGTCGTCCGCGCTCGGCGTCGGCGGAGTTTTCTACGTCAAGTCCAAGGCCGAAGAGGCGCTCAACACACCGCTCAATCTGGGCGCACCGGGCGAGGGTATCGGCTCGAATCCATTCGGGAATATGCCGGGCATGGGAGCGCCGGTCGATGGTCTGCCGGGGACCGGTCTGCCGGGCGCTGGGCTGCCGGGCGCTGGGCTGCCGGGCGCTGGGCTGCCGGGCGCGTCGCCAGCGGTCGTCCCGACGGTTCCAGTGGAGCCGTCGCTGCGCACGCTCAACCTGAACTCGACGCCATCGGGCGCGACCGCGATCGTCGACGACGGCGACCGCTGCACGACGCCGTGCGACCTCCAAGTAACGGCGACGATGCACTCAGTGCGCTTCGAGCTCGACGGCTACGAGACGCAGACGAACTCGGTCGACAGCGCGCGCTTCGGCGCCTACGCGACGCAGCTCAACGTCGTGCGGCCCGCGACGCCAGCGATCGTCGCGACGGCTGAGCCCGCGGGCGGCAACGAGCGCCCGAGCGGTGAGCGTGGCGGCAGCCGACCGACCACGGAGCGCGGCACGCGTCCTGGGACGGGCGGCGGCACTGCGCCTGCGGGCGGCACTGCGCCTGCGGGCGGCACTGCGCCTGCGGGTGGTACTGCGCCGGCGGGGCAGAGCCCATTCGACGCGCTGCGCGAGACCGCGCGCGGTCACTTCAGCGCCGGCCGCTTCCGTGAAGCCGCCGCTGCCTACGAGCGCGCCGCTGCGCTCAATCCGAGCCACGCGGGGACGTTCGCCGGACTCGGTGCGTCGCGCATGCAACTCAACGACGCGCGCGGCGCCGTCGCTGCGTACGAGAAGGCCGTGCAGCTCCAGCCGAGCTCGGCGGCGTTCCTCGCAGCGCTCGGGCGCGCACATCTCGCCGCCGGAAATCGCGACCGCGCCCGCGCCGCATTCGAGCGGGCGCTCGGCATCGATCCGAACAACGCCGCCGCCCGTCAGGGCATGCAGCAAGTCGGCGGCTGAGCTTCGCCGTTGGATTCTCCGTGCTGCGTCTGAAAGACGGCGCGGAGCGCGGAGCTGCGTCCGAAAGACGGCGCGGAACGTGAACCGATGTCCCGCCCCCGGGACCCACGCCCCCGAACGACAATTCGTCGCGCCGCGAGCGCTCGCCAAGATTGACTCGCTCGCGCCAACGGAGACGTCGATGACGCTTCGCACCCGCTCGCTCGCAACGTGTCGCCGTAAGCGCCCCAGACGAGCGCTCCAATGCCACCGGCATCGGCGGCAATCAGGCCGATAACTCCGCCTGGTCACAACAGGCCTACATCAAGGCCTCCAATACCAACACCTTCGACGTCTTCTGCGCCCCTCTTTGCAGCCGGTTGCGCGCCTTCGACTGGACCCAGGCGCGAGTCACACCCGAACAACTACTCATAGCGCTGGGTGCGCTTGCCCATATAGACTCGCTCGCGTCCCAGGGGAGGTCTCGATGACGCTTCGCGTTCGCTCGCTCGCCGCATGTCTGCTGCTCTCGACGCTCGTCGCTGCCTGCGGAGACGATGCGCCGCCCGACGTCGATGGTGGTGCTGACGCCGCCATGCTCGATGCGAACGTCGACGCGCCGACGCGCGATGCTGCGCCGCTAGACCTCGCTGATCTCGGCGAATGCGCCGAGGGCGCCGTCTGCGATACCGGAAATCCATGCGCGAGCGGGCGCGTCGACTGCGGCTCGGGGAGACCCATCTGCATCGCGACCGACGACGTGCCGCCCGGCACGACGTGCGGCACGACGGGTGTGTGCGGCGGCGCGGGCTCGTGCAGCGTCTGCGTCGAGGACACGTCATGCGACACCGGCAGCCCGTGCACCAGCGGGCGGCTCGACTGCAGCGGCGGTGGCGTCGGCGTGTGCGTGGCGACCGAAGATCTGCCGCCAGGCACCGCGTGTGGCGCCGGTCTCGCGTGCAGCACGACCGGCTGCGTGACGTGCGTCGCGGGCGAGGTGTGCGTCGTCGCGGACAGCTGCGGCGCGGGTCGCACGGTGTGTATGGGCACGACGCCCGTGTGCGCGCTGGCAGGCGTGGCGCCCTCGGGCTCACCGTGTCGCGTGGCGACCGGCCCATGCGACGTCGCCGAGCGCTGCGATGGCACCGCGTCGACGTGCCCGGCGAACATGCGCGCGCCAGTCGGAACGCCATGTCCCGCTGGCGCGTGTGATGCGTCCGGCGCGTGCACCGACGTCGACGAGTGCGCGATAGGCACGCCGTGCGGCGCCGGCGCCGCGAGCTGCACGAACACCGCCGGCAACTACACGTGCGCGTGCAACGCCGGATACACCGCGCCGCCCAGCGGCGGCACCTGCAGCGACGTCGACGAGTGCATGAGCGGCCTCCCGTGCGGCGCGCTCGGGACGGCGTGTACCAACACGCTCGGCAGCTACGCTTGCACGTGCAGCGCCGGCTATACGGCACCAGCGAGCGGCGGACTCTGCACTGACATCAACGAGTGCGCGACCGGCACGGCGTGCGGCGCCGCCGTGGCGACCTGCACGAACACCGCCGGCAACTACACGTGCGCGTGCAACGCCGGATACACCGCACCGGCGACCGGCGGCACGTGCATCGACATCGACGAGTGTATGACCGGATGCGGCACCGGCGGACTCACCTGTACGAACACGGTCGGCAGCTTCGCGTGTACGTGCAGCGCCGGCTACACCGCGCCGGCGAGCGGCGGCGTTTGCGTCGACATCAACGAGTGCGCGACCGGCACGCCGTGCGGCGCGGGACTCGGTACCTGCGCGAACACGACTGGTAGCTACGCCTGCACCTGCAACGCTGGCTACGCCGCACCGGCGACCGGCGGCACGTGCAGCGACGTCGACGAGTGCGCGACCGGCACCGACGACTGCGACCGCGACCCCGCCGCCGTCTGCACGAACACCACCGGCACCTTCACCTGTGCGTGCCCGGCGAGCTTCACCGGCACCGCACGCGGTGCTTCCGGCTGCCTGTTCACCGACCCGTCGCTCCTCTCTCTCGTCCCATCGGCCGGCGCGCTGAGCCCGGCGTTCGTCGGCGCGACGACGATGTACACCCTCACGCTGCCGCCTGGCACGACGAGCGTGACGTTCACGCCGACTCTAATTTTTCCAACACGGGCCACCGTCCTCGTCAACGGCAGCCTGGTCGCGTCCGGTACTCCATCCGCCGCGGTCACCGTCACCGGCTTCGCACCGACGCCGGTGACCGTCGTGGTGACCACCGAGTTCGGCGCGACCCGCACGTACACCGTCGTCGTCAGCCGCGGCAACGCCTTCATCAAGGCCTCGAATACCAACACGGACGACCAGTTCGGCAACTCCCTCGCCCTCTCCGCCGACGGCTCCACGCTCGCCGTCGGCGCCATCGGCGAGTCCTCCAACGCCACCGGCATTGGCGGAAATCAGGCCAACAACTCCGCCGCAGGCGCCGGCGCCGTCTACGTCTTCACTCGCGCAGGCTTTACCTGGTCACAGCAGGCCTACATCAAGGCCTCGAATACCAACGCGGACGACCAGTTCGGCCACTCCCTCGCCCTCTCCGCCAACGGCTCCACACTCGCCGTCGGCGCCATCTACGAGGACTCCAACGCCACCGGCATCGGCGGAAATCAGGCCGACAACTCCGCCCCGCAAGCAGGCGCCGTCTACGTCTTCACTCGCGCAGGCTTTACCTGGTCACAGCAGGCATACATCAAGGCGTCCAATACTGGTCTGGGCGACGGGTTCGGCGGCTCCCTCGCCCTCTCCTCCGACGGCTCCACACTGGCCGTAGGCGCCCTACGCGAGTCCTCCAACGCCACTGGCATCGGCGGAAATCAGGCCGACAACTCCGCCACCGGAGCCGGCGCCGTTTACGTCTTCACTCGCGTAGGCTCCACCTGGTCACAACAGGCATACATCAAGGCCTCCAATACCAACGCGGACGACTACTTCGGCTCCTCCCTCGCCCTCTCCTCCGACGGCTCCACACTCGCCGTCGGCGCATACGGCGAGGACTCCAACGCCACCGGCGTCGGCGGAAATCAGGCCGACAACTCCGCCACCGGAGCCGGCGCCGTCTACGTCTTCACTCGCGCAAGCTCCACCTGGTCACGGCAGGCCTACATCAAGGCCTCCAATACCAACGCAAACGACCGGTTCGGCATCTCCCTCGCCCTCTCAGCCGACGGCTCCACACTCGCCGTCGGTGCCCCAGACGAGCGCTCGAACGCCACCGGTATCGGCGGCGATCAGACCAACAACTCCGCCATAAACGCCGGCGCCGTCTACGTCTTCGCTCGCGCAGCGGGCTCTTGGTCACAGCAGGCATACATCAAGGCCTCCAATACCAACGCGGGCGACCTCTTCGGCATCTCCCTCGCCCTCTCCGCCGACGGCTCCACACTCGCCGTAGGCGCCCCACGCGAGGCCTCCAACGCCACCGGCATCGGCGGAAATCAGGCCGACAACTCCGCCTCCTTCGCTGGTGCCGTCTACGTCTTCACTCGCGCAGCTGGCTCTTGGTCACAGCAGGCATACATCAAGGCCTCCAATACCAACACGAACGACAGGTTCGGCTTCTACCTCGCCCTCTCCGACGACGGCTCCACACTCGCAGTAGGTGCATACCTCGAAGCCTCCAATGCGACCGGCATCGGCGGAAATCAGGCCGACAACTCCGCCGCCGCAGCCGGCGCCGTCTACGTCTACTAGCCAGACTGCGGGCGTGAAGCGCCGCCGGCGGTGGCTTGGCGCGAGCGAGCGAGCCGCCCGCTCCGTGCGCGCACACGCCCCATCTCTGACGCCAGAGAGCCCCAGACCGAGCGGTGCGACACCATCGCCATCGGCCC
>Ga0209181_10003100_pt1 | contig 26176 bp, 18 predicted proteins | sample MAT05_FD_187208 | JGI IMG/M metagenome (GOLD analysis project Ga0209181, IMG submission 187208) | Freshwater microbial communities from Lake Fryxell liftoff mats and glacier meltwater in Antarctica - MAT-05 (SPAdes) (version 2) | ecosystem: Environmental > Aquatic > Freshwater > Ice > Liftoff...
AGGCTCGACATGTAGGCAATGAATGCACTGGACGCGATGCCGCCGCTCAAATTGTCAAGCGAAATTACCGCAGTCAGACCCGTCACGTCATGTCCGCGCAGCGACAACCACGAGAACAGCAAATTACTCGCGGCCGACAAAATGGCACCGAGCATCAAAGTACGCATCACGCCGAACCGCATCGACAGCACGCCACCTAGAAACGCGCCGACCAGTGTCATGATCACCCCATAAATTTTGGTGATCGCAGCGACCTCGTCCTTGGTGTAGCCCATGTCAACATAAAACGGGTTGGCCATGATGCCCATCACGATGTCGCTCACGCGGTACGTCGCGATCAGCGCGAGCACCAGGAGCGCGTTCCAGCCGTAGCGCCGGAAGAAATCGGCGAACGGCTCGACCAGCGCGCTCTGCATCCACTCGCCGATATTTTTGGCGCGCGCGAACGGACGCGCGATGGGCTCGCGTGTGAACAGCACGGTGACGAAGCCGACGATCATCGATGCGGCCATCACCAGATACGCCACTTTCCAGCTATTCGGGTCATACTTTTCTGGAGTGGCGATTTCGGCACGAGCCGCGATCCAAAGCACGCCGGCACCAGCCCAGATCATCGCCAATCGGTATCCGGTCTGATACGTCGCCGCGAGCGCCGCCTGACGATCAACGTCGGCCGATTCAATGCGAAACGCGTCGAGCGCGATGTCCTGCGTGGCCGATCCCACGGCGGTCAACAACGCGAACCAGACGATGGGCATGAGCGCGATCTTCGGGTCGGAAAACGCCATCCCGACCAGTCCGCACACAATCATTAATTGCGACACCAGCAACCAGCTGCGCCGTCGCCCCAGCGCCCGCGTCAACAGCGGAATCGGCAGGCGATCCACCAGCGGTGCCCAGCACCACTTGAACCCATACGCCAGCCCCACCCACGACAGGAAGCCAATGGTCGAACGGTTGATCCCCGCTTCGCGCAACCAGAACGACAGCGTACCCAGCACCAGCAAGAGCGGCAACCCCGCAGCAAAGCCGAGCGAGAGCATGCGCAGTGAAGGAGGCTCCAGATAAACCTTGAGCGACGCGAGCCAGCTCGTTTTTGCGGTCCCGGTGGCCCGTTCAGCAGAATTCTGGGGAGATGCAACCTCTGGCGAGGCGGGCCGGTCTGATGAGCTCATCCCGGTATTATCGCGTCATGAACAGAACCTATTTTTCCCTCCGCTACGTTGTCGCCGCCATCGCTGTTGCCGCGTTGTCAACGGCCCATGCGCAAATCGCCAAACCCTTCCTCTGGGATCTCACCAAGGACGGCAAAACGATGTCGCTTTTCGGATCGCTCCATGTCGGAAAGCCGGATTTCTATCCGCTGCCCGAGTCCGTGATCAAGCGCTTCGAGGAAGCCACCGTTCTAGCGGTGGAGGCCGACGTCACATTGCCAGAGACGCAGCAGGCGTGCATGAAGCTTGCAGTGACGGATGAAAAGCTGGAAAGCATGCTGTCCGGCGATGATTTCGCCGCGCTCTCCGGCTACATCAAAGCCTCCGCCATTCCCGATTCGACCATCAACAAGAGGAAGCTCTGGATGGTCAATCTCGCGCTGGTCGGCGCGGAGTTAAATCAGCTCGGCGTGGACTTCGGGCGCGGACTTGACGTGACATTCTTGCGTGAGGCGAAACTGTCGAAAAAGCGCGTTGTTGAGGTCGAAGGCGGTGCCCAGCAATGTGGCGCGCTAGCGGGCGCAACGAACGCTGAAACCACGGCGGCGTTAACGCGATTTCTTGCGGCTGTTCGGCAGAACCGCATGGAAAAGCGACTGGATCAGATGTTGACATCGTACCGCGCTGGCGACGGGCCGTCGCTCAACAAAGTGGTCAACGAGGAATTCGGCGACAGCAAAGAAGGCATGATGGCCAAACAACGAATTTTTGACAATCGCCATCCGCCGATGGCCGAGCGAATCGAGAGCTTCTTCAAGAGCCCCGAGCGGCACTTTGCCGTGATCGGCGTAGGCCACATGTTTGGTGACAACAACCTGCTGGAAGCGCTGGCCAAACGTGGGATCACGGTCAAGCGCGTGGAGTAACCCTTGCGCTTCTGATCGGGTCAGTGATGCCGATGCGCGTCCGCCGTCTTCACGCCACTGCTCTTCGGTGCCTGGCGAACTGGCCGTGGTTTGAACTCGAATTTGAAGGCTGACTGCGCGGTACCGGTCGCGGAAATCGTCACTTTCGCCGTGAGCGGGGGCTTGAATTGCCCAAGGTCAGGGTGCCACGCCGTGACTTCGTAGTCACCTGCAGGGATGTTCTCGATGCGGGTCAGGCCGCTGGTGTCGGAGACGCCGTACCAGGGCGTGTCAGCGACGTAGACATAAGCGCGCATCCAGTCGTGCAGGATGCAATAGGCGACGATTGCGCCCTCGCTGTCAAACCGGATCGGCGGCGGGGTGTCGCCAGGCTTGTGCACCGCGATCTCAAACGGGCGGCTGCTGGAGAATGATTTGATGTGGTGCTCCACGGTGTCGCGATTGGCGAACACGACGCTGGAGCCTTTGCGGATGACGGAGATGTAGGGCTTGAACGAGAGACTCTCCTGCGTCACGGTGATGGTCGCAGGAAGCGTCACTGGCGCAGCAATGCCCACGGGCTTGAGCGCAATCACGACATTCGTCATCGACTGACCTTCGCGATCTCCCGAAACTGCGACGAACGTGCCGGCATGACTCAGTCCCGCCGCTGCCCATGAAAGCACGGTCGACAGAGCGACCAGCAGCTTCGCCGACAAAGTTCTGGTCAATCTCGCGTACTTAGGCATGACGGGCTCCTGTTATTTTTCAACGACATCGCGGTGCATCGGGGCCAGTTTGGCGATCAGTCTGTTTTGATCGGCAAAAGGTACGTTGGCCGCAGTCAGTGCGTTCTGCAGCTCTTCAGCCAAGGCGTTGAAGTCCGCGCTCGCGACCTTCATGTTGGTGTGAACTTCCTTCATCGACTTGCCCGAATATTTGCAGCCGCCACCGAGCACGTCACAGAACTGGTCGGTGAGCATGGCTTGCAGGCGCTCGTTGTCGGCTTCCATGAAAAATCGCCCGATGCGCGGGTTTTTCTGAAGGCGGTCAACGAAGTCCTGAGTCATCTTGCTCAACCCGGTAAATCCGCCAAAAGCAGAAAGCGCGGCGTCGTTCGGCGCCTGCGCAAGTGCAATGGACGTCGCACAGCAGCAAAGAAAGCTGGCCAACAATGAACGGGATGATTGGGACAGGCTGCTGCCGCGCATGGTGAAACCTCTTCGACAAACTTGAATGTCGGAGTCTACGTAAACCACAGCGATTTGGTTTTTTTCGGAGTGGATGCGCCGCGTTCCGTTGTAGGGGCGGGGCGAGCCGCGATGGTTTGCGCCATTTGCACGGACATTCGCGGCTTGCGCTGCTCCTACAACGCGATGCGCGAACTAGTCCGTCAAGTAAGCGTTAGTGGTGCGAATGTCATCCTCGCTGAGCACGCCGGTCGCAGCCTTAAGACGCAACTCATTCAATAGCGTGTTGTACCGGGCGAGCGCGAGATCGCGTTGCACCTGAGTGACCTGTTGTTGCGCGTTCAGGACATCGAGATTGGTACGCACACCCACTTCGAGGCCAAGCTTGGTAGAGGCAAGTGTGGTTTCGGCTGATTTGAGCGCCTGTTGCTGTGCGGCAACGCCAGCAACGCCACTGGTCACGCCCAGATAGGACTGGCGCACATTGAAACCTGCGGTACGGCGAGCAGTCTCGATGTCGTTACGATTTTTATCGACCAGCGCGAGGGACTCGCGAATGCGCGCATTGACACCACCGGAAATATCAAACGGCCAGTTAAACGTGATGCCAATCAGGCTGCTGTTGGCCCAGGTCCCAAGCGCGGTGGATGCGCTACCGGTGCTTTGTGAATTGGTGATGTTGGCGGTCGCGTCGAGCGTCCAGTCCTTGCCGGTTTGTGCGCGGCGAACATCGAATTCGGAAACAGCCAGCGTTTGCAGCGCGATGCGCACGGCGAAGGCCTCTGTTTCAGCGCGCGTCACCCAGTTCTCCATATTGGCGGGGTTGGGTGCAGGCATTTGAGCCGCCGTACGCAAACGCTTCAGGTTGATCTCGTAGCGGCCAACGACGTTGCGCAGCGCCCAGCGCGTGCGATCCAGTTCGTTTTGTGCGGCGATTTCCTGTGCGATCACCTGATCGTAGCGAGACTGCGCTTCGTTGGTGTCGACGATCGTTGCCGTGCCCACTTCGAAATTGCGCTTAGCCTGCGCCAGTTGTTCGGAAACGGCAATCTTTTGCGACTGCACCAGCGTAACGTTGTCCTGCGCCAGCAGGACGTCGAAATACGCCTGCGAAAGCCGACTGGCAACGTCCATCTGGGAGGCTTGCAACGCAATTTCCGAGATTTTGGCTGCCGCGCTGGCCTGTTCAATGGCGACGATGTTTGCCGGGCGAATCAACGGCTTGGTGACATACGCCTGCACGCTGGCGGCGAGGTAGGCGCGATCCGTTTGTGCATTTGGCAACGTGCGGACGTTCACATCGAAATAGTTGGCGTTGGCCGAAGCATTGATGCCAGCCGAGAAACCATTAGCGGCTTCGGCCTGCGCGACGCGTTCGCGCGCCGCTTGCAGCGACGCCTTGGCGGACGCAACAGCGGGATCCTGATTGGCCGCTTCGCGATAAAGGGAGAGCAGATCGGCGGCCTGCGCACCACTGAGGGCAAGCGACAGAGCAGACAAAATTAGGGCACGAGGCAAACGCATTCAAACACTCCGGCGTAGGGTCAAATTTCTAAAACTAGTAGCTGGGAACGGCAGGATCGATCTGCGTGGACCACGCATCGATACCACCGGTCAAATTAATCAGTGAGTCGATGCCCTGCGCCGCAAGGTAACGAGCGCATTGCATGCTGCGCATGCCGTGATGACAAATGACGACAATCGGGGTGGCTGCCGAGGGCTGCAACGCGCGCACTTCGTCAATCCGGGCGACCAGCGTCGACATGGGAATATTGACTGAGCGCTCGATACGCGCCGTCTCAAATTCCCACGGCTCGCGGACGTCGAGCAGCACTGCATTGGCGAGTGTAGAAGGCTCACTGGCGTTCATCGCGTGAGCCAGGGCTCCGACATCAATGCTGACTACCGATCCAGCCATCAGAAAACAAAGCCCGGTGCCTTGGCGGCGTTGGTGAGTGGCGCGACGACAGTTTCAAACAAAGTTTTCGCGTGACGCCCGCCGCTGGCGCTCACCGTAATAAGCTGTGCATTCATTACCGGCAATTTGCCGACAATCGCGAACACTTTGCCAGTCGTTTTCAGCTGCGCGAAAACTTCCTCTGGTAGCACTTCCATCGAGCCAGTGAACACGATCACGTCGTAAGGCGCTTGCCCTATCCAGCCGCGAGCGCCATCACCGGTGATGATCGTCGCGTTGGTGATGCCTGCGCGAGCGAGGTTGTCCGTTGCGAATTTCCCGAGATCGGGATTGATCTCGATGCTGGTGACTTTGCCGGCACGCGAGGCGAGCAACCCGGTCAGATAGCCGCTGCCAGTGCCGATTTCCAGCACATGCTCGTTACCTGTCAGGCCCACATCCTGGGCGATGCGGGCTTCCATTTTCGGTGTCCACATCTTCTCGCCGGACGCACTTGCAGCAACGGACGACAACGGGATTTCAATGTCCATGAGCGCGAATTCACGCTGCGCTGGTGGCACAAAGTTTTCGCGCTTGAGCGTGTGCAGCAGGTCAAGCACGTCGGTGTCGAGGACATCCCACGTACGGATTTGCTGCTCGACCATGTTGAAGCGGACTTGTTCGATGTTCATTTTCGTTGCTGTAAGCGCGCGAGCGTTACTGCCTGATTTGGACGGAAGAGCCCATTTTACGTGTTAGCTTTCTTGTACTTCTCGCTAAATGACCGCGAGTCATTTAGCGAAGTTTAGCGGAATTTGCGGGAGTTGCAAGCCCACGATCGTCTATTCAGCGGGGACTTGAGCCGGATCATGTCCTCCGGGCGCAAGCGAGCGCTTCGCTGCTTTTTTTGCAGCCCGGCGCAGCTTGAACTCCTCAATCATGGCGTAAATCACCGGCACTACGACCAGCGTCAACACCGTCGAACTCAGCACGCCGCCGATAATCGAGCGACCCATCGTGCCGTCCGCTCCCTCCTGCAACGCGAGTGCCATCGGTAACATGCCAAACACCATCGCCGCCGTCGTCATAAAAATGGGACGCAATCGAATGTGCCCCGCCGACACCAGCGCCTCGGTGATGCTCTTGCCGTCATCGCGCCGCGCCTGATTGGCGAAGTCGACCAGCAAGATGCCGTTTTTGACCACCAACCCCATCAGCATAATGAAGGCAATCATCGCGAACATGTTGAACGTCGTTCGCGTCACCAGCAGCGCCAGCATCACGCCAATCAACGATAGCGGGAGTGTGGCCATGATCGCCAGCGGTTGCGCAAAACTCATGAACTGCGAGCCGAGCACGAAGTAAATGAAGGTCACCGCCAACACCAGCGCGACGACGGCGTAGCCAAACGAGTCGCGCATGATCTGGTTATCGCCATCCTGCTGGAAGCGGTAGCCCGGCGGCAGCGGGAAGGCCTCGATCAACTTGTTGACGTCGTTACCGACCTCGCCCGCCGTGCGGCCCTTGGCGTTCGCGCTGATCGTCACCTGACGCTGCAAAAATGCGCGCTCGATGGTCTTTGGATTGGTACTCTCGGTGATCGTGGCGACACGACCAAGCGATAGCGCATCGCCGTCCGGTGCGCGCGGATTGCTGAGCGGGATTTGCAACAGCTGCGCCGGATCGTTACGAACATTCGCAGGTAGGCGAATCGTTACGTCCACCGAGTTACCCGAAGGCGGCAACCAGGTCACCACCGCGTCGCCGGCAACCAGCGTGCGGGCAACGCTACCCAGCGTGGATGGCGTGATACCGAACTCCGCTAATTCCGCGCGCTTGGGCACGATGGTGAGCGCAGGCACGGCTGCCTTCTCGCTGCTGTCGATGTCGGTCACACCGTTAATCTTTTCCAACCGCTCAACAAATTGCTCGGAGAGCTGCTTGAGCACCGTCGCATCGGGGCCGACGAAAGACACCTGAACCGGCTTGTTCCAGCCCACCGACACGACAATCCCCGCGATACCTTTGACCGCTTCGCGCGCGGCGTCTTCGACCTGTTTTTGCGATCTTGTGCGCTCGTTACGCGGCTTCAGAATCACGTTGATCCAGCCGGTGTTTTTGCCACGACCTCCGCCCGCGCCAGAGTAAAGCAGTTTCAGCTCGGGCAGCTTCCTCAACTCGGCCTCCGCCTGCGCGACCTTCACCGCGGTGTATTCGAGACTCGATCCGACCGGCGTTTCAAGGCGCATGCCGAATTCACTCTGATCTTCTTTCGGCACAAATTCGCTGCCAATCAGCGGGAAGAGCGCCATGCTGCCTGCAAACAATCCGAATGCAACGCCGAGCACCGTTTTGCGATGGCCAAGCGACCAACGAATCACGCGCTCATAGCGGTGCTGCAGGGCCTCCATCTTGCGATCAAACCAACCAAGAAATTTACCCAGCCACGGCAGACGCTTGAAGCGATTGCCCTCAGGATCAGCCCACAGCGAAGACAGCATTGGGTCTAACGTGAAGCTCACAAACAGCGAAATCATCACGGCGACCACCACGGTCAAACCGAACTGGAAGAAGAACAAACCGATGATGCCGCCCATGAACGCAACGGGTGCAAACACGGCCACAATCGCGAGCGTCGTGGCGAGCACAGCGAGGCCAATTTCTTGGGTCGCTTCGAGCGCAGCCTGTTTGTGCGACTTGCCGAGCGCCAGGTGACGCACTATGTTTTCTCGCACCACAATCGCATCATCGATCAACAGACCGATGCACAGCGACAACGCCATCAAAGTCAGGTTGTTGAGCGTGAATCCGAAAGCGTAAAGCGCCGTGAATGTCGCGATCACTGAGATCGGCAGCGTAAGGCCCGTGATAACGGTGCTGCGCCATGATGACAAGAACAGGAACACGATGAATATCGTGAGCAGGCCGCCTTCAATGATGGTGCGTTTTACTCCGTCAACGCTGGCTTTAACAAACTTTGATTGATCCGACAGAATCGACAATTCAATGTCCTTTGGCAGCTCCGCTTTCAGTCGCTCAATCGAGGCTTTCACGCCCTGCCCGACTTCGACCGTGTTACTGCCGCGCACCTTGAGCATGTCAAGGCTGATGGCGCGGACGCCGTCGATGCGCGCGAAGCTGGTTTGTTCTTTGTTGCCGTCGACGATGGTGGCGATGTCGCCCAGCCGCACCTGCAATCCATCGCGACGCGCCACAACCAGATTGGAGAAATCAGCGACTGTTTTGAAGCGTGCGTCCACGCGCACTGACTTGTCACTTTGACCGATGGTGATGTTGCCAACCGGTGCGTCGATGTTGTCAGTACGCAAGGCCGCCAGCACCTGATCGATCCCGATGCGGCGTGCCCGCATTTTTGCGGTGTCCGGCTCGATCTGGATTTCGCGCGTCGACGAGCCGTTAATGTTGACCGTAGCCACACCGGTCACGTTTTCCATACGACGGCGGATGACCTCTTCCACGATGTAGGAAAGATCAGGCAGGGTGCGTGTTTTCGACGTCACGCCAAGCGACACAACGGCGCGATCATCGTCGCGATTCGCCTGCGAAACAAACGGCTCTTTTGCCTCTTTCGGGAAGCCCGAGCGAATTTGCGCAAGCTTGTCCCGCATTTCCTGCATCGCCACCTTGATGTCGGTGCCCATCGCGAATTCGACGATCACAACGCTCGAATTTTCACGCGAACGCGAGGTGATTTTCTTGACGCCGGAAATCGTGTTGAGCGCGTTTTCAATCGGTTTGGTGAGATCGCTCTCGACCGCTTGCGGGCTCGCGCCGGGATAGGCGACCACTGTGAAGGCGAACGGCAGGTTCACCTCCGGCATCGCGTCAATCGGAAGGCGGAAATACGACACCGCGCCCATCACCATGAGCGCAAACATCACCATGGTGCAAAACACCGGATTTTTGATCGCAACGCGAGTCATCCACATGATGCGGCTCCTTCGTTACTTCGACGCGGACGTAACGGCGGCGGGTGTTGCTGGCACCGAGGAGGATGGCGCGGCCGAGGCCGCAGCAGACGCCCCCGGCATCAGTACCGACTGGCCTTCATTGGGCTCCACACCACGCAGCGTCAACACCGTTGCACCAACCGCGACGCCGTCAGTCACCGGCACCAGCGGATTCGAAGGATCAGCGCCCACGGCCAGTTTTACTCGCACTTTTTGCGCCTTATTGTCCTGAACGATCCAGATGTAATTACCGTTGATATCCGTCTTCACGGCAACGCGGGGTATCGCAATGGGTGCGGTGCTTTGCGCCAGCGTCAATTGGCCGGAGAGGAACGCTCCCGTTGGCACGCCACTCGCGGCAGGCAGCGAAAAGCGTGTTTCCACGGTGCGCGCTGCGCTGCTGGTAGTAGGAATGATGCGGGTCAGCGCGCCTTCGACCGTCGCGCCGCTGCTGTCGAGCTGAAATTTCGCCTTCTGCCCTATTTTGAGTTCGGTGACGCGCTCGGCAGCGACCGGAACGACGACCTCAAGCGAAGTCGGATCGAGGATGGTGAATACCGTCATCTCGCCCGTGATCCGTTCGCCCGGCTCAATGCCGCGCCGGGAAATCACGCCAGAAATGGGCGCGGTCAAAACGGTTTCTGCAATCGCGGACTTCGCCATGTCGAGCTGTGATCTGGCAGATTCAAACGCGGAACGAGCGCTCACAAAATTGCTCTCGGAACTGTCCAGCGCAGCTTTTGAAATGAAACCGCGATCCGACAGCGAGCGCTGTTGCGCACGCGCCGATTCAGCCACCGTTAACGCAGCCTGCGTCTGGCGCACAGTCGATTCACGTTCACCCAGGCGTAGTCGTAGCTCATCGCTGTCCACCTGCGCCAAACGCTCGCCCGCCTTTACGCTATCGCCTGCGCGCTTGGTCACGCCGGTGGCGGTGCCGGCGTGGCGTGAGCGGACGACGGCCTGTCGTGCGGCGTCCACCGTCCCGGCAACGGCAAATGACTGTGTAAACGTCGCCGGACCGGCAGTCCCGATGTCCACAGCAGCGAGCGCGAGCACCGGGTCGGCCTTTTTGCCATCCTGGCCGACTTTTCCATCTTTGCCAGCGGTCGAGCCCGCTTCAGCCTGCCTGGCGGCATACGCTTTGTAGCCCCAAGCTCCGCCGCCCACAACGCCGACTACAGCCAGAGCGATCAATGTCACTCCCATCCATCGTTTGATTCGCATGACTAGTTTGGGCTTGTGGCCCGTCCCCTGTGTTCTCGATGGATGAAGGCTAGGGTATTTGCGCTGGCCGCGCATCGATGGTGCGACAAAGCCCCCAAATCTGGGCGCGAGTTGCGGGTGCAATTTGTGGATAATTTCTTGTACAACTTTTTCACGTAACTCTTACTTTACTTGGTCTCTATGGCATTTTGACGTTTTATCGACTTGTCGGAATTATTGACTTTAGCCCTCGCTCAGACGTCATTTCATTGAAAAGTTGTTAGCCACGCCGATATTTTGCGCCATACAAAAAGCATTTCTTCTAGCAGAGTCACTGGTAAAATCGAGGGTTACCCTCACTTAGCTAGCCTGTTGGACGCTTGACGATGGACGAACACCTCGGCCATGCCAGCACCCAGCTGACGCGAAGTTGCGTTCATTTGCCGCCTATCTTGCCGGGCTTGTTTGCCCGTTGTGCATTGGAAATTTGAATCATGGTCAAAGCCAAATCTAAACCCGCCGCCAAAGTTGTCAAAGCTGCCGTAAAGGGCGCTGTGAGTAAAACAGCCAAAGGGAAACCTGCCGCAAAGCCCGTCGCCAAGCCGACGGCAAAGGCGCGCACGGTCGCAGCCGTGAAGAAGCCGGTGAAGCCGGCGTCGAAGCCAGCAGCCAAGGCCAAAGTGGCCAAGCCCGTGGCGAAGTCGGCAAAAGCAGTCGCAGTCAAGGCCAAACCGGTGAGCAAAGCAAAACCGGCAGCAAAGCCAGCGACAAAGGTGACCAAGCCCGTCAGCAAAAAGCCGACGGCATTCAGGGCGAACGCCAAACCGGCAGCAAAGCCAGCGGCGAAACCAGCGTCAAAAGCAAAAAGCGCGAATCCTGTTGCCAGGCCCGCGGTCAAAGCCGTAGTCAAGAAATCTGCCAAGCCAACCGCCAAAGCGGTGGCTAAGCCCGCGCCTGCGAAGACGAGAGTCGTGGCCAAATCTATTCCGAAGGTGGTCGCAAAAGCGGTCATCAAACCTCCCGTAAAAGCAACGACCAAGCCGACCGTCAAGGCCTCGGCGATTCCGGAAGCCCCGGTTGTCAAGACATCAACAAAGAAGATTCCTATCGAGAAGAAAGCAAAGCGTGACGTCATTGCCGCGTCACCCGTACCAGTACCGGCAGCTATCGCTGCCAAAAAATCCGTAAAAGCCGGTGCTGCAGCATCCACTGAAGCCGCGGTTGCCTTACCTGTAGTCGCCGCGCCGCTGCCCGTTAAAACCGGCAAGCCCGGCCGTCCCCCTAAAAATGCAGTAGCCGCAGTTCCAGTCGCGGCAGAAGCCAACGCCTCCGGCGCTGATGCAGTCGCCGCAGCTCCGGTCGCTATCGCCATCAACCCGTTGACTGGCAAGCCAAAAACGCGCAAACAACTGTTGCTTGAGAAGAAGCAACAAGCCTTGCTCGAAGCGCTCGCCCCATTCAAAACGGTTGATGCCGAAACCCGTCGTCTGCGCCTGAAAACGCTGATCACGCTCGGCAAAGATCGTGGCTACCTGACTTACTCCGAGATTAACGACCATCTGCCGGATGACCTGGTTGACGCCGAGGCGATTGAGTCCATCGTTGCCATGATCAACGACATGGGTATTCAGGTATTCGATGAAGCGCCGGCCGCCGAAGAGTTGATCATCTCGGAAACCGCATCAGCGGTCGCCGATGATGATGTCGCCGAAGAAGCCGAACAGGCGATCTCCCAGCTCGACAGCGAGTTCGGCCGCACGACCGACCCGGTCCGTATGTACATGCGCGAAATGGGCACGGTTGAGCTGTTGACGCGCGAAGGCGAAATCGAAATCGCCAAGCGTATTGAGGACGGCCTGAAGCACATGGTCACCGCGATTTCCGCGTGCCCGATGACGATTTCCGAAATTCTTCTGCTCGCCGACAAGATTGAAAAAGGCGAAGCCATCGTTGACGATATCGTTGACGGTCTGGCTGGTCTTGAGCCACCTGCACCTGCGCCCGCTGCGGTCGTCGCTGACGATGCTGAGGGCGACGAGGAAGAGGCCGAAGAAGAGGAAGAGGACGAAGAAGCCACCGCCGCTATCTCCGCCGAACTCCTCGCCAAACTCAAAGCGATGTCGCTTGAGAAATTCGCCGTCATTCGCAAGAATCATGCGAAGCTTCTCGTACACATCGAAAAAGGTGAGTACAAGAACGAGGGCTACGTCAAGGCGCAGAAAAAGATCACCGACGAGATGATGGATATCCGCTTCGCCGCGAAGATCGTTGAACAGCTCTGTGATTCCGTGCGCTCCGAAGTTGAGCGTATTCGCGGCCATGAGCGCAAGTTGCAGGAGATGCTGGTTTTCAAATGCCACATGCCGCGTGACCATTTCCTGAAGACCTTCCCTGAGCGCGTGCTTGATCTGACCTGGATCGACAAAGAAATCTCTCTCGGTAAGCCATACAGCGAAGTGATGGCGAAGAATCGTCAGGCGCTGGTTGAGCGTCAGGAAGCCCTGCTTGATCACCAGAAAAAAGTGAATCTGCCGCTGCAAGATTTCAAAGACATCTACAAACAGATGTCCTCTGGTGAAGCCAAGTCGCGCAAGGCGAAGAAAGAAATGACCGAGGCCAACCTGCGCCTTGTGATCTCGATTGCCAAGAAATACACGAACCGCGGTTTGCAGTTCCTCGACCTGATTCAGGAGGGCAATATCGGCCTGATGAAAGCGGTCGACAAGTTCGAATTCCGTCGCGGCTTCAAATTCTCGACGTACGCAACATGGTGGATTCGTCAGGCCATCACGCGTTCAATCGCCGATCAGGCGCGTACGATTCGTATCCCCGTGCACATGATCGAAACGATCAACAAGATGAACCGTATCTCGCGGCAAATTCTGCAGGAAACTGGCATTGAGCCGGATGCGCCAACGCTTGCGCTGCGCATGGAAATTCCGGAAGACAAAATCCGGCGCATCATGAAGATCAGTAAAGAGCCGATCTCCATGGAAACACCAATTGGTGATGATGATGACAGCCATCTCGGCGACTTCATCGAAGACACCAACACGCTGACGCCAATGGACGCTGCCGTGCAGGACAGCCTGCGCGACCTGTGCAAGGAAGTGCTCGACACCCTGACGCCACGCGAAGCCAAAGTGCTGCGTATGCGTTTCGGCATCGAGATGAACACCGACCACACGCTCGAAGAAGTCGGCAAACAGTTTGATGTCACGCGCGAGCGCATCCGTCAGATCGAAGCCAAGGCGCTGCGCAAGCTGCGTCACCCAAGCCGTGCTGAGCGCTTGAAGGGCTTCGTCACCGAGGCTTGATGGCCGCAGAAAACGTAAGCCGCTAAACTAGCGGCTGCACGAATAAAACGGGCTCGCGGGCCCGTTTTTATATTCTGCAAAAGTAGAAGTTGCACAGTGGGCCGTTAGCTCAGTTGGTTAGAGCAGAGGACTCATAATCCTTTGGTCGAAGGTTCAAGTCCTTCACGGCCTACCACTTGCTCTTTTCAGTTGCATGCCAGTCACTCCGCTATCGGTTCGAAGCCCGCAGAAACGCGTGCCGTTTTGCTCTTCATCGACGACAACGCTTTCAACAATCGCATCGCCCCCGCGACGCTGGCAGCGCAATTTGTAATCGCCGCCGAATACACCGTCGACGGCGCATACGGCACCGGCAGCGCGCCCGCATATTGCACGCCCTGGGTGTACAAAATCTCCGAGCATTGCGTGATGCCGATTGCGTTCTCCTCGCCCGAATCTGCCATCGCACGCGTGGCGGTGGCACCGTTGGGGCAGGTCGCGAAGCGGTCTTTGTGGCTTTCGGCGAAACCGAGCGCAGTGAGGACTTTTAGGCAATGAATACCGGCGGTGGCGCGCACAGGGTCGGGGAAATAGATTTTCGATGCGCCCGCGCACAGCGCACGCAGCGACTCAACACTGTCGATTTGAATCGCTGGCTTTGACGCGGGGAGCGCTACTCCGGTGTGCACTGTGCCTAGCCCGATCACAGTGCCGGCATCCACTTGGCCTGCGGCAGCAAGCTCGGCGATCATCGCGGCGGTGAGAACGATGACATCGCACTTCGCCCCGGCGTTCAGCCGATCACGAATTACGCCGACAGCGCCAAACTCGCCTTCAAGGATGATGCCTTCGCTCGCAGCGATTGTGTGCAACAGCCCTTTAGCTGCACCCGCGCTCAAGATGTCCAGACGTGCTTATTCTTCGAATTTCGCACCAGATACTTTGACCACTTGCGCCCATTTGTCGATGTCTTCTTTATCGTATTTTGCGAACGCATCGGGTGTCATCTGCATCGGCGTTGCGCCCTGCTTTGCCCAGTCTGCCTTGACGTCGGCGCGGTTCACCGCCTTTGTGATTTCAGCGTTAAGTTTGTTGACAATGGAACGTGGTGTGTTGATCGGGGCCATGATGCCGAGCCAGATGACGGACTCGTAGCCGGGCACGCCAGCCTCGTCGAGCGTCGGCACGTCGGGCATCACCGTTGAGCGTGTCTTGCCGGAGGTCGCGAGCGCTTTCACTTTGCCCGCTTTGACTCGTGCCGCCATCGTGGTGATCGCGTCGAACATGACGTTGACGTGTCCAGCCACAATGTCGGTGCGCGCACCGATGCTGCCTTTGTACGGCACATGCAGCAGATCAATGCCCGCCATCGCCTTCAGCAGTTCGCCTGCCATGTGGTAGGGCGTGCCCGGACCGCTGGAGGCGAAGGTCATCGCCTTGGGGCTTGCCTTGGCAGCGGCGATAAATTCGCGCAGATTGTTGGCGGCGACGCTGGGATGCGCGACCAGCACGAGATCAGAGTAGTTGACTGGCGATATCGGCACAAAGTCACGCAATAACGCATACGGCTTGTTCGGGATCAATGTTTCGTTGACTGTTTGCGCGTTCGACATCATGAGCAATGTGTAGCCGTCAGCCGTCGCTTTCGCCGCGGCCGTATCGGTGCCCACCACCGCGCCGCCACCCGGCCGGTTGTCGACGATGAAGCCCTGTCCGAGCGACTCCGTCAGTCGCTGTGCGACGGCGCGCGCATAAACGTCCGCGGGGCCGCCCGTGGCGAACGGCACGATGATGCGAACGGTCTTGGCGGGAAACTCCTGCGCAAGCAACGTTTCGCTTGAAAGCACACAGCACAAGAGGACACTCAAATTTCTCATGAGGGTCTCCAGTGTCACATTGGGTTCGAGCTGTTACATCGCGACTATTTTCGGATCAACGCCTGCGTCAGGACCCTGCCTTCGCTTGCGCTCGGCACGCGAACGTTGAGAATTTGCGCCAGCGTGGGTGCGATATCCACGGTCTCCGCATACTCACCAAAGCGCCCCGCTTTGACCCACTTTGAACCTTGAATCATCAGCGGCACGTTGGTGTCGTAGCTGTACGGCGTGCCGTGCGAGCAGACCGCTTGCGGCGAATTCGACTTGGTTTGAAAGTAGTAAAACGGCTTCGGCACCACGACCAGATCGACCGCAAATTGTCGATGCCAGGAGCGCTGCACTAGTGTTGCCACGCGGGTTGCTGGCATAGCGCCGCGCTCTAACTGGCTGCGCGTGAACGCAAACGCGATACCTGGCTGATCCAACACAGCGCGCGCCATGAAGTTCTCAACCTCCTCGCGGTTGACTCCCTTTGCTTCCATCGCGGCGTAATCTAGCGTCCAGCCACCCGTCATGTGCTGTGGCGCGAGATTCGCGATGCCGAATTTTTTCTCGGCCAAGGCGTTGACGGTGCTCCGCAGCGCTCTGGGATCAACGCGCCCCGCATCGAAGCCGCGCTCCGTGCTGTATTCAGGTGTGTTCATGAACCCGTGATCGGCGGTTAACACCGTAAGCACGTTGTTGCGACCGACTCGAGCGTCAATTGCCGTAAAGAACTTTCCAAGCGTGCGATCAAGGCGAATCAAATGATCCATCGACTGAATGCTCTCGGGCCCAAAGTTGTGATTGATGTAGTCGTGACTCGAAAAACTCACCGTCAGAATGTCGGTGGCGCCCTTCGGGTTCCTGCCAATCGATTCGCCCTTCAGAAGCGAAGTGGAAAACTCCGCCGTAGCCTCGTCACCAAACGGCCCGGCGATCAGCATGCTGTAATAAATCGACCCCGGTGTGATCTCCCCGAGCCCATACATATAGCCCATCTTCGAGGTCATGTTGTTGTAGACCGCCGCCCACGGCTGGCCGTCGGGCAGCGCGCGTTGATACGCCTTCGGGTCATCGAGCAACAGATTCCAGCGCTTGTGAAACCATTGGTCCTGCGGCTTTTTCTCGTAGTAGGTTTCCCACCATGAGGGGTGCTTGTCCATGTAGTAACTGGTGCTCGTGAAACGGCCCGTTTTTTTGGACAGCATATAGGCCGTGCCAGACTTGCCCGCCATCAAAATCGCGCCACGATCCTTGCCGGAGACCGAGAAAATCCGGCCAGCGTTGTTCGTGGCGTAACGCAGCTCGTCGCCCAGCAAACTCACCTGCAAATTCTTCGGGCTGACGCCGTCATCCTCGGACGTCGGTGTGCCGTCGAGGTACTTGTGCGCTGAGTCAGCGGTGTTGTAGATGTATTTGCCGTCGCGGCTCCGCCAGTCGTTGCCGATGATGCCGGTTTGATAGGGATAGGCACCCGACAGAATGGCCGCGTGGCCAACAGCAGTCACAGTGAAGGCGTGTGCCTGATGCGCATCGGAGAACCATGCACCCTTGTCCATCAATCGGCGGAAGCCGTTGGGCACCAGCAGGTCATAACTCTTGAGCAACTGCTCCTGCGGCAAACCATCAATCACCACCACGACAACTAATTTGGGTGGCGCGGCACCGCGCGGCACATCAACGGCCTGCGCGATTTGCGCACCGGCGACGCTCGCCACAGCCAAACACGTCAAATTTTTCAACCAACGCATGAAATCCTCCTCCTATACTGCAAGTTGCTCTATGTGCGTTTGATTCTAGGCCGAGTCAGCAGCGCATATCGTTCGCGCTTACACTATTCGATATTCAAACTCCGCTGTATTTACTGTGAAAACTAAAGCTGCTGTCGCATGGAAATCGGGCGCACCGCTCACTATCGAAACCGTTGATCTCGAAGGCCCGAAAGCGGGTGAAGTACTCGTAGAAATCAAGGCTACGGGGATTTGCCATACCGACTATTACACGCTTTCCGGCGCGGACCCGGAAGGCATATTCCCGGCGATCCTGGGGCACGAAGGCGCGGGCATTGTGGTGGACGTTGGTCCCGGCGTAACGACGCTGCAAAAGGGCGATCACGTGATTCCTCTGTACACCCCGGAATGCCGTCAATGCAAGTTTTGCCTCTCGCGTAAGACCAATCTATGCCAGCTCATCCGTGGCACGCAGGGCAAAGGTTTGATGCCCGACGCGACGAGCCGCTTTTCGCTGGATGGCAAGCCGATCTTTCATTACATGGGGACGTCAACCTTCTCCAACTACACAGTTGCCCCCGAGATTTCACTCGCGAAAATTCGCAAGGACGCGCCGTTCGACAAGGTCTGCTACATCGGTTGTGGCGTGACGACAGGTATCGGCGCGGTGATCTTTACGGCGAAGGTAGAGGCGGGTGCGAACGTCGTCGTGTTTGGTCTTGGCGGCATTGGCCTGAACGTGATTCAGGGCGCGAAGATGGTGGGTGCGGACAAGATCATTGGTGTCGACATCAACCCTGCACGCGAAGCGATGGCGCGCAAATTCGGCATGACGCACTTCATCAACCCGAAAGACACCGAGAACGTGGTTGACGCGATTGTGCAGTTGACCGACGGCGGCGCGGACTACAGCTTTGAATGTATCGGCAACACCAAAGTCATGCGGCAGGCGCTGGAATGCACACACAAAGGATGGGGCCGCAGCATCATCATTGGCGTGGCCGAAGCGGGCGCAGAGATCAGCACGCGACCGTTCCAACTCGTGACGGGCCGCAAGTGGGAAGGCTCCGCATTTGGCGGCGCACGGGGTCGCACCGATGTTCCGAAAATCGTCGACTGGTACATGGACGGCAAGATCAGTATCGATGATCTGATTACTCACACCATGCCGCTTGAGGACATTAACAAGGGTTTTGATTTGATGAAACGCGGGGAGTCGATTCGTGGGGTGGTGTTGTTTTAAGTCGGGAGTAGTCCCCTCTCCCGCAAGGGGAAAGGGGGTAAAACGATTGGCGACATTGATATGACGAATACCCTTCAACTCCTCAGCGAACACACTTGCTTCTCCGGCGTGCAGCGCTTCTATCAACACGAATCCCAGGTCATCGGTTTGCCGATGCGTTTCTCTGTGTTTCTGCCACCTGCTGCGCTCGCTCATAATGCAGAGAAAGTGCCTGCATTAATTTATCTCGCGGGGCTCACCAGCAGTGAAGAAACATTCGCAACGAAAGCAGGTGCGCAACGTCGTGCAGCGGAATTGGGTCTTGCGCTGATCTCGCCCGACACCAGCCCGCGCGGTGCTGGCATCGCGGGTGAGAGCGACAGCTGGGATTTCGGATTGGCCGCGAGTTTTTACCTCGACGCAATCGTTGCGCCATGGTCGACGCATTACCGCATGGAGACCTACCTTACCGCCGAGCTGATCTCGCTTGTCGCAGAACAACTCCCAATTGACGAAAAGCGTCTTGGACTTTTTGGTCATTCGATGGGCGGTCATGGTGCGCTCACGCTGGCGCTCAGGCATCGTGAGTTGTTTCAGTCGTTGTCAGCGTTCGCGCCTATCTGTGCGCCGACCATGTGCCCATGGGGGCAGAAAGCATTCGGCGGCTACCTTGGACCGGACTCAAGAAAGTGGACACCGCATGACGCCTCTGCGCTGATGTCTGAATGCAGCGGTGCGCCCTACCCCGATGGCATACTGATTGATCAGGGACTTGCGGATAAATTTTTGTCAGAGCAGCTTTATCCTGAGCATTTCGAAGCCGCCTGCGCGAACGTCGGACAGCCATTACGGATGCGCCGCCACGCGGGCTACGATCACGGATATTACTTCATCTCCACCTTTATCAACGATCACCTCGATCATCACGCGCGTACGCTGTTCCGCCCATAATTTCCACGATTAGAACCATCGCAAACGCTATGACCAAGAAACGCTCCAGTACTCTCCTGATTCATCCATCGCGCGAAGTGCCTAAAGGTTTTCGCTCGCTCGTGACCGGCACCGAACGAGCGTCCACCATCCTGTTTGAAAGCACTGAGAAGTGGGAAAATCGCTCAGGACTTGATGAGTCCATCTACACCTACGGCACCAGTGGCACGCCAACCACGCGCGATCTTCAGAACCGCATTGCCGAATGGGAAGGCGGATTCAACGCGGTGCTTTTCCCGTCGGGACTTGCCGCAGTGGCCTTCGCGTTCCTGCCATTCGTTGAGCCCGGCGATCACGTTCTGATTCCGTCGAATGTGTACGACCCGGTGAAGACGCTGGCCAACGGTTTGCTCAAGCGCATGAACGTGACCGTCGAGCAATATGATCCGCTGATCGGCGCGGGAATCGCGGCACAAATGAAGCCAAATACCAAAATCGTATGGGTTGAAACACCCGGCTCAATCACGATGGAAGTGAGCGATTTGCCCGCCATTGCTGCCGCGGCGCATGTGGGGGGAGCGCTGGTCGCGATAGACAACACCTACAGCGCTGGCTGGTATCTGCGCGCATTCGAGAAGGGCGCGGACATCTCGGTTCACGCACTCACCAAGTACCCGGCGGGCCACAGCGACCTCGTGATGGGCTCGATCACGACCAACGACGAAGCGACCTGGCGGCGGGTGAAAGACATGGCGCTACAAACCGGGCAGTGCTGCGCGCCGGATGACGTTTATCTGGTGTTGCGTGGTTTGCCGACGATGCCGCTGCGCATCAAGCATACGGAACGCGTTGCGCTCGACATGGCTCGTTGGCTCAAGACCCAGCCTGCGGTGAAGCTTGTGTTGCATCCTGCGCTGCCTGAGTGCCCCGGTCACGATACGTGGAAGCGCGACTTCACCGGTTCGACCGGCGTGTTCTCGTTCGTCCTGCACGATCAATACGACAAAGACGCGGCAGCACGATTTATCGATGCGCTTGAATTTTTTGGGGTTGGCGCCAGTTGGGGGGGGATTGGATCGCTCGCGCTGACCTACGATCTTTCTAAATCGAGAACGAGTTGGCCACACAAAGGCGCGTTGATCCGGCTTAATATTGGGCTGGAAGATGAAAATGATTTGCGCGAAGATTTAGTGCGGGGATTTGCAGCACTGTAACAGCGACTCTATCGCGACCAGCGGTTGCAAAATTTGAAATAGGTCGCGGCAGAGCCGCTCCTACAAGAACAGGAAAAACATCATGACCACCGCTTACGAATTCACAGCTAAAGACATCAACGGCAAAGAACAGAAGCTTTCGCAATACGAAGGCAAGACTTTGCTGATCGTCAACACCGCGAGCAAATGTGGCTTCACACCGCAGTACAAGGGCTTACAACAATTGCATGACCAGTATCACGATCAGGGCTTTGAAGTGCTGGGCTTTCCATGCAACCAGTTCGGCGGGCAAGAGCCCGGCGATTCGGCTGAAATCGCCAGTTTTTGCGATTTGAATTACGGCGTTAATTTCCCGATGTTCGCCAAGGTGGACGTGAACGGTGATACCACGGCACCGCTGTTCGAGCATTTGAAAAAGGCAGCCCCTGGCCTCCTTGGCAGCGAAGGTGTGAAGTGGAACTTCACCAAGTTTTTAGTGACGCCCGATGGCAAAGTGAAGCGCTTTGCGCCTAAGGATGAACCCGCCTCGCTCGCGAAAGATATCGAAAAAGCGCTGGGGTAGTTGTGGATGTCATGCTGAGCTTTGCGAAGCGTCACGTGGCATGCCAACAGTGCCGCCAACCGTAACAACCGCAGCATGCGACCTGATCCTTCGAGCGTGCTCAGGATGACAAAGCCAATTGCGATTGCCTTGGCTGTTATCGGTTGGCTGTCGCCACTCACGGCGCAGGCAATCAAGACGCTCAACCTCTCAGTAGCCGCAGCCGAATCCACCTTCGATCCTGCGGCGAGCGACGACATTCCATCAAGCGATCTCATCGTGATGATGATGGAACCGCCGTTGCAGTACGACTACTTTGCAAGGCCCGTCTCAGTTACCTCCCGCACGTCCGAGCTGATTGAATCCTCACCGGACGGCAAGTCCTACACGCTCCGCGTCAAGCCGGGCATTTTCTTCACGCCCGACGCGGCCTTTAACGGCAGGCCACGCGAACTAGTGGCCGCCGATTACGTGTATTCGTATAAACGGTTGCTCGATCCAAAAGTCGCGTCGCCGAATTACTACCTCTTCGAGAATAAGCTCCTCGGTGCTGAGGCAGTGCGCAAGCACGCCGAGAAAACGGGCCGCTTTAACTACGATGCCGAGATCGTCGGACTGCGCGCGCTGGATCGCTACACGTTTCGAGTCGAACTCAACAAGCCAGACTTCGAGTTCGTCTACAACTTCACGACCTCGCCTTTTGCGGCGGTCGCGCGCGAGGTCATCGAGAAATATCGCGATGAACGAAATCGGGTACGTGAGCACCCCGTCGGCACCGGCCCATTCATGCTTGGCCGGTGGCAGCGCTCGGCGAAGGTCGAGCTGATTCGCAATCCGGGTTATCGCGAAGACTTTGTGCCGACGCCGACGACGGACGCGGACAAGAAGCTCGCGCAGGCTACGATGGGCAAGCGTGCGCCGCTCGTGGATCGCATCGTCGTCAATGTGCTCGAAGAAAGTCTGCCGCGAGTGCTGGCCTTTCAGAAGGGTGAGCTGGATCGATTGGAGGTGCCACGCGATTTGACAGATCGTATGTTTGAAAAGAACGCGCTGAAGCCTGAGTTTGTCGCCAAAGGGATCAACTATCAGCGGGCGCTTGAGCCGCTGCTTGGCTTCAATTACTTCAACATGGAAGACCCAGTCGTTGGCGGGTACTCATTGGAAAAGAACGCGCTGCGACGCGCGATTTTGTTGGCGTATGACACGGATCGGGAGATTGCATCGGTATTCAAAGGGCAAGCGGAACTGGCGCAACAGCTCGTCCCGCCGGGACTATCGGGACATGATCCGAAACTGAAACTGCGACCGCCGTACGACCCGGCGCTAGCGAACGCGTTGCTGGGTCGATTTGGCTACAAGGATTGCGACGGCGATGGCTTTCGTGAAGCGCCGGGCTGCAAACCGCTCAACATCACGCGCAGTTCAACTACAGACAGCCGGGGCCGCATTCAGGAAGAAATCTGGAAGAAAAGCATGGATGCGATTGGCATTCGCGTGGAATTTTTCAGCCAAAAATGGCCCGATCTGATCGAAATGTCGCGCACTGGAAAACTGCAGATGTGGGGCTGGAGCTGGATTGCCGGTGGCCCCAGTAGCGATGGTTTTTTAAGTCTTCTGGTGTCGCGCAACATCAACGCGATCAACGATATGAAGTTCAAGCTCGCCGAATACGACCGACTCTATGACGAAGGTGCGACGTTGCCGCTGGGGCCAGCGCGAGATCGCATCTATCGGGCGCTATCGGAGCTGGCCGCTGCCAACAGCGTGCTCGACTTCGGTATTCACACCTACGCCAACGACGTGTCGCAGCCGTGGCTCCTTGGCTATAAGCGCCATCCGTTCTGGCGTACGCCCTGGAAGTACGTCGACATTGACGAAGCGTTGCGCGGCGGAGTGCCGCCAAAAGCCTCCCCTGCGAAGTAGGGGAGGTGGCGCGAAGCGCCGGAGGGGTTGCCGCAGGGATGTCGCATGGCGGCAGTGACCCCTCTGTCGTCTTCGCCGACATCTCCCCTACTTCGCAGGAGAGACTTTAAGCGAAGCGTTCGCTAGATCTCGAAGTTTCGCGATAATAAACGCTTCAATTTTCTGCAAGCGCGTCTGTATGAAGCGAATCCTATTTCTGTGCCTGGCCACCGTGGCGCTCGCCCTGCCCGCGCAAGCGACCGATATGAACAAGACGCTGCGGGTGGCGTTTCTTGTTGACGTCACCGGCTTTGACCCTGCAGCCACCAACGATTTGTACTCCGGGCACGTCATCAACGCGATTTTCGATAATCTCTTCGAGTTCGATTACTACGTTCGCCCCGCGCGCTTGCGTCCAGCGCTGGCCGAGGCAATGCCTGAAATTTCAGCAGATGGCCTGACCTGGAAAATTCGTGTGCGCAAGGGCGCGTTCTACGCGGACGATCCGGTATTCAAGGGCAAGAAACGCGAGGTAACGGCCGACGATCTCGTGTATTCGTGGAAGCGCATGCTGGACCCGAAGATGGCCTCCCCCAATCTCTGGCAGATCGACAATAAATTGATCGGTGCCAATGAACTTGTGGCAGAAGCCAAGGCTTCCGGCAAATTCGACTACGACAAGCCGATTGAAGGCCTGAAGGCGCTTGATCGATACACGGTTCAATTGAAGCTCAAGCAACCGGACTACATCCTCACTGAGTTGATGCAGCAGTACAACTGGTCACCCGTGGCACGCGAAGTGGTGGAGGCGTATCGCGATCCGGGCGGGCGCATCATGAGCAATCCGGTAGGCGCCGGACCCTACATGATCAAGCAGTGGATCAAGGGCAACAAAGTCATCCTGACCAAGAACCCGAATTACGCCCGCAAATACCCGCTGACCGAAGGTGAAACGGCCGAGGACAAAGCCATCATCGCGGCCAATCAGGGCAAAGACATGCCACTGATCGGGAATGTCGAAGTGAGCATCATTGAAGAGGCCAACCCGCGCCTGCTCACGTTCAAATCGGGCTCACTGGACTATGAGTTCGTAGGTCAGGATTTGATCGGAAACGTCGTGATCAACGGCAAACTGTCCCCCGAATTCTCGGATAAAGGCGTAAAGCACCAACGCGCGCTTGAACCCGCGCTGTCCTTCGACTACTTCAATATGGAGGACCCGGTCGTTGGCGGCTATACGCTGGAGAAAATCGCATTGCGTCGCGCCATCATCATGTCGTATCCGATTGATGACTACGTGCGCATCGTGTTCCGCAATCAGGCGACGCCCGCCAATCAAATTCTGCCGCCGACACAAACGGGGCACATTCCCAACAAGCCCAATTTGAACAAGTACGATGTGCCGATGGCGAACGCGCTGCTCGACAAATTCGGCTACAAAGATCGCGATGGCGATGGCTTCCGCGAATTGCCTGATGGCAAACCGCTCGTCATCACGCGATCTTCGTCACCGCGCGCCACTGACCGCGAGAATGACGAGCTCTGGAAAAAAGCGCTCGATTCCATCGGAATCAAGATTGCGTACAACAATCAAAAGTGGCCCGACCTTCTGAAGCAGGGACGTGCCGGTCAATTGCAATTCTGGGGTCTTGGCTGGAATTCGTCTGGCACCGACGGTAATTCGTTCTTGCAGCTTTTGTACAGCAAAAGCATCGGTCAATCGAATTTCGCGCGCATGAACATCAAACAGTACGACGAGCTATACGAGAAGGCGCAGACGCTGCCGATCGGGCCGCAGCGCTGGGCGCTCTACAAAACAATGAATGAACTCGCGACGGTAAATTCGGTGTGGCAACCCGGCGTTTTCCGCTATCAAAACGTACTTACGCAACCGTGGCTCATGAACTACAAGCGCCTTCCGTTTCGCCAGCATTTCTGGCACTTGATGGATATTGACGAGGCCAAGCGGCCGAAGAGTTAACGCGCCGCCTTCGTAGGGCGGGCGCGGCCCGCCTGAAGCGCCCCGTGAAGCCGGAAGTATTGCGACTAGCGCCGAATGCCTACAAGGCGGGCCGCGCCCGCGCTGCACACTAACTCAGACGTACGTCTTTGTGCTGAAACAACGCTTGCACCGGGGCTAGATGCGAAATTCGTCAAAAGTCGACTATTTGCGTTTTTTGCATATAGCCCCAATGCAGCCGTCTTTACAAGGAAAAGCTGAAACTGCGCAGAGGACTCCGCGCAGGGATGGCTCGCCTCAACGCGGCAGCGAATTTACTTCCTTTTCCCACTTCTCCAGAATGCGCTTGCGCTCTGCCGATGCACCGTATTTCTTGAAGTCGTAGTTGATGAGCTTTACGCCATCCATGGTCGGGATTCTGACGTCCTGTTTGAACGTTTTGTTGGCCGGGTTTTGCAATGAGTTTGCCTTTGCGCCGATACTTTGACCGACCGGGCCCATGAGCCAGTCGTAGTATTTTTTTGCGTTGTCAGCGTTCCGTGAACCCTTGATCAGTGCGATGCCGCCAACTTCATAGCCTGTGCCTTCACACGGCGTGACCGATTTCACCGACGTGAAACCCGCCAGGCGTTCCTCATCAAAACCGAACAGGAACGAAATGCCAATGGTTGCCTCGCCGCGCGCCACGTTCTTCGCCTGCGCCTGCGAGCTCTTCGTGTATTGCGTAATGTTTTTGTGCACACGCTTCATGTAGTCGAACGCTTTGTCTTCGCCCATGATCTGGATGAGGCTCGCGACGATCGTATAAGCGCCACCCGACGAGCCGGGGTTGGCCATTTCGACGTGCCCCTTGTACTTCGGATCTGCGAGATCGGCCCAGCACTTCGGTACCGGCAAATTCGATTTTTTAAGCACGTCTTCATTCCAGCCGAGGCCGAGAAAGCTCGTATAGATGCCACCGACGGCGTTGCCGCTCATGTCGTACTGACGCACGCTCCAGTCATACAGGTCTTTGAGGTACGCGGGGCGGTACGGCTCCAGCAGGCCCTGCTCCGCAGCCGCGAGGAACGGATCGCCGGTGCCGCCCCACCAGATGTCAGTTTTCGGGTTTGCCGACTCGGCCTTCAGGCGCGCGAGCGCTTCGCCTGTGCCCAGATGCGTTTGCACGACTTTAAGGCCCGTGGCTTTGGTGAATTCGG
>Ga0209181_10003104_pt1 | contig 26137 bp, 17 predicted proteins | sample MAT05_FD_187208 | JGI IMG/M metagenome (GOLD analysis project Ga0209181, IMG submission 187208) | Freshwater microbial communities from Lake Fryxell liftoff mats and glacier meltwater in Antarctica - MAT-05 (SPAdes) (version 2) | ecosystem: Environmental > Aquatic > Freshwater > Ice > Liftoff...
AAATTTGTGTCTTGTGTCTGAAGTCTTGTGTCTGAAGTCTTGTGTCTGAAGTCTTGTGTCTGAAGTCTTGTGTCTGAAGTCTTGTGTCTGAAGTCTTGTGTCTGAAGTCTTGTGTCTGAAGTCTTGTATCTGAAGTCTTGTATCTGAAGTCTTGTGAAGTCTTGTGTCTGAAGTCTTGTGTCTGAAGTCTTGTGAAGTCTTGTGTCTGAAGTCTTGTGTCTGAAGTCTTGTATCTTGCGTCTGAAGTCTTGTGTCCTGTGATGTGTTCCGCGACATTGTTGGGCGTGGACGACCCGACGTACGTTATACTCTACGGGCTTTTGTGTACTTTTGTTTCTTTTGTGTTTCAAAAAATACACTACGGGGCTTCTGTGATGTATTCCACGACATCGTCGGGCGTGGACGACCCGACGTACGTCACTTGTGTCTGAAGTCTTGTGTCTCGTGTCTGAAGTCTTGTGTCTCGTGTCTGAAGTCTTGCGTCTCGTGTCTGAAGTCTTGCGTCTGAAGTCTTATGTCTGAAGTCTTGCGTCTGAAGTCTTGTGTCTGAAGTCTGAAGTCTTGTGTCTGAAGTCTCGTGTCTAAAGTCTCCTATTCTCACTCATGCATAAACTGTATTATTTTTCCACATTACTCCTATTCTTTTCCTGCAACAAGCAGGAACCCATACCTGCTTACCTAAAAATCGAGCCTTTCACGGTAAATGCCGATGGCGGTGCAGCATGGCAAAAAATACCAGACGTTTGGTTGTATGTCAACACCGAGTTTCTGGGGGCCTACGATCTGCCGCATACCATTCCCGTATTGGCAGACGGCGCAACGGATATACAACTTTTTGCGGGTATAAAGGAAAACGGCATCACTTCTACGCCTGCTCCGTATTTTATGATGCAGCAATTCAATCAACAATACACGCTGAGGCCCGGCGAAACCACCGTGATAAAACCCATTACTGCTTATAATTTCCCGGCAGTAAAATTTGCGTGGGATTTGGACAGAACCACCTTCGACAATGCTTCTGCTTTGACATTTGACAACCGCGATGCGGATGCAGTGCTGGATTACCGGCTGACCACTGACAGCGCCTTTTCCGGTCGCTGCCTGATCATGCCCGTCGAAACGGCGCATCCCTTGATGATCATTGCTTCCGAACCCGTAGAATTACCCATTCAGGCAGATAAAACCACGTGGATTGAACTTCATTACCTCAATAATGTTCCATTTGTATTGTCGCTGATAGGAAGCACAGGTACCAGTGCAGAAACGGCTCCCATTCCTGTTTTCCAGTTCAAAGCCACCCAAAATGGGCAATGGAACAAAATATATTTTAATATTACCGCTTCATTGGCTCAGGCAGCGCAAAAAAAGTATCGGCTGTATTTCCGCACAGAACTCCCGAATTCCCAAAATAAAGGCTTCGTGCGATTGGATAATGTTCGACTGATACATTTCAAATAGCAGCGAGAAAGCACATAAGTAGTTCACAGTCAATAGTCGGCAGTCCACAGTCTCACAAACCTTTGATAATAAGGTAATTAATGAAATTTAAAACCACGATTATTTCTATTTACCTACTTATAATCGGCGAACAGCCGACTTTTGACCGAGGCTACTTATAAGTGCGTGAGTGAAAATAAGCGTGGTTATTATTTTGTTTAAAATGCACATAATCAAATAGTTGTGGGGTTAATAACTCATAACTACCTAACATGACCGAATCCATTATAAAATTAGACCCCATTGAGGAGGCTATTGCAGAAATCCGGAAAGGTAATGTCGTTGTCGTCGTAGACGATGAAGACCGGGAGAACGAAGGAGATTTTATTTGCGCTGCCGAAACTGTCACCCCGGAAATTATTAATTTCATGGCCCGTGAAGGGCGGGGATTGATTTGTACACCCATGGAAGAAAAGCGAACAGCCGAATTGGATCTGAACCTCATGGTCAGTTCTAATACAGCCCTGCACGAAACCGCTTTCACCGTATCCATTGACCTTACGGGGTATGGTTGCACCACTGGTATCAGTGCTTATGACCGGGCAACGGGCATCCGGCACCTGACCAATCCGGCTGCACGCCCAAGCGAATATGCCCGTCCGGGGCATATTTTTCCGCTCCGTGCAAAACCAGGCGGGGTGTTGCGCCGAACAGGACATACCGAAGCCGCCGTGGATTTGGCGAGAATGGCCGGGCTATATCCGGCGGGAGTATTGGTCGAGATTCTCAACCCGGATGGCTCCATGGCGCGATTGCCACAACTGATTGAAGTCGCCAAACAGCATCAACTCAAAATCATCAGTATTGACGATTTGGTTGCCTACCGAATGCGCACCGAACGATTGGTCCGCAGAGAACTCAGCACGCCGATGCGCACCATTTTTGGCGATTTTGAAGCCATTGCCTACACCGATGTCAACAGCGGAGATGCGCATTTGGTATTGAAAAAAGGCGAGTGGGAACCTCATGAATCAGTGCTGGTGCGGGTACATTCTTCTTCCGAAACAGGCGATATATTGGGTACTTTACTGGAAGATTACGGCACACAGATCAACAATGCGCTAAAAGCCATTGAAAAAGAAGGAAAAGGTGCGTTTGTTTATCTCCGACAGGTTGACAAAGGCAATTTATTAGCCAAACTCCGCCATTACAAACAATTGTCTGATGAGCATACATTGGAAAAATTTGAATTGCATTCTCCGATGGGTAAAAAAGACTTTGGAGTTGGCGCCCAAATCCTGCGTGATCTGAATATTTGCAAAATACGGCTGCTCACCAATCATCCCCGCCGCAGATTAGGTTTAATCGGTTATGGTTTGGAAATAGTGGACAATGTGGAGTTTCTTTAAACAGTGAACAATTCAACCGGATAGTCAGCCTAATCATTCAACTACACAATCATCCAACCTACCCTCATTTTTACGGTCACAAACGACCTGACTTATGACCAACGAATGCAAAGAATATGCACCACGTTGGCAGAAGAGGGGTACAGGGTTATCTTAGTGGGGCGTGAAATACCGCGTTCTGTGCCTTTAGAACAACAAAAATTTGACCAAAAACGGCTAAAATGCCGCTTTAACAAAAGTTTTTTGTTTTATGCCGAGTATAACATCCGATTGTTTGCCTGGTTGATGCGGACAAAAATGGACGCGGTGTGTTCCATTGATTACGATACCCTTCCCGCAGGGTGTTTGGCGACCCTACTGCGTCGCAAAAAAAGAATATTTGATGCACACGAGTATTTTACCGAAGTACCCGAAGTGGTCAATCGTCCGGTTGTTCGCCTGTTTTGGGCGGTCATCGCCCAAATTTGTCTGCCTTTTTATCGTCATGCTTATACGGTTGGGCCGGGATTAGCCGCTATTTTTGAGCAAAAATATGGAATAAAATTTTCCGTAATCCGCAATGTTCCGCAGGTAAGATCGTTACAAGAGCAACCTTTAAAAGTGAATGCTCCGCCGATACTTTTGTATCAGGGTGTACTCAATGAGGGGCGTGGCTTAGAATACCTGCTGGAGGCCATGCAACGGGTGGAAGGTGCTGAATTATGGTTGGCCGGCGAAGGAGATTTATCGGATCAACTCCGGGCAAAGTCTGTTGCATTGGGTGTACAGCAAAAAGTCCGCTTTTTGGGGTTTGTAAAACCGGAGGATCTAAAAAAATTGACCGATCAGGCAACCATCGGACTCAATTTATTGGAGGATCGGGGGCTTTCGTATTACTATTCTTTAGCCAATAAATTTTTTGATTTCGTACAGGCGGGTGTACCGGTTATTACCATGCATTTCCCTGAATATGCCGCGTTGAACAAGGAACATGAAGTAGCCGTGCTGTTAGATCGTCTGACGGCAGATGCTGTTTTTAAGGCGATTCAACAGCTGCTAAATGATGGCGTTTTATACGAAAATCTGCAAAAAAACTGCGCTGACGCGCGTCTTGTTTGGAATTGGGAGCAGGAAAAAAAAGTGCTGGTTCGGCTGTATAATGCCTTAGGAATGGTGTCAGCATAAAGTACTAAACGTAGGTAGATTAGTTTTTGCTCAAATAACGATCTTTTTGCTTTGTACTCATACGATGACTGGGAGTCATCGTATGAGTACAAAGCAAAAAGATGGGCAATTTGAGTGAAAAGGAATTAGATAAGATGGATACTTTATTTTGACACCGTTCCTTAATTGTTCTCAACCCGGCGTTTTAACGCTGAACGAAATTCAGATCATGCGGAATATCGAAAAATCTGTATCATAATAAAAATTTGTTATTCGCTTTTATCTGTAAATGAATTAGTTGATAGTACTTGTACACATTTTTTTTGCAAAAAAAATTTACAAGTACTATCAACTAATTCATTCCCGTGACATTAATCAAATCAACAAATACGTCAAATCAACGACCATGAAAGTTGTCATCCCTGTTGCCGGTGCAGGCACCCGTTTGCGTCCGCATACTTACACGCAGCCCAAGCCATTGATGCCGGTTGCCGGCAAGCCTATTATTTGCTTTATCATTGACCGGCTGGCAGAAGCAGGCATAAAAGATTTTGTATTTGTCATTGGTTACCTCGGCGAAAAAATTCGGGATTTTATTAACCAGGCTTATCCCGACCTGAATACAGAATTTGTCTATCAGGAGCATCGGGAAGGCTCTGCGCATGCCATTCTCACCGCCCGAGAAGCCCTGAAAGGTGAAAAAGAGGTGTTGATCGCTTTTGGCGACACCATCTTTGAAGCCGACTTGAGAAAGATGATAGATTGCAAAAATTCGTGTATCGGCACCAAAAAAGTGAGTGATCCGCGCGAATTTGGCGTAGCCGAGTGCGATGAGCGTGGTTTGGTCACGCGGTTGGTAGAAAAACCCCGCATCCCCAAATCGAATTCCGCCATTGTCGGGTTGTATAAAATCAATGATGCTCCGGGCCTGTTGAAGGCTATTGATGAATTGATTGAGCAAAACATCCGAACCGTAGGGGAATATCAACTGACCGATGCCCTGCAACGCATGGTGGAAAAAGGGGCAAAGATAGAGACGCTGGCGGTCAAAAACTGGTTTGACTGTGGCAGAAAGGAGGTGCTGTTGGAGACCAATGCCATGTTGCTCAGCCAGCCCGGTTATGCCAGCGATGCGTTTAACCTGCCCGAATTTGAAAATACCATTTTTATTCACCCGGTTGCGGTAGGGGTCAACTGTCAGATTTCCAATAGTATCATTGGGCCCCACGTCAGTATAGGGGATAATGCCGCCATCCATTACGCGATTGTACGCGACAGCATTATCGGCAATTTTGCCTCCATAGAGGATGTCGTTTTAAAACACTCCGTATTGGGCAGCGACGCCAGCATCCGGGGCCGGAATTTCAGCCTGAATGTCGGAGACAATACGGAGATTGATTTTGAGTGAGTGAATCTTCAGGTAAGTACATTTAGCCAAAGATAAACTTTATTATGATACCGCTCCTACATCACTCCCTCGGAAAAGAGAAATCGGGGTTAAACAAAAAAGTTCGATCCGTCAAGGTCAGCAAAAACGCAGTCAAATCTATTTTTCCGGTGGCAGAAAGTTCGATTTTGCGTTCCAGAGCGTTCGTTTGGCTGTAATATTGGATGACTTCCCGGAGTTTTCGAAAACGCCCGTCGTGTGTGTACGGCTGTGAAAATTCTATATTCCGCAGCGTCGGCACTTTAAATTTTAATGAATCAGCGGCATTTTTCGTGATGTTCATTCTGCCAAAGTCGTTTAAGCTCGTGTCGAGCGGCAGACCATTCCTTTCAAAACTGAAATTCGTAAAAAACGGCTCGGCATGGCACGAGGCACAGTTTTTTTGAAAAAGCCGATAGCCGTTTTGTTCCTTTTCTGTGAAATTTACCCGTCCCAACATCACCTGGTCGTAGGTTGAATTGGCAGAAATGAGTGTCAGTTCAAACTGCGAAAGGGCTTTCAAAACCCGCTCACCCGTGATTTTCGAGTCGCCAAAAGCCGCTTGAAAATACGTCAAATATTTTGGTGAAGCGGCCAATTTTTGCACTGCTTTCGCTATGGAATTATCCATTTCTGACGGGTGTGAAATGGGCGCAAGTGCCTGAAAATCAAGGTGCGAGATGGCTCCATCCCACATGAAAGAGGGCGCCCATGCAAGGTTCATCAGCGCCGGGGAATTGCGGGTGCCAATACGGTCTTCGATGCCATGGCTCAGGGCGTGGTCAACATGCGTAAACGCGGTAAACGACAGGTGACAACTCGCGCAGGAAATAGTGCTGTCCCGAGATAAAACCGGGTCGTAAAAAAGTCGCCTGCCGAGTTCAATGCCCTCGCGGGTGAGTGGATTTTTGGAAAAATCGTAGGTGGGAGGAGGCCAGTTTTCAGGAAAATGTAATTGTACGGGATCGCCAGGCGACTGATTTTCAGTGGCGGAAACGAGCAGATAAAACGCCAAAAGGCATAAAATCGGAAACAACAATGGTCGAATACTCATAAAAAATACAGCACGTAAGAGGTCGGAAAGGCAGTTTTAATTTTTTAGGCTTTGCGTTTGCACTACCGAGCAAGATTTCACGTACCGTACACTATCAATTCGCCTTGAGCAGTAGGAGCAGGTCACGAAAAGGTCTTCTCCATCTACTGGCACGCTGAAAGCAAAAAGATGGGTAGTATGGCACTAAAAGGGTCACATCTTATGGGTTAAGTTATTAGTTACTCGTTCCTTAATCATTAGAACGAGTAACTAATAACTTAACCCTACTTGACCTTTTCTTTCTTCAAGTCATTGGTAATCAATGGATTAAAAAACAAATGGTACACTACATATTTTAACTTGTTTATTATTAAGGAACGGTGTCAAAATAAAGTACTAACCTTAGGTAGATTAGTTTTTGCTCAAATAACGATCTTTTTGTGATAATAGTGGGGCTATTTAAAAAAAGACGGGCAATTTTGCTTTGTACTCATACGATGACTCCCAGTCATCGTATGAGTACAAAGCAAAAAGATGGGCAATTTGAGTGAAAAGGAATCAGATAAGATGGTTACTTTATTTTGACATCGTTCCTTAACCATAACTTTAACTATACTTAACCTGCCAAGTAAAGTCGTTATCCTTGCACTATGTACCTTTGCGGCATAATTAAAGAACGGGGTATTCAAATCACCCGGTCAACATTACACGCACAAGGAACGAGTAAATAATAGGGTACACAATAATTTGATTACCCGTGTGTAGTGCAACGTCTGCCGTTTTTCGGTTAAGATCATTTAATCTTTTATTCATATTCAAAACTTTAACTGTTATGAAGGTAATTTATTACACCTTCAAGGGCTATTTCTTTGCCCTTGCAGCTGTATTGCTCTACGGTACAGCCTCCGCTCAACGCATTAGTGGCACTGTATTGGATGGAATTTCCAGTGAAGTCCTAATTGGCGCTTCTATTTCCGTAAAAAATACCGTCCGGGGTACCGTGTCTGATGCTAATGGCAAGTTTGTCATCGAAGCCAGCAATGGCGACCAATTAGTGGTATCTTATTTGGGGTATGCCCAACAGGAAGTAAGGATAGGTTCGCAAAGCGAACTAACTATTCTCCTGAACCAACAAAGCGAACTCAATGAAGTCACTGTAACGGCATTGGGTATCAGCCGTGAAAAAAAATCGCTGGGATATTCCGTTCAGGAGGTCAAAGGCGACGCCTTAGATAAGGCACGCGAGACCAATATCGTAAGTGCTCTGGCGGGAAAAGTAGCCGGTGTTACCATTGTTGGTAATCCATCGGGTATCGGTTCTTCAGCACGTGTCACCATTCGGGGAGAGCGTTCGCTGAACATCAATCGCAATCAGCCGCTGTTTGTAGTAGATGGTGTACCCATCAGCAATGAACAAAGAGGCTCTTCCGGAAATAGTTATCAGGATGTTGATTATGGCAATGGTGCCGGTTTTATCAATCCCGATGATGTAGCCAGCATTACGGTGTTGAAGGGCGCCAGTGCTGCCGCTCTGTACGGCTCTCGTGCCAACAATGGCGTGATCCTGATTACGACAAAATCGGGTAAAAACACCAAAGGTATTGGCGTGACTGTTAATTCAACGGTTAGTTTTGAAAATGCCTTACGCCTGCCGGAGTACCAAAATGTGTATGGTCAGGGGCTGGGCGGCGTTTTTGAATTCAAAGATGGCAATGGCGGTGGCAGTGCCGACGGGGTAGATGAAAGCTGGGGGCCTAAAATGGAAGGCCAATTGCTCAAACAATTTGAATCACCCACGGCAAATGGCTTTCGCGGTGGTGATGTTGGCAACTTATTTACTTCTATTGGCCCGGTTGATCTGGCCCGCCAATTGACGGCTCGCGGCGAAATTACCCCAACCCCTTTTTCGGCGAAACCTGATAATATAAAAGATTTCTTTGAAACAGGTGTTACCCAAACCCACAATGTAGCGGTAGCCGGAAGCAATGACAAAAGCGATTTTCGCCTTTCCTATACCTGGCTCGACCAAACGGGGATTGTACCTAATACTGATTTAAACCGCAACACCATTGCTTTTGCAGGGGGCTACAACCTCAGTTCAAAACTGAAAGTACGGACGGTAATCAACTATGTAAAGAACGCCAGCGACAACCGCCCAAACCTGAGTTACGGAACAGAAAACATCATGTACCTGTTCAATTGCTGGTTAGGCCGAAATGCCGACGTTTCAGCCATGCGCGATTACTGGATGGCTGGTCGTGAAGATTTGAATCAGTTTGGTTTCAATTATAACTACCACGATAATCCATACTTCAACCTGTATGAAAACACCAATAGTCAGGCCATTGACCGTATTTTTGGCAACTTATCGGCGGTGTATCAGTTTTCACCGGAATGGAGCCTGATGGTGCGTGCCGGTACCGACGTGAGCAATGAGTTTCGCGCTCGCCGCCGGGCATACAGCACGCAGCGTTTCCAACGCGGCAGCTATCGCGAAGAGCGCGTTGGTTTTTCGGAAACCAATACCGACTTCCTATTGGGTTACAAAAAGCAGTTGAGCACAAAATTTGATCTCAACTTGGGCTTTGGTGGCAACGCCATGCGTCAGGTAACGCGTTTGTCGGATGTCATTGCTCCCGAATTAGCCGTACCGGGTATTTTCACCCTCAGCAATTCGCGGGTAGCCGTGCAGAATCTGGCCGGAACGCCTTTTGCTCAAAAGCGCATCAACTCCCTCTATGCTACGGGTCAGGTGGGTTTTAATAATTTCCTGTATCTTGATCTCTCTGCCCGCAACGACTGGTCGAGCACCCTCCCCAGTGATTCGCGCAGCTACCTCTACTATGCCGCTAACTTGAGTGCTGTACTCACTGATGCATTTAAAATACAGAATGATGTGCTTTCTTACGCCAAAGTTCGGTTTGGTGTAGCGCAGGTAGGTAATGATACCGACCCCTATCAATTGGCAGGCGTTTATAATGCACAAACAGCCGTATTGGGCCTTCCTTCCTATTCTGAGTCGGCTACTTTGATCAATTCCAACCTCAAACCTGAAATTAGTACCTCTATTGAAACAGGTTTTGATGTTCGTTTTTTCCGCAATCGCTTAGGGATAGATTTCACTTACTACAACACCAATAGCCGCAACCAGATTCTGCCAATACCACTCACGGGTACTTCCGGCTATTCGGCACGTATTATCAACGCGGGTTTAATCCAGAATCAGGGTATCGAAGTGATCCTGAATATAGCCCCGATAAAAACCCGCAACTTCAGCTGGGACGTGGCCTTCAACTTTTCGCGCAATCGCAGCAAAGTAAAAGAACTGTTTAACGACCCCATTTCCGGCCAAAAAGTGACCAGCTATGTGATGGCAAGCCGTTATGTCACGGTAGAAGCGCGTGTCGGCGAACAAATGGGCGACATGTATGGTATCGGTTTTGAGCGGGTCAGCAGCGACCCCAATGCAAAGTATTATGACCCTACCGGTCAATTTACCGGCCAAATTGTCTATAATTCAGCAGGCAAACCCATTGCTACCGCCAATCGCATCAAATTGGGTAATTACAACCCGGACTGGCTGGGAGGCATCAACAATACTTTTACTTTCAAAGGGGTTTCATTAGGCGTTTTATTTGACATCCGCAGTGGCGGCAAAATCTATTCGCACACGCAAACTGTGGGCCGTGAAGGCGGTCAGATTGTAGAAACATTAGAAGGCCGCGCTGACGGCTACGACATCACGAAAACCGGAAATGGGGTCGTTGGCGAAGGGGTCATAAAAAATGCCGACGGAACGTATAGCCCTAACGCCGTGAAACTGAGTGCTCGTGAATGGCACACGACTTACACCCTGGGCCGTCGCCTGATTGAAGGGGTCATGTATGATGCGTCGTTTGTGAAACTGCGCGAAGTACGCCTCGGCTACACCTTACCCAACCGCCTCATGGGTCGCAGTGCGCTGCGCGACCTGAATATCAGCTTAGTAGGACGCAACCTGGCGCTTTGGGCAGAAGTTCCCCACGTTGATCCTGAAACAGCTTCTACTGCCGGAGGCACCATCATTCCCGGTGTAGAGTCCGTAGCACTTCCCTCTACCCGCAGTTGGGGTGTTAACCTGAATTTCAGGTTTTAAATCAATAAACGTACTCATAAAAAAAAAACAATATGCAACGTACATTTTTAAAAACCATATTTGCTTTCGCGCTGATCGTACTGGCAGCGGGTTGCGACAAGGATTTCGACGAAACGAACACCAATCCCAATGCACCAACGGCCGTTAATTCGGGTCTGTTGTTACCCCAAATTCAACGCGATATGATGAACGCAGTGCTCGGCGAAACGTGGGGCATTGGAAATATCGTGATTCAACATACCGCTAAAAATCAGTTTGTCAACGAAGACCGCTACCTTTGGGGTGAACTGAATAGCGTCTGGAACAACGTTTATGATAACCTGCGCGATGTCAACAATATCATTGCGCAAAGCGATGAAAATGGCGAAAAAAACTACAAGGGCATTGCTTTGGTCATGAAATCGTGGATGTTCTCTTTGGCCACCGATTGCTATGGCGATGTACCATACTCGCAGGCCGGCCAAGCCAGAACAGGGCAAAATTTTCCGGCTTATGATGCACAGGAAGCCATTTACGCAGGTATTTTGGCCGACCTGAAAACAGCAAACGACTTACTGGGTACCGGTTCGGAAGTAGTGGCCGGTGATGTGATTTTTAAAGGTGATCTGACAAAATGGAAAAAACTCGCCAACTCACTTCGTATCCGGGCGCTGATGCGCATTGCTAAAAAACGCGACGTGAGTGCCGATCTGAAAGCCATTGTAGATAACCCTTCAGCCAATCCGATTTTTACCGGAATCGGTGATAATGCCGTTTACACGTATTTAGCTGCTTCGCCCGACCAATTTCCGCTGCATACTTCCCGTATTGGCTCTTTCAACGAGTTTCGTGCGAGTAAAACGCTCTTAGACACGTTGAAAACGCTTAATGATCCTCGCTTGCCCATCTTTTTCCGACCCACACCCAGCACCATTGGTTCCACTACACCCGTTTATATCGGCATTCCCAACGGATTGAATGATGTGGACGCGCTACAATACAATGGCGGCCCGCAGTTTCAATCTACCGTCAGTTCGCTTTATTACGAGCAGGCGGTATCATCGCAGGGGCTTTCTATTGCCAAAGGCGTGATAATGACCCATGCCGAGTTACAATTTTTGCTGGCCGAAGCGGCACAAAAGGGTCTAATATCCGGCGATGCAAAAATCTACTATGAAAATGGTGTCAATGCTTCTTTTGGTTTTTATGGACTGACGGTGCCCATTGATTATTTCAGAGACCCTGCCACTAATTTTATTGGTACTACTACTGAAAAACTCCATAAAATCGGTTTCCAAAAATGGATTTCTCTGTACTTTCAGGGATTGGAAGCATGGTTTGACTGGCGCAGAACTGGCATTCCGGCTATAAAAGCCGGCCCATCCAATCAAAACAATAATCTAGTACCCGTCCGTTTTCGTTATCCTATCATCGAGCAGGCCCTCAATGCTGAAAGCTATAAAGCCGCAGTAGCCCGCCAGGGTGCAGATGATCTGAATACAAAAATGTGGTCAATCAAATAGTGCGAACCGATTCATATAAAATAGATTAGATAGTTAAGCAGGAGAATGGCGCAAGCTGTTCTCCTTTTTTAATACATAATTTTTTTAATTTATAAGTTAAAATTGATGCACTACTACACAACACATTAATCATAATTATAAATATTTAAAAATCAATTATTTATAATTATTTTTTTAATTTTCATGCCCCAATAAGCAGGGAAATAGCTATAATCGTGGTTTTTAATTTCATTAATTATCTCATTATCAAAGGTTTGTGAGACTGTGGACTGCCAACTATTGACTGTGGACTATTTGTAACCCGATTAAACAGATCACTATTGCTGTACTCGCGTCTTCAAATTTCGTTTTTGAAAACAAAAACGATTAGGGGTTTTAACCTGTAGTCCGATAAGTACCCATTTTCTTACGCCTTCTGGTGCGCCATATATCCAATGCAACATTATCTTTACACACAAGTAACCCAAAATTAATGTGAGTTTCACCATTTTTATGGCAAACCCGTCCCTACCTTTGCAGCAGAATTCTCCGTACGATTTATCAAAGGAACGGTGTCATTTTCTACCACAAAAATATGCCTCCCTCCCGTCATCGCCTCTTTTTGTTGTTACTGTTGTGGAGCATCACTTTGGTGGTACAAGCACAAATCACGGATACTATCCCCGCTGACACTATGTATTGTCTGCAAAAGGAAGTAGTGATCACTGCTGCCAGACAAGAGCAGTACGCGACTGAATTGCCGGTAACGTTGAGTGTGACGGGCAAAAAGTATCTACAACAGCGCACGCCGCGCAGTGTACCGGAAGCGTTGTTTGGAACACCTGGTATTTTCCTGCAAAAAACCAATCACGGCGGCGGTGCTGCTTTTCTGCGTGGCCTGACCGGCCAGCAGATACTGCTGCTCGTAGATGGCATTCGACTCAACAATGCCACGTTTCGTTCCGGCCCCAACCAATACCTGAACACCCTTGATCCGGCATGGATAACACGTATGGAGGTGCTGCAAGGCGGCGCAGTAGAATATGGTAGTGATGCCATTGGCGGAGTGATCCATGCTATCACGCATCGGCTGCCGTTCACGGAGAAAACCCAGATCGCCCCTGAAGCATCTTTCAATTGGCAGTCAGGCGGCATGGAAGCCAGCGGGCAGGGAGCCATTACTGCATCCGGCAAACGCTGGGCCATTAGGACTGGCGGCAGTTATCGGCATTTTGGCGACCTGATAGGGGGTCGTGGCATTGGCAAACAGTCGCCGAGCGGCTACACACAATGGGCAGCAGAGAACAAATTTCGAGTACAATTGCACCATAATGTGTCCCTGATGGTTGCCTATCAGGATCTACAACAGCAGCATGTACCGCTATTTCACAGGGTGCGGTTAGAAAATTTCAAGTATTACCAATTCGATCCGCAACGGCGACAATTGGGATATGGGCGGCTACAAGGGGCTTTTGACCATAAATGGTGGCAAAAAACGGAATTTACCGTTTCGCGTCAACGCAGTTTTGAAGTACGGAAAAGCCAAAAAAACGAGAGTCGGATTCAGGTCAAAGAACAAGACGAAACGATCACAAGTGGCTTGCAGTTCAGCGTGCTATCGCGCCCCGTACCACACTGGAGTATCAGCACCGGAGCGGAATGGCAAAGCGACCTTGTATACAGCAGCAAAAACCATTACGATGAATCTACCAGCGCAACTAAACCGCTGCGAGGCTTATACCCCAATCGGGCTACCATGCAAAGTTTTGCCATATACAACCTTCATACCTTCATTCGGCGACAATTCACTCTAAGTGGCGGTGTGCGATATAACACCTTTCGGATCGCTCTGCCTGCCGATCTACTTATTGATAAAACGGTACTCCGGCCCGAAGCATTAGTGGGCAATTTAGGCGCTTCTGTGGAGATTAAGCCCGGATGGCGGGTGTATACCCAGGCAGCAACCGCCTTTCGTGCGCCCAATATTGATGATTTGGGTACCCTTGGTATTGTTGATTTTCGGTATGAACTACCCAACTACGCATTAGCCCCTGAAAAAAGCCGTAGTATGGAGGTTGGCCTTAAAACGCAACACCGTCGCTTACAAACCCAATGCCATGTATACTACCTGCAACTCCGCGATCTGATCGGGCGGATACGGACGAATGATTCCTTGCAGGGGTACGCCGTTTATCTCAAAGAAAACATAGCCGGATCATACTTGTGGGGAATGGAAACGCAGTGGAACTGGCAATGGGCCAAGAACTGGGTACTGACCGGCAATACCACGTATACTTTTGGGCAAAATACCACAGCGAATGAACCTATGCGCCGCATTCCGCCATTTTATGGCCGGGTCGGGCTGCAATATGCTGTCGGAAACAACCTGAATGTAGCGGCAGAAACGATGTTTGCCGGACCACAGCACCGCTTATCTCAGGCAGATGTAGCCGACAATCGAATAGTAGATGACGGTACACCCGGCTGGAAAATAGTCAACTTCCGCTTTTTTTATCAGTACCGGGTGTGTAGACTAACGGGCGAATGGCACAACGTATTCAATGAAGCCTACCGCATACACGGTTCAGGGATAGACGGTACGGGCAGCAGTGTACGGCTAATCATTGGGGTTCACTTTTAAAGTCTGACACTAAAACACTAAAAAATATGTTCGACTTACTTATTATTGGCGGTGGCGTATTAGGTACCTTCCACGCATTGCAGGCTGTAGAGAAAGGTCTAAAAGTAGCACTTTTAGAACGCAGCGACTTACCACGAGGCGCTTCTGTTCAGAATTTTGGACAAATAGTACCCTCCGGTATGAACCTGAAATGGCAGCAATACGGGCGTAAAAGTTTGGAAATCTACAAAGATATTCAGTCGAAATTTGACATCAGCGTACGACAAAACGGCTCCGTTTATCTTGCATCCAATGAAGCGGAAATGACCCTGCTCGAAGAACTGGCCGTCATTAACCGCGCTAATGACTATTCTTCGCGGTTGCTGACCGCTATTGAATGTCGTCAGGTGTACGAAGGGATCCGGGCCGATTATTGTCGGGGTGGACTATTTTTCCCGGAAGAAATCACCTTAGAGCCGCGCACAGCGGTACACCGTATTTTAGCGTATTTGACCGAACAAAAAGGGCTGCTCTTTTACCCGAAAACCTTGGTAACTGCCGTAGAGACGGATGGAACCGCCTGCCGGGTGCGAACCAGCGATAATCGGTTTTTTAGTGCAGAAAAAGTATTGATTTGCAGCGGCTATGAGTTTCAGACACTATTCCCGGAGATATACTTTAAAAGCGATTTGCAGGCAGTAAAATTGCAGATGTTACAATTGGAAGCACAGCCTTCACAGCGAATTCCAGGCTCTATCCTCACTGGATTAAGCATCCGGCGGTACGAGAGTTTCTGCGAATGCCCTTCGTTTGCCGCTATAAAAGCGCAAGAAGACCCCGAAAGTCTGGCCAAAAAGTGGGGCGTACATATTTTATTTAAGCAGGCAGTAGATGGCTCCATTATTCTGGGCGATTCGCATGAATACGCTCCGGCTACAGCAACAGAAACATTAGACGTAAGTATTAAAACAGCGATCAATCAATTCATGCTGGAGGAGGCAGCAAAAATTTTTGATCTCCAAAACTGGAATATTCGGGAGACCTGGATTGGCACGTATCCTCAATGTCAAAACAGTGATATTTTCCAACGTACCATTGACGACAGGATTCACCTGCTAACGGGCATTGGTGGTAAGGGCATGACCGCAAGTGCTGGTTTTGCAGCGGAAAACATTAATACGTTGATGATTTGTTGATCTCATAATTCATAACTATTTATATCATGATACAATTAGTGGTGTTCGACATGGCAGGTACGACCATTGACGAACAAAATGTAGTATACAAAACCATTCACAAAGCGATTGAGCAGGCTGGTTTTGTAGTTTCTTTAGAAACAGTATTATTGTGTGCCGCCGGAAAGGAGAAATTTCAGGCCATTTGTGAAGTATTAGCAGTTCTGACAGACGGAGAAGCCGATCTGGAAATGGCAAGGGGTATTCACCGGGCATTTGAACGCCTGTTGGATGATGCCTACAGTGTACTCACGCCATTGCCCATGCCGGGTGTCATTGAGGTGTTTAAAGCATTGAGACAGCGCGATATTCGGGTGGTATTGAACACGGGTTACAAACGCCCGGTAGCCGCCCTTCTGTTACAGAAAATCGGTTGGGAGCAGCATACAACTTATGATTTGCTGATCACTGCCGACGAGGTGGCCAACAGCCGCCCGCATCCCGATATGATTTTGGCCGCCATGGATCATTTTGGCATACAGGATGCCAACAAGGTCGCAAAAATTGGAGATTCCATCGCAGATATTGAGGAAGGGAAAAACGCAGGATGCCGTATTTATGCCGGTATCACGACGGGAGCACAAAACCTTGAGCAGCTCCGCACAGCGCAACCCACCCATATTTTTGATCAATTGCAAGAATTATTGGCCGTTATTTTTTAAATTGACGGCCATAGAAGTAGGTAAGAGGAAATAAACGCAGTTATCAGTTCATACAAGATTTACCCAATCAAACAGTTGTGGAACTCATAACTCATCATTAATAACTCATACCTCACCGACTTACTCATGTTTCCTTCCTCTCCTGCATTGCGCCGGTACCTGTCCAAGGCCGGCCCGGTTTCCTTTGTTCTGATTGCCGGATTAGTGGCTTTCGCAGCTTATGCTTGTGTTTATGCTTTTCGCAAACCTTTTACAGCAGCCAGTTTTTCCGGCCTTGAAGTATGGGGAATACAGTATAAAATTGCTTTGGTCATTGCGCAGGTAGCGGGATATGCGCTCTCCAAATTTTTCGGCATTCGTTTTATTTCTACCCTGGGAGCGGAACATCGCGCTCGTACGCTGCTGACACTCATCGGTTTTGCGGCGCTGACACTGACAGGTTTTGCTTGTTCGTCGCTGCATTGGGGGGTGTTTTGGATGTTTCTAAACGGCATCCCGCTGGGTATGGGATGGGGCGTAATATTTGGTTATTTGGAAGGACGACGTTTCACAGAGGCGCTTGCCGCTTTATTGTGCATTAATTTTATCGTCTCATCAGGTTTTGTTAAAAGCCTTGGAAAATGGCTCATACTGGAACATCATATTTCCGAACATTGGATGCCCATTTTTACCGGAATGATGTTTTTGCCGTTTTTATTGATTTGTGTCTGGTTGTTGGAACATTTACCCGCCCCAACGGAAGCAGATCAGGCGCTGCGCAACAAACGGGAAGCGATGACCGCCGCACAACGAAAAGCCCTTTTCGGCAGGTATGCTCCCGGACTCTTGTTGCTCACGGCCATTTACCTCCTGCTCACTGTTGTACGGGATGTACGGGATAATTTTGCCGTTGAAATATGGGCCGAATTGGGGCTTGGCAGCAGTGCTGCCATCCTTACAACAGCAGAATTACCCATAGCGGTATTAATTTTATTGGGAATCGGTGCCTTGATTTTGGTCAAAAATAATTTCAAAGCGTTGTGGATCAACCATGCCATTTTTATCGGCGGAGCTTTGCTCTTGTTGACCTCAACATACTGTTTTCAAATCGGCTGGATCACACCCTTTTGGTGGATGATGCTTTCCGGCACCGGCATTTTTATTGCGTATATTCTGTTCAACGGCGTCATCTTCGATCGCTTATTAGCCGCGTTTAAGGAGCAGGGCAATGTGGGCTTTTTGATGTATTTTGCTGATGCTATTGGCTATTTGGGCAGCGTAGCAGTTTTGCTGTGGCGTAACTTTGGTTATATGGAACTCAGTTGGGTGCAGTTTTTTTCTACCTTATGTTTGTACAGCGCAGTTATGATTATCGTGTTAAGCATTATTTCCTGGCGCTATTTTCGCAGAAAAAGTCCGCAGACACAGCGAAGGAGGTTATCACCGCGACAACTACCGTGAACATCGTACAGTGTACCCGTGCGCTGGTGCGTATGCCACAATATACCCCGGATGCGATAGCCGAATTGCGACGACAACTGGAGCAAGCCGCCGTTTTGACCGAACGCGATTGGCTTTTAGAAAAAATTGCGTACCTTTGCCCCCAATGATTATTGCATCTGCCGATTTTGTGGCATCTTATCCGAATGTGAGCGCCTGCCCTAAGGACGCATTGCCCGAGTTTGCGTTTATCGGACGCTCGAACGTAGGCAAATCGTCACTGCTCAATATGCTGACCGGGCGAAAAAGTTTAGCCAAAGTATCAAACACCCCCGGCAAAACCCAACTGCTAAATTTTTTCCACATCAACAAAAAATGGTACCTCGTAGATTTGCCGGGGTATGGCTACGCCCGTCTTTCAAAAGTTAAAATAAAAGAGCTGTCCGGCATGATCAACGGCTATTTTATCCACCGTACCGCGCTGACATTTGCTTTTGTGCTGATTGACCCCAATATACCCCCCACCAAAATAGACTTGGAATTCATCCACCTGCTCGGTCAGCAGCAAGTGCCTTTTGCCCTTATTTTTACCAAAAGCGATAAATCCGGCAAATTAACAATTGAAAAAAATATCGCTGCCATGATGGAAATCCTTTCCGAAACCTGGGAAATTCCCCCGGTTTGGTTCCTTACTTCGGCAGAAAAACGTACGGGGCGCGAAGAAGTATTAGGTTTTATTGCAAAAACAATAAAAGAAAATAAGCATTAGTCACACGATCTACAGTCCTGCAAACCTTTGATAGTGAAATAGTTAGCCAAAATTTAACCTTAATGTATCTACTTAATTTCTGGAAGCAAACACGAAACATTCAAAAGACCTAAGGTCTAAAACAATACATCCATCGTCAACGAATTTTGCACCAAATCCCCGCCGTGGCCGCCCATATCCACGCCTAAAGTTGTGATTAAGGTCAGGAAAATTGCTTTTTGAGTTTTTGTAGAAGATCTAAAAATACCAATCTTTGTTCGCAAATCATCAGCGTAGCGTTTGTCTATCTCAAACACATTTATGGAAAATTTCATTCCACAAAGGTTGATAACCTGGTCGCGCCGGTCAATGACCAGGTCAACCTGCGCTTTTTGTCCGCCGGGTACACCGACCCAGGCGGATGAACGTGTTTGAACACCGCTAATGTTCCGTTTTTATCTCTGCACTTGTTACAAGAACAGTGTCAAGGGTTTCTATAGCTGCCAGCGGGCGACGATTAATTCGTGTTTTTTTGTCACTTTTTTGCAATATAAAAATATTATTTCGTTTGCCCATAACAAGTAGTCTTCAAAACGAACTATCTTTGCCCCCGATTGTTAAACAGGGCAAAGATTACAGCATAAGTAGTCCACAGTCAATAGTCGGCAGTCCACAGTCTCACAAACCTTTGATAATAAGGTAATTAATGAAATTCAAAACCACGATTATTTCTACTTACCTACTTATTTAAAGATTGATGCTCTGAGTCCCCTCCCAAAAGTCAAATGCAGTGCTTTTAGCTGCGAAATATCGAAAATTTTTTCAAATTTTCGATCCTTTTAGCACAATTTTGCCCTGTTTTCCAATGAAAATGCTAATAAAAAATGAATTCCCGACTTTTTGGAGGGGACTTCGCTCTTTATTCCTCAACTATTTCAACATTCAACTTTTATTTTATGATTCATATTCTGGCAAACGATGGTATTCATCCCGATGGCAGATTGCTGCTTGAAGAAGCCAATTACATCGTTGACGAAGACAAAATACCGCAGGAACAATTGGCAGAGCGCATAGCCAACTATCAGGTATTGATTGTAAGAAGCGCCACTAAAGTCAATAAAGCCATTATTGATGCCGGCAAAAACCTCAAAATTATTGCACGCGGCGGCGTAGGCTTGGACAATATTGACGTAGAATACGCCGAAAGCAAAGGCATCAAAGTATACAATACCCCGCGCGCCTCCTCCCGTGCGGTAGCAGAACTCGCGTCTGGTCATATTTTCGCGCTGTCCCGTATGATACACCTGAGCAATCGCGAAATGGCTGCCGGCGGCGATTTCAAAAAACTGAAAAAAGCGTACGAAACGGGGTTTCAGATCAAAGGCAAAACCCTCGGTATTATCGGATTTGGCCGAATTGGCCAGGAAATGGCCAAAATTGGTTTAGGCATTGGCATGAAAGTCATCGCACACGACCCTTACGTAAATGAGCAGGAAGTGAGCCTCGAAATTGAAGGTTTGGATGACTTGAAAATCAATCTGCGCGTTCAAACCCGGTCCTTAGACAAAGTTATTCGCGAATCTGATTTTATCACCCTGCATGTTCCGGGTAGCGGAAAACCCATGATTGGCGCGGAGGAGCTTGCAAAAATGAAAAATGGCGTGTTTCTCATCAATACCTCTCGCGGTGGTTTGATCGAAGAACAGGCACTTTTAGATGCATTAGATAGCGGTAAAGTGGCGGGTGCCGGTTTGGATGTGTTCGACAATGAACCCACCCCGCTCGAAACCCTGCTCAAACACCCTAAAATATCCTGTACGCCCCATATTGGTGCCAGCACCGTAGAGGCCCAATCCTATATCGGTATGGAATTGGCAGATAAGATCATTAACTTTTTTGGAGATTAAATTATGCTTCGAATCGCTGTTCAAAAATCCGGACGATTGTTTGAAGACTCTGCCCGCTTCCTGCACGAAGCGGGCATTGATTTTGGCAACAGCCCCAATCGCTTGAGGGCACAAGCCTCCAACTTTCCGTTAGAGATTATTTTTCTCCGGGATGACGACATCCCGGAATACGTGGAAGAAGGCGTTGTACACCTCGGCATTGTAGGAGAAAACGTGCTGTTGGAAAAGCAAAAAACGGTAAAAACCGTGGATCGTTTAGGCTTTGGCAAATGCCGCCTAAGCATTGCTTTGCCCAAAAATATGCCCTACAACGGCATTGAAAGCCTTCAGGGGCTGCGTATTGCCACCACCTACAGCCGAATTTTGCGCAATTTCTTGGATATAAACAATATTAAGGCTGAAATCCATGAAATTAGTGGCGCAGTGGAAATTGCACCTTCCTTGGGCTTGGCAGAAGGCATTTTCGATATTGTCAGCACCGGAAGCACCTTATTGGCCAACGGCCTTCGAGAGGTGCAAACGGTGATAGAATCGGAGGCTTTGCTCATTGCCAATCCGAGCCTGACCACCGAACAGGAAGAGATTGTCAACCGCCTCATGTTTCGCATCAACGCACACCGAAACGCACAAAAACACCGCTATATCCTGCTCAATGCGCCAAAAAATCGTTTAGATGAAATCATTGCTGCCATTCCCGGTATGAAAAGCCCAACCATTCTGCCCTTAGCCATTGAAGGTTGGTGCAGCGTACACAGCGTTATTCCGGAAGATGTTTTTTGGGAGGTATTAGAGCGCCTCAAAGCCGCTGGTGCCGAAGGAATTTTAGTAGCGCCTTTAGAAAGAATGATTCTTTAATTATGGAAAAAATACTGATCCTCGATTTCGGTTCGCAATACACCCAACTCATTGCCCGCCGGGTGCGTGAAATGAATGTATATTGCGAAATAGTGCCCTATAATAAAGTGCCGGAACTTACGCCGGACATCAAAGGTGTCATTCTTTCCGGCAGCCCGTTTTCGGTAAAACAACCCGATGCCCTCCGAATAGACTTTTCGGCATTGGTTGGGCGTTTACCCATTTTGGGCGTTTGTTACGGTGCACAGCTCGCCGCTGATTTTTATGGCGGAGCGGTGGCACGCTCCGAAAAACGCGAATACGGCAAAGCCACGCTCCTGAAAAACGACCAAAATGACCCTTTCCTGAGCAACATTTCAGCGCGTTCCCAAGTTTGGATGAGTCACGGCGATACCATTGTGCGATTGCCGGAAGGTTTTGAATTATTGGCCAGTACGGACAGTATTCCCGTGGCGGCATTTCGGTCGGCACCGGAGCGATTTGCGGCCCCTCTCTACTGCATACAGTTCCATCCCGAAGTGTATCACACCTTAGAAGGGTTTCAGATGCTGCAAAATTTCGTACTCGGCATTTGCGGCTGCATGGGCGACTGGACTCCGGCGCATTTTGTGGAAGAAACGGTTGCCCGGTTGCGCACCCAAATCGGGTCTGATCGGGTTATCATGGCACTTTCGGGTGGCGTGGATTCTACGGTGGCGGCCACCCTGCTCCACCGTGCCATTGGCGACCAGTTATTTTGCTTTTTTGTAGATAACGGGTTGCTGCGTAAAAACGAATTTGCCGACGTATTGACCTCTTATGAAGGTATGGGCCTCAACGTAACGGGTATAAACGCCCAATCGCGCTTTTATTCGGAATTAGCCGGCGTAACCAACCCCGAAGAAAAACGCAAAATCATTGGTCGTCTGTTTATAGAAGTTTTTGAGGAAGCCGCTCGGGCGCACCCCGACTGCAAATGGCTGGGACAAGGCACCATCTATCCCGATGTCATCGAATCCGTGAGTGTACACGGCCCCTCCGTTACCATCAAAAGCCACCACAATGTGGGCGGCCTGCCGGAACACCTCCAACTCAACATCACGGAACCGCTCCGAATGTTATTCAAGGATGAAGTACGGCGCGTGGGCCGCGAACTCCATATCCCGGTCAATATCCTCCACCGCCACCCCTTTCCAGGCCCTGGTTTGGGCATCCGCATAATCGGCGATATCACGCCCGAAAAAGTACAACTGTTACAAGATGCGGATGCCATTTACACGGCAAAACTGCACGAACACGGCTTATACAACGAAGTGTGGCAGGCCGGGGCCATTCTGTTGCCCGTACAGTCGGTTGGAGTGATGGGCGATGAGCGCACCTACGAGCGCACCTTAGCCCTCCGCGCCGTGAACAGCACGGATGGCATGACAGCAGAATGGAGCCGCCTGCCCTACGATTTTCTCGCGGAAGTGAGCAGTGAAATCATCAATCAGGTGAAAGGCATCAACCGGGTGGTATACGACATTTCCACGAAGCCTCCAGCAACCATTGAGTGGGAATAGGCGAAACCCGACCTCCGATTGTGTCTAAATCCCCCTTATTCTTGCCCTCGTTTCCTGCGCCAGTTTATACTCCGGGTTGATTTTCAGCGCTTGTTCAACATCTGCTAATGCCTTATTCTTTTGACCGATATTGAGGTAAGCATTTGCCCGATTATTGAAGACCATGGCAATATTGGGGTTGATATTGATGGCGGCGGTGTAGTCGTCAACGGCCTGCTGATATGCCTGTTTTTTGTAGTGTAGCAATCCTCTGTTCACGTAGGGTTCTATGCCACTCGGGTTGAGCAAAATGGCTTGTCCGTAATCTTTTATGGCCAATTCCGGCGCGTTGTTTTTTTCCTGCGCAAAACCCCGAAGGTAAAAAGCCTCTGCGTTATTGGGTTCCAATTCAAGGCTTTTCGTCAAATCGGGGATGGCTTCTATTGCCCGATTGAGCAGCACAAGGCATTTACCTTTATTAAAAAACAGCTTCGGCGAGGAGATGCCCGCCTGAACCGCTTTGGTAAAGTCGTCCAAAGCCTCGGTCGGTTTTTTCAGGTTTAGGTAAGCCTGGCCGCGTCCGTTGAATGCTTCTACCAATTTTGGATCCAATCGAAGTGCTTCCGAATAGTGTTCGGCGGAGTTTTGAAAATCGCTGCGAATCAATTCATTATAGGCCAAATTACACTGGCAAAGCGACGATTGTGGCACTTTTTCCACACAGTTTTCAAACAATTGAACCCCGTCTTTCCACACAGTAGTTTGTTCGAAAGCCAAAAAAGCCAGTATCATACTGATCCCGATGGTCATTGCTACACGAATGGCGGCGGTTGTTTTTTCCAATAATAAACCCAACAGCAGAAATATACCCACACACGATACATAAGCATAGCGATCGGAGCGCAATTCAAAACTGCCAACCGTGCGCAAAGGCAACATAACGGCTAATGGAATCAGGTACAGGGCAAGGCCGTACAGCACCTCCCGATGGTGGCGGGCAGTTTTCCACACCAAAACCGCTATACCTAACAAGGCTGCCGGTGCCGCATAATAAGTCCAATTCCAGGCCCCGTTGGTTTTATCAAAAGGATAAGCAATGGAAAAACCAAAGGGAGCCAGCAGTTTGGCCGGATAAAACAGCAACGTTTGGCATACCATAAAAAAGCGATCGGAAAGCCCAAATATAGCAGAGACTGTTTCGATATTATGGCCTTCCGCCTGACGGGTCAAAAAGGTTTTGTACCCAAACCAAAGGGCAACGATAAAATAAAATATTTTGTCTTTCCAAAGGTTTTTCATGCGATCCCGATGGAATAAAAAATCGGTGGCAATCAATAACACTGGCAGCGTTACAGCAGCCGATTTGGAAAGTACACTGGCAGTAAATAAAAAATAAGAGAGCAACAGCCAGCCATAAGACGGCCTTTCAGTAGCGGTGTATTGCAAATAAGCACGATAAGCCCCCAGATAAAACAGGGCAAAAAGCGCCGTACTCAAAGCAGCCGCCCAGCTAACGGCCTCCACCTGTATGGGGTGCACGACAAACAATAAAGCAACAAAAAACGCCAACCACGAGCGCCGCGTCAGGTGCAGTATAATGCTAAATACTAAACAACCGCTGATGGCGTGAAAAATTAAGGACAATAAATGATAGCCATCCGCTTCTTTGCCGGAGATAAATGACCCAATCCAATAGGCAATCCACGAAACGGGCGCATACATACCGAGGTTTTGGCCCGTAAAAAATTTGTACAGCGTGGGATTTTGCAGTGCGTGGTTATACAAAATGGCTTTATCATCGTCAAAAAAAACCAAACCATTGGACAAAGAGCTAAAATAAACAATAACCGCTGCCAGGATCAAGATGATTTGGGGCAACCATTTTTTATCCAATAGCGTCACAGCAATCGGATGCGCCGTCGGTTGTGGTTCAGTGGTATCAGCCTTTGCTGCTGTTTTTACGGTTTTTGATGATTTTGCCATGCTTTGATGGTATTTTAGTGTTTTAGTGTTTTGGTATTTTAGTGTTTTAGGGTTTTGGTATTTTAGTGTCTCCTTCCGGGTTAAAACCCCTAATCGTTTTTGTTATCCGGGGTTGTGTAAAGAGTAATTATTAGAAAAATTATTTATACTTTTTCAGAATATTAATTTTATTAGCCGTCGTTATTGTCGGTAAAAATTTTATTAACGCCGAAAAATAAGCATAAAACCATATTTTATTTGGTTTATATTTTTGAAAAATTATGGATTACACTCTTTACATAACCCCTTGAGAAAAACGAAATTTGTGTCTGGTATCTGATGTCTGGTATCTTGTGTCTGGTATCTTGTGTCTGGTGTCTGATGTATAGTGTCTGATGTCTGCTGTCTTGTGTCTTGTGTCTGGTATCTGATGTCTGGTATCTTGTGTCTGCTGTCTTGTGTCTGCTGTCTTGTGTCTTGTGTCTGCTGTCTTGTGTCTGCTGTCTTGTGTCTTGTGTCTTGTGTCTGCTGTCTTGTGTCTTGTGTCTGCTGTCTTGTGTCTGCTGTCTTGTGTCTTGTGTCTGCTGTCTTGTGTCTGGTATCTTGTGTCTTGTGTCTTGTGTCTTGTGTCTTGTGTCTGGTATCTTGTGTCTTGTGTCTGCTGTCTTGTGTCTGCTGTCCTGTGATGTGTTCCGCGATATTGTCGGGCGTAGACGACCCGACGTACGTTACGCTCTACGGGCTTTTGTGTTCTTTTGTTTCTTTTGTGTTTCAAAAAAACGCTCTACGGGCTCCTGTGATGTATTCCGCGATATCGTCGGGCGTAGACGACCCGGCGTACAGTGCTTGTGTCTGATGTCTTGTGTCTTGTGTCTGATGTCTGATGTCTTGTGTCTGATGTCTGATGTCTTGTGTCTGATGTCTTGTGTCTTGTGTCTGAAGTCTTGTGTCTGATGTCTTGTGTCTGCAGTCTTGTGTCTGAAGTCTGATGTCTTGTGTCTGATGTCTTGTGTCTGATGTCTGAAGTCTGCAGTCTTGTGTCTGATGTCTTGTGTCTGATGTCTTGTGTCTGATGTCTGATGTCTGATGTCTGATGTCTTGTGTCTGATGTCTAATGTCTTGTGTCTAATGTCTTGTGTCTGATG
>Ga0209181_10003105_pt1 | contig 26128 bp, 30 predicted proteins | sample MAT05_FD_187208 | JGI IMG/M metagenome (GOLD analysis project Ga0209181, IMG submission 187208) | Freshwater microbial communities from Lake Fryxell liftoff mats and glacier meltwater in Antarctica - MAT-05 (SPAdes) (version 2) | ecosystem: Environmental > Aquatic > Freshwater > Ice > Liftoff...
TGTACTACATGACGAACTCCAAGATGCAAAAGCATGGAAACTTTTGCTTCGACACGAAATGAAGAGTCGTGGTATTGAATCATCGGCTCGGCCCGCACGACAACTGACTGCTGCAGCCTGAGGAGAAATACACCCTGCCTATATTATAATCCCAGGTCTAGGTAACCACGCAGTAGTTGCCCAGCATCCGAACCACTACATTAATCCCCAAGTTGTCCAGGACGCCCTCCGGGCGATAAATCGCATTGTTGAACAAGGGCACAGTTGCCCTGAGCTTGATAAGCTCAAAAAAATGCGAGCGTTGTCTCAAGAACAAGTGGCATCAACACAGCCACTGAGAACGTGTCGTTTAGTACCCGAGCCGCATACAGGATGTTAGTTACCCGGGTATTGGAAAATAGAAGCCGCACAAAATGCGTCTTTTTTATTGCTTTTTAAGTTTTTTTATGTTTTAATCATGAGGTTCATTTCAAATTAACAACAAACACGATTTTGTAATCTTTTGCCCTTCCCTTTCTTTCTGACAAGGCAAAACCATATCGTGCAGGAAAAGCTCAATTCCTTTTTCCTGAGGAATTTTTTTGTTTAATTAATAAAGAACAACAATTAATATTTATGCCAGAATTACAAAACGCAAACATTTACGGTGATGTAAATAATATTCAACTTAAAAACGCGGTACACACTGCACCACACCGACTCAAAGTAGACGATGTTGTAGATGGAACCGTAGTATCTATTAAGAAATCTGCAATCTATGTAGACCTTGGTTTTCATGGAGTTGGTATCATCTACGGAACAGAATTCATTCAAGCTCGAGATGTTATCAAAAAGATAAACGTAGGTGATGCTATTAAGTCTAAAGTTATCGAAACAGAAAATGAAAATGGTCACGTAGAACTTTCACTTAAAGAAGCAAAACAAGCAGCAATGTGGAGTGATGCCGAAGAAGCTATCAAATCTAAGACTATCTTTGATCTTGTTATCAAAGAAGCGAATAAAGGCGGACTTATTCTCGACTGGCAAGGTGTGGCTGGATTCCTTCCTGCATCACAACTTAAGAGCGAAAACTACCCTCGTGTAATGGATGGCGATAAAGAAAAGATTCTTCGTGAACTCAAAAAACTCATTGGAAAACGTATTTCTGTATGTGTCATTGGTGCAATGCCAAAAGAAGGCAAACTCATCTTCTCTGAAAAAGACGTAGATGGAAAAGAAAAAACAGAAGTTGTAGGCAAATACACTATTGGTGATGACGTAGAAGGCAAAATCACTGGTGTTGTAGAATTTGGAGCTTTTGTAGAACTCGAGGACGGTCTTGAAGGACTTATTCACATTTCAGAAATGTCATGGTCACTCATTGACGATCCTAAGACACTCTTTAAGGTCGGCGACAAAGTGAAAGCTCGCATTATCGAAGTGAAAGACGGAAAAGTTTCACTCTCAGTAAAGGCACTCACTATTAATCCTTGGCTTGAAGCTGAAAAGAAATTCAAGAAAGGCGACATTGTAAAAGGTGTCGTAATTAAATTCAACAAACACGGTGCACTCGCTTCTATCAACGAAGGAGTAGCTGGTCTTGTACATATCTCAGAGTTTGCAAGTGAAGAAAAAATGAAAGAATCACTTAATCTCGGAAAAGTATACGACTTTGCAATTACATTCTTTGAACCAAAGGAGCAGCGAATGACATTGACTTACATTTCAAAAGAATAAATTTTCTTGAAGTAAAAATAAAAACCGCCTCACCGGCGGTTTTTATTTGGAATAACTTCTCTATTTTCCATTATATATAGACATAGCTTTTGGAAGCCCTTCAAGTACAATCATTTCAAGAGCTTCGAGAACTGTTTTAGAAAGCTTTTTAAGACTATCTTTTTCATCATCTTTCAGGGCACCTAAAATCCATTTAGAAACTTTTTCTTCACCTAATGGTTTTTTAAGATTACCTGATGTGGTTGTGGGAGAAATACCGACACGTACTCGAATAAATGCTTCAGACTTCACTGCCTTAATAATAGACTGTACACCGTTGTGTCCACCAGAGCTTCTGTTAAATGATATCTTAAACGTTCCGCAGGCCAAATCGAGGTCGTCGTATACCACCACAAGTTTCTCTAAATCTTTGGCAGATTTTATAATTGGTGCGACTGCTTTACCTGACAAATTCATAAACGTATTCGGAAGGACGATAAGTGCTTTTTTTTCAGCGACTGTCGCCTTTGTTTTTTGCGCACGCAAAATTCCATCTGTTTCAAACTTTTCCGCCTTAACTAGTTTTGCAATATGAGTCGCAATAATACGTCCCACATTGTGACGTGTCCACTCATATTCATTTCCTGGATTTCCTAAACCAACTATAAACATATGCTCTATGATACACTAAGAAAAATATATTATGCGAAACCCTTTAGACTGGATAGCAGATCAAGTTCTTGAATTTTTTGTTGTTTTGTTTAACTTCCACAAAAATAAAGAAGAACGTGCTCTTTTACACAGACAGGCATGGTACTCAAATATTCAAGAAACATTCCGTTTTATAATAACAGTTGGATTCTTTTTTATCATCATAAAATCGTTTCTGATCCAACCTTTTTTAGTTCAACAGACTTCAATGGTACCAACATTTGAACCATATGACTACATAATTGTCGACCGATTTACATATAGATTCTTGGACGAGCCAAAACGTGGTGATGTTGTGGTGTTCAAGTCTGGTCCAGACAATGGAAATAAATACCTCATCAAACGAATTGTTGGACTCCCTGGTGAAAAAGTAACTATTGATGGTTCAAATATAATAATCGTAAGTACAGACTATCCAGATGGACTGACACTTGACGAGTCGTATATTAAAAACAAGGACCCTCGAACAAAAAAAATAACCACTCTTGGTGCAGACGAATATTTTATGATGGGTGACAATCGTCCGTCGAGTTTAGATTCTCGCCAAATAGGCGCTATTAAACGCAATCAAATTGTAGGTAGAACACTTGTTCGTTTATATCCATTTTCTCAAGTTTCCCTTTTTCCTGGATCAGTAGACGTTTCTCCGAAAAACCCGTAAACTAAGTTCGTATTCAATTACATTTCCGTCGGTACAATATGTCAAAAGAAAATAAACAAGACACAAATTCGCTTCAAACACCAAAAGGAATGCGTGATATTATTGGTGAAGATTACTACAAATTCCAAGGACTTTTTGAAAAAGCACAGGAAATATCTGTGTACTACGGCTTCAAGCCAATAGAGACACCTATCCTTGAACATGAACATGTTTTTACTTCTGCAGTTGGCGTTGGTACAGACATTATTGATAAGGAGATGTATACATTAAAGACTCGCGGTGGTGACCATCTTGCAATGCGCCCCGAGCAGACAGCAGGCCTCATGCGCGCATACATTGAGCACGGCATGCAGTCACTTCCCCAACCCGTACTTCTTTATCACTCAGGACCAGTTTTCCGTCACGATAATCCACAAAAAGGACGTTATCGACAGTTTTATCAATTTGATGTTGATGCACTCGGAAGCGACTGTAGCATCTTAGACGCTCTTATTATTAAAACTATTTATACCATTCTTCAAGAAGCAGGAGCAAAAGATTTGGTTGTAAATATAAACTCAATTGGTGACAAAGAATCACGTCCAACATATCTTAAGGCACTTGTTGCGTACTACAAAAAACATCTCAAAGACTTACCCACAATAGATCAAGAGCGTCTAAAAACAAATCCACTTCGTATCCTAGACTCAAAACACCCTGTTACGAAGGCATTAAACCTTGGCGCGCCAGACGCAGTAAGTTTCCTGTCCGCTCAAGGTAAAAAACATTTTAAAGAAGTCTTGCAATATCTAGACGATATGGGTATTACTTACGAAATAGACAAATTGCTTGTGCGCGGTCTTTCATACTACACACATACCGTGTTTGAAATCATGGAAAAAACCGAAGATGGAAGTATGGTAACAATTGCAGGTGGTGGACGCTATGACTACCTCGGAAAAATGATTGGTTCCAAGAAAGACATCCCAGCAGTTGGTGGATCTATTGGTATGGATAGAATAGTTGAACGTCCTTGGTTTAAAAATCTTGCACCTCGAATTCTCAAGAAGCCAAAAGTTTTCTTTGTACAACTCGGATTTGAAGCAAAACTTAAGAGCCTTGCAGTTCTCGAAATTTTAAGAAAGGCAAAAATTCCTGTTGAACAATCAATTTCTAAAGATAGTCTGGGTGCACAACTTGGTATTGCAGAACGACTTGAAATTCCTTATGTTCTTATTTTTGGACAAAAAGAGGCTATGGAGCAATCTGTGATTGTTCGCGATATGGGAAATAGGTCTCAAGAAACAGTAAAAATTGAAGAATTAAGTGACTACATCAGACATCTCAAAGATCATCACACAAAGTAATTACAAATATACAAACCCCACATCCATGTGAGGTTTTTGTTATCGTACCCGCACGGGACGGAGCTTATCGTCGAGCTCCATTGCTATAAGGATTTCACTTATTCGTTGTAAAATAATTGGACTTGCGTTTGATTGATTGATTCTAAGCTCACAGGATTCTCTTAAGATTGGTCTCCAAACCCGAATATATTTATCCCCATCTTGATCTTGGGTCATCTCAATAGTACCCCCGATAAACCGTAACACGACGTTGTTATTTGTGATAGAAATTCCTTCTACTTTCAGCGTCCGATACAAATTACCTAACGCCATAAGCGTCTCCGGAGACCTCGTCCCACTGCACACAAACTCCACAAAGTCCGGATCACCGAAAAAATTTTTAGGACTCTCTGTTTCAATCACAAAATCTTCTGCCGTATTTACTATGAGAGATGTTTTATCTCTCATATCGCCTGGCCGGGTAGCCATAGTCTTTTCTCCTAAGTTCCCCCTATTGGGTACTTCATTCATACCAAAGATACTGGTATGTACCAAACTTCTTTATTTTTGACACAGTGCACTGAAAATAAATATGTATACATATTGCAAAACAAACACGAATGTGGTAAAAATATAGGTACTTATGCCAACCGCTTACGTAGAAATAAAACGTGGACCGAACGAACCAACAGCAGGAACACTTCGACGATTCACAAAAAAAGTTCAGGAGTCAGGAATTATTCCAAAGAAACGAAGTCAGCGTTATGCTGCGCGAACTCTTTCTCCACTTAAAGTTAGAAAAGCAAAACTCCTCAAACTTGGCCGTACAAAAACATACAACCACTTGAAGAAGCTTGGTAAACTCACTCCTCCAAAAAAGAAAGGTGGTCGATAAAATGAAAATTGTAAATAAAGAAAAGATTACAATTATCAGAGAAACGGTAGGGACAATTCCGTCTTTACCGTTTTTTGATATCGCACAAAAAATTCTTGGAAAAGCATACACGTTACGATTAATTTTCAGCACCGTACAAAATATTCAATCACTTAATATTACTTACAGAAAAAAGACCTACATACCAAACACTCTTGCGTTCCCCCACTCAAAAAATGAAGGTGAGATATATATGTCTCTTCAGGTTACGCGCTCACAAGCAAAAAAATACAGCCTTTTGTATCCTGATTTTATTCTTTTTCTTTTCATCCACAGTTGTCTTCATTTGAAAGGATACGCACATGGGAGTACAATGGAAAAACAAGAAGAAGCATACTTAAAACAATTTGCCCCACATGCCACGTACCCATACAACTATAGTGACCGGAATTGATATCGGCACCTCCCACATAAAAGTGGTAGTTGGTGAACGTGCTCAACATGATGCATACCCAAGCATTAGTGCAGTGGTGACTGTAGAAAATAGCGGCATGCGCCGTGGATATATCGATTCGACTTCTGACGTCACTCGAGCAATAGAGAGAGCACTTTCCCTTGCTAGCAAGCAATCAGGATACCTTATTACACGTGTTGTTATTGGTGTCCACGGACTAGGGCTTTCCTCTATTCAAGGTACGGGGCATGCAATAATTACACGTGCGGACAGTCAAGTAACAACTCTAGACACAAATCGTGCAATTCAAAATTCTGAAGATACACTTGATGAGCAAAAAAACCAAAAGATTCTCCATGTTATTCCACAAAAATGGAAGCTAGATAATAAAGATGTTCTTGCTAAAGTTCTCGGACTGACTGGTAGCAAGCTCGAGGTAAAAACACTTTTTGTTACATATCCGGAACAACAAATAGAAGAACTCCATGCTATTTTTGAATCTCTTGGAGTAGACATAGACGACACTATCGCAAGTCCTATTGCAACGAGCTTATGTGTCCTTTCAAAAAAGGAGCGTGTCATTGGGTCGTGCGTCATAGACATAGGTGCTGAGACGACCACTATGGTGGTCTACGAGCACTCAGTTCCCCTTTTGGTACACACTATCCAGATAGGAAGTAATGACATCACACACGATATTGCGCTCGGCTTAAAGGTTTCAATCGAAGATGCCGAGAAAATGAAACGTGGTACATATGACGGAACTGTTTCCAAACGAAAAATTGATGAAATTATTCGAGCACGAACTACAGACATTTTTGAACTTGTAGATACACAATTGCGAAAAGTGCACCGAAGCGGACTTTTACCTGCAGGAGCAATTATTTTAGGTGGTGGATCAAATCAAAAACTTATTCTTGAAATTGCAAAAGATATTCTACGAATTCCTGTAACCACCGAATCACAAGAGCTCACACTTATCACAAAAGGTAAAATAAAAGATCCAAGCTTTGGAGTTGCATTTGGACTTGCATTGCTTCAAAGTGATGCCTCAGCAAATCGCGTCGGAAGCGTAAAAGAAACTATTACCCAAAGCTTTCGGGCTGTTATACAATTCTTCAAACAGTTTTTACCTTAAAACACATATATTTTATTTGTCACTTTTTTAATTTTTTTTAAGCTTTTGTGCTCTGTACACGTTTCTGATACTATGTACTCATTCAAAAGCGCGCGCGTTTATAGTAATACTTTATGCCAAAAATCAATCCAGAAATAGAAAATTTTGCCCGAATTAAAGTCATTGGTGTCGGTGGCTCAGGAAAAGGAGCTATCAACCACATGATAGAATCTCGTGTTAAAAACGTTGAGTTTATTGCTGTGAATACTGATGTGCAAGACCTTCATAACTGTCTAGCAGAACGTAAAATTCATATTGGTAAAAACTTTACCAAAGGCTTAGGTGCTGGAATGAATCCAGACGTTGGGCGTCGTTCTGCCGAAGAAACAAAAGAAGAAATTCAAAATGCTGTTAAAGGTGCAGACATGGTATTCATTACCTGTGGTATGGGTGGCGGAACAGGAACTGGTGCAGCACCAAGTATTGCAAAAATTTCTAAAGATGAAGGAGTACTTACTGTTGCTGTAACAACAAAACCATTCTTTTTTGAAGGTGCGCAGCGCATGAAGATTGCAGAGCAAGGCTTAGCTGAACTCGAACAAAATGTAGATGCACTTATTGTCATTCCCAACGACAAACTCCTTGCGGCAGTAGACAAAAATACGTCACTCAAGGACGCATTCGCAATGTGTGACGAAGTACTCAAGCAGGCTGTAGAAGGTATTTCTGAACTTATCTCAAACTCAGGAATCATGAACGTCGACTTTGCTGACGTACGTGCAGTAATGCAGGATTCAGGAACAGCACTCATGGGTGTAGGTCGCGGTGCAGGAGAAAATAGAGCTGTAGAAGCAGCTCACGAAGCTATCAATTCCCCACTGCTCGATGTTTCTATCCATGGAGCACGAGGTGTACTTTTTGCGATTTCAGGTAGTGACGATCTCTCACTCTTCGAAGTTCAAGAAGCGGCAAAAATTATTACTGAGTCTGTAGACAAGGATGCAAAGATTATTTTTGGGGCGTTCAAAGACGATACTCTTAAAAAAGATGAGGTTAAAGTAACAGTAATTGCAACAGGTTTTCCCTCATCTTCAGGCAATAAACGCACAACTCCACTTTTTGGTGGAAGCATGAATGCGTCTCAGATTCAATCTTCAATGGAACGACCTATTAATCGTGCACCCGTTCAAGAACCAGAACGAAGAGAAATCAACAACGTTCTCCCTATTTCAAGCATCGAAGCTAAAAAAGATGTTTCCCAAACAACAGCCGCAGCCCAACAAGCAACTCAAAAGCCTCAAGCCGACATTGTAAATGTAATCGAAGACGATACAGACGATTGGGGTGCTGTTCCTGCTTTCTTGAGACGACGAAAATAGATTTCTCTGTTATTATTAGATTCTAATCTACAAACTCATTATGTTTGATCTTATTATTATTGGTGGTGGTCCAGCAGGAACTTCTGCAGCTGTGTACGCAGCTCGCAAGCAATTAAAAACAGCTATGATCATTAAAGAATGGGGCGGGCAATCCACCGTGTCTTCTGATATTCAAAACTGGATCGGTACCCCACATATTTCCGGAAACGAACTCGCAGATAGTTTCAAAAAACATACCTACGAGTACAAGGGTGAATTTTTAACTCTTAAAGAAGGTTCGTTTGCTACTAAAGTTGAGAAGTTGGTAACAGGCTTTTCTGTAACACTTGAATCAGGAGAAAAGCTCACCTCAAAAACTATACTCATTTCCACAGGAAGTGCGAGGCGTAAACTTGGCATTCCTGGATCCGATACGTTTGAACATAAAGGAGTAGTGTACTGTGCCTCTTGTGACGGTCCTCTGTTTTCTGGTATGGATGTTGTGGTTATAGGTGGTGGTAATGCTGGATTTGAGTCTGCTGCACAACTTCTTGCATACTGCAAAAGTGTTACTCTTTTAAATAGAACAGAAATATTTAAAGCCGATGAAATTACAGTCAAAAAACTTTTAGAGCACCCTAACTTCCGAATCGTAAAAAATGCAATTCCGAGTAATGTACATGGTGAAAAATTTGTTACCGGCATTTCATACAAAGATGCAGTAACGAGTGAAGTAAGACAAATCGATTGTGGTGGAGTGTTTGTAGAAATTGGCCAAATTCCCGCAACTGATTTAGTTAAGGGTGTTGTAGAAATGTTAGACGGTGGACAGATTAAAATAGATGCACGTACTCAGAAAACCTCACTCCCAGGTATATGGGCGGCCGGCGACTGTACTGATGTACTCTATCACCAAAATAATATCGCTGCCGGCGACGCGGTACGTGCTCTTGAAGACATTTACCTTGCACTTAACACAAGCTAGACAGTTTTGTTATGCTAAATAGACTAATTCATACTGACATAAATTCAGTTATTAATTACTATGAGAAATTATCTAACCTCTATATACACTATTCTCAAAAAATTCCGAGGACGATTTTCCATACTTTTTGTATTTCTTATTATTGGCGAAGTACTTTTGTTAACCGTTCCTTATTTTACAGGTAAAACGGTTGATGCACTTACAACAAATCAACTATGGGAAGTTGCATTTATCAGTTTTATAGCACTTCTTGCCATGCGATTGATTTGGCTTTTTATTTACACTGTACAAGGTATATTTGAAGTGCAAAAGATTGACTTGGATATGAATCATCATATTCTAAAAGATGTATATAAAAAACTAGCAACCATTCCTGTTGGCCAAACACTTTTAAAGCACTCCGGTCTCAAGCAGACTGTTCTCAATAAAGGCATAAGTGGTGTTTTAAATACTGCTTTTACATTATTAAACGAAATAATTCCAAATCTGCTTCGTTTACTTATCGCAATTATTGGACTCTTTTTTATTCATATTCATATTGGAATTATTAATCTTATTACCTTTAGCATAACACTCCTCTTTATTATCTTGTACACTCCCCGTTTTTACAAAAAAAATGTAGTCGTTAATCAAGAATGGGATGAAACAGAGAAAGAGCACTCCGAATTTCTGCGCCACGCAAGCATGATCAAACTTTCTGGTAATGAGGAAGTTCGCGCCGAACATATTCTAGCTCAACGTGAGCTAACTATAGTGTCTGCAAAACGTATTTGGCTCACCAATCTTCTTATCATGCGTGGACGTGACTTTGTATGGACCATAGGAACAATTGGAGGTCTCATTTTAACTGGTTATTATGTACACTTAGGGTTTGTAACGATTGGGCAATTTGTTACAGCATCATTATGGATTTCTATCCTATCTACATCTTTTGGTGCTTTAAATAGTGGGTACCGTCGCTTACTTCGCGAGTCAGCACATATCCATGAATATAATAAAATTATGGAGGAAAGGCCTATTTTTGAAGAAAATGGGATGCGTGCATTTGATCATTCATTTAAAATGATAAAGTTTAATAATATTACATTTGCGTACCCTGCCGAAGAGGGGTCTGAAAAAAATACATTTTACAAGCTGCAACTTTCTCTTGAATCTGGAAAAACATATGCACTAGTGGGGCATTCAGGCGCCGGAAAAACAACCATTATTCAACTACTTCTTCGTGCGTTTGATCCGAATAATGGTTCAGTCGAAATAGATGATGTGAATTTAAAAGATATCGACATTAAAGAATACAGAAGAAGTATCGGCTACGTAGAGCAACAAGTTGAGCTCTTTGATAAATCACTCAAATACAATATTTTGTTTGGTGTCACAGAAGACAAAAAAGAAGAAGTTGGAAAAAGATTAAACGCAGTTGCAAAACTCGCACGTATAGATCAATTTTTCGATCGTCTTGAAAATGGATATGACACAGTAATTGGAGAAAAAGGTGTGAAGCTTTCTGGTGGCGAACGCCAGCGTGTAGGAATCGCTCGTGCGCTGATTAAGAATCCTTCTATTCTTATTTTTGACGAAGCAACAAGTAGTCTTGACGCAGAAAATGAAGCACTTATTCACGACGCAATGAAAGATGCTCTTAAAGGTCGTACAGGAATTATTATTGCCCATAGACTTTCGACTGTGCGTGATGCAGACCAAATAATCGTTATGAATCATGGTCAGATTGCTGGTATGGGCACCCATGATGAGCTTGCAAAAAGCTGCGAACCCTACAAACGACTCATTTCTCGCCAGGTCGTGACAATGTAAGTCAATTTGCTACACTTCAAGAATATGACATTTTTCTCATCCACTATACCAACTCCTGTTGGTTCACTTACCTACTTATACTCAAAAGAAAAAGAGGTGTACGCAGTATTCTTTGAAACACAAGCAAAGCATATAGAGACGTATTTAGAAAAGAACTTTGCTTCCTACGAAGTGAAGGCTCTGAAAAGCGGAGCGTATGATTCTCTTTTTAAAAAGTATTTTAAAGGCGACGCTGATGCCCTCTCTCAGATTCCGGTTGCGGTAACAGGTACCAAAGCCCAGATTGCGATCTGGAACGCTGTTGGAAAAATAAAACTGGGAAAAGTTGCTCGCTACAAAGATATTGCAAAACAAGTTGGAAATGAGAAAGCTGTGCGAAGTGTTGGATCTGCGATAGGAGCAAATCCTGTGTGTTTGATTGTTCCCTGCCACCGTGTGCTCGCAAGTGACGGCTCACTTGGCGGCTATTCTGCTGGTTTAGATAAAAAGGAATGGCTTCTTAAGCACGAAGGGGTTCTTCAATAAAGTACGTAAATCTTACTTTACATTTGATAATGTAAAGTATACTATACACTCATGCGCGAAACGATAAGTAATATAGTTCAAGAAGAACGCGAAAAAAGAAAAGTAACGCAAGCAGAACTTGCGGGTATACTTGGCGTAACTCGACAAACAATTATTGCACTCGAAAAAGGCAACTACATACCTTCGGTATTACTTGCTTTAAAAATCGCGCAGTACTTTAAACTTCCTGTTAAGAAACTCTTTCACATTATAAACACACGCTAACTATGTATTTCAAAGAATCAATTCTTCTCATTCTCCTTGGTGGGCTTTTGTACCTCCATATCGGTCCTTATGCCCACGGAATGTTTGCTATGGGAACTGGAGTTGTAGCACTTATTTTCCTTGGAATATATGCTGGTTTTGTATGGAAAGAGTTTCCTCAAGATGAACGAGAGGAGCATGTACAAGGAAAGGCTCATAAAATTGCATTTCTTTGTGCCATGACTGTTCTCACGATAGGTATCACTGTGAAATACCTTATGGGCGACAATGATGTATGGCTACTTGCAACACTTATTATTTTACTTGGAGGGAAAAGTATCGGTTCTCTGTACGCAGAAAAAACTTCTTAATATTTAAAATACATAATTAACTATGGAATCAAAAAGAATATCAACGTCAAGTATTATTATTGGACTTGTGGTTATTGCACTTATTACATACGGAATCATATCATATACTTCATCTGACTCAATACTGGAAAAGGAGGGCTCCATAATGATGATAGACGACAAAATGATGCAAGATAATGGAATGATTATGGAAAAACCTACTGACGCTGTGGTGATGCAACACAGAGAGGTCATTATGCAAAAAGAAGCAACAATGAAAAATGACACGGTGGTAATGAAAGAGGCTGAAATGATGAAAAAAGATTCTATGATAGTAAAAGCAGGTTCTTATATGAACTACGATGCAGCAAAAGTAACACTCGCTGCAGAGACTGACAAAGCAGTTCTCTTTTTCCATGCACCATGGTGTCCTACATGTCGTGCAGCAGATGCAGAATTTTTAAAAATGGTAAACTCAATTCCAACTGGAGTTACTATTTTTAAAGTTGACTACGATTCATCAACTGAACTCAAGAAAAAGTACGGTGTAACAACACAACACACCTTTGTTCAAGTTGATGCACGGGGTGGCATGATGAATTCATGGAGAAGTAGCACCACTGTGGCAGATATTGTTGCAAAAATCAAATAATTTTCTCGACCTATGACCCTTCTCCTTTTATCTTTTCTTGCGGGCGCACTCACAGTGCTTGCTCCGTGTGTTCTTCCTATTTTACCTGTTGTCATTGGGCGATCAGTAACACAAGGAAGCCGTAACACACCACTCATTATTACCCTTTCACTTAGTATTTCAGTATTTATTTTCACACTCGCGCTCAAAGCGTCTACTGCACTTATTTTTATTCCTCAAGATTTTTGGAAATATTTGTCTGGTGGTATTTTGATTGCATTTGGAATATTTACTCTATTTGAAATACTATGGGTGCGTATTGTGAGTGCTCTACATCTTCAAGAAAAAGCGAATGCGCAATTTTCTGTTGGATTCAAAAAGAAAAGTATATGGGGAGATGTGCTGATGGGTGGAGCACTTGGACCAGTTTTTTCAACCTGTAGTCCAACTTATTTTGTGATTTTAGCCACCGTACTTCCCGAGAGTTACGCGAAAGGTGTTGTCTACATCCTTGCTTATGTGTTTGGGCTTTCACTTGTGCTTTTTGGTATAGCAACACTCGGACAGCGTTTTACATCCAAACTTGAAGTACTTGCTAATCCGAGAGGTTGGTTTAAACGTATTATTGCAGTGCTATTTATTGCAATTGGACTTGCTATAGTAACAGGTTTTGATAAAAAAATAGAGACTCGAATTTTAGATGTAGGGTTTTTTGACATAACAACTATTGAACAAAAGTTATTGCGGAAAAATACAGACACAACTTCTGTAGGAGAAAGCGAGTAAGTCAATAAATATGAAAGTCGTACGTTCCAGTAATCATTGCTACTGGGTACGCACTCTGGTCTTTGGTAAGTAAAGTTTGCATACACTTTAGATTGGACCTTTAACACTCCTATTCAAATCCATATCAAAAACTGCATTTATTGACATGTACATCTTTTTTAATAGAGGACGCTTTTCCTTATAAATTAAGTCCGTTTTGCTTCAAAAACACTGCTACGTATATTTTTGCGATAGTTTGTAACTCTTTTAAATTTTTGGTGAATTTTATCCTTCGAATATTAGTTTAAACCGTAAGTTTTGTGAGATTAATAAACACCATCTATCAACTTTCTCAAAGTTACATCTAGGACCGGCAAAATATTCTCATTTATAATTTTTTCATAACCCGATCTATTTGGATGTATACCGTCTGCATTATTAAGGTCTGGCTCCAACGCAACACCTTCCAAGAAAAATGGTACGAGTGGTATACTGTATTTATTTGCCACATTGGGATAGATAGCGTCAAAGTCATTTTTGTATTCCTTACCATTACTCGCCACTGACTGCATACCTATTAAAATGAGTGGAACTTTACTGGAAGTTATATTTTGAACTATCGTATCCATATTAAACTTAACCAAAGTAGGACTCGTATTTCGAAGCATGTCATTAGAACCTAGCCCCATAAGTATCAGATCTGGTTTTTGCTCTAAAACAAAATCAACTCTATCTAATCCTCCACTACTAGTTTCACCGGAGACTCCCATGTTGATTACATTAAAAGTAAAGTCATACTTTTTATACTCAGGATTACTATTTAATATGTTTTCTAAAATACTCGGATAACTATCTTTTAGGTCGACACCTAAACCAGCAGTGAGCGAATCACCGAATGCTACAATTTTAAATATATTATTATTTGTTTTCGTGCCAATCTCAACGTCTTTTATATTATTAACACTAGGTTTATTATTAACATATAGATACACACATATACTAAGAATAATTAGGGTAAGAATCCCGGTCAATAACTTTTTAATATTTAGAAGAATCATGATTGTATCAATAACTACTTTTCAGCTAGTAGTTTTTTTAAAGAGGATTGAGTCAAAGGTTTTGATATCACATAAGCAAATATAGTGACAATACTAATTGCGGTCAATATTATAAGTATAGGGGTATAATCAAAAACGAATATATCAAATGAGAACAGAAACTTATTCAGGGTATATGCTATGGCATGAGATAGCATATAAGCGACAATGCTTGCAATAAGTATAAGTGAGACTATTTCTAGTACAAATAAAGTAAGTATAGACCTGGCACGCAAACCAAACGCTCTAAAGACAAGTACGTCAGCCCTTCTCTCGTATATAGACTGACCTGTCATTACAAGTACCAAAATTAGGCCGAGTAATATACTCGGTATACCAATTATTTTTAAAGCCAGAACAACATTCTCTACAAGATTACTTACTGTCGCAAATATTAGATTAGTTTCAATTGGTATTATATTTGGATATTTTACTCCTAATTCTGTTTTAATTCTTAGAATTTCTTGTTCCGATATATCTGCCGAGCCGAAATATGATGCTGGAAATTTTGATAGGACATCAGGAGAAAATACAAGAAAGAAAAATGGTGTACCACTAGATCTGTCCGTACTCCTTATACTTGTGACTGTTGCCTCTATCTCTAGACCTTGTATAAATACTCTTATTTTTTCACCTATATTAACTCCACCTATATCTTTTGCAAAAGAATCATCTATAGATACCGAGTTTTTAACAATTTCCCCGTGCCACGTCCCAGACATTACATCCTCATCATTGAGAAGTGTTGACCTATACGTCATATTAAATTCACGAGTGATACTAGGATCACTCAGTAATGTCATGTTCTTAGTGTTTACCTCTAGCAATCTACCTCTAATTATTGGATAACTCGTAAATGTTTCTCCTACTATTTCTTTAACATCTTCTATTTGACTTTTAGTAATATCTATAAGATAAAGCGGTGGTGCTTTTTCAGATACATTCTGGTTTATATTTACAAGTATATTTTGTTCTATTGTGGATATTATAAATACCCCAGAGAATGCAGTCATTATAGATGCTATAACAATCACAGCTTCATAGCCACGCCAAGAAAGAGAGGCAACAATACTTCGCGTTATAAAACTAAATGAGTTTCTCGCTCGGTAGAGAATTCTAATTATTGAGTGCGCCAACAACATAAAAAAGCCAAATGAAGATATAAGCCCCAGCATGCTATACGTCACTAATTTTAAGTCTGAAGACAATACATACAAAAGCACAGAAATTATAAGTGGTATTGGTATGTATAGAACTAGATAGGAGTATTTCTTAATTTTTGTATCTCGTGAAATATTTACTAGCAACTCTTTAGCCGATATATTATTTAGAGACCTAAAAAAAGGCGTCGCGGCAGCAAGTATGACAACTAACCCTATAACTCCACCAAAAATTGTAGTTGGCAGTACTACTATTCCACTAATTTCACTTTGGGTATATGAGGCAATAAGTGACAACACGGAGTTTGAGGCTACCGCACCATAATAAGATCCTATAGTACCTGCAGATGCTCCGATAATTCCAAGTATCAGGCTATATATTATCTGTATTTGAGTATTTGTAGCACCAAAAGTCTTCATTATTGCGATCGTCTTTTTAAACTTAGATATTATATAAGTGAGATTAGTTATTATATTTACCACTACTAAAAATAACGATATGGATAGTACAATTCCAACAAAACTTTTTACACTAGACAAACCTCGCACAAAATTATTAGGGCCATTTAATGAATCGTCGTATCTGATTTTATTCTGTTTTGCAAAAGATTCTATATTTTCTCTATTACTTGCAGATAGATACCCTAAAGCATTTTCCTTAATTAGAACCTTATAATTACTTCTGCTTTGGGAGAGATTCATGTTTGACTTACTAAAATCTTCAATCCTCATAATCACTCTTGGTGTGAAGGATACTCCAAGAGAAGACGCATCAGGTTCTTTTTTTAATATGCCTAATACTTTAAATACACCTTCGCCAAGCAAAACTTCTTCCCCAACTTTTGTATCTATTTTATCCAAAAAAGACTTTTCTGCGTATATACCATTTTCCGTAAGTGCGAATTCGGGAGGATCAGTAACTACACTGCCATATAACGGGAAATCGTCCCCCACAGCTCTTACTGAGGCTGCTGTTGTTGATATGCTATTTTTACTCTTGAAAACTACTTGTACTAAATATTCTTTAGATATTGTAACTTTGTTTGTATCAAGACTCTTAAAAACATCATTCTCAGTATCAATCGGATTCGCTCCTGACAAAACCACATCTCCGCCAATGAGAGTTTTGCCCTCATCCAAAAAATAATTCGATATACTCCTAGAAACTGAGACGGTTCCCCCAAAGAGAAAGGCTCCGACTGCTATACTAAAAAAAGTAAGTAACAAGTACTTATAGCTTCGCCGCAAGAGAGTTTTTGTAAAATAAAAAATCATTTTCTTTATTTTTATTCACTGACTATTTAAGTTGACCATCTTTTATTTCATATATAACATCCATTTGACGAGCAATGTTCATATCATGAGTTATTATTATTAACGTCTTCTTGTTTTCATTTACAAATGAGAGCAGAAGATCTAAAATCTTTTTGCCATTTATAGAGTCGAGGTTGCCTGTTGGCTCATCAGCAAATATGACCTCACACCCAGAGGCAAGAACTCTGGCAATTGCGACTCTTTGCTGCTCACCTCCAGAAAGCGTAGCAGGTAAACTGTTTTTTCTGTGAGACAAATTCGTACTTTTAAATAATTCATCTACCATTATACGATTTTTGTTTTTTGCATTCTGATCATTAGAACGTATAGAAAGTGGCAACATGACGTTCTCGTAGGCTGTAAAAAATTGTACAAGTTCAAACGCTTGAAATATTATTCCGATCTTTTCATTTCTAAATTTTGATAATTCCTTCTCAGATATAGTATGCACATCTATACCATCACAGAGAACAGTTCCCACAGTTGGTTTGTCTAAACCTGAAATAATAGACAATAATGTTGACTTTCCGGACCCGGATGGGCCTATTATTGCGACTTTTTGCCCACTTTTAATTTCAAGAGAAACATCTTTTAAAATCACCACATCACCCTCATCACTTTTATAAGACTTACTTATGTTTTTTATTTCAATCATGATTATATTTATTTATAAATTTTTGTTATGAAAAAATTATAAATTTGCACAGGACTCCATATTTACACTACTTTGCGGGCCGTCTCGTGTTAGGACTATTCTCCGACAAGACCTGTAAGGTTATTTTTAGCTATTTCATTATATCATTTCGACGCATCTCGAGCCAACTCAAAAAGTGAAAAAATTTATACGATATGGGGTATAGAAAGTTACAGTCATCTGTAACTTTCTATAGATCTCCTAATCCTTCTCCACTTTTGCGTATTCCTCCAGTGTCTTATCTCTAAAGAGATTATCATTCAAGGATACCAATGGTAGCTTACCGCGGACTGAATATTCAAGGGTTTTGAACATATACCCAAGAAATGATCCTGTATACCTGAGTCGCTTAACATAACCCTTTTATATGGACGTCTACCTCGTCTGCTTGAAGGTGAAGGTTGGAGATGTAGAAAGAGGTGTTACTTGTGCTGTTGCTGTGAGTGTGGAGACTAGAGTGAGTAATGAGAGTGCAATGAGGGGTTTGTGCATATGAGTTGTATTGTATATTGGATTGGAGAGATGTGGTAGGTGGATGTGAGATTCGAACTACATGAGTCGCACCTCTATCATAACTATACAGGTCGCATCACAATCATAGGTAGACGAGTTGACACCGATACTAAAATGTGTTGGCGGAGGATGTGAGATTCGAACTCACGGACAGTTTTACCCGTCGGCGGTTTAGTAAACCGCTGATTTAAACCACTCATCCAATCCTCCTGACTTATCTATTATACGGATTTTTTGAATTATTTCCACCTATTATCTTTTAGATGTTTTCTTATTTCTCATCGACTTTTCGAGTGCAAATTCATAAGCTTCTTCAGCCAATCCTCGGAACAGCTCACTATTTTCCTGAACTTCTTCGGGTATATAAAAGTACATCATTTCTCGAGGCTTCCCTTCTTTCATGTATGTAAAAGACCTACTTCCAAATGCAACATATTTTTCTCTTTGTTCTTCATTTATTTTGAAATACAACTCCCCTTCTGCAACGAGCGCAAACATTACCCCACTTCTATAAATTCCAAACCCGCCAAACATCGACCGCGCATATACATCGCTCAAATAGCTAAACAAATCCCCAACCACATATTTCGCAAAACTCTTATCCTTCATGTGTCCATTCTATCACTCAAAATACGTTATACTAAAACAATGAAGATAGTTTTCTTAAATACATGGAATTGTAGAAAAAATAAAGAATACTTAGAGTTCATGCGCATGCAAACTCAAACAAATGATATACTTTGTTTACAAGAAGTCTCTTCCTATCATTCAGAAGTACTTGGTAAACACGGAGCGATGCTTGATGGTTGGGAGAAAACAAAAACACTACTTCCTCATCATATTAGTTATCATGCCGTGCGTCAGTCGGACTGGGACGACGAACCAGACATTAGTGATCCGACACCTTGGGGTCTTGCTCTATTTATTCCGCACACTATTCCGATTCTAGAATACAGAGAAATTTTTATTCTTGGACACAGAAATTCCGCTACAACAACCCTTAGTGGAGATAACATTCCTGTTGTCATCCAGGCCTGTAAAATTATAGACAATTCAAAGGCGCTCTGGATTCTAAATATCCATGGTTATTATGCTGGAGCTGGTGTAGGTAAACACGATACTGAAAAACGTATACTTCAATCCCAAGGAATTGTAGATTTTATTAAAACACTTTCAGGCGATATTATTTTGGGCGGTGATTTTAACTTAAACCCTGACACAGAATCAATCGTAATGATCGAAAAAGCGGGCTTAAGAAATTTAATCACAGAATTTAAAATTAAGAGCACTCGCACTTTACACTACCCCGAAGAAAAGCGTGTGCAGTGGCCACATGCAGACTATGTATTTGTAAGTAAAAATGTACAGGTAAAATCTTTTTCTGTAGACACAAATTCACTTGTATCAGACCATGCTCCGATGTTTTTAGAAATAGAATAGTTTATTTAAATAAACTCAAATATGACTCATACTTTGTCCCTGCAAACTCGCTCTTTGGAATAAATTTCATCGATGCAGAATTCATACAGTAGCGCATACCACCTCGATCACTTGGGCCGTCTGGAAATACATGTCCTAAATGCGAATCAGCTATTTTTGAACGTACTTCAGTGCGAGTAGAAAAGATACTTTTCTCTATTTTTTCTATCACCACATCTTTTGCAATAGGTGCCACAAAAGAAGGCCAACCAGTGCCTGAATCATATTTTGCAGTTGAGCTAAAAAGTGGCTCGCCAGACACAATGTCTACATATATTCCCTCTTCTTCATTGTCCCAATATTCATTTGAAAATGCGCGTTCGGTGCCTTCTTCTTGCGTTACTTTATACTGAAGTGGCGTGAGTATAGTTTTAAGTGCTTCTTCTGTAGGTTTTATGAACTCTTGTTGTGTATTTTGCATAGATGTTTTTTTAATGATATTTACTTTAAATTCATTAGGTGTGCCAAATGTTGCCAATTCTTCTTTGGTCCAATATTTTTCTGAAAATACATCTCGCCCTGATGCGTTTCTGTAGTAGCTGTAGCGCAGTGGGTTTTTTTCTGCGTAATTCTGATGATACTCTTCGGCTGAATAAAATGGAACCGTAGGAAGAATTTTTACGGCAACTTTTTTAGTGAAACGTTTTGAATCATCTATTATTTTAATTATTTTTTCTGCACTTATTTTTTCTGCTTCATTTAAAAAATAAATTGCTGGCGCATATTGCCCACCTCTATCGTTAAATGAACCCTCTCCATCTGTAATGTCTGCATACTTCATCATTTGCCACACCACATCTTCAAATGTCGCTTTTTCTGTATCATAGATTACTTTCACCACTTCACGATGTCCGAGCTGTGAATAATTTTCATATGTTGGATTTTCTCCTGTGCCACCCATGTAGCCAGAAATAACATCCACAATACCTGTTCCATATTCTATATCATATTCTACACACCAGAAGCATCCGCCTGCTACGTGCATAAAAGCAGTGTTTTGCCCTGCTACGACTTTCTGCGTTTCATTTATAGGTTGTTCTACTCGCGGCATGTATACAAACAAACCTACAGCGACAACAATGATTCCAAAGACACTCAAATATTTCATAATGTAAAGTATACTATACATTATGAAAAATAAAAATAAGTTTAAAACACTACCTTACTATCTATTTAAAAGGATTTTCTCCACGGATAATACGAAGGAGGAAAAGTACTATAGCAATTACAAGAAGAATATTAATGAATCCACTAATTGAAGCACCACTCACTACGCCCAAAAGCCATAGAACTAAAAGTATGATTGCTATTGTAGTTAACATAAAAGTTTGTTTAATTTTAACATTTGTAATGTAGATATCAGATTCGCATCTGTTGTCTACTATCATGCCGTACAACATGCAATAACATTACAAGACGCATCTGCATATTTGTTTGTTAAATTAAAAATACCCTTACGATGTTTACCGTGACACCTTATAATGACTTACTTTTGTTTACTGATTCGAGCCTTCTCGAGTGCTCGAACTAGCTCTCTCTTTTGTGAGCGTTCAACAGATAGAACCTTTTGATTCTCTATCCAGTAGAGCTTTAGTTTACTTTTTTAGTATATCAGATCGACCCTTCTCGAGAGTCTATAAAAAGTGACAAAAGTGACAGTTTTTTAGGTTATTTTATTACAGACTACTCTACTGTAACTATTGTGATACAAAGCAATCTGGTATTTGACAAATACACTTAATTATGCCATCATATACAAGATGAAAGTTCTTTAACATATTGTTTATTTTCTTTTGCATATTGCTCTCTGGACGTCAGTTACTGGTTTCTATAGAGCAACAATGCAATACAATTAAATAAATCGAAAAAAATGGAAAAATTAAAAATCATTCTTTTGGAAGAAGGAGAATTTTTATTAAGTAAAAAATTTATCTCTGATGCAAAAGAAATTGCAGAATGTATTAAGAAAGTTTTAGAGGATTCTCCGGGAGTAAAAATTTAGCTTATACGGACAATGAAAATTGTGAATTATTAAAAGTGATTAATGAACACATTGCTGAAGTATGTATTGAATTTGTAAAAGAAGAAGATATATTAGATTCTTCAAATAAAAATACACACAATATTATATGTGGAGTTATGTGTAATAAAGGAGAAATTCTTGGCTCTGAAATAAAAACAGGAACTGTTGTACCTGTAAACTATTTTTCTGCGTATTCTATAATTAGGAAGTTAGCTGAATTTATAAATGAAATATAATTTTAATTAAAGTTCCTACAAAAATGATTGATTACTTTTGCAGAAAAAGGTATATTTAGTCCATGTACTATGTTAAAAGCTTTGAAGAAGATTTCTACACCAAAACAATAATAAAGACTAAAAAGGAGAAATTTCAATCCATAGAAGATATTATTGAAACAAAAATCATTAGACCTAATACTCTTAGTTTTGGAGTAGAGCAACGTCTAAGTACGACTATTTTATCTAAGGATTATATAAAATCATATAGACCACAAGGGGTCATTTTTACCACAGAAAAGAAACCTGATTATGTTATGCCATTCGATTTAGTTGTTCTTAGTAATGTAGATAATGTTATTGTTCACTATTATCGAATAAAAGATAATATTCATTTTTACTATAATCATCAATTAATTGAAGGTTTTGATAAGTTTATCTTTAAAAACTTTAATGCAATGGTTAAAAGATTTCCAACACCAGATGATACTTGGAATACCGTTAATAAGTTTAGAGAGAAAAGTGGCTATAAAAAATTAGCAAATACAAAGAAACGTCTTTTTCAATATAATGAGGCTGTTTTCCACAGTGACGTACCTATTAAACCTGTTGCTATTTTTGGTTATAAAAAAGAGGCAAGACTTAAAGCTAAAGAATTAGGTCTCGAGTATTTCCGCTCAGCTAGTGAATTCTTAAAAAAGTATGGGAAATAAGCTTTTCAAAAGAATAATTCCAGTTGGAGTAGGTGTTTTTAATTATAGATAAAATAAGATTATTCTTTTAGGTAAAAGAATAATAGAAAATGGTTTTGATTTATGGTCAACCCCTGGTGGTTTTTTAGAGCCTAATGAAAGTATCTTTGATTGTGCAAAGAGGGAAACACTAGGAGAAACTGGACTCCATTTAATAGGAGTTAATTATCTTGAAATTATTCATATTGTAAAATAAAAAGATGTTCATTTTGATTTTGGGTGTGTTTCTTATATAAATGAAGTAGACATTAATCCTGATAAAATTATCGATCGAGAGGTTCAAAAATGGATATGGGTACCTTTGAAAGATATAAAAAATTATAACCTGTGTGAGCCTTGTAAGTCTGTTCTTGAGTTATATGAATCTGGTAAAAAGATAGTCGAATATTATGAAAAATAAATTAGAACAAATAAAAAAATACTTATTAAGTCTGGAAAGAGTCTATGTAGTATCGAGAGCTGTACGGGTGGAAATATTGCTTCTGCAATAACTTCCATCTCGGAGACCTCTAAATTTTTTAAAGGGGGACTTGTTCCATATTCTAATGATATCAAAAAAATATTTTAGATCCACCTCTATTGTAGACTAATTAATAATACTTAAACTTACAGTTTTATTCTTCAAAATAATCTGACTCTTAAAACAACTCAATAATTCTCTTTTTTAAATATCACCTCCGTCTTTAAAATATACTTCGCATAATTGCGTATATCGACATTTTTAATCTTGATATCTCTCTTAGTTCCAATTAGTATCATTTACTCCAAATACAAAAACATCATTCCAGAGGTTTTTGTACCCTTCTCGAGTACTCGAACTAGCTCTCTCTTTTGTGAGCCCACTCGAGATAGAACTAAAATTTTCATTGCCCTACAAGGCTTTTTAATACTTTTTTAGTGTATCAGAATGACCCTTCTCGAGCGACTATAAAAAGTGACAAAAGTGACACATATAGCACTATTAAAGTTACACTCATTTGTCACTATTCTTTTAAACGCAACGTTTTTTCCTTAATTCACAACACTATGTTTCCTTAGTTCTGCATAGACTATGCACCGCCCACCAGTCTGTCATTAATCCGACCCTGTTTGATATAATAAATAAATGCAATTAAAAAAACCCAGTGTCATTCTCAGCAACGAGCCGAAATTATCTAAACTCAAGGTTGATAACGATTTGAATAAAATGCGAACGGAGTTCGTGCCTTATATCAAGGATTTTGTTACTGAACATGGTTTATTCAAGAATGAAGCTGAAGTTGGCATTGAGTTTGCTCATAAGGGAATATCTTCAGTAATTGCCATCATTGATACACCTGCAGGCAAGTGGGTATTGAAAATACCCCGCAATAAAACGCATACCGTTGGAGAGGGTCAATTTTTTCAGGTGTGGGAGAAAGCTGGAGTTACTGTTCCGCAAATAATTGAAACGGGTGAACTTAAGGGTTTTCCGTACACTATTATGCAATTTATTGACGCTCCAACATTAGACACTAAGTACACCCCCGAAGAGCTCATACTTAATGGAAAATTCACTGAAATGGGAAAAATACTTCGTCTCATGCATTCTGAAAAAGTTAAGGGTTATGGTCATGTTGTTGATGGTAAACCAGAATTTGAGACAGCAGAAGAATGGCTTGAAGGAGATGACATGAAAAAGCGCTTTGATTATATAGATGAGCATAATTTACTTGAAGGAGTTGGAGATGAGCTAGTAAAAGCTTTGGAAGTTATTAAACAAAACTCAAAAATAGAAGAGAGTACTTATTGTCATGATGATTTCGTTCCATCTAATATGTTCGCGACAAGCCCAATAACGATTTTTGACGCTCAACCAAGATTCAACAGTGGGTATTATGATTTGGGCAAGATTAAATTTTTTAGCATAGCTCTTAAGAGTTCAGAAGAATCTTTACAGCAACTACTCGATGGTTACTTTGATGAAGACTCTTGTAACAATCAAGTACTAAATGCACATACATTTCTTATTTTTTGTATGAAGTGTCGATATTGGCATCAGTCTGGAAAAGAGAAAGAACTTAATGAGGTAAAAAAATATTTTAGCCAAAATCCGATTTATTGATTTAGCACTGGAATATAAACAGTCTCATCCCACAATCCCTCAAATACAGTTCGCGCCACAAGAGTATTTCCGAAATTATAGTCGCTAAAGTCCCAAATATTTCTCTTGTGTGTGAGAGTTTAACTGTATCTCGTCAAAGTTTTTATCGCTGGATGGAAGAAGACATTGAGTTCAAAGAAGCAGTTGAAAGTGCGTTGAATATAGGAGTTGAATCAATAAACGATCTCGCTGAAAGCAAGTTGGTATCTAATATTAGAAAAGGTAGTCAACGGTCTGCAGAATTTTGGTTGATTAATAATAAAAGAAATTATATGAAACCGAGAATTCTTTCTGATAAAAATGGAACAGAACCTGAGACTATGACGAATAAAGAAAAAAAGGCATTACTTGCTTTGATAGGAAAGGTTAGTATTGAATAACAATGGTTTTACTAAGACATTGACAACAAACCATGCTGAATACTTCTGGCGTTATAATATTGTAATTTTTTAAATTAAAAATTCTTAACAGGTTCAGAAAAAGCTTTCTTCATTCTCCCTAGTCCATCAATAAGAAAAGTACTCATTTTCTTGTGATCAGTCTCGTCAAAGACACTAACCCCATCTAGCTGCCATTTAATTCTGCAAGTAACTTTATTGTCCATTCTTTCCCAGATAAGTGGCGCACCGAAATCTTTCTCAATCTGCTCTTTTTGGTTATAGAAATAGTCGAACACTTCTTTATTTTGTCCAATTCCTCGATTTATGTATATTTCAACCCGAGCATAGGATCGAGTAACAACGAGACTTATGTGTATACCACTTACACCTGATCCAATACCAATCCATGCATCTTTGCTTGGACTAAGATTAGTACACAGATTATTACGCTTGTTTACCTCCTTTAAGAATTCAGACCAAAAGTTGTATCGAACAGTATATCGATTCTCCAGTTCCTCCTGATTTTCAATTTCTTCTCGATTTTTGGAAGCCACCTTAATAATATAATCTTCTGCTTCTTTAATTGGAATAATCTGAACGAAATCAAGAAGAAGTTTTTCACCCATTTTATATGGAGTCACTTTATGACATCGTATTTTGAGACCGAAATTATGAAGCCAAAGAGTCGTTACTGTGTTTAAGAGACAAAACGTACTAGTATCAAAATCCCCACTCTAGTAGCCGTTAGTCTGTGAGGTTTTTGAGAAATATAAATTACTCCGCTTACATGGGAATATTTTTCATCACGAAATCTAGCGACTCGGAACTCACCGCCTCCTTCATCAAGTTTTGGCATTTGTTGAAAACCATTGG
>Ga0209181_10003107_pt1 | contig 26122 bp, 28 predicted proteins | sample MAT05_FD_187208 | JGI IMG/M metagenome (GOLD analysis project Ga0209181, IMG submission 187208) | Freshwater microbial communities from Lake Fryxell liftoff mats and glacier meltwater in Antarctica - MAT-05 (SPAdes) (version 2) | ecosystem: Environmental > Aquatic > Freshwater > Ice > Liftoff...
TTACCAATATTACACCTGCACTGGCTCTATTACCATAAATAGCAGTTGAAGCGGCATCTTTTAAAACTGTTACACTTTCAATAGCATTCGGATCAAGATTGTTTAAAGCATCCAGACCGGTTCCTGTGGGCAATTGCAATCCATCAATAATAACCAATGGATTACTATTCCCTAGTATTGATCCTTCCCCACGGATTCTGATGGAAGCACCATCTGCACCCGGCTTGCCCGATTGCTGTTGTACGGTAACACCAGGAGCAAGCCCCTGTAATACCTGGCTGGCGCTTGATACCTGCCGCTTGATGAGCGCCTCATTATTCAATTGAACAACCGATCCGGTTAAATTGGCTCTTTTTTGGGTACCATAACCAACCACCACCACTTCATTTAAGTTGTTGTTTTGTTTGGTCAATGAAACATTTACAATACCTCCGGCTACTATTACTTCTTTCTTGTCGTAGCCAAGGCTACTAATTACCAGCGTGGAGCCGTCGCTTGCTGAAATAGAAAAACTACCAGTTACATTGGTAGCAACTCCCCTTCCTATACCTTTTATCATAATGGAGGCAGATTCTACAGGTAAACCTGTAGCAACATCCGTAACTCTGCCGGTTACTTTCGTGTCCTGCGCTTTTAGACCCATAAAACTGGTAAAAAGCAGCAGCAGCATTTGCATAATCTTTCTCATAATGGTTTGATTTTTGTGTATTGATTATTGGTAATTGTTGTTTAGTTTCTAAAATTTCCCAGGTGATTAACTGCGCTGGTTTCAAACGGTTTTAACCATTTATTGATCATCACAGCCGCTTCAAACCGTTTAATACTTCTATTTAAATCCAACTCTTTTAATCCTGCATCCGTCCAGCTTTTTTGCAACCGGGCCATCGTTTCTACAAAATCTTTTTTCAACAAGGATTGCTGCAACGCGATGATTTCAAATAAATTAATTATTGTTAACCATTTATTTTTTGTTTTAAAAACCAAGGGCTGATACAGATTAAAATCTTTTAAAAAAGTGGTTATTTCAATGGTAGAATCCGGATAAAACCAGGTTTGATTTGCCCATTTATAAGGTATACCCGTGCCCCTTAAAATACCTGTGGCACCAATTTTTTGTATGGAAGAAAAATGTGGATGATTGTAAAGTACATCCAGATAAGGCATGATGTATGCACCGGCATTCAATAATTTTTCCTGCACATTTCTTACAGAAATATAGCGTGGTTGTTTGTTTTGCAAAACAGATAATGCCGCCAATACACCAGCCGCCTGACCGGTTAGCATTACCACCGGTTGCAAACGTGTAGTTCCATTTACTACATTGCTTACACTAATTCCTTTTTCAGCAACTACCAATCCATCAATCGTTTTTGGTATCAATGCACCCATTGGTACATTGTAGGATGGCACCGGGTAAAAGTCCAAATGCTGCGGTGCCAGCGGATTTTTTTTATGGTGGTGATCAATGGGATAATCGCCCACAGAAATGCCCGTGCGATAAAGCGGCAAGCCAGCAAATGGTTTGGCAATTTCATTGATAGTCAGCCGTGCTAAACCTTTTAGTCTTCTTCCCTCCCGGTGATAAGGCATCAATGCAAAACAATCGGCAGTACCAAATTCATCGGTAGCCAAACCAAGGTTTTTAAAACCAAGCTGATGTTGAATAAAATAAATAAAACGAAGCGTTGTTTGTTTTGAAATCTTTATTGCCGCCCTGCGGTCTGCTGCAGACATTTCTACCATGTTGATATAAGTATCATTGCCTTTGTTGGGCCAATTGAGCATGTATTTATTGTTGGGCAATTTGCCATAATCCAACATTTGTTGTGCAGTAACATTAGGTTCAGGATTATTTTTATTGATATAATAATCTGTACAGGCACCGTCAAATTCCATTGGATTGTAACTAACAGGTTTTACAATAGTACAATCTGCCTTTGCCCCAAAATCTTTTAATACAGCCACATAGGTTAAATCCTGAATGATATTGTTGGTACTGGTAACGCCTGCATTTTCACCAGACATTTCAGCGGCTTCCATCCCCAAATCATACCCTGCATTGGCATTGGCCATTACATCTCCCAGTTCGGTTGCGTCTATTACAAGTTTAGCATTGACCTGCAGTTTTTCGTTTTTATTATTTGAGAAAATAGCTCCTGTAAGTGTTTTACCTTTTTTTATCACCTTTACAAATTCCCATTGATAAAGCACCGTCAGTTTTCGTTCGCTGGCAGCCATCGCTTTCAATATGCTATCTGCCACATGCGGCTCAAACTGGGTATTGCTTACCCATCCGGTAGCCACTTTTTGCGGGCCACCATAAACAGTATATATATTTTCTCTAAACTCCCGCCACAAGCCAGATGGCAGTTGATGATTGCCATCTATTGCAGCAACACCGGCAGCACTTAGCATGCCACCCAACCAGTTGGAAGGTTCTGCAATAATGGTTGATACACCTAATCTGGCAGCTTGTAAACCAGCAGCAGTACCACCTATTCCACCACCTACAACAAGTATTTGTGTATTAAATACCCGCTGTGCCATAACAGGAGTTACAGCATTTAATGCGGTGATAATAAGTGTATACGGCAGTATTTTGGACAACAACATTGGAATTTCATGGCATTGCTGCCAATATTTTACATGATTATTTCAACAAATAAATTTTACAATCAATTTACCGGATGGACTCCAGGGTTTTCCATACCTGGTGCAATGCACGGGGGATATGAAAACAGCCTTTCCACTTTCCTCCTTTTAGCTCAAGCAGCACTTCGCCCCGTCTGTTAAGGTAGCCAAACCACTCCCCGTGCGACGGATCACTAAAATGAGACCATGTGTAATCATGTATTTTAGTAAACCAATCCAGGCAGCGCTGGTCGCCGGTATAGGCGTAACCTTTTGCCAACGCCACCAGCGCCTCTGCATGCACCCACCACAGTTTTTGATCCCACTCCAATTGCATGGGTGGTTTGTTTTTTATATCCAAAAAGTAAAAAATGCCACCATATTCTTTATCCCAGCCATACTCCAGGGTATTCAACATAATGGTGCAGGCCTTTTTAATCAATTTTTCGTCTTCCATTCGCTTGCCCAAATCCATAATGAACCACATCGCTTCTATAGTATGCCCGGGGTTCAACGTTCTGCCTTCAAAGCTGTCGCAAAAACTTCCATCTTCATGTACATTCTCCAGGATTAGACCTATCGATGGCTGGTAAAAAACGTTCATCACTTCATGAACAAGTCCAGGTATAAAACTATCCACCCTTTCTTTGCCGATGATGCGCTCCAACTCCAACGATAAATTGCACAATATCATTGGCAAAGCAAAGTTTTTTAAATTGCGGGTGCCGGGATAGGCTTTGTTGTATTCACCATTGCAGTTATGCTGCCGACGGATGATGTTTTCAAATGTATCTAATGCTATCTTCTTATGATTATCACCTGGCAAGGCTTTATCCAATGCAGCAAAGGCCATCGTTGCAAAACAATCACTAAAAATATTATAGGGTTGTATTAATGGCCTGCCGGCGGCAGTTAAAGAAAAATACCAGTTACCATTTTTATCCCGGCCATGCTTTTGCATAAAACCTGCTCCATGCAATGCCATATCCAACCAATCAGATTTACGTTCTACCTCATTATACATAAAACTAAAGCACCATACTTCTCTACCTTGCAACCACATAAACTTATCGGTATCGTACACTTTCCCTGATCGGTCCAAACAAGTAAAATATCCGCCGTTTTCGGAATCCTTACTATTGGATAACCAAAAAGGCAGCACATCGTCCAGCAACGTTTTTTTGTAAAGTGCTGCGTACTCCTTTAGCATGGAAGATGTCTTTAAACCGTCTGTGTGTCCGTCTATTGATGCAATGTTTTCCATATTTCAACAAAACCTTTAAAATTCTTTTATAATTCTATAACAATATAAAATTAATTTTTAAACAAAACTCATTTCTTTTTAATTATTTTTAATAACTACTATCTTAATTTTTCTTTATACACAAAAAATCCGTTTTTTATTGTTTTAGCTGCATTTTTAAACCCGATCAAATTTTATATATGGCTGAATCACATTTAATATTTGAAGTATTTTCTAATGACGACACGGGTGGGGTGGCGCGCAAAAACAGGCTGCTTAAAAGATTTATCATCAATTACCTGGATCTTAGCGGCAATGTAACCATCGCAGAACTTTCCAGAGAATTAAACATGAGTGCCCCCAAAACAACCAACCTTATTGGGGAACTTATTGAGGATGGACTTATTAAAGATTATGGAAAAGTAGACTCTACTGGTGGCAGAAGGGCCAGCTTATATGGGTTAGTAGCCGAATCCTGCTTTTTTGTGGGGGTAGATATTAAAAAGTATTATGTAAATGTCGGATTAATTGATTTTAAAAAAAACCTGGAAATCATTCACGAAAAAATACCCTATACACTGGAAAACTCAGCTGCTTCTTTCCAGCAACTTATTGCCATCATTAAAAAATTCATTGAGGAAGCGCCTGTTGTAAAACAGAAAATACTGGGCATGGGCATCAATCTCTCCGGAAGGGTAAATCACACTACCGGATACAGTTACAGTTTTTTTCATTTTCATGAAGAGCCATTGAGCCAGATAATTGAAATGGAGATTGGCATTAGAACATTTATACAAAATGATAGCAAGGCAATGGCTTACGGAGAATTTTGTTGCGGCGTGGTAAGCAATGAAAAAAATGTGTTGTTTGTTAATATGGATTATGGTGTGGGGCTTGGCATTTTGATTGATGGAAAAATCTACTACGGAAAATCTGGATTTAGCGGTGAGTTTGGACATATCCCATTTTTTAACAATGAAATCATTTGTGCATGTGGCAAAAAAGGATGTTTAGAAACGGAGGCTTCGGGCATTGCACTGCTAAGAGAATTTAAACAAAAAATAGCGCAGGGATCCAGTTCTATTTTAATTAAAAACGATAAAAACTTTGATGAAATAAGAGTGGCAGATATTGTACAGGCAGCCAAATCGGAAGATACATTAAGCATTGAACTTATTTCCGGGATAGGCGAAAAAATGGGTAAGGGACTGGCTGTTTTAATCAATCTATTTAACCCGGAACTGGTGATACTCGGAGGTATACTTGCCGAAACAGGTGATTATATCAGACTCCCCATTAAAAGTGCATTAAATAAATATTCCCTTAATCTCGTAAGCAGTGATTCAAAACTATTGATTTCAAAATTAGGTGAAAATGCAGGCGTTATTGGTGGAGCGCTGATGGCTAGAAGCAGCTTGCTTCTGGAAAATCAATAAGAATTAATAAGAAATAATCAGAACTTACCTCTCGAAGCAATTCATTTTATGGATCATCTATAAGAAAATATTTTAAACTGCCTCAAAGATTTAAAAGGTAGTGGTAAGTTTTTAAGTGTACACACATCGGCGTTGCTGTTTCCGGGGCTGGAAGTAAAAGGAGTTGGCGAAATTGCTTATCCTATAAATGAAACACAAGCCAAAGCCTTGATACAAGTAGCACAAAAGGCGCCTTTTATAAAAGGCAGCGAAACTTTTGTGGACAGTGCCGTAAGAAGTACCATCAAAATAAATGCCAGGCAATTAGCCTTTCATGGCAACCGCTGGTCGGCATTTTTAAATAAAATTATAAGTAACATTAAACCGGATTTGGGTTTGGAAAATTACAGCATATCGGCACACCTATATAAAATGCTTATTTATGAAAAGGTTGATTTTTTTCTTCCGCATAAAGATTCTGAAAAAGAAAAAGGGATGTTTGGCACACTGGTAATTAGCTTGCCATGTAAACATACGGGTGGAAAATTGGTAGTAAGTTTTGAAGGAGTACACGAAGTAGCCGATTTTGCCAAAGACTCCGGCGATTATAAAATTAGCTATGCAGCTTTTTATGCAGAGGGCGACCATAAAATAAAACCGCTCACTTCAGGGTACACAATTTGCTTGCTGTACAATCTTGTTCAGCAAAAGTCCGGTAAAAATATTCAGCTTACGTCTGTAGACAATTATGTCACACAGTTGGCTGAAATATTTACTAATGAACAATTGAGTGGCAATATAAAACCACATATTGTGCTGTTGGGCCATCAATATACACCGGAAAATTTTTATGTAGAAGGCCTTAAACTGAATGACCGGCCCAAAGCAGAAGCCCTGTTACGGGCTGCACAAAAAGCAGGGTGTTATGCAAAAATGTGTTTGGTAACCTCATATCTGGGATGGGAATTCATCATTATCATCTATCTGTTTAGGCTTGTTAAGTAGGAAAAAACTAACAAGTACACATGACGATGTTAGAAAGAGAAACAAGAAATAAAGTACATCCTGAATTATTTTTCCTGTTGATATGGAAGGTGTGAAATTGTAAACATCCTCGTAATAACTTACTCCTTCGTCAGTAATTTTTTCTACTGATTTACTCCATTTCTTTCCTTCTAAAAGTAAGTCGTCTATAAATACGTTTCTGGTGTCCATTTTCCCTAATGCTATTACTACTGCAACTAATGCCACTCCCGTACATCCCACTAAAATACTTTGTTTTTCTTTAGCAGATATATTCAAGATGTTTGTTGTTGCTGTAATGTATGCCACCAAAATACAAATAGGCAATGTAATCAAAGGAATGATTGGCACATTTGAAGCAAGCCATAACAGGAATACAATAAAGGCAAGAAACAATAACCCGTAAACAGCAATTGCGAAATTTACTCTATGCTCTCTTTTCATGGCTAAAACGATATTGAATTAGTTTGGTGTGTCAAGAAATTGTTGCAGCAATACTAATGTTGGTAGAGTTAGAATTTTTACTAATCAATGGATGGATCAGAAGCATCTTTGCCACGAATAATAATAGGTAAGATGTCAAACATTGATTATTTTCTAAATTCTGCAATGACTTCTGATTTACGTTTGTCGGTGGCATTAAAAGAATAGTCCTCTAATAATTTTATGTCAAGTCTTATGTTATTACTGTCTGGTAATAGAGATTTTAATTCAGTCGCAATTTCTCTTGCTTCTGACTATGCAAAGTCGGATTTCTTTCTATGTGAAAGTCTGTCCAGCTTGTCATATACCCTTTTGAGTTTTTCAGTAAATGTGGGTTCTGTCATAAAAGGAATTTTTAAAAGGAACGCTGTGTCCTTTAAGGTTGCAGCCAACGATCCGGGCTTGGTGATGAACTGGAATTTAAAAATTCTTCCGCCGAAACCAAAGTCCAATGTAGAGTAAAAAGTTTATTGAATGAAATACCAAAGCTAAATGCATAACGTTCCGCGGGGACTGAAGAACCATAGTCAAACTGCTGCTGATCCGCCGCGGCGCACGTCCTGCCGCCATAATGCCAAACCGATTGTTGGCAGTAGTGCATTTCACAGATGCTATTTTTCGCTCTTGTTTGTTATCGAATAATCTTCTGTATATTATTGGAAAACAGCTAGCCCATCTCTAAAGTTGTCGTGCAAAGTATAGCTGCAGCCTACATAATCTACTGCTCAAACTTCCACCCGGCTTTCTCCTCGAAGTGCTTATTTATTTGCTCCTTCCTACAAAATAATTTTTGTCGGAACAGAAATAAAGTCTCCGGTGACAAGAATTTTTATACTTCGAATATTGTCAGGAGAATTATCAAAATGATAATAATAATTGAATATAAGTTAAAAGATCTAAAATTAAATTTCTCTTTTCTCCACTGTATTAATGATAAAATGGGCAAAAGTAATGTCAAGGCAATTACTGGTAACCAAAGAAGCTCGAAAATCGCACCAACAAAAGGAAAATAGTAAACATTTATTATTCTGCTTAAAAACCAAAACGTAAATACTATTATACTCAATACCAAAAAAACTAAACTTGTTTTCGTTTTAATAAAAATGGGGGATTGATTTGCCATAAAAGTGAATTGTTATAGAGTTTTTGCATTACTGCTAACGGTAGGGCTTGCTGCTGTGCCGGAATTCATTGAACGTTCAGCCCGCAACCGCAGCCCGATTGAAGAATTAAACTTGAAGTTAAGAACAAAAAGCTGATAGATATTCTTCAGCCGGGACAAATGATTATAGCGAAAAAAAGATGAGGATTTATTCGGCAGCCGGCATAGAAGCAAACCCATTGTTGTGTGCCTATGCATCTACATTGCTGGTCTTCTCTTCAATCAACTCTATTTCACATAAACTTTTCTGTTTAGCAAAGTCAAAGCGCAATGAAATCTATAAACTGTCGAGATGTAAAAGTCCAATAACAAAATAATTAATTAGCAGCATGATGACTGCTAAATAAAATACTGTTTTAAAAATTTGGTTTTAAATTCAAACCGCAAAAAGTTTTGTGAATTGATGGTAAGAAAAGAATCTTGCAGTAATAACAATTTGTCCAACCCCAAAGCGATTTAGTAACCAAAAAAGTATTTTCAAACGTTTCTATTGAACCTGTTTTTAGAAGTATATATTCTGTCCAAAGCCAAGAAAGAAAATACAAGTCCCACAAGTAATATAAAAGATCGCACCCAATTCATAGTGCTCCATTCTGAGGTTAATCTTTTAAGCGTTTTGACATCTGGAATAGGATTGGAATTCATTTCGTCGGTTCTCGGATGGAAATAAGTGAAGGCTAATATATCGCCAAAAATGGAAAAAAGTAAAGCGATGCCAAGGAATAATCGTACTTTTTTTGAATTTTTCCAAAATAAAACAAGGGATATTAATGACAAAAACTGTGAAAGGGGTGAGAAAATCTTGAAAAAATTGCCCGGATTTACAACCTTGAAAAATTCTCTTCCGGCTACAATAGAATTAGGAATATCGCTATCTGTAGCAACTGCAATAACCAAGGAAGTAAAAATATTTGCAAACAAAACTCCACTTGCCACTGCAACTGATGTAAGAAGAATTATTTTTTTCATTTTATAGTATTTTAAGATTAAACCGTTATGACCTTTACATTATTCAGAGTATGATGATCTTATAAAATTGAAAGCTGCATGGCACACAACGATCTGGGCTTGGCGATGAACTGGTATTTGAAATTCTTCCGCCGAAACCGCAGCCCAATGTAGAATAAAAAGTTTAATGAATGAAATACCAAAGCCAAATGCATAACGTCCCGCGGGGACTGAAGAACCATAACTAACCAAAAGCCGAAGCTTACAACTTCCCGCCAGTTTATTGCCAAACCCTTTGTTATAGGCCGCCTTGCGGTCTGTCCACCGCGGGGTGTTTGAGTACAATTAAGCGCCCCACACAAAACCGCGGCAAATATTGCCAGCCTGAAAGTCTCTTTTGCAGCTTATCTCACTGTGAGCGACTGCTCACCACCAGCACACCAAACCACCACCCAAAGAAGGCAATTACTCAAAAAAAGCTTTGTTCAAACTATAGCCCCATTTGTCCGGCGAAACCTGCTGCGAATGAATAAGCAGGCTTGTGTATTGTCTCTGCGGGTAGTGTTGTCTCCCGAGGCGCCTTCGGTTGCTCACACCCGTGAAGGTGAGAACCTGTCAACCTTTGTCACCAAAACCAAAAAAGTAAACGCATTGTCCAACCAGCGACACAAGTCAAACCAGCCGCAAAAGTTTGACGGGTAAAGTCAAAGCGGGAGTTACAAAACCTATCGAGCGGCGAAAAAGATGGTGGAAACTATCCCACAATTTCTTTCACAGAAGCGGGCCAAAAGGGTAGTGAACCGCATGGCAAAATCTTTCCCACGAAACCTGCCTGAAAGCTGTAAACCGGCCGGCGCATTGGTTTTCAAAGGTGGCTTATAACGTTACGGCCTGGCGTTGTGGCGGTATTCGGTGTTCCTTCTGCCGACAACTGAAGCCGATTAAAGATATAATGTTTAATGGTTTCTACTGCTGCTTAATTTATAACATCAAGCTGAAACTGCCGATGAATAGCGAACTACTGCTGATGGCTCCAACGTCCTGCCGCCATAATGCCAAACCGATTGTTGTGTGCTGTTTATCTGAGTTTGAAAAGAAATGCCAATCCTGTAAAACCATTCATAATTTCACTATTAACGATATTCAAATGATATAACTAGATTAAAACCTTATCTTTTTTCGCACTTAGTTCTATGGAAGTTTTGACACCTAATAAAAGTGCATTTTCTCTTGAATTAAATGAAGGTCCAGTTGTTAATGATATTCTTGCAATTTTGTAAACATGAATTTTAGTTCCCACTAATAAATTATATACACCATAGGCATATTTAGAGTTGTCACTATCGTTACCAGAAAAATTTAAAACAAATTCTGGAAAGCCTACTGCACTCAGTTCAATAGTCGGCTTAAATTTTTCAAATTTATTTAAAGTACCAGTCACTCCAATGCCAATTCCTCCAGGAAGTGCAAAGTCAGGACTTTTTGAACCTACATAATTGAAATTAAAGCCTAAGTGATAACTCATTAATTTGGAACTGTCCTGCCCAAAGGTGTTTGTCATGATTAGCAATAAAAGAATAGCAATTATCAGTCTTAGCATACAGGTTTTTTAAATAGCACACAACGTTACGGCTTGGCGTTGTGGCGGTATTCTGTGTTCCTTCTGCCGACAACTGAAGCCGATTAAAGATATAAAGTTTAATGGTTTCTACTGCTGCTTAATTTATAACATAAAGCTGGAACTGCTGATGAATAGCGAACTGCTGCTGATCCGCAGCGGCGGACGTCCTGCCGCCATAATGTAAAACGGAATGTTAGGACGGTTTTTATGGGTTTGCAACTGCAGGTTCTGACATACAATGAAGCTCATCTTTACTGTCAAGCACTTGAATCGAAAAGACTTTTTTTCGAGTTTCTTCATTAGTGGTTTCCCAAAGTGTATCAAACAGAAAATCAATTGCTTCTGAACAATACATATCGTCTACCCATGGTGCTTTAACTTTAATAATGTAAGAAGTTGACAAGTCGCCTGGAAATGCTTCTTCAACACAAATTTCGTTCAATGGCCTACCGTTTTCAGCACATTTGGTCTGAAATGGTTGTAAAAGGTCTTTTAATTGTTTTCTATCCATGATATTATTCCGTTAGGTCCTGAAAGCAAATTTATTAATTTTTCTACATCTCTGTCCAACATATGTCCACAAGGCTTATACCTTACATTTTCGTCCCATGCGTTAAATAGTAAGGAGTTTGCCTTTGCTAACTCTATATTAGTAGCCTTGTCAATATCGAATTTGATTTTCAAACCACTAAAAATCAACAAAGTAAAAAGGTTGTGCGTTTTTAAGGTTTTCCTAATTTCTCCAACTCCTTTGATTGAATTGACAATGGCATCAGCTTCGTCAAACAAATTTGGGATGCCTAATCTTTCGCAAATTTTTGCCTTAAGCATCAATTCAACACTGTATCCGGCAAGGTAAAATGCTCCGTCACACATTCCGTTATCATAAAGAATTTCCGCTTCTCTTAAGCGTTGTCGAGCTAAATCTTTAATTTCCTGAGGATTTCTCATGCTGTCAATATAATAATGCCGCCAACGTTATAGCTTGGCGTTGTGGCGGTATTTTGTGTTCCTTCTGCCCACAACTAAAGCCGATTAAAGATAAAAGGTTTAATGGTTTCTACTGCTTCTTAATTTATAATATCAAGCTGGAGCTGCTGATGATTAGCGAACTGCTGCTGATTCGCCGCGGCGGACGTCCTGCCGCCATAATGCCAAACCGGGTTTTATGGGAGACGGTCGAATTTAAGCGACTTCGATAACGTTCTGCAATTCACCAAGAGCAAGACGTTCGAATATTTTTGGAATGAGGAATGGTAAAGTTTTACGAGTATTGTCCTTAGCACGAAGTACAGAAATTGTCAATGAAAGCCTTTGCAGATTTTGTTGATAAGGCAGGTTTCTGTCAACAGTAACAAATAGTTCAAAAGAATTGTCTGTCATAACTTTAAGCAATTCGCCATTTTTCTTTCCTAGCCAACCCATATCCCGAACCGTGCAAACTTCATGTCCCTCTGGAAAGTCATTGCGCAATTTCCTTGGCAAACTTTCATCAAGCAAAATTTTCATGAAGCACCTTTTCTGTTGTCAACGATTTTTTTGCCATTTCCAAAATAGTCAAGGCGGCATCTTTCGTAACTGATGGAAAATCGTCTAAGAATTCTGAAAGGTCTTCTCCACTTTTTAAGTAGTCAAAAAGGTTTTGAATTGGAACTCTTGTTCCCGCAAATACTGGCGCACCGCTCATAATTTCAGGGTCAATGCTTACTTGTCCGTATAACATGATAATAGATTTATGTTACTCGAAAATTAGTAAAATTTGCTGTCTATTTTGCTGTTTTGTTTACTCGCGGTTGCAGCTTGTTTATAACGTTAAAGTGATTATGAAGTTGTGGCAATTGAAAATCGTCAGTTTGAAATAGCCACAAAAGCAAAATAGTGATTTATAGTTGAATGCTCCAACATCCCGCCACAATTTTTTAAACACACTGTTACAGGCAGTTTTATGTCCGCTTAGATTTCTGTCTAAACAAGTTTGTAGTTATTAAATTGATGCTTCAATCTCTCTTTTATCAATTGAAGCGTTCCGGTGTCAACATTCTTGTATTCTATTTCTATTCCTTTCAAGTGGTCACTCAAGCACCAGCCTTTGAAATTAATTGTCTCTTCTGAAATGTCAGTGATTAAAGAAATCCGCTCTCCATATTCTTGTCCATAAGTCATTAACCCTAATTTACTAAGCCCTTTTTGCAGTTTGATTTTTATCGCTCTTTCTGAAGGCAGCTTTATTTTGTCTATGTGTACAACATCAATTTCATTGATGTTGAATCTTGTTCCCTTAAAAGCAATATAGTCAAACGGAGATTATTGGCTGAAGTATATTTTGGAGACTTTATGTGTGTTATTCTTAACAAAAGCCACTATTAAAAGTGCGGGCCTTGCTAGGTAGATTCTTAATAGAACACACTATATACCTATTTAGGTGGTGTTGCATTTAAAGAGTTGTTAACTGTTCAAATCAACCCCGGCATTAATAAAACTTCACACAGTTTTCTCTATTAACTCATTTTGAGCATTCCATATGTCTTTTAAATGTTTAGCGTTCATTGCAAGTGTTTAAATTATGGTGGAGGCACGTCTTATCGCGCTCCAAAATACCCACCTTTGATCTGCACTTACATTTAACAGTTTCTATATTTAATGGAAACTAACTTTAAAACTCTAATCCAGATCCAATCATGAAACATTATCTATTATCTCTTGTATTCCTTTGCTTGACTTCGTTTCAAAGCTTTTCTCAATCATCAAAGCAATTTTCATATTTGGTTGTAACAATACACAATAGATATGATAACGTAAATGAAAAGACCTATTATACGATTAGAGCAGAAGAAGGAGACAGTATCATTGCCTTGATAAGTTATAGCGCAAAACAAAGAACGAAAAAAGTGGCTTCTTTTTATGGGTCTCTAACCGACACAGCAAATACCCACTTTAATTATTTTGCCTCAACTTCCCAAGCCTTGCAATATTTAGATGAAAGAGGGTGGCAACTGCTTACAATAGTAAGTAGTATTTCGCGCTATGATGGTAAGATTTATAACATACTGTATACAACACCAGTATATTATTTAAGGAAAGAGCGTAACTAGCAGCTAATAACATCCCTTTAAAAGAAAAAGATGGTTGTAAGTCAGATATTTTACGGAATACTTCCTTGACTTCCATTTGTCTCTAACCGACATATCCTTTTAAACAACTTTATGATTTTATCATTCCTAGTTAAAGCCCTTCAAACTTGGAAGTAGGTTCAACTGGTTTGTAATGGTGTGTCGTCTTGCATTATGAGCTGTAGTGGATCACTCTAAATTCGCCGCCAACTATTGCTATTAGATAAATTCAACTATTGCTAAAGTTAAGATGCTTTTGCAATGTAAAACAAGAAATGCCTAGCATTATACTAAATACTAGGCACTTTCTAAAATTGTTTATTGAAGTAGATATATGAAGTATACGGACAAACAACAGAGTTATATCTTAATGAACTTACTGCTGTAAATCGCTTCTCCCTTATTAAGAAGAAGAACTCTATAAGTGCCTTTATTCAAGCTTGACAAGTTTTTAATCTCTAATGTAGACTGGATATTCTTAAAGGTTTGTTGGAATACATTTCTTCCTGTCATATCAAAAATTAAAACTTTAATTTCTGGATAAGTTATCCCCTTTTTCAATCGAATTGAGACGTTGTTTGCTGCTGGATTAGGGTATATTACAAAATCATTTGTTGAGGAAACAATAGATGGAGTAATAGCCTCTGTACGACTCTTCCCTTGTTGCCTGGCATATTGAAGAACTTTGGTTTTATATAAGTTGCCAGAGCACGTCAATCCCACCTCGCTACTAGTTGCTTGTGGAGTTGGGCTAGAGCAATTAGGATTAATATCCTGATCGGTTGTATTACGTAGATTCTCATTTGGTCTTCCAGTTAGATGGAACGTGGCTATATATGGAACAACTAAGGTAGAGTTTGCTACTTTAAAATTACAAATCACCTTCAAATAACCTTGGTCTGGAACCCAACCCCAAGAACTATACAAACCGTAAGACCATGTTTCATCAAGCTGAAAACTTTTTCGAAGCTGATTTAAACACCCCAAATCAACTATCGGAGACTCGTATTGAGAAACATTATCGTTAGAAGAGAAGATTAATTGACCTTTAATTGTACTCTGGCTCAAGTCAAAACCTGCATTTGGGTTTATAACGTATGATATAGGATCTGGTGTTAACTGATTTATTTGTTATCGGTAATGTTGCTGCCATTCTCTTTCAATATCTTCGGAGTATTCAAGCTGCTCATAATACTCCATTATTGGTGCTTTTAATAAGGTAAAAACACCCGGAGGGTTGTTATAGTATGGCCGTACATCAACAGATATCAACGTTTGAGCAGAACCGGGTACAATGAGTTCACTATTATTATAAGAGACTGATGAAGTAATTGTACCATTTCCCTTCAAATTAATGTCAAACGTAAGAGGACGAACGGGTTGGGAACCTCCTCCACTAGCTATATTTAAGAGGGATGTAAAGAATTTAGAAACATTTCCTATTATTGGGATTCCTGTGGATAAATTACTAAAAATATCAAGGAAGGATTGTTTAATTCCTTGATTTTGGCCAACCCATTTGGCGTTTGCTATAGAGGTTCCAAAACTTAAGCCGGCATTTAAGTCCCTAAAGAAAGCTGTAGTACTATAATCTGCGCGATTGTACAATGCACTTAGTATGCCGCTTTCTCCAAGTCTACCACTTGCATCTGGATTAGGTCCCGCAGGTACATTGCCAATAGCTTGTCCATTAAAAGTTAAGGATATGTTGGCATTATTAGTCAAGTTTACTTCGAAAACTAAACTATTCTGAAAGTTACAAATACACGGATCGTAATGCAGATAAAAATCGCTATGGTACCAAGTGAGTACTTGGTTTATAAAAAAATTGTTATTGGAGATCGCTGGTACGTTATTATCAAAAGTTTCAGTGGCAAACCTCGCACCTGATTGCGAATAATTTTCTAAGATTGCTGACCGCGGTCCTGATACTTTGTTTCGTAAAATAAGGCTTACTCCATTATTCTGCCCGTATAACTCAGCAAATGCTGTAAATATCCTCAAAGTACTTGAGTGTTTATTATATAAAATTAAATATGGCACATCTGTTTTAGCTGCAGGAGTACCAAAATCATATTTCCATAATTCCCATCCATCTGCTTGGTTATAATCTTTTGAAATATACTTAGAAAAGTCATTGACGTTTGGATTACTAAGTGAAGGAAGATGAAAAGGTGAAGGAATCGTCGTGACACCTAACGAATTGGTATGAAGTGTAAAACTTTGATCAGTCCAATTTAAAGGATTAGGCCCATTTTGGTTACCTACTGGACAAGGTGCATTGTTCTGGAACTGTTGCCCGAAAGACTCAGATACTAAAAGCAAAATTAAAATAAACGGTAGTAGAATTTTGTTCATTAGATTTTTTTTATTTAATTTTTCATTGTAAATAAACCACCTTCTGCTCGTCAAAACTTTAGGGAAGGCAGGCTTTCCATAAAAAAAGTTGATAATTAATGCACGCTATAAAACTTTTTTCCCTTCAAAAAATCTGTTTCGTTTAGAAACTACACCGTTTATGGTTGTATCTATCGAGCAACTAACATAGATCTTTCGTGTTTTTCTGTCAACAACTCCCCACATTTCAGCATCGGGCCTACATCCACCTCCACCATTCCTTCCAACATAGAAGCTGTTAAAGCCAATTTCCGATATCTCGTACCCAAAGTATTTTAGAATGTCTTCATTCGGGTTGATATTTACGCACGTCGATATTAAGGGATTTCTGCTTTCCCATTTAAAAGTAGGGCCTTTGGGTAAGTTATAGACTCTAAACCCATAAAATGTAGCTATTGACACTCCCCCGGGTGCACGCCCATTGTTATTGATAAACATAGTAAATGTATCTGTAGGATTATCTTTGAAAGACCCGTGCCATTTGCCAAGGTAAGGGGCTTTTATTACGGTTTGGAGAGGATAGAACGCTTCGTTGTCCAGACCTGCCAGGTACATAATTGTCAGGGTGCGGTTTACAGTATCAATGCCGTCATCATTAGGATTGCAAGGATTTTTAGCACCCGTGGCAATAAGTTGTATGGGTAAGGTTTTACCAAGTTCAGCAATCGAAAACAATAAAGAAAAATTCCGGGTTTTAATTGTATCTGCATGGTTGCCTACGATCCATTTGTACGATGTATAAATACTATCTGCACGAAAAGATGCTCTGAAATTTATTATAGTATCTGTATCAGCAAAATGCCCACTATAATAAGAGTCGGACATTTGAAAGCCCGCTTCAAATGATTGATCCGGGATACAGGAATTAACGACTGGCAAGTCTTTTTTTCTACATCCCCACAAAAAAAATGCTATTAGAAGAACTTGGATTTTTGTCATTGGTATCGGGTTTCGGTACAAACTTTTATGTCAATAACCACTTTATTTTATTTCATGAGGGTCTTATTCAACTCAAGTAATTCCTCAATTCTTTATAAAGTTGTGCTAAATATTCTTCTGATCCTGTTTTTTTAAAAAGTTAATGGCTCGTTTACATCAAACGAATATACCTGCTGGTTTAAATGTCACCCGATGAGGGTTGCTTCGCACATTTAAAATTTGATGTAAACAGGGGATTAGCTATCTGTAACACAATGGCGATAAATTCAACTGAACCGCGAAACTTAGTACCATCACAAACAGTTGTGTCGCTGTGGGAACTGCTCCAACAAATTCTTCTTTCATTACGCGTTCTTACTTAGGGTTTTTCAGTCATGATGTTTAATATTTAATAAAGACCAAAGCACCAAAGATTAAAGAAAAGCCGCACCGTGTTGGAACGCCAGGTTTAATATCATTAGAACTTTGCTTTCTTTTCTACGCACTCCCGCCACTTCTGACTTACTAAGTGAGCAAAAGCATGCTTCATCACAACAGGCGAGAGAATATAATTCACCCGCTTAGTTCAGCAAGCTTACGGACGGCTAAATGCGCTATGGCCTAAACGGATTATCGGCACTTCGGCGATGAAGTGTCGGCATTCGACCCATTATGCCGAAGTGGAGCGTTGCAACGTAAGGTTATGCGCAAGTGCTGGGGGAACAATTGTATGCGGGTTTCCATTTATGCGACAGCAGTTCCTCTATTTTATTAACCCGCCAGGATGATAATAGTTCAAGAATTCAGAAAACAATACTTCAGGATTAAGAGCTGGTAGTTTACAGGTACCTAGTAATAAATATAACATTGCACTTCTCTGGGGCAGCTTCATGGCTGCTTGCAAAAAAGCAATTGTTACCTGTTCTTCAAATTCCTTTGTCAAGGCATAATTCCTGTCATAAGTCATGAACTTGTAGAAACTGAATGCCACTACAAAAAAAACTATAATTGGTATTATATACTTTTCTGAGTCTATATTTTGTCGCTATTCAAATAGGTTCTAAATTGCCGAAAACGTTACGGCTTGGCGTTGTGGCGGTATTCTGTGTTCCTTCTGCCTACAACTGAAGCCGATTAAAGATATAATGTTTAATGGTTTCTACTGCTGCTTAATTTATAACATCAAGCTGAAACTGCCGATGAATAGCGAACTACTGCTGATGGCTCCAACGTCCCGCCGCCATAATGCCAAACCGCATGTTGTAAGCATACCCTTTGTTTAAAATAAAAAAACTGCCCCATTTGGTAGAGCAGTTTTTTTAAAAGGAAGGTTTCTTATTTAACAAAAATTTTAGTTGTCGTTGTTTTGTTGTCTCTTTCCATTTTAAGTATATAATATCCACTCTTTACATCTACTATGTTTAATCTATAATTGGTTGCATCCATTTCCTGATAAGACCATTGCTTTACTAAAGCATTTGTATTGAAGTCGTATAAGTACAATTTCGTGTTGCCAGTGTTATTAGCGTTAAGAGACCTTTCCAATACCTGCTTATTATTTGTTGTATCTGCGACTTTAGCAATACTTACGTTTATATTTCCTTTTGTAGGATTAGGAGAAGCGGTCATTCGGAATGAATAACCATTAACTATTGCTTCAAAAATATATTTTTTATCAATATTGCCGCAACTACTGTTTGCAAGGAGTCGTACTGTTGCCGTGTTACGCGTATATGATCCTGTGTTGGGAGTAGTCATATACAGGCTGGATGAGTTAGGAGACTGGTAAAATAGACTATAAGTACCCGTAACTGACCATGAAGGATTGGTAATAAAACTATTATCAATTACAGTGTAAAAAAGAACACTCTGGTTTTTAGGTTGGTAAACCTGCCCTAACCCATATTCGTAAGGATTGCTATAATACTGAAATTGATTATTAGAGCTGGAAACATAGTTTGAAGATATGCTATATACAGCTGGCACATTAGTACCAAGATTTATAGTAACAGTTTTCTGGTAAGTATAAGAACACTGTGAAATATTTGCAGTTAAAATAACACTTCCATTACCGCCCGTATTCGTAACATCAACCGAAATACCAGTTGATGGAGACGGAACCGTTGCCAGTAATGGGTCAGATGTTATCCATGATGTAACCGTTGCGTTTGCAGGAAGGCCATTTCATGTAAATGTTTTAATGCTGTTGGCACAAATAAATGCCTGGTTGCCAGTTGGACTAATGGACATAGTTGGTTCAGGTCTTGAAATACGAACAGTGGAAATAGGGCCGTTGGCAGCTAAACCTGTACCACATGTTTTATTAGATGCTCTTATTTTAATATCTACTCCATCGCCAGTTGATAAATCAGATGTAACTACGACACTATTTCCTCCGGCAATCCAATTACTACCATTGGAAGGATTACCGGCAATTGACCAGCCTGAAGGCAACTGATATTCATAATCTGTAACGGTACCAAAACAAATCTCTGGGTTTTCAAAATTAGTAAACCACTGAATATTTGTAAAACTGATGGTTGCAGTAGCAGCCTGACAGCGAGGAAATACGACTGGCTGAATTTGATTTGGCCTTATTACATTGCAAGGAGGATTAGCTAATGATGTGGTGGAATAAAACAAGGATTTGATTTTCTTGAATTCAGCATCATAAACTCCATTTGGATTTGTACTTGTAACATATGTGACCCGAAATACTTGATTGATGTTTACATCTCTGAACCTACCAACAAAAGTGAACGTTGTCTGGGTTTGCGTATTGGTAAGATTACTAACGCCACTAACTACCACAGGGGTATTTGTAAAGGAGACAACAGTAGGCGTAGTGTTGTCCGCAATCCTTGGTAGCGTAACCGTGAAAGTAATATTTACCAGCGGACAGAACTCTGTGGTTACGTTGGGAGAAATGCTTTGTGCCTTAGCACAAAAGCTTATTAGAAAGACCACTATTATCAGTGTAATTTTCTTTATAATTTTTTTTGATTTTATTTTTCTAAATGTATTTGAAAGCCGACCGCTACCTGAAAACCTTTCCGCACTTCTTTATTTGCATTTTCTACATCTTCCAGACTTGAGCTATAGCCAAGGAGAACCTCCAGCCCAACACTGCTATTAAAATAGATTACCGGACCCGCCAAAGCGGAGAAAGTGTTGAGTTTACCTTTTTGTCCTCCGGCATTGAAGATGCCATATTGATAGCTTATGTCTGTCAGAAGATTGAACTGCTTATCAGACTCTAAGAAATAATATCTCCCAAAGGGGCCAAACCAATAACGCTACACATTCGTTGACAAACCACCTGTTGTTGTTACTTTTCCTTTAATAGAAGAAAAGGTGGGTCGTAAGCCAAAGGCAAGTTTGTCGGCAACAAAATAGCCAACATTGGGCGACAGGTCAATTTGGGTATAGCTGGCTGTAGAGTTGTAGGCGGCAGAGTTGTAGTTGGAGGTATAAGAGTAGAATTTGCCATTTCCTCCAACAAGCCAGTTTCCTTTAGTGAGTTGGCTTTGTGCAGTATTTAAAAGCGTAATAAAAAATAAAGAAGCGAAGAGTTTTTTCATGTTCGGTTGTTTTACGAGTTTGCAAAATAGAAAATAAATAGGTGGGCTGTGGTCTCTGAGCAATTTTGATTTTAGAATTTTCATGTCCGTTGTTTTAGTTTTTGTCGCTTTGCAATTTTAGGGTGATGCGACAGGGTTGCTTACAACGATAGGGCTTGGCGATGTTTTGGAATTTGAAAAAGGTCTGCCCGGAACTGCTGTTGATTAAAGAACAAATGTACAAATTAACTTTCAAATGCTCAACGTTGCTGGTCAAGCCCCGAACAAAAGTTGAACAAAGAACCGCTGCTGATTGTACGATTGTCAAGCCAAAATATTGCCAAACCCTTTGTTGGCAGAAGTAATTCTTCAAGTCCGTCAATTTTTGTTCATGGTATAGTTGAATGTAAACTGATAAATTGGTAACCCATAATTTATCTCTGGGGCTTTGCTATACTTGTAATAAATCGCTCTTATGTCTACCAAATTATTTATTTGTGCTCCAAAACCTGCTGAATAGCCATGATAAATACCATTCGTTTCTATGTCGGGCAAAAATTCTTTTATTTGTTTTGGGTTTGTTCTGCAAATATGATAACGAACAACCATCCAAAATGTACCAACATTTTTTGTATTTGTTTTTTCCCAAGCACCTGTCTGAAAATAAAAACCTGCTGTTGCAAATGTGTTCAAAAAGTTAGTAGGCTTTCCTGTCCGAGGGTCTTGTATATTACCTATGCGAACGCCATTTAAAACTCGTTCTCCAATTTGGTAGATGTAACCTACTTTTGTAATTTTAAGGCTATTATTTTTACGAAATGCAATACCTTCAATACTTACATTTACTAGACCATTAAAAGGATTTATGTACTGATTTACTAAGTGGTCGTTACTTTTTATAAGTTGTCCACCTAAATTTTGGTTTTGAAAATTATTATTGCTTACACCTCCATAAAATGAAAGTGGTATTTGAAACTAGCTTGGCTCACCTATATACAATTTAATTAAACGGGCAGATGCGTTGACCTGCCCGTTATTAATTACATCTATAAAACCTGATGAAAAGATTTCAGATTTTTTAGATGTTGTTTTTTCCATTTCTTAGGCGAACTGGCAAAAACAGAGGTTATTCAAAAAGATTAATATAAAAACAAGTAAAGGAGTTTTTATCACTTTTTTTAATATTAATCGATATATTCTAGAAGAGAACTATTGGAAGTAGTTTTAGTGCATTTACCCCCATTTGCACATGGTGAACAATAACCAATTTCCGACCCTGACTCGTATTTTACTAAACAGCCATACGTTTCTTGAGAACAGTCCGACGTAGTACATGATGTAGTTGTTTCAGCCATTGCTTTATTCGCATTAATAGTGACGGCAAAAGCTGATTTGTGATTTGGTCCCGAGAAAACTAGTACGAATTTACCTTTTTCATATTCTACTATAACCACGTCGCTAAATTTAGCATCAATGTTTGAACGAGTAAGTAGATTTTTATTATAATTCGTCAGAAGGTTTGTCTTGTTGGCAGTTAAAACAGCTTTGCCATTTTCGATAACTCCAACTTGAGTTTGCCTTTGCTGAGAAAAGACGTTTACACAAATGCAAAAGGTTAGGAATAGAAACAATACTTTTTTCATTTTTTCTAAATTTTGACTTTGTCAAATGGGAATACACCTGTGCAATTTGACTTGCTGCATTTTGTGGCAAAACACTTTTCGCTCTTACATATTCTGTCGAAGCTCTTAAATTTTCAGGGTTTCTTAATGTCCTGATTTGAACTGTCGAAGTTTGGAGTGCTGCGATATTATTTCTGCCAACGGACGGGGGTAGAGTAGGCAAGGGCATTTCAGCCCAAGCCTCTCACAGAACCGTACTTGAAAGTCTCCCTTCATACGGCTCTTGTTATACAAATCTAATTAGAATTTTGAAAATTGCCAGTGATAGAAAAGGTGGGGGTAAGCAATTTTGATTGCTCTCAACTAGTTGTATGCTTTCAAGTAACTTTCTTTCATCTTCTTGTACTTATTCTTTACCCATTTTGCTAGCCGGTAATCTAAGTGGCGCAATAACTTTTCTATTGCAACTTTATTGTACTTGCTGTAGTAGGCAATTACGCCTCGTGTTTTACTGTTTAGCTTTCTTGCTAGTAGCTGTAAAGTTTGCGAACTATCTCTGTGAACATTTTCTTTCTGCCATCCGTCTATTACTTTGCCACGTGCCTTCATACTCATTTCGCAATCATAGCCTAGAAACATTCCGCCTTTGGTAGAGGGTTTGCTCATTGGCTTAAAAGTATATCCTAAAAAATCAAACTGTAAATTCCGGTGATGTTGACCCACCATTCCGGGCATGTTGACCCACCCGGATGGCAGGCAATAAAGTAAGAGCTTTTAGATGGTTAAAAATACATTTGATTATTGATAGGTCATTTGTTTTTTTCTTCTTAATGATTCTCCTTTTAATTCTATTCGGTGGGCGTTGGCTGTCAATCTGTCCAGTATGGCATCGGCCAGCGTTGGGTCGTTTATATATTCGTACCATTTGGCTACCGGCAGTTGCGAGGTAATGATGATACTTTTCTTTCCATACCTGTCTTCGAGTAGTTGCAATAGAGTTAGCCGCACATCCTGCCCGAGGTTCTGTAAACCAAAATCGTCTAGGATAATAAGGGTTTGTCTTTCCAGGTGATTAAGCAATTTAATATAAGATCCATCCAGCTTTGCCAGGGTAACTTTTTCTATAAGGCGGTGTATGTTTAGATAAGTTGTTTTATACCCTTGCTGGCAGGCCTGGTGGCCAAGGGCGCAGGCCAGGTAGCTTTTACCACAGCCGGTGGCGCCGGTTATAAGAATATTTTCGCCCTGCTGCAGGTATCGCCCTTCGGCCAGTACTGCCAGTTGTTGTTTGCTTAGGTTTCGGGGTGCGGAGCATTGTACCTGTTGTATGGTGGCGGGTATGCGCAGCCGGGCCAGTTTAAGATAGTAGGCTGTCTTTTCGTTGCTTCGGTTTAGCTGTTCGGACTGTACGAGCTGTGCAATTAAATCGTGCCCTTCGAGTTGCTGATCCATCGGTAATTCTAACTGCGAGCGGTAGGCCTGGTGCATTCCCTGTAGGCGTAGCTGTTGCATTTGCTGGAGTGTTTCTGTTGTATTCATGTAGTGGGTTTTGATGTGGTTTATGGTATACTTCGCAAGAGATAAATTAGTGACTTTTGAATTACAGTTGAATACTGGAAAATAAAGTATAAGTGTGCGACCCTTCGGCAAACTCACGGTAAACTGCCACGCTCCTATGAAAAACTGCATTTGAACCGAGCGTGGCAACGGCTGTTTAATAGTAGCAATACAGTCTGGCTCCCCGAAAAACGGGGCAGGCAAAAAAACAACTCACGTTTTTATCTCTTATACAGTATGGTTTATTGATAATGATTTTTACCGCGGATATTTTCATGTTCCGGTGTGGTATGCTCTTCGAATAAGGTGGCCTGTTTATCGAGGCCTCTTTCCAAAATATTTTTGATCATGTTATAGTTTACCCGGCTTCCCTGCAGGGCTCTTTTGCAGGCGGCTTCGAGCCGTGGGGCACCGTACTTTTTTTGAAGCATCAGCATGCCAAAACATGCCTTGTAATTCTGTTCGATATAAAAACTGTTATCGAGCATAAGCGTAGCGGCCTGTTGGGTATGGGTGCCTACAGCCCGGGCCTGGCTTAGCAGATCTTCCTTATTAAAACCTTTTATTTGCTGCATGCGCTGATGGTTGGGAGGCATATGTTCGGCAAGTGTAGTATAGGACCTGGTATGAGGGTGGCGGAGGTGAAGGGCGATACGGCTCTCGTCAAAATAGATTTCCACCACCCGGCTATCGTACAACACTTTTACCTTTTTGCCAACATACTGGTAAGGCGCACTGTAGTAGAGATGGTTTTTGCTGAGCTGAATATGATAGTTGCGCTGCACCGTCAGCACTACCACCTTTTTGGCAGTAAAGGCTTCGGCAGGCAGCGGTTTTAAAAGGGATTGTTCATGCTGCTCATAGTAATACCACCGGCTATAAACCGTATTCTTATAAGGCTTGTTGTTAAGCAGCACCAACTGTTCGTTCATGGCCCGGTTAAGCGCCGCAAGGCTTGTAAAGTCGCGGTTGCGCAGGGGCGCATATACATGAGCGTATACGATCTTTACCGCGCCTTCCACCATGCCTTTATCGCGGGGGCTATAAGGGCGGGTAGCGCTAAAGGTGGTCTGGTAATGGTCGCTAAGCTGGTAGCAGATGTCGGTAAATGCCGGCTCGTAACGGTCGGGCCTGGTAACAGCCGTTTTAAGATTATCGCATAAAATGCATGAAGGCACGCCTGCATAAAAAAGAAGCATGGCATTAATACAGGAAGTAAAGTCGGGGGTTTTTTGAGAGGCAACGGCATGGCAAAATATAAGGCCACTGTAAGGCAATACAGAAACAAATACCTGGCAATCGATACGTTCCCCGGTATCCGCATCAACATAATATTGCTTTTTACCGGCAAAATCAATCATGATCACATCGCCCGGTTTATACTCCATGTGCATCGAAAAATCCTTCTGCTTCAGGTATTGGTTTAAATGAAAACAATACTGGCTATAAGCGTATCCATCGGGGTGTAGCAGCAGGTATTCGTTCCATAGTAACTGCCGGGTAACACCTGTTTTAGACAGCTCTGTACGGGCATCCTGAAAATGCAAAAGGAGCTGCTCGTGCCGTAAAACATTGGCCTGTAGCAAATCATTCTTATAGGCTTTATCGGCCAATTGTTTATTAGACAATTCACCTGTTTCAGCAGCACTATCGGCAAAAAGTAAAGCAAGATATTTACGTACACTGTTACGGCTAATACCTGTACGCCGGACAATTTCCCGAATGGGTATGCCGTCGTTTTTTAATTGAAGTACCTGTTTTAATTGTTCCATTACTATTGGCTTTTGTGACATTGTTCCCTTTTATTTTAAACAGGAAGGGAACAATAAAATATCATAAAAGCGCTCACAAATAAATGCCTGCGGGTGGGTCAACATCCCGGAATGGTGCAGATAGCACTACAAGTATCCGGGTGGGTTAACATCACAGCTATGGTGGGTCAACATCCCGGAATAGTGCAGATAGCACTACAAGTATCCGGGTGGGTTAACATCACAGCTATAGTGGGTTAACGTGCCAGAATGACTTAACCCAAGTCCCGTTCAAAAAACTGCGGGTTGCAAAATTTCGGGTGGGTCAACACGCCAGAATAGTTTAAATAAAACTACACGTATCGGGGTGGGTCAACATCACCGGAATGGTGGGTCAACATGAAACGGAATGGTGGGTCAACATGGTCCGGAATTTCCACTCAAACTTCTTTGGATAGTCTTTTCTGCTGGCTCGGCGGTAGTTTTGACAATATACAATTGTAGTTTTCTTTTCGTTTATTCGCAACTTACATAATGCTAATCTTTGCTTGATACATTGTAGTACATAATGGCTTTGTTGTTCACTTATGCAGTGTACAATTGCATCATCGGCGTAGCGTACAAATGCTACTGTCGGGAATGTCTTTTCTATCCATTTGTCTAGCACATAATGCAAAAATA
>Ga0209181_10003108_pt1 | contig 26121 bp, 23 predicted proteins | sample MAT05_FD_187208 | JGI IMG/M metagenome (GOLD analysis project Ga0209181, IMG submission 187208) | Freshwater microbial communities from Lake Fryxell liftoff mats and glacier meltwater in Antarctica - MAT-05 (SPAdes) (version 2) | ecosystem: Environmental > Aquatic > Freshwater > Ice > Liftoff...
CTAAAGTATAGGGTAAAAAAACAGGTAAGTAATGAATGTCGGGTGCATTAAATAATTTTTGGTATAGGTCTGCATCCTGTTTACTAACTGTTAAAATAGTGGCTTTGGCAGCGATATTTTTTTCATATTTTTTTAGCAGCTTGCTTTCGTGTAAATAGTAAAGTTTTTTAAAAAGATTTTTTTCATGGGTTGCCAGTTGCCGGTAATATTCAAACTCCACATTGTGCAGGCGAACAATAATTTTTCTGTTATTAAGCTGACCAGTTTTTAAATAATAGGTGCAGTGAATTCCTTCGAGTAAAACCGGGTAATTGTCTTTTTGCAGATTTTCTATCAAAGTTTGATTAATGCGGCTGTTTACAATTAAGGGTAAGCTGAAAGAAAAGCTTTTTGTATTTGCTTTACGTTGATAGTAATTTATGGTTTCGCAGTACTTATTCAACTCATCCTGCGGCTTGCGGTCTTTGGTAAAACAATGCAGGTGAATTTTTACGCCAAAGTGATGCAGCGATTTAATTTTATAAAACAGGTCAATTACTCCGCCGTAATCAGTGGGGTAGGGTATTTCCAGGCAAACGATATGTACATGTTTATCCAAGTAACTGTTTATAAAATTGAATTAATATTTTTTCTTCATGCTGCCAGTTTAATGTTTGCCTTACTTTTTGGCAGTTTTGCTGCAGTTCTTTATATAAAACCTCATTTGTAAGTAAATTGTTCAGTTGGGTTGCCAGGTTTGTTGAACTTATATCGTCAACCAACAAAGCAATGGGCAATTGATTATTGATTTCGGCATACACCGGGTAATTTACACAGAGCTGCGGAATGCCTGCATGCAGGTAATCAAAGAAGCGGTTGGCTAATGAATAGTAGTTACTCAGTCCTTTGTCATCAAACAGGGTAATGCCTATATATGCCTGTTGTGTTATTAAGGCTAATTCTTCCGGCTTTATTTTGCCTTTAAAAATTACTTTTTCTTCCAGTTTATGCAATGTAACCAGTTCTTTTGCCTGCTGCATAAAGTTTCCATCGCCACAGATAATTAATTTACAGTTGATGTTTGCAAAAGCTGGTATTAGTGTTTCAAAACTGCGCCCTTCATTAACTGCACCCTGGTATAAAGTGAATTTTTCTTTTTTTTCTTGAAGAACAATTTCTTTCAGCAAAGCAATATTCCTGATCACTTCATAATCTACTGCATACATTTTTTTAAACTCAGCAGCAATGGGCTGGTTAACAGTATAACCATGTCTGAATTTTGGAACGGTAAAACATTCAATACGTTTCCACATCTTGTAAATACCAGGCCTGGTAACAATTTCCTTCATTTCGCAAAACAATTCATGTGCGTCATAAACCCGTTTTGTTTTTTTTATTTTGGAGATGAAGTAACAGGGGAGGATGGTATCAAGGTCAATAGCACATATACAATCCATCTTTTTAAACAAAAGATAAAAAAACAGCCGAATATTATACTCGGCATAAAATAATTTACCTTTTTCAAATAAGCAACTGATTCTTTTTTGTTTGAAAGGCTGAGTAGATAAGGGAATTGATGAGCCTAATTTTCTGCCAATCAAAACCACATCATAACCTGCGTTGGCAAGCGATGTACATATACGTATCATGCGCTGGTCGTAGCTCAGATCTGTTGTAACAGTGAATATGAGGGTTTTGCTCAGCAAAGGTTACCGTAAATTTTTTGGATGATTTCAACAGTTTTTAACCCCTCTTCAGCACTGGCAAATTCATGTTTATCATCTTTTAAAGCAATCATCAAATTTTCATAAACGATATCATGATTGCTCATGCTGCCCTGGTAAAAACCATAACCATTGGCAGGGTTACCAGTTGGTAAATTTGGCTTTTCAATTCCGGCCACATTGCAATATTCCAGTTCATTCAAATACTGACCGCCAATTTTAAGGGTTCCTTTTTCTGCAAAAACTGTAAAAGAACCTTCCATATTTTTTTCAAAGCTGTTAACGGTATAATTTAAAGAACCAATGGCCCCGCTTTGCATTTCAAAAGCAACAATGCCGGTATCTTCAAACTCAATGGCCGGATGAGCAAAATTTTTGCTGATTTTTTGTACAGCCGCCACATTTCCCAAAAGCCAGTAAAGCAGATCAATAAAATGGCTGAATTGCGTAAAAAGCGTACCTCCATCCAAAGCTTTACTGCCTTTCCAACCCGTATAATAAGTTTCGGGCCGGTTCCAAAAACAGTTTATCTGAAAGCTGTAAATCTTGCCGAGTTTACCATTTACTATCAGCTCTTTCAAAAATGCAGCGGGCGGGTTGTAGCGGTTCTGTTTTACAACGAAGAGCTTTTTACCTGCCTTTTCAGCCGCAGCAATCATCATTTTTCCATCTTCAGCAGTAATACACAAAGGTTTTTCGCATAAAACATGATGGCCAGCTTGTAGTGATTTAACAGCATGGGTGGCATGCAATCCGTTGGGTGTGCATACTGCTACCAGGTTTAAATCTTTTTCTGCATTCAGCAGCTCTTCAATTGCATAATATGCTTTTGCATTATATTTCAGCGCCAGTTCATCGGCTTTTTCGGCAATAATATCACAAACAGCAACAAGCCTTCCGTGTTTAATCATTTGCTCAGCATGGCGCCTTGCAATCCTTCCGCATCCAATTATGGCAAATGTTGTGTTCATATATAGCAATATTCAAAAAAAATCCTTAATCTACCGCTTAAAAATCAATATTTCTACTTACTTTTGCAACCAATTTAAAAAGAAACATAACAAAGACGTTATTAAAAAAACAAAGATGCCGTATTTAACAATCGAAAAAAAAGCAGACATTTTCACAACTTTTGGAGCAAAAGCTACCAACACAGGTTCTATTGAAGGACAGATCGCCCTGTTAACAGAGCGCATCAACCACATTTCAAACCATCTGAAAACCAACAAAAAAGATTTCTCGTCGCAGAGAGGCCTGATGATGATGGTAGGACAACGCAAGCGTTTACTAACTTACCTCAGCAAGCACGACCTTACCGGTTACAGGGCTTTAATTGAGAAATTAGGTTTACGTAAATAAACTATCCACTATGTAAATAATTTAATTCCCAACTGTTTTATCTGGTTGGGAATTATTCTTTTTACGGTATTTAATCATCGGGATGGCTGGGCAGCAAATCTGCAATCTGCAATCCCAAATCATAAATCAAAATATGTCTTTATTAAACCCAAAATCAATAAAATTTGATATAGGCGGTGGCCGTGAGGTTACCATCGAAACAGGTAAAATGGCCCGCCAGGCCGATGGTGCTGTCACCGTTCGCCAGGGCAATTGTATTTTACTGGCAACCGTTGTTGCAAACAAAGAACCTAAACCCGGACAGGGATTTTTCCCCTTATCAGTAGATTACCAGGAAAAATTTGGTTCTGCAGGCCGTATTCCCGGTTCTTTCTTTAAAAGAGAAGCCCGTTTGAACGATTACGAAATTCTTACTTCAAGATTAATAGACAGGGCTTTACGTCCATTGTTCCCAGAAGATTACCTGTGCGAAGTACAGGTGTTGGTTTCACTTATTTCATCTGATGATGAAGTAATGCCCGATTCACTGGCTTGTTTGGCTGCATCAGCGGCATTGGCTGTTTCAGATATTCCCATCCAGGAAATTATCTCGGAAGTTCGTGTAGGAAGGATCAATGGCGAATTGATCATCAATCCAACCCGCAGCCAGCTTGCAGTATCTGATTTTGAATTTCTTATTGCGGCAACCGATAAGAATATCATGATGGTAGAAGGTGAAAGTAATGAGTGCCAGGAAGAAGACCTGATCAATGCTATTGAAGCCGGTCATGCTGCTATACAGTTACAGGTAACAGCACAAGAACAATTAAGAGATTTAGTTGGAAGCAATACAAAAAGAGATTACACCAAACCTTACCGCAACGAAGAACTCAATGCAAAGATCACTGAATTTGCAAAAGATAAAATGCATGCCATATCTGCTTCAGCATCTGCCAAGCACGAAAGAAGCGATGCCTATAAAGCTTTACACCAGGAAGTGGTTGAATTTTTAGGTACAGAATTACCAGATGAAGACAAGGCATTGATTGGCCATTACACCGGCGAATTGCAATATTACGTGGTACGTGATATGGTACTTGACAGTAGAAAACGTTTAGATGGCCGTGGTACAGAAGATATCCGTCAATTGGAAATGGAGATAGATAATTTACCAACTCCACACGGTTCGGCTTTATTTACCCGTGGTGAAACTCAGTCACTTACAACAGTTACTTTAGGAACTCCGTTAGATGAGTTGCTGGTAGAAAGTGCTAACAAATCAGATTATACCAATTTCTTTTTACACTATAATTTTCCGCCATTTTCAACCGGTGAGGTTAAAATGATGAGAGGCGTTGGCCGTAGAGAAGTTGGCCATGGTAATTTGGCCATGCGTTCATTAAAGAAAATGATGCCGGGCAGTGATTATCCTTATACCGTAAGAGTGGTAAGTGATATCCTGGAAAGTAATGGTTCATCTTCAATGGCTACTGTTTGCGCCGGTTCATTGGCATTAATGGATGCCGGTGTGCCTTTGAAAAAGCACGTAAGTGGTGTTGCCATGGGATTAATTAAAAAGGGCGATGATTTTGCCATTTTAACAGATATACTTGGTGATGAAGATCATTTAGGTGATATGGATTTTAAAGTAACCGGAACACGTGATGGTATTTGCGGTGTGCAAATGGATATTAAAGTTGACGGTTTAAGCATGGATGTAATGCGCCAGGCATTGGCACAGGCTAAAAAAGGCCGTATGCACATTCTGGAAGCCATGTATGCATGCACTCCTGCTGCAAGAGAAGAGGTTAAGCCTCATGCTCCACGCATGGTTAAGATCATTATTGACAAAGAATACATTGGTGCGGTAATAGGACCCGGTGGTAAAGTGATACAGGAAATACAACGTGAAACCGGTGCTACCATCAATATTGAAGAAGTTGATAACAGGGGCGAAGTAAGCATTTTCTCTAAAGAAAAAGCCAGTCTTGAAAGAGCATTGGCCTGGATTAACGGACTGGTAGCTGTACCGGTTGTTGGTGATACTTACGAAGGAACTGTGAAGAGCATTAAAGAGTTTGGTGCTTTTGTTGAATTCTTACCTAAGAAAGAAGGTTTGTTACACATCAGTGAAATAAGCTGGAAGCGTTTGGAAACTATGGACGGTATTTTTAAAGAAGGTGATAAGGTTAAAGTTAAACTGCTGGATGTGGATCAAAAAACAGGCAAGTTTAAATTGAGTCGTAAGGCTTTAATACCAAAGCCGGAGGCACAACCAAGACCGGAGCAAGGGGGCAATTAATTTAAAAATAATTTCAATTAAATTATATGCCGTCCCGCCTTTGGCGGGACGGCTTTTTAATAACAGCATCATGAATTATCTGCAGATTGATTTTGAAACTATAAATGAAGGCGAAAGTGAAATACTGGTTGCTTTATTGGCCCAAGCGGGCTTTGAAAGCTTTGAAGAAACAGAAATTTCGTTGCTGGCATTTATAAAAGAAGAAGGCTTTACCGAAGATATCCTGGAAGATATTCTTAAAACCGTGCCGGTTAATTATGCAATAACTGTTGTACCTCAACAAAACTGGAATGCCCAATGGGAGAGTAGCTTTGAGCCGATTATTGTAAATTATTTTGTTGGCATCAGGGCAGCTTTTCATCAGCCGGTAAAACAAGTAAAACATGAGATCATCATTACACCCAAGATGAGTTTTGGTACCGGTCATCATGCAACCACTTATATGATGATTGAACAAATGGAAAGCTTGGATTTTACCGATAAAACCGTTATTGATTTTGGAACAGGTACGGCTGTTTTAGCCATCCTGGCTGAAAAAATGGGTGCAGCTAAAATTGAAGCCATTGATTACGATGAATGGAGCATTGAAAATGCTGCTGAAAATGCAACAGCAAATAATTGTACTAAAATTAACCTGGTAAAAGCTGAAACCATTGCTAAAGGTATTTTGTACGACATCATTTTGGCCAATATCAACTTGAATGTTATTTTGGATAACTTGACTGCAATAAAAGCAGTAAGTAAAAAAGGAACATGGATTCTGCTTAGTGGCTTTATTAAAGCCGACGAAGGGACGATGGTAAATGCATTAGCCAAAAATGGAATACTTCATCTTAAAACGCTGCAAAAGGGGGAGTGGATTAGCATAATGGCTGTGATGAATTGATATTATAATTTATGCCAAAAGACTGAAAGATTGTATAATTACTACCTTCATCATAAATTTTTATAAACCTATAAATCTCAGTTGTTTTTTCGTTACTTTTGTTCTCTTCAACTCAAGCTAAAGGAAACAAATGAAAGAACTCGTTCTCATTATAATATCCTATTTAATTGGTTCAATTCCCACAGCTTTATTAATAAGCAAACGCTTTTTTGGAATAGACATACGTGATTACGGCAGCGGTAACATGGGTGCTACCAATACTTTCAGGGTTTTGGGTTCACGCTATGGCACCATGGTAATGATCATTGATATTTTAAAGGGTTTAACAGCAGTAGCGCTTTATAATTTTCTACCTTATTATATGAGTCATGAACTGGAAAGGACCAACCTGATGCTGGGTCTGGGCACAGCAGCTGTATTGGGTCATGTTTTTCCCATATTTGCAGGATTTAGAGGAGGAAAAGGAGTTGCTACTTTATTAGGCATGGTGCTGGCAATACAACCCGTAATTGCAGTGAGTTGTATTGGTATTTTTGCGCTTGTTCTTTTTTTAACCAGATACGTTTCTTTAAGCTCTATATTAGCTGCATTATCTTTACCAATCTGCGTTTTGTGGATATGGAACGAAAATGAGATATTATACCGGGTTTTTGCGCTCATTGTAGCTATTTTGGTTATTGTAACCCATCAAAAAAACATAGGCCGTATTCTACGTGGAGTGGAAAGTCGTATTCCCATTCTCAAGCACCGAGACAAAAGAAAATCAAGGCGTAATCAGGATTAATTTTTTATATTTACTGCCTCCACATCTCAAGTTATTAACTTTATTTTTTTGTATAATTATTGTAAAATAAGATATTGGTACGCCAATTGATTACCTAAGTTTATAAAACCCAAAATAAAATGAAAAAAATTCTTCTTTTTTTGGCAACAGCTTCTATTATAGTTGCCTGCACAACAAATGCAGTAACCGGCCGTAAACAATTAGCCTTATTTGGCGAAGCGACTTTACAACAGCAGGCTTTATCGGAGTACCAATCTTTCCTGTCTCAAAATAAAGTAGTAAATAGCGGTTCAAGCAGAGATGCCGAAATGGTTAAAAGAGTTGGAAACCGTATTGCATCTGTCATAACACAATATTATACTAACATAGGAAAGGCTTCTGAACTTAATGGATATAAATGGGAATTCAATCTGGTGGATTCGAAAGAAGTAAATGCTTGGTGTATGCCCGGTGGTAAAGTGGTTGTTTATACCGGTTTGCTGGGTATCACACAAAATGAAGCTGCACTTGCAATAGTTATGGGACATGAGATAACTCATGCTGTAGCACATCATGGAAATGAACGCATGAGCCAGGGAGCTTTGGCTCAGGGATTAGAAATAGTGGGTAATATAGCTACAGCCAACAATCCTAAATACAATAACCTGTTCAATAATATATTTGCCCCTACTGCACAAATTGCGGTTTTATTGCCAAATTCACGTAATCAGGAGTACGAAGCAGATCATTTTGGGCTGAATTTTGCTGCTATGGCGGGATATAATCCAAATGAAGCAATTGCTTTCTGGCAACGGATGGCAGCGGCATCAAACGGTCAAAAACCCCCCGAGTTTTTATCAACACACCCGGCCGATGAAAACCGTATTGCCCGTTTAAGAGAATTTATGCCAGAAGCATTAAGCTATTATAAACCAGTAGGCAAATAAAAAATAGTTAAGCAAAAAAACTCCATTTTCAATGGAGTTTTTTTTTGCTTAAACCTTTTACCTGTGGTATAAAATGTTTAACTTTATTTTCTATAACAGCGTGAGAACTGTAACTAATTGAACCAATACTATTGTCTAAATTTAAAGGCCTCGCCCATGAAGTAAATGTACTAACTCATTTGTACTTCTTTTTTAATTGTTAATTGCTAACAAAATATGACTGCTCAAACATTACCCGAAAAACTGCAATTGCAGGATGAGAGAAATTTGTTGATTCAGGGCCTGCCTTCGTCAATAGAAAAACAATTTGTAAAGATTACTTTTTCTAAAAGTGTAACTCCACTGCTTAAAACCCGTAAAATAGACTTTGTGCTGGTATTTGCCGTAAGTCAAAGGCAGTTGGTAACTATTTTGAAAGATGTTATTCCTGCTTTGCAGCAAGATGCTAAATTCTGGATAGCTTATCCAAAACTCACCTCCAAAATTGCCAGCGACCTGTGCCGTTATAAAAACTGGGATTTTGTTTCGGACTATGGTTTTGAACCAGAGCTTATGATTGCCTTAGATAGTGTATGGAGTGCCTGCCGATTTAAAAAGCAGGATGCCAGAATAAAAAAGAAATTAAATGCTGCAGCACAAATCCTGCATCCGGCGTAGATTATAAAAAATATAACGTTCTGCAGTCTCAAAACTGCAGCAGTTATTTGATACAGATAAACAGGCAGCCGGATTTTTTTGATAACCTTGCATTTAAGTAAAAAGGAATAGGCAGGATGGATCATCAGCGCATAAAGGGATGATACCAGGCAATTATGCCTTAAAAAAAGCATAGAAAAAATAAGCGCCGGCAAGAATAATTTCAATGAAAAATAAAAAACACATTGTGGTGCTGTCAGGAGCAGGTATCAGCGCTGAGAGTGGCTTAAAAACTTTCAGGGACAGCGATGGCTTATGGAATGGATATGATGTATATGAAGTGGCATCACCACAGGGATGGCAAAAAAATCCGCAATTGGTATTGGATTTTTATAACGACCGCCGCAGGGATGTAGCCGCAGCTTTACCCAATGCCGCCCACACAGGCCTTGCTGAATTAGAAGTCGATTTTGATGTTACCATCATTACCCAAAATATTGATGACCTGCACGAAAGGGCAGGATCTACAAGGGTTTTGCACCTGCATGGAGAAATTTTTAAGATGCGTAGCGTGGCTGACGAAGAAACCTTTTTTGATATTCGTGGCGATATTAATTTTGGTGATGTGGCGGCGGATGGCGCACAACTAAGGCCTCATATTGTTTGGTTTGGCGAAGCGGTACCTATGATGGAGAAAGCTGCCGCTCTTTTGCTCGATTGCGATTATTTTGTGGTGGTAGGTACGTCGCTGCAGGTATATCCGGCAGCATCTTTATTATATTATGCACCTCCTTATTTACCTAAATTTATCATTGACAGAAAAATTCCTGGAATAGAAAAACAAAACAACCTGCATGTTATTGAAATGCCGGCAACAGCCGGAGTGGAGGAGTTGAAAAGATTATTAGCTGAATAAAAATTCTTCCAGGAAATTCTTTGCCCTGCATACTTTAATATCTGAAAAATAAAAATCACTGGTATCTTCTGTTACAATCACCTCACATTTATTATTCAGCGCAGCGTAATATTCAATCCCATCTTCAAAATCATTTACCTGTTTATTTTCTAGGGCCTTTAATACTTCGCTTTTCCCTACTTCTGTAATTAAAATTTTTTCTGAGAGCAGTTTAATTTTTTGTTTAGCAGATTGAGTTCCGCTTTTTTTTTCGGAAAAATAAAACGCAATGGCCAGACAAACAGGAGAGGTGTAAACCGTAAATTTTTTATTATCGGCAAGACTTACAATACGGGCAGAATATGTAAAAAGTGGGTACTCCTTATTCAATACCGAAACCAGGATATTGGCATCTAAAAATATCCTCATTTTTTACTTTTAAAATATTCGGCCTTTAAATCTTTATTTTTTTTTGCTTTGGTTTGATATGCTACTTCTCCCTCTGCAACCACGCTAACCCAATCTGAAATGGGTAAATCTTCAAGAGACTGATAGGTATTGCTGGTAACTTTACTCAAAAGAAATTCGGTAAGCCGGGAGAGGCTTATGTTATTATTTTCGGCGTAATTTTTGGCCTTTTTAATAACCGATTCATCAAAACTTAAAGTGATTTTTGCGTCCATAATTCTATATTATACGACAAATATAATAATATTGTACGTATAAAAAATTATTTTTTTACATAGTAGTTTCAGTAAAGTTTATCCCCGATTTTTCAAGTTCTTCTAAAACGGGTTCGTAAATTTCTTTTGAAATAGGTATATGTAATCCTTTAAGCTTAATGGTTTCATTTAAAATAAGTTTTGCTGCAATACCCAATGGCAACCCAACTGTTTTGGCCATGGCTGTTCTCAGGCTGTCTTTGCCCTTTACAATCAGGCAGCTTTTTAGGCAATTCATTTTTTCGTCAAGCTCATATTCAAATTCATGCAGCATCACAATCATATCTTTATCCGATGGTTTCATTTTTAATTTTGTCTCCACCAAAAACTGTAAAATATCTGCGGATGTTTTTGCTGTTGCAGGAACTGGCATTTCATCAAATAAACCCAAGTATTCCAGTATTTCCTTATTTTCTTCATTTACAAAGGGTAAAATAGCTGCCGACCATTTTGCAAATGTTAAATCAGCCAATTCGATGGCTTCTGTTTCATTTGTAAGACCTGCATGTACCACTGCATTCCATCCTTTAAAAAAATCAAGATGGCGTAAAGTTGTTCTTAAAAAAGTTGCAGTATCAGGCAGTTTGTATGTTGGTATATAACTTAGCGAATCCCGGTTGGGATAAAATGCCAGATTGTTTAAACCATCAAAAACAATTGCATTACTGCAATCAAAAAGATTATGATAAGCAATGGTTTTTATTTCATTATTTTCTTTATATATAGCGCCCGATTGGCCGGCCATTACTATATTTCGTGGGTTCCAGCTAATTTTATAATGCCAGGGGTTATCATCACTCTCTGGCGCAACAAGGCCGCCACAATGGCTTTTAAAAGAAGTGATTTTACCGCCTTTTGCTTTTATTTCATCAATTATCTTCATAGCACTCATGTGGTCAATGCCGGGGTCTAACCCCATTTCACAAATGAAGAGTAATTTGCGGTTGCTGATCTCATCCTGCAGGCTTTTCATTTTATCATCTAAGTAAGATGCAGTTAACAAATGCTTTCGGTATTCAACACAATCTTTAGCAACCAAAAAGTGCAGGGCAGGGGGCATCATGCTGATTACCACATGCGCCCTTTGTATTAAAGCACTTCTTTCATTTTCATTGGTAACATCTAATTGTACCGCTTCGGCGTATTTTGAGTTATTTGTTTTTAAAAGTATCTGCTCCCGGTTGCTGTCTGCAATAATAAATTTCCAGTTATTGGTTTCTGCTTCTGCAATTAAATAATCTATTAAAACCGTGGCCGATTTTCCGGCGCCAATAAGTACAATCGTTTTCAAGTGAAAAAGTTTTTGGCAAGTTAACTTAAACAAAGAGAATAGAATGGATTCTCCTGCGGAGAATTTCTTTGCCACAGAGGCACTGAAACACAGAAAAATACATTTTCAATTCCCTGATTCTGTGCTTCTTTCCCTCTGTGGCAACTTTGGTTTCTCCGAAGGCGAAATCCTGGTATCTTTCTGTTAAAACCTCCCTGTAAATCTTCTCCACAACAACGAAATATATGTGTAAAAATATCCCTTAAAAACACTCTTTTTTATGCGGAATAACGGGCTAAAATCGGTACTTTCGCACACGATAAAAAATTATGGAAAATAACGACAATTTAAACGAAGAAAATCAGCCTTTAGACGGTGGAGATCTGAACAACCGGGGACGAATAATTCCGGTAAATATCGAGGAGCAAATGAAGACTTCTTACATCGATTACTCCATGAGTGTGATCGTTGGGCGTGCTTTGCCTGATGTACGTGATGGCCTTAAACCTGTTCACCGCCGTGTTTTATTTGGCATGAACGAACTGAGTAATACCAGTAATAAGCCCTATAAAAAATCGGCCCGTATTGTGGGAGAAGTTATGGGAAAATTTCACCCCCATGGCGATAGTGCTATTTACCAAACCATGGTGCGTATGGCGCAGGATTGGGCTATGCGTTATACCATGATTGACGGGCAGGGTAATTTTGGTAGCGAAGATGGAGATCCGCCGGCAGCTATGCGTTACACCGAGGTGCGTATGGAAAAGTTTGCAGAAGCCATGCTGGAAGATATTGAGAAAGACACTGTGGATTATCAGCTCAATTTTGATGATTCGCTGAAGGAACCGATGGTATTACCAACCCGTATTCCGCAGTTGCTGGTAAACGGCAGCAGCGGTATTGCAGTAGGTATGGCCACCAATATGATGCCGCATAATTTAAGTGAAGTTATTGATGGTTGTATCGCTTACATTGACAATAAAGAGATCACTTGCGAAGAACTCATCAAATATGTAAAGGGCCCCGATTTCCCTACTGGTGGTGTTATTTACGGCTTTGAAGGCGTTAAGGAAGGTTTATTAACGGGCCGTGGAAGAGTTGTATTGCGTGGTAAAGTTGATATTGAAACCACTAAAACCGGCAGGGAAAAAATCATCATTACACAGGTGCCTTACCAGGTTAACCGGGATATGCTGACAGCCAAAATCGGCGACCTGATCAATGACAAGCAAATTGAAGGCATATCAGATGTAAATAACGAAAGTAACAATAAAGAAGGCACCCGTATTGTTGTTGACTTAAAAAAAGATGCAGTTGCACAGGTGGTTATTAATCATCTGTATAAACAAACAGAATTACAAACATCTTATGGTGTAAATAATGTGGCGTTGGTTAGAGGAAGGCCCAGGATTTTAAATCTTAGAGATCTTATCAGCGAATTTATTCTGTTCCGTCACGAAGTTGTTGTACGCCGCACACAATACGAATTACGCAAGGCAGAAGAACGTGCCCATATTTTAGAAGGTTACATCATTGCATTGGATAACCTGGATGCAGTGATCAAACTTATCCGTGAATCATCTACACCCAATATTGCACAGGAAGGTTTGATAACAAGTTTTGGCATGAGTGAAATACAGGCAAAAGCTGTACTGGAATTACGTTTGCAAAGATTGACCGGTATGGAGATCGATAAGATTCGTGCTGAACATGCTGAAATTATGAAGTTGATCGAACATTTGAAACTCATTCTTGCAAATGAAGATATGCGCTACGATATCATCAAAAAAGAATTGATTGAAGTAAAAGAAAAATTTGGCGACGAACGTAAATCGGAGATTGTTTATGTTGGCGATGAAATTAATATGCTCGATTTGATTGAAGATGAAGATGTGGTGGTAACTATATCTCACTTAGGTTATATCAAACGTACTTCGGCGGCAGAATATCGCCAGCAACGCCGGGGTGGCCGTGGTGCCAGGGGCAGCAGCACCCGTCAGGAAGATTACATTGAAAAATTATTTGTAGCCAGCACCCATCATACTTTATTGTTCTTTACCGAAATGGGAAGATGCTTCTGGCTGAAAGTGTATGAGATACCCGAAGGTGATAAAACCAGCAAGGGCAGGGCATTGCAGAACATGATACAGATTCCGCCAGATGATAAAGTAAGGGCCATCATTGATGTTAAGAATTTTGATGATGAGGAATATGTAAACAATCATTACATCGTTTTATGTACCAAGCAGGGCATCATTAATAAATCAAGATTGAAAGATTTCAGCCGCCCACGCCAGAACGGAATTAACGCAATCACCATTAAAGAAGGCGATCAATTACTGGAAGCTAAACTAACCGATGGAAATTGCGAAATCATGATGGCTGTTAAAAGTGGCCGTGCCATTCGTTTTCCAGAGGCTAAAGTAAGGCCAACCGGCCGTGGCGGTATTGGAGTGGGGGGTATTGATGTGGATGATGCAACTGATGAAGTTGTAGGCATGGTTTGCGTTAATGTGGAAGATAAAACAAAAACCGTTTTGGTGGTAAGCGCCAACGGTTATGGTAAACGTACTTTCCTTGATGACCCCGAAACAGGCGAAGCTAATTACCGCATTACAAACCGCGGTGGTAAAGGTGTTAAAACCATTAGTGTTACTGCAAAAACTGGCTCATTGGTTGGTTTACTGGCCGTAACCGAAGCCGAAGATTTGATGATAACCTGCGTTAGCGGCGTCACCATACGTATGGCTGTGAACAAGATAAGTGAACAAGGCCGTGCAACACAGGGAGTTAAATTGATTAAGGTTGATGAAGGCGATGAAATTGCAGCAATTACGCAGCTTGATGAAAAGGAAGAAGGAACTGTTTTATTAGATGAAGAAGGTAATCCGATAGTTGCAGAGGCAAGTGCTGATGAAACTACTACGGATGTTGAAGCAGCAACTGAACCGGAAGAGCCGACTGAACCTACTGAAAGTTAATTGGCAATTCTTAAAAGATCAACAAAAAACCCAATTGAAAGATTGGGTTTTTTGTGTCTAAGTTTATGTACATTATATAGCCTGTCGTAAGCATACCGCCAATCTATACAAATACCTTTTCTCTCTATGGTCAATGTGGCCGGGTGCATTAAAATTTTTAAAGGTTAAAAGTCCCAAATTAATTTCAGGTTGAATTGCCTTGCCCTTTAGGGCATTGGATAAAATTACACAAAAAAAACCGGGCTTTAGCCCAACAACTCAACTTTGGCTAAAGCCGGCAACAGATTTTTATCCCATTCACCGCCCTGAAGGGCGGGGCAATTGAATTAATACTCCTTAATTCTTTACTTGTATATTTATCAAATAATCAAACAAACTAACCTCGGTAGCAAGCTCCAATTTTTTGCGCAACCGATATCTGCTTACTTCAACACCTCTTACGGAAATGTTCATCAGTTGGGCCATTTCCTTGGTTGATAAATTCATGCGTAAATAGGCACAGAGTTTAACTTCATTGTTTGAGATGCCGGGATGTTTTTCTTTCAAGGCACTTATAAAATCGCTGTGTACTTTATCAAAATGTAAAGTGAAGTTTTCCCATTCCTGGTCCATGTTATCATCTTCACTTATGGACTTGATTATCTTCTTAAGCTCAGTCTCGGCCTGCGGATTACCCACGCCTTTTATTACATGCCCTAACTCTGTTTTCATTTTAGATACAAGCTCGCCTTTTTTTACCAGGTGCATGGCCGATGAAGCAAGTTCTGAATTCTTAAAATTAATATCCGCTTCCAGTTTTTCATTTCGCAAAGTAACAAGTTCACTTTCCGATTTGGCAATTTCCAGGTCGTGGATGTAGCGTAATCTTTTTTGTTCCTCTTCGTATTTTTTCTGCTGCAGCTTAAATTTTTTGCTCTGCCATTTATATAGAAAATACAGGCCTGCTGCAAACAATACCAGGTACAATAGCTTTGCCCAGTTTGTATAATACCAGGGCGGCAAAACATTAAAAGTGTAAGTCGCTGTCTCCGATTCATTGCCCAGGTTGTTGCGTACTTTAACTTCAAAACTAAATTTACCTGCCGGAAGATTAGTGTATTCTTTCTCTGTCCTGGTTGTCCACGCACTCCAGTTGTTATCATATCCCTTTAACCGGTAACTGTATTCAAGGTTTGATTGATACCCAAAAAGTGTGGATGCATATTCAATACGCAAAGTTTTCCAACGATAGCTGATAGAAGGGCATTTTTTTTCATCCTGAATACCAGCTTCATTGTCGTAATAACCGCCAAACAACAGGCTGTCAGTTTGATTGATTATTCTTAAGGTTCTTATCTGCACAAATAGTTTGGGTATGCTTTGCCTGTATTTGGCATAATTGATATGATAAAAACCTTTTTCTCCACCCAAAAAAATATTGTTTTCATTCACCGCATAAATGAATTCAAAACCACTCAGCATCTTGTTATTTAATTCCGGTAACTGAATAACAGCCGCTTCTTTTTTTGAAAAATCAATTACACCCAAAGATTTTTCATGTATAAACCAGGTATTGCCGTTGTTGTCTTCTTTCAGGTACCGGATGCTTTGGTTTCCTAAAAGCTTAGCATAAAATGCAGATGGTTCAAAACTGTCTCTTTTTTTATTGTAAACATAAATGCCTTTTTCAGTAGCAACCAACAGTTCGTTTTTAATGGTATAAATATGGTTGTTCAGTAAAGATGGTAGACCTTTTGTGGTTGAATAAGCAAGCGTATTGTAACTACTATCTGCATTTTGAACAATTTTAAAAACACCATGATAGGGATGCGATACCCAGATATTATTGTCCTTATCAAGCGTTACAAAACGGGATGATTCGTTAAAGCCTGTTATTGATTTTAGGAAACTGAATTGCCCGTTCAGGTATTGGAAGATGTTTAAACCGTTATAACCGCCTGACACAATTTGTTGCGAAGGAAACGTGTTGGAAAGCGGAACAAAATTCCAAAATCCTTTATTGGCTGAAATAGGTATTGCATTGTTGTTATTGATAACAAATGCACCTTCGTGATGGCCAAGCAGTAACTGATTATTAATACTGGCAAGTCCCCAGGTTTGTCCCTGGGTGTTGTTTACAGGGCTGAAGTTACCCTTGCTGAAACTCATATCGGGCAGCGGTTGCAAGGGCACGCTAAACAAACCATTGGAGGTTCCTAAATATAACCGATTATCATGCATGATGGCTGTATAACCAGACCCATCCTGCAGTAAGGGTTTAATTTGTTTAATAGAACTGTTGTAGGCTATCAGGTCAATCCCATTATCCAGACCCAGCCATAAATTATGCTGCCCATCGGAAAAACACTCCGTACATTATTGTTTTGCAAGTCCTCTGTTCGTGAAAAGCTTTGAATGATATTACCCTTTAGATCGGTTATATAAATACCATTGTTATTGGTGGCCAGAGCTACCCAGTCTTTATTTACTGCTGTAACTGCGTAAATCCGATCTTTTTTAAAAAGAGTATTGTTAACCGATTCCTGTATAACTATTTTGTTGCCCGTTAGGCAATACAAACCGTTTTTAAAGTAGTAATCAGGGCGCTGTTATTGTTTATCGGTATAATCCCGGTAACAGCATCACCTGGCGGTAAACTGTTTGTTGCCGATATAGGCGCCCAAACTTCATTTTGAAATTGCAAAAGCCCGGCTTTATAATCCTGGGCATATAAATGATTGTTGCAGAGCCCTAAAAAAGCCCATTCACCCGGGGCATTAAATACCACAGCAGTTCTATCGGTGAATTTTAAAATTTTAGTGGGAGAGCGGAAATAGGTATTGCCTTTAAAGGAAACAATGTCCCAAACGTCTCCAAACGATCTGTCTTTTGCAGGTAACAGGTTCAGTAAAGAATGATATTGTAAACGGCCATTGGCCGCCGGGGCAAAATATCCGATCTCATCCTGTCCGCCCACATATATCCGTTTATCAGGGCTGAGGGCATCAGCGGGGATTTTATACTTAAGTAAAGATTTATGACGCCTTAACCCAAATTTTGCAGTTGGAATCTACTGCGGCTTCCAAATCCTTCACAGCTAAGCCTTTCAGAACATTTTTTGAATTCAAAAGAGTTCACTATTCGTTCATCCAAAAAATAACCTGAAATCCTTATCTGTTTTGTGTTTGAAACCCTCGCTACGATTTCAACTGCAAAATCTGGGTTTAATTTTTTACACCGCCCTTCAGGGCGGTTTTTTTTGTGCAAATTCTTCAACCATAGCTTACAATAAATACCCAGTATTGGGTACAATAAGGGTTGCTGTAAAAATCAATATTTGTGCTTTCTTATTAATCCTAAACATTTATAAAATGAAAAAAATTATATGCTCATTTTCTGCTGCATTATTACTTTATTGTTCGGCTATTGCAAATGATGTAGTTGTAAATGCTGTTTCTCTTACAGGCCAAACTACTGCAGGCCCTTTTAATACCCATTATGTACAAGTACAGTTTGATATTGCCTGGAAAAACAGCTGGCGTACCAGTACAAATGAAAGCAATTATGATGGTTGCTGGATATTTGTAAAATATCGCAAACAGAGTACATCGGTTTGGTTACATGCAACCTTAAACTTAACTGGTCAGACTGCTCCGGTAAACAGTACGCTGCAACCTTCCACAGATGGTAAGGGTGCCTGGATTTTCAGAGCAGCTAATGGCATTGGAGATGTTGCTTACAATGCAGCACAATTAAGATGGAATTATGGTGCAGACGGCGTTTTGGACAATGATAATGTAGAGATACAGATATATGCAGTTGAAATGGTTTACGTACCTCAAATGGCATTTAACCTGGGTAATTCATCTGCGGAAATAAGTAAATTCAGAGATGGAGCAGTAGATACCTGGTTTCCGGTTACAAGCGAAGCTGTAATTAACTGCGGTCTAAATGCAGGTAATTTATATGCTTCTGGATCTTTTTTAAGCAGCGGCACCATACCTGCTCCTTTTCCAAAAGGGTACAATGCATTCTGGACAATGAAATATGAATTCAGCAAACAGCAGTATCTGGATTTTTTAAATACATTAGACCAGACAAATGCTACTTTTAGAAATAATATTGGTGCAACAGGCACCGTACCCAATATGGTAGTTACGCAACCAGAAAGAGCAGCAAATAGTTTTAATCCCATCAATATGCTGGCCTGGCTGGATTGGGCTGCTATGCGCCCGATGACAGAACTGGAATACGAAAAAGCCTGTCGTGGTGGTGGCAACTCACCTTCACCATTAGAACATGCCTGGGGCAATACAACCATCAGTCCGATTGCAACCGCAGCAAACCAGGGTGCAGTAAATGAAACATGGGCAACCGGTAATGCAAATTATTCAGGCGGCCCTGGAGTACCAATGCGCTGCGGAGCCCTGGCAACAAGCAGCAGTACCCGTACAACAAGTGGTGCTACATTTTATGGTATCATGGAAATGACTGGTAATGTAAGGGAGTTTGCAATTTATGCAGGCAACGTACAGGGAAGAACTTTTACCGGTCTGCATGGCGACGGTATTTTAACGGCACTGGCTGAAGCCAATGTTGCCTTCTGGCCATCAGGCACCAATGATCTGAGCATAACAACCAGGGGAGGTTATTATGCCGATGTGATTGCTCAATTGCAGATCTGCGACAGATCTGCCAGTGCACAAAGTTATATTGGGGCATCTGCTGCATATGGCGGGCGTGGTGTGCGTACGGGAGAATAATATCTTTTCATCTTAAAATTTATTAAAAATGAAAAGTAAAATATTCTTGTTCACTATTTTTTTATTGTGGACAATTGTACTAAAAGCACAACCACCCAACAACAGCATATTTTTTGGCAATATTGGCGATGGTTTTAACAGGTCGGCAAATATATCTCTGTCCAATGCTATTTTTTTGGGTGGCGGCGGCGATGGCTTTAGTCGTGCAGCCAATATTTCATCTTCTAATAATATTTTTGTTGGTGGTGTTGGCGATGGGTGGAATAAAGCAGCAAACGCTTCTGTATCAAATACCATTTTTATTGGTGGTGCCGGAGATGGGTGGAACAAAGCTGCCAATGCTTCTGTATCAAATAATATTTTTATTGGCGGTTTTGGCGATGGATGGAATGGTGCAGCAAATGTTTCGGCATCCAACACAATTTTTGTGGGTGGCAGTGGCGATGGATGGAACAACGCAGGCAATGCTGCGGCATCAAACGGTATTTTTTTGGGTGGAGGGGGAGATGGATGGGCAAATGCCTACCGACCTACATTACCACTTCCTGTAAACTTTCTGTATTTCAATGTTCGTAAGCAGGGGAAAAATGTTGGCTTGCTAAGTTGGAAAACAGCCCGGGAGGCTAATTCATCGCATTATGATGTGGAAAGAAGTACCGATGGCATTAATTTTTTGTTCATTGGTAAAGTAACCGCAAACGGCAATACAAGTTTCGAAAGTACTTACAGCTATACTGATAATGCGCCTTTCAAAGGGTTTAACTATTACAGACTAAAACAAGTTGATAGAGATGGCCGTTTTATTTATACCGCAGCCAGGGTTTTAAATTTTGATGACCTGGATGCAGGGTCTGTAAAGTACTATCCAAACCCAACCAATGGCATGTTAAATATTGAGTTAACCGATGAAATAAAAATGCAGGAAAAATGGTTAACTATTTCAAACACAGCAGGCATAGTTACCGATCAGTTTAAAATACAGGCCAACAGCAGCAACATTATAACTGTAAACTTCAGTAACTACCCTAAAGGCATTTATTTTATTCAGCTAAAAACAACGTGTTGCAACAGCCTGCAGCGTGTTGTTTTACAATAAAAAATACTCCCTGTAAAAATTGAAAAAAAGCAACTGAAAGGTTGCTTTTTTTGTAAGTGTTGTTATCGAAACTTATTGTCCGGGTAATTATTATCATGTTAAGGTTGCGTTTATTTTATCAGTCTTAATGCAACTTCATCAAAACAAAGTAAATTTGCCCTATGAAAACATGGATGTTGCTGATTGTATCAATTACTTTTTTTTCCTGCGAAAAAAATATTGATTTCGATTTAAAATATGCCGAGCCTGTTTTGGTGGTAGATGCACAAGTAGAAAACGGGCTGGCCCCGGTTGTGGCACTTAACAGCAGTTTAAGTTTTTTCAGCACCATCAGCGCAGAAATATTGTCAAATTCCTTTGTGCACAATGCCGATGTTAGCATGAGCAATGGTACGCTAACTCATAAATTTAAAGAATACACCGTACCGGTCGGCAATGGTTATTTTATTTCTTATTACAGCATCGATTCTTCAAATCTGGCAACTTCCTTTGTTGGTGAATTTAACAAACAATACAGTCTTACCATAAAAGTAAACGGACAGGTTTTTACTGCCAAAACAACCATTCCACCGCTTACAAAAGTTTTCGACAGCCTTTGGGTAAAAGCCCCACCGCCAAATGTAGATACTTCAAAAAGAGTATTGATGGTTAGGGCAATTGATCCACCGGGATATGGAAATTATGTACGTTATTATACAAAGAAAAACAGCGGGCTTTTTTTACCAGGTTTCAATTCGGTTTTTAATGATGAAATTGTTGATGGTACTACTTACCAGGGACAGGTAGACCAAGGTGTTGACAGGAACCTGCCTGCACCAACCGGTGATGAAAAGTTTTTTGCCAGGGGCGATACCATATCTTTTAAACTATCCAATATTGATAAAGGAAGCTTTACTTTCTGGAACACCTGGGAGTTTAACCAGCAAAGCATTGGCAACCCTTTTTCGCAACCGGGTAAAGTAATTGGTAATATCAGCAATGGCGCATTGGGGGCATTTTGTGGGTATGCATCGCAGGTTGGTACCGTTATAGCAAGATAATGGCTTTACAACCTGATATTTCTTTAAATTCGTAATTCAAAATCAAAATAGTTTATGTCAACAGAAAAAGTAAATTGTTTAATTATAGGATCTGGTCCCGCCGGTTACACAGCCGCAATTTATGCAGCAAGGGCTGGACTGAACCCGCTTTTATACCAAGGCATCCAACCCGGCGGACAGTTAACAATTACCACAGAAGTAGAAAATTATCCAGGCTATCCCGATGGCATTCAAGGCCCCGAAATGATGGTTCATTTTGAAAATCAGGCCAAGCGGATGGGCACCGATATCCGTTATGGGTTAGCAACAAAAGTTGATTTTTCGACCAGGCCATTAAAGGTAGAAATTGATGAAGAGAAATGGATTGAAGCCGATTCAATCATTATATCAACCGGTGCCTCTGCCAAATGGCTGGGCATTGAAAGCGAGCAGCGCCTGAACGGGTATGGCGTTAGCGCCTGTGCCGTTTGCGATGGATTTTTCTTTAAAGGAAAAGAAGTTGCCATTGTTGGTGCAGGAGATACAGCAGCAGAAGAAGCACTTTATTTGTCTAAAATATGTTCGCAGGTGCACATGATTGTTCGCAGGCACGAAATGCGTGCAAGTAAAGTAATGCAGGACAGAGTGATAAATACGCCCAACATCACTATTTACTGGAACTGCGAAACCGATGAAATACTGGGTGATAAAAAAGTAGATGGGGTGCGTATTAAAAATAATCAGACCGGTGAAAAGCAAGAAATACCTGTGAGTGCATTTTTTGTTGCAATAGGGCACAATCCAAATTCGGGTATTTTTAAAGGTTTGATAGATATGGATGAAGCTGGTTATGTAAAAACCATACCCGGCACATCTAAAACAAATGTAGAAGGTGTTTTTGCATCCGGTGATGTGCAGGATAAGATTTACAGGCAGGCTGTAACAGCCGCTGGTTCAGGTTGCATGGCCGCATTAGATGCAGAAAGGTATTTAAGTGAGAAAGGGCTGCATTAAATAGGGAATTTGCGAATATCGAATTGAAAATATAAACGCAAATTCAACCTTCAATATTTGATATTCGCACATTTAAAATTCTATATTCGCAAATTCAACATTCCTTATGTTTACCATCAACCTTCATAATTTAGCTTTTCATGCTTATCATGGTGTGTATGAAGAGGAACGCATTTTAGGTAATGATTTTGAAGTGAATGTTTCAGTAACTTTTGAGGCTGATAAACCCGTAACATCTTTGCAACATACCATTAACTATGCTTCTATTTATAATTTGGTAAAACAAAAAATGGCTGTGCCATTGCCTCTGCTGGAAACACTGGCACAGGAATTGACGCAGGAAATATATAATTTTGATAACCGTATTAAAACCATTTCGGTTTCGGTAGAGAAAAAAAATCCACCCATATCAAATATGGAAGGATCGGTAAGCGTTCACTATAAAAAAGAATTTTAACTTGAAATTTTTCATACCCGTACTCATCTATTTATTTACAGGCATTACGGCTTATGCCCAGGATGTTGCTTCACTTATTAAAGAAGGCAACCGGTTGGAATCTGTACCGGATGAAAAGGGTGCCTTTCATAAATTTAAGGAGGTTTTAAAAATAAATGCCACTAATATTTATGCACTAAATAAATGCAGTGAGCTTTGCAGCCGTATTGGCCAACGTGAAACTGTAAATACTAAATTACGTGGCGAATATTATCAGGCGGCAAAAATTTATGCACAAACAGCTTTAAAGATTGATCCTAAAAACTCGGAAGCCAATTGTGTAATGGCCATTGCACTGGGCCGTTCATCTTTGAGTAAAAGTGGACGTGAGAAAATTGAAAACGCAAAAGAAGTTAAAAAATATGTAGATGCCGCCATTGCAGGTGATGCTGCTAATTTTAAAGCATGGCATGTGCTTGGCAGATGGCAATACGAGATTAGCAACTTAAACAGCCTGGAACGTGGACTTGTAAAACTCTTTTATGGTGCCCTGCCGCCGGCTACCATAAAACAATCCATTACTTCTTTTGAAAGGGCACGTGCATTAAGGCCCGAGTTTATTTTGAATTACTATGAAATGGCCAAAGCATATAAAGACAATGGCAATAAAGCCAAAGCCATAGCTTATTTAAACCTCCTCATTACATTACCCAACCAAACCGAAGATGACCCTGCCATAAAAACATGGTCAAAAGCTTTGATAAAAGAATGGGAATAAACTGTATACCCAATTGAAGGTATTTCCTGCTGACTGATTTAGCTTAACTTCGAAAGCAAAACTCAGTCAATGACTAAAATAATAAGCAGCTTATTTATCCTCTTTTTTACAACCAGTTCTCTGTTTGCACAGAATGAAACAATTGAATCAAAGTACGATCCGCATGCTTTGTTTGGCCCCAACTTTTATACAACAGGCGGTACCATTAGCAGGGCTGCCACCGGTGAACCCAATGTTGGTTACTGGCAAAACAAAGCCGATTACCAGATAAACGCAACCTTGAATGATGTTACAAACCAAATATCAGGTTCGGTTATCATTACGTATAAAAATAACAGTCCGCATGCATTGCCTTTTTTATGGCTGCAATTAGACCAAAATTTATTTAAAAAAGAAAGCAGGGGACAGGCACGTATGCCATTGAATGGCCGCAGCCGCTATGGCGACAGCAAATCCAATTTTAACGGTGGCTACAAAATAACGGCAGTAAATTTACTGAACGAAAATTCCGATGCAAACTATATCATTACCGATACACGCATGCAGATTCGTTTACCAAAAAATTTAAAACCCGGTGGCGATGTAGTAAAAATAAAAATTGAATACTCATTTACTTTACCTGAATACGGCGCCGACCGCTGTGGTATTTTAAAAACTATTAACGGGAATATTTTTGCTGTAGCGCAATGGTACCCCCGCATGTGTGTGTTTGATGATGTGGAAGGCTGGAACACCCTGCCATACCTTGGCCCCAGTGAATTTTATTTAGAGTACGGTGATTTTGATGTAAACATTACAGCACCTGCAAGCCATATTGTGGTTTGCAGCGGCGAGTTATTAAACGAGGCCGATGTATTAACGCCTACGCAACAAACACGTATGGCGCTGGCAAAAAAAAGTGATAAAACAATAATGATACGCACTGAGGCAGAAGTGGCCGACCCTGCATCCAGACCAAATAAAGCGGCTACACTTACCTGGCATTTTAAAATAACCAATGCAAGGGACGTGGCCTGGGCCAGCAGTAAAAGTTTTATCTGGGATGCTGCTAAAATAAATTTACCAAGCGGCAAAACTTCGCTTGCCATGAGCGCTTACCCTGCAGAAAGCAGCGGACAAAAAGGCTGGAGCCGTGCAACAGAATATACCAAGGGCAGCATTGAAAATTACAGCAAACGCTGGTTTGAATATCCTTACGCCAGTGCCGTAAATGTGGCCAGCAATATAGGTGGCATGGAATATCCCGGTATTGTTTTTTGCGGATTTAAAGCAGAAAAAGAAGACCTCTTTGGTGTAACCGATCACGAATTTGGACATACCTGGTTCCCGATGATCGTTGGCAGCAACGAACGTAAATATGGCTGGATGGACGAAGGCTTTAATACGTTTATAAATATACTGGCTGCCGAAGATTTTAATAAAGGTGAATACAACAGTCCACCTGCACCGATGGATAAGATGGCTGGATATATTTTGGGTGAAGGAAGCGAAACCATATTATCTACACCGGATGCTTTGAAAGAAAGAAATATTGGCGTGGCTTTGTATTTTAAGCCAGGCATGGGTTTAAACCTGTTGCGGACTCAGATACTTGGGCCCGACCGTTTTGATTATGCCTTTAAAGAATACATCAGGCGCTGGGCTTATAAACATCCAACACCAACAGATTTTTTTCGTACTATGGATAATGCAGCCGGCGAAAACCTTGCCTGGTTCTGGAAAGGCTGGTTCATTGAAAACTATAAATTAGACCAAAGCATTGTTTCTGTTACCTATGATAACAATATACCCGGAAACGGAGCTGATGTAACCATAGCTAATTTAGAGCAAATGGCCATGCCGGTAAATATCAGTTACGAAACAAAGAGCGGTAAAAAAGGTACACTTAAATTACCGGTTGAAGTTTGGAACAATACCCATGTATGGAAGATAAAACTCCCAACCACCGAAGAACTGAAAAGGGTAGAACTGGATGAGGAAAAGGTTTTTCCTGATGTAGATTTTGGGAATAATGTCTGGAGGGGAAATTGAGTATTTAATTGATGAAACATTTCACAATCATTAAATGAGATTAATGATTTCAGTACATTTTGCCGGTAATAAAAATCATGTTGATTTTACTTGCTGCAGGTATTATTGAAACTTTTTAAAAAGAATTATCTGTTTATTAGAGAGCAAAACGTTCAGTACAATTTGCGCATGATAAGCCGCTACCGCTTGATTGGTAAGAAATATTCTAAAGTACAGGCAAAATCGTAAAAGAACTGCAATAAATTATTATGCATTAATCATAATGGCACAGCTATTGCTTTTTCAAAAAATAAAAACTAATATGAAAAATAAACTTATAATGGCTGCGGCCACAATAGCAGGAGCACTTTTGGTAACTTATTTATTGTGGAATAAAGAAAGTGGTAAACCAATTTCGGAAACTGCACCTGTAAAGAAAAGCCATCATCTAACAGATGTATTTGCACATGCAAAAAATTACTATATTAAGAATAATGCGTGAGTAATGACGGAATTTTTTATCAACCGCCTACTTCGTCTTCCACTTCCCACTCTTCAAATAAATAAACGACATAATAAAGAT
>Ga0209181_10003110_pt1 | contig 26094 bp, 19 predicted proteins | sample MAT05_FD_187208 | JGI IMG/M metagenome (GOLD analysis project Ga0209181, IMG submission 187208) | Freshwater microbial communities from Lake Fryxell liftoff mats and glacier meltwater in Antarctica - MAT-05 (SPAdes) (version 2) | ecosystem: Environmental > Aquatic > Freshwater > Ice > Liftoff...
TTAATCCCCTAACCCCTAAACCCATCAACGCAACACGCCCCAAATTAGTGATCGGCCTCGTAGTAGACCAGATGCGCTGGGATTATTTATACCGCTACAGCGGGCAATATGGAGCCAATGGATTTCATCGTTTATTAGCGGAGGGTTTTAGTTGTGAAAACACGATGATACCTTTTTTACCCACCTACACAGCGCCCGGCCATGCCTGCGTGTACACCGGCAGTGTACCTGCAATCAATGGTATTGCCGGCAATAACTGGTACGACAGGAACTCAAAAAAAACAGTCTATTGCACCGGTGATGATACCTCCAAAACAGTAGGCAGCAGTTCAGGGGCAGGTAACATGAGCCCGGCAAATCTATGGGCTACTACCGTTACGGATGAACTTCGGCTGAGTAATAATTTCAAAAGCAAAGTGATTGGTATTGCATTAAAAGACCGGGGAGCCATACTGCCTGCCGGTCACAGCGCCAACGCTGCTTACTGGTACGACGATGCATTGGGGAAGTGGATCACCAGCAATCATTACATGAATGTTCTGCCGGCGTGGGTAAACAAATTCAATGATCAGGATCTTGTGAGCGCTTACATGAGCAAAGACTGGAACACGCTGTTGCCCATAGAAAAGTATAGCCAGAGTACGGCTGATGACAAGCCTTATGAAGGTAGTATTTCAGGCGAAAAAGGATCTGTGTTTCCACATAAGCTTTCTTTGATTGGTAAAGAAAAATATGCTGCGTTTAAAACTACCCCCTATGCCAATACCTACACTTTTGATTTTGCCAAAGCAGCGATTGAGCACGAACAACTGGGTAAAAATACCGTCGCTGATTTTTTAGCCGTCAGCATTTCATCCACCGATTACATCGGCCATACATTTGGTCCCAATTCAATTGAGGCAGAAGACACCTACCTGCGGCTTGATAAAGACATTGCTGATTTCCTCACTTATTTGGACGGAAAAATTGGCAAAGGAAATTACCTGCTGTTTCTCTCCTCCGACCATGGTGCAGCCCATGTGCCTGGATTTTTAAAAGAACATAAATTACCCGGTGGGGTGATGGATGATGCCGGCATACAAAAACAACTGAATGCAACGGTTCAGGAAAAATTGGGCATCAGCAATGCAGTGGAGCAGTTGATGAACTACCAGGTGTATTTAAGCAGCGCTGCAAAAGAGAAGGAAGCTGCGGTGAAAGAGCTTATCATAAATGAATTGAAAAAAAATGAGGTGATTGTAACGGCAGTTGACCTTACAACAGCATCCGCTGCTTCTTTGCCACAGCCGCTGAAAGACAGGATAATCAACGGGTATACCCCTTCCCGTAGCGGCGACATACAATTTATATTGAAGCCTGGCTACTTTGATGGCGGCACTAAAGGCACCACCCACGGCCTTTGGAACCCTTATGACGCCCATATCCCGCTGGTGTTTTTTGGCTGGAATGTAAAACAGGGCAAACTAAACAGGGAAACCTATATGACGGATATTGCCGCAACAATAGCGGCTATGCTGCAGATACAAATGCCCAGTGGCTGCGTAGGGCAGGTAATTACAGAATTGATAAAATAGCGGTTGCTATTTACCTGTAAGTAGTAAAAGTATGCCGCTTATTATTGCAGCAAATGCATCTTTATTCAACCGTACACTTCTGCACATGGTGGATGTGTTAATCACCGGGTAGAATTTTACGCCGCTGTTGATGATCACATCGGTGTTGGCATCCGGCAGGTTTCCACAGTTCCAGTTAGCTGTATTTTCCCATGCAGTGCCTGCACTTCCGTTCCAATAAGCAGTAAATTTTAATGTACTGGTATCGCTGTACCTGTTGCCGTTTACCAGGCAGCGGTATTGATATCCATACCACGATGATGGCGCATTGGTAAAGGAAAGATTTTCTGTACTAACGCCATTGTAATTACTATTGTCGGAAATATTGCCAAAGCCTGAACCCGTATTTAATTGCCACTGGTACGAACTGCCCCTGGTATTGGAAACAAAAATAGTATTGGCATTTGGGCATGGTGCCGATAAACAGGGGAGGCCGCCCAGCGCAGTAAAATCAGCACACAGGGATTGATAATATTGATTGGCAATAGCAGCATCATGTATCACCACCACATTTTCGTCGTTGCTTTCCTGTGCCTGTGTTGTCCAGTTATAAGAACCTGTTACTACTACAGGGTCAGATGAAGGGCTCAGCCCATCCACCAGCAGTATTTTATTGTGATAGGTCCCGGAGCTATCGTAGGTAATCATATTATTGCCCAGCAAGGGATTTAGAATAGCATAGGCATTGAAAGGCACACTGAAATCATCTATGATCCCCCTTACAAAAACACCATTATTGTATTTAGCTTTAATGCTGTTGGCAACATCGGCGCTGGTGAATGTATATACAGCAAAAAAAAGATCATGGTCTGCCGTATTGATCGTGGTTTGTAAACGTTGCCGCACACTGTCTTTTGGACTGAAAAAGACTTCTACTAATTGGTCATCCACCCTAAACTGTGTTTGGCTGCCGGGCGTTTTAAAGCTGCTGAAAACCGCTGAGGCGGCATTGGGGTTGGCGCCGGTACCGCCCCACATTTTATTGAACTCGTGGTAAAACGCCAGGGCTACCTGTTTGTTTTGAATAAAAACAAGGTTGTTGTAATCGACCGTAGTTTGTTGGTCGCTCCAGTTGTATGCACCCGTTTGCGCCACAACATCTGTTGAATCAGGTGAATTGACATCAATCACCATAAATTTATTGTGCATGATGTAATCGATGTAATTGGCACTGGGAAATGTTTTTATCAAAGGGCTGAGCAGGGAAAGCCCGCTGTTGCTGGTGGCGCTGGTGCCGTTATATATCCATCGGATAATGACACCCCTTGTTGCTGCCGCATTTGCAGCCACGGCTATTTTGGCAGTATTGCTGCCGCTAAATGCAGTATAATTATACATGGCTACATCAATGCTGTATTTGGCCCTGTTGATATAAGCGGCAATCGTATCAGGAAAAGTACTGTTAAGGTAAACTGCATTAAAACCGGTAGAGATAGCATGATTGACCGGGTGATTGAAGTAACATTTTATTTTACTGGTTTGTGCATAGCCTGTCGTAACCTGCACCAAAAAAAGGATGCCTAAAACAGTATGGCGGATGTTGCTCAATGGATATTGGTATGGGTGAGTTGTTGCGATCGTTCATTAAAAATGTAAAAGTAAATTATTATTCAGACTCCAAAAGGAATTCACAGAATGGCGGTGAGGAGGTTTGATGAAGTTGGGAAAGATGAATATGGTTTCAACTGTTGACCGGCTGCCGGATAGAAACGGAAAACACGGTGAGGATTGGGCAAGGATATGTGCCGGATTTGGAGTGAATAGCCGGGTACAAAGCCGCTGGAAACACGGTTGTACAAAGCCCCGTGCTTTTTACCACACATTTCTTGGGCAGGTATCACCGTATTTATTACCCAGCAGGAAACCAACAATAATTTCATGTGTATTCCTTGAATAATTGCGCAATGCTGAGGTGGAAATATCATAAGAGTACCCCACATTAAAAGTATTGGACACATTGATACCGGCCATGGCAGCAAAGCCACCCAACTGGTCGCCAAACCGGTAACTGCTGCCGATCCATAATTTATCCTGGTACTGCAACTTGGCATTGGTGTACACCTGCATCGGAAAGGGTTTAATGTATTGCAGCATCACTGATGGCAGCAAACTGATATCATCACTCAAAAAGATTTTTTTTCCGGCAGTGATAAAATAATGGGGTACAAAATTACTGCCGTACCGGCTGCTGTCCTGTACAAACCGGGCTTTGCCGGGCACAATGTTTAATACAGACAAACCAACAAAATAATCAGCGCCATATAACCAAAGCCCGGCACCGATCTCTGGTTTTATTTTGGATATTTCACCACTGTTATACCCAATCGCGGGATCATCCTGGTTTAAAGAACCCCATTCAATTTTAGATGCATCCAGGCTCACAGAAGTAATGCCTGCCAAAAAACCTGCAGACAAAGTTGTCTTTGGATTTAAACCTTTGTGATAAGCATAGGTAATATAACCGGACCACCTGTTAAGGTAACCTGTTTTATCACTCATCACAATACCACCCAATCCATGATGTGGTTCAGCGGCAGTATAATCCTCCATATACGAACGCCCCCGGGGATTTTCACCTGGTATTTCAAATGAAGTGGCATTGGTTCGCAGATCTTTTTTACCGATTGGCCCCTGGATGGATAGATAGGTTGTTACCGGCGCACCATTGATACCAGTCCATTGGTTGCGGTAACTTAGTTTTACATCTGTATAATTCTCTATACCCGTGATGGCCGGGTTAATAATATAATTATTTAAGATGTATTGAGTGTAAACAGGCTTCTGTTGCGCTGCTGCACCCATTACCACCATTACTAACAGCACCCAGGAAATCAATAGCCGCTTTGTCATTTTATACTACATTCATTTTTAGATAGAACCAAAAAATTATTTATGCTGCATGCGATGCCGCATACCAATTGTGATCTTTATCTGTAACACCCGGAAGCCAACTGCTGACCAAGACAAATAAATATTTTTAAATGCTGCAATCAATCCAGATCAATTCATTTGATTGTTATCTTTAAAGGATGCAAATATAATTTAATGGAGCTGAAACCAATGACTGAAAAAAATAGCGACACCTCTTCTCTTAAAAGAACGCTTGGCCCGCTGATGCTTTGGGGGCTCGGTGTGGGTTACGTTATCAGCGGCATGTACTTTGGATGGAACCTGGGTTTGCCGGCCGGTGGTACACTAGGACTGGCCATCGCCACTTTTTTCATTATTATCCTGTATATCACTTTTACTTTTTCTTATACGGAGCTGGCTTGCGCCATACCCCGGGCCGGCGGCGTATTCGACTATGCTACCCGGGCCATGGGCAGGAAGATTGGTTTTATTGCCGGCATGGCGCAAATCATAGAATTTGTTTTTGCCCCACCCGCCATCGCTGCTGCGATTGGCGCTTACTTTCATATTTTCTTTCCGCAGTTTTCCGTTACTGTTATCGCCATTGTTACCTACTTTTTATTTACCGCATTGAATATGTATGGTGTAAGAGCGGCCGCTTTGTTTGAACTGGTGATCACCGCTTTTGCCGTGTTTGAATTATTGCTGTTTTGCGGTATCACGCTGCCGCATTTTAAATTGGATAACCTTACTCAAAATGCTTTTCCATTTGGGTGGAAAGGTGTGTGGGCCGCCACTCCATTTGCCATTTGGTTCTTTCTTGGGCTGGAAGGTGTGGCCAACGTAGCAGAGGAAACAGTAAAGCCACAGCGAAATGTGCTGCTTGGTTTTGGCTCGGCGTTGCTCACATTAATCGTGTTGTGTGCATTGGTTTTTATTTCATCTGTTGGAGTGGGCGGCTGGGAAAAAGTGGTATATCCAACCCCGGGAGCAACTGCATCTGATTCTCCGTTGCCACTTGCATTGGCACAGATCACCGGCAGCAGCGGATGGCTTTATCATTTATTGATCACTATCGGCCTCATGGGCCTGGTGGCCTCTTTTCATGGATTAACACTGGCTGCAAGCCGTGCCACCTACGAGTTTGGCAAAGCAGGGTGCATTCCAGCAGTAATAGGAAAAGTGCACCCAAAATTTAAAACACCGGTAAATGCTTTACTGGTGAATATGCTTATTGGGATCATCGCCCTATTTACAGGTAAGACGGGTGATATCATTACTATCGCCTGTTTTGGCGCCATCACCCTGTATATATTTGCCATGCTGAGTGTACTGTTACTTCGAAAAAAAGAACCGGCCTTGCTTCGTCCTTTTCGAACACCCATGTATCCGTACTTTCCCATCATTGCGTTGGCCATTGCGGTTATTGCTTTGATTGCCATGACAACCCTCAATATTAAATTAGCGCTGCTCTTTTTAGGAATACTGGTACTTGCTTATATTTGGTTTCATTTCTTTGTAAAACAAAAAACGGATGCAAACGAAACAAGTTTCCCCGGATAATTTGCTGAAGCAGTTAACCGAACAAAATGTTGAAAAAGTAAAAGTGGCCGTTACCGATATGGATGGCGTACTTCGGGGTAAGCTAATCAGTTTTGAAAAATTTGTTTCGGTGGTGGAAAAAGGTTTTGGTTTTTGCAATGTAGTGTTTGGCTGGGATGCAGGCGATGTGGCTTACGACAATGTACAATACACCGGCTGGCATACCGGGTACCCTGATGCTACGGCAGCGATTGACATCAGCAGTTTCAGGGAGATCCCCTGGGAAAATGATACGCCTTTTTTCTTGGCAGATTTCAAAGATGCCAACGGAAAGGACCTGGCCATTTGCCCAAGAAGTTTATTAAAGAAAATTACCGCCCAGGCAAAAGATGCCGGTTACACTCCTTACTTTTCGCAGGAGTTTGAATGGTTTAACCTGGTGGATAATGCAGATGAATTGTATAAAAATAAATTCAGCAATACCCAGCCAATTACCAACGGTATGTTTGGTTACTCACTGCTAAGGGCAGCCGAAAAAAATGATTATTTCAACGACCTGTTTCACCAGCTTAAAAAGTTTGACGTGCCGTTGGAGGGACTGCATACCGAGACAGGGCCGGGTGTGTATGAAGCAGCCATTACTTATTCAGAGATTCTGGAAGCTGCTGACCGGGCTGTGTTGTTTAAAAGCAGTGTAAAACAGATTGCCAGGCAGCATGGGATCATCGCCAGCTTCATGGCTAAGTTTAATGAGAACCTGCCGGGTTGCAGTGGACATGTTCACCAGAGTTTGTGGAGCAGCACCAAAAATCAGAACCTTTTTTACGATGCCAAATCCTCCAACCTAATTAGTGCTTTAATGCAGCAATATATTGCCGGGCAATTGTATTGTATGCCTTTTATTCTGCCCATGTTTGCACCTACCGTAAACAGTTTTAAGCGTTTGGTGGAAGGTGCCTGGGCGCCCACGACCTTAACATGGGGTATTGATAACCGTACTACTGCATTACGGGCATTGCCCGGGAGCAATACAGCCACAAGATTAGAAACAAGGGTAGTGGGTAGTGACAGCAACCCTTACTTAGCAATGGCAGCCTGCCTTGCCAGCGGACTGTATGGAATAAAGAATAAGCTGAAATTAAAAACACAACCGACAACAGGAAATGGGTACACCGACATAAAAAATGGTGTGCTGCCGAAAAATTTATGGGAAGCAACCCAGGCAATGAAGACATCTGCCATTGCAACAGAATTATTTGGCGCTGCCTTTACAGAACACTTTTCTGCCACCAGGGAATGGGAGTGGAGACAGTACATGAAAGTGGTGACCGATTGGGAATTAAAAAGGTATTTGGAGATTATTTAGAAAGTCGGAGGTTTAGAGTAGAAGGTTGAAGGTTGTTGAAAAGTTGAAAAGTTGAAAATGTTGAAAGTTGAATAATTGGAGTGAGTGAGTGAATCACCAAATAGTGGCTAAAGAAGAGTGCATTCCAAATTGTTGCTGCCGCAAGTGGTTTGTGAAAACACAAACCAAGGCTCAGTGTTGGCAGGTTGAAGAACAAATACTGTTTGAGGGATTGTTCAGTTTAATTCCAATGAAGATGTGGAAGATTTAATATTCAGATATATTTGGAAGTGCCGCTTCCTCGCCTTGAGGAGAGGGAGTAGGAGGGTGAGGTTGAAAGAGGAAAGAGAACGGACTTGATGAGTAAAGAAAAAATGAACAAGGGTGCAACGCCCATGAAGTTTAGTAATGATAAAATGCCCGTAACAAAAAAAATATTTATGACTGACTTTACTATAATAAGACAATATAATTTCCCCACCACCATTCGTTTTGGGGCGGGCGTCATCAACGAACTGCCCGGCCATTTGGCAGCCAATGGATTGAGCAAACCATTATTAGTAACTGATCCAATGGTAAACGGGTTGGATTTTTTTATCAATATTAAAAACAGCCTTACCGTAAAATCCTTTTCAGTACAAATTTTTTCGGCTATACACAAGAACCCTGTAAAGAGTGACGTGCTGAAGGGGGGCGATGTTTTTAAAGCAACAAACAGGGATTGCATCATCGGCATTGGTGGTGGTGCGGCAATGGATGTAGCACGGGCCATTGCATTGAGGGCAAATCACCACCGTGACTTATTTGATTATGATGACCTGGTTGGTGGCGACCAGTATGTGACACATTCCGTTCCATATTTTATCACCGTGCCAACCACCAGCGGAACTGGCAGCGAAGTAGGAAGAAGTGCTATTATTTCAGAAGATGATACCCACCGCAAACGGATTTTATTTTCACCTAAATTATTGGCTAAAATGGTTTTTGCGGATCCAATGCTAACGATGGAACTGCCTTCTTTTGTAACGGCTGCTACCGGCATGGATGCGTTGACGCACAATATGGAGGCCTTTATAGCAAAGGGTTTTCATCCAATGGCAGATGGTATTGCACTCGAAGGTATCCGGCTCATCAATGAATCAATTGTTACGGCAACCAACGGGCCCGACCTGGAAAGCAGGAGTAAAATGATGATCGCCTCGCTGATGGGTGCGGTGGCTTTCCAGAAAGGACTGGGAGTGGTGCACTCGTTGGCACACCCTTTGTCTTCGTTGCTGGATACACATCATGGATTGGCCAATGCCGTAAATCTTCCATACGGTATGCGGTTCAATGCACCTGGTTTGGAAGCGCAGTTCAGGAGGATTGCCAGTGCCATGGAATTGACAGCAGCAACAGGCGAAGCAGTAGTGGACCATCTGTTTAAACTCAATCAGCAATTGGGCTTACCCACAAAACTAAGCGATATCGGTGTAAAGGCAGAACACATTGAAACCTTGTCAGACCTGGCTTTTGCAGATTTTTGTCATCCCAATAACCCGAAGCCAGTAACAAGAGACAATTTTAAACAACTATATACAGGAGCTTTATAACATGCATCCAAAATTAAAAATAGGGATCACTGATTGTAAAAAATATAAAAATTACGAGCACTGGCTGCTGAATGCACCGCAGGGAGTGAAAGTGATTCAGTTGAGTTATCATCAGAACAACCTGGAGGATGTGGACCAGTGCGATGGCATCGTATTGAGTGGCGGCGAAGATGTGCATCCGGACCGGTATAAAAGGCCCGACCTGGTGCAGCACCTGAATGAGCACAATATCAACATCACCCGGGATGATTTTGAATGGCAGGTAGTAAAAAGAAGCATTGAACTAAGGAAACCCATATTGGGTATATGCCGGGGATTACAACTGATGAATGTTTACCTCGGTGGCAGCCTGATTCATGATATACCTTCAATAAAAGATTTTCATGGCCATGGATCAAAAGAAAATAACGACGGCAGGCATGCTATTCATGTAACAGAAAGTTCATTACTTCACACCGTCACAAAAAATACCGCTGGGGAAATTAATTCGGCCCATCACCAGGCGGTAGAAAAATATGCCGATGAACTGGTTGTTACTGCAACCTCCGACCCCGGAATCGTGGAGGCAATGGAATGGGCAGCACCTGCGGGCAAACCCTGGCTGTTGCTGGTGCAGTGGCATCCAGAGCGAATGCCTGACCAGGAGAATCCCTTTGCATCCGGTATCCGTTCCGCATTTCTTCATCAACTAGCCGAACAGAAATAATCATGCAGATCATTAACCCAGCGACAGAAGAAATTATTACCTCGGTAACTGAAGATACAGCAGCAACTGTCAATCATAAGTTTGAACTGTTGAGGGAAGGTCAGCGGTTGTGGGCTGCCGTTAGTATGGAAAAAAGGATCGAAGCAATCTCAAGGTTTTATGAATTGCTGGATACAGAGAAAGATGAACTGGCGCTTACGTTAACCAGTGAAATGGGCAAGCCCCTTCAACAATCGTACAACGAACTAAACGGTGCAAGGAACCGCATTACATATTTCATCGGTCATGCTGCCAAATATTTGGCTGACGAATGGATTACTGCCGAAGGTGCCACCAGGGAAAAAATTGTGTACGAGCCGTTGGGTGTCGTCGCCAATATCTCTGCCTGGAATTATCCTTACCTGGTTGGCGTAAATGTTTTTATCCCGGCTCTACTTGCAGGCAATGCAGTATTATATAAGCCATCAGAGTACACAACAATGACGGGTTTGCTCATCCAAAAGTTGCTCTGCAAAGCGGGTATACCGGGCAATTGTTTTGAAATTATTATTGGCAAAGCAAACGTGGGTGAACTTTTGCTGCAACTACCATTGAACGGATATTTCTTTACCGGGAGTTATCAAACAGGAAAATATATTGCCGAAGCCGTGGCTTATAAGCTGGTTCCCTGCCAGTTGGAGTTAGGTGGTAAAGATCCTTTATATGTGATGGATGATGTGGCGGACATCCGCAAAACTGCTGCTGATGTACTGGAAGGTGTGGTGTACAACAGCGGGCAGAGCTGTTGTGCAGTAGAAAGGGTATATGTACAGGAAAAAATATTTGATGCCTTTGTTCAGGCGTATGTGGAACAGTGTAAGCAATTGGTAACAGGTAACCCATTACAAAAAGGAATAGATATTGGCCCGCTTGCAAGGAAAGAACAACCGGCATTCTTGCTATCGCAAATCAATGATGCTGTAGAAAAAGGGGCTTTGTTGTTGTGTGGCGGCAATGCCGTTGGTTCAAATGGATATTTTGTTGAGCCAGCGGTTTTAATCAATGTAAACCATTCTATGCTGTTAATGACCGAAGAATCGTTTGGACCTGTAATTGGGATACAAAAGGTGAAGGATGATGCAGAAGCCATTGCCCTGATGCAGGATACCGCATACGGACTTACTGCGGCAGTATATTCTACAAGTTATGAGCGGGCTGAACTTGTTATGCAGCAAATGAATACCGGCACGGTGTATTGGAATTGCTGCGACCGGGTGAGTGCTGCCTTACCATGGAGTGGCAGGAAACACTCAGGGCTGGGCACTACACTTTCTTACCAGGGTATCCGGGTTTTTGTACAGCCAAAAGCTTATCATACCAGGGGATAAACCTCCAAAAGAATAGTAAGCAGTTTATTGGGCTAAAGAATAGCAATGGTAGTAGCCAGCGTATGACTTTCACCAGGGGCCAGTGGTATCATATCAATACCCGGGTAGGCATTGGCAGGTTCGGCACACACAAATGTTTGATAGCCATCCGGTGCCATATCACCCATTGTTCCTGCAATGGCTTCGCCCGGGTTCCATATCACAGTTACTTTGCTGCCGGTTTTGGCAACTTCGATTTTCCTGTGATAACCAGGATCATGAATTACGCAGTCAGACAGGTGATTAACATAGCGCCTGTTCGTCTCCCCGGTAAACTGTAAACTTCCGGCATCTTGCACTTTTAGATCCATTTCAAAGCCTTCAAAGTAGGTAGCCTCATAGAGGCCTTCGATGCCGATAGCTGCAATATCACTGATGTTAAAGTAAGTGTGCAGTGCGTCTGAGTATTCAAAAGGTTGCTCACCTGTATTAGTAACGGTGAGTTTAACTTCCAGCGTTTTCCCAACAATAAAATCAATCACTGCATGAAATGCAAAAGGCCAGTATTGTAAGGAACCGGCGGTTTCTCTCAGTTCAAGGGAAACGAGTGTGGAACTATCTTCGTTTATTGTCACCTCGTTTACGTCCCAATTCTCCAAACGGGCAAAACCATGCTGTGGTTTTGATTTTTCTTCCGGGTGTGGGCCAAACCATGGAAAGCAAATGGGTATGCCACCCCTGATCGCTTTGCCATTTTCAAAAATTGATCTCTCACTCATCCATAAAATATCCTTTTGTCCTGCAGGGACAAAACTGATTGCATGGCCCCCATACAACGAGATGATTGCGGATGCATACTTATTGGAAAGTGCAAGCATGGTTAGACCACCGTTGCCGGAATAAAAGCGGGCTCCTTTTTCAATTCCAAATTTTTCGTTTATTAATTCAACTGTCATAAAAGGATATTAAGTGGAGTTTTACACAATGGTTGATGCACCCCAAAGATGCAGTTTTGTTTTGATGCCTGGTGGGTTTATACACAATTTATTCAAACACATCTGCGGGAAACCACCGGCGAACAAACTAATCATATAATTATTTTAACTTGTAGCAAATTTTAAAAGAAACTATTATGAAAAATTTTTTTATTGCAGCCTGTTTAATGTTGGGCTTTGCCAGTTTTGCAACCGCACAGGAGTCTGCCAGGAAGAAGCCTGCGAGTACAAAATTGCAAAAATCAAAACCGGCCGTTGCTGCTGCGCCGGCAGTAGATGCGGCGGCTCCTGTAAAAGCTGACGGTACTTTAGATAAAAGATACAAAGTAAACAAAGCAACGGCTGCAGGGCCATTGAAGGCAGATGGTACACCCGACAAACGCTACAAGGCTAACAAAAATATCAAAAAAAAGAAACCGGAATAAGAGATCGTAATTAAAGAATGCCCTGCTGCTGCAGCGGGGTATTGTTGTTTCCGGTGATGTCTGTATCAGCCTGGAGGATTTTAAAGGCATTTCCTAACTGCTCTGTGATATCACCCGCTATCATAGCTTCTTCCGAATATTTTTCTGCTGCAAGGTCTCCGGCCAGGCCGTGTAAATAAACGCCAATTAAACAGGCATCTTTTTGCGAATAGCCTTGCGCAAGTAAACCTGTAATGATTCCTGTGAGCACATCTCCACTGCCAGCGGTGGCCATACCGCTGTTGCCGGTGGTATTAAAATAACCGGCTCCATCCGGGCAGGCCACCAAACTGTTGCGCCCCTTTACAATAATGTAACAGTTATGCTGCGCTGCTTTTTCCATCGCCAGTTGTATGCGTTCCAAATCGGTATTCGTTTTTCCGAACAGCCTTTCAAATTCGCCGGGATGTGGGGTTAATACCGCCGGTTTGTTTTTCCTTTGAGCAAGCAGTTTAATTAAAGGATTCAGTAACTGCAGGCCGGAAGCATCTATCACCAGTGGCCCTTTCCAGCCAGACAGGATAATTTTCAGCAGGGTTGAATTGGTGTCACATACCTCCAGGCCGGGTCCAATGCCGATAGCAGCTTTCTTTTTAGTAATGATGGTAAAATCATGTTCAGCAGTTACCAGTGCCTCCGGAACTGCGGTGTGAATGATCGCTGCTGCATTGCTGGTTGTATGCACTGTTACCAGACCTGCCCCACTCCGCAGGCATGCTTTGGCGCAAAGTACTGCAGCGCCCATCATATTGGTGCTGCCGGCATACAACAAAGCATGCCCGAAAGTATATTTATGGGTATATTTTTTTCGTGGTTTGTAAATGGAGCCGGCAAGCTTTTTATCAATAGTAGAGAAGATGCATTTGGTATTTTGATAAAAATCGTTGTGCAAACCAATATCAAGGAGGTGGATATCCCCGGTACAGGCTTCATTTTCAGCAAACATAAAAGCCAGTTTGTATGTTTGGAAGCTAAGTGTGTGCGATGCTTTTATAACCGTATTACCCTGCGAAGTATTATCAGCAAAAAGTCCGCTGGGCATGTCAATGCTGATCACGTTGTTCCCTGATGTATTGATATGCTGTACTAACTTTTCGGCTAAACCCTGTAGTGGCTTACCTAACCCGGTTCCAAAAAGGGCGTCAATCACAATACTGTTGGATGATATTGAAGGAAAATCTTTGCCTGTGGCAATTTCATTAATTGCTATATTCAATGCACTCAGCCTGTTTAGATTGGCAGTGCAGTCGGCTGTTCTTTTATCGCTTGGTATAATATAAACCCTTACTTTCCTTTTTGCTTCCTGCAGCATTCTTGCAATCGCTAATCCGTCACCGCCATTATTTCCGTTGCCACAGAAAATTAAGAATGTGCTGGTAAGGTCAACGTTTTTTGCAATCCATTCAAAACAGGCTGCAGCAGCCCTTTCCATTAAATTGAGTGAAGTGATTTTTTCATGGGTGATGCTGTACTGATCCCATTGCCTTATTTGTTCCACCGGGAATATTTTCATTCTTTAAATGTACAAAAAGAATGTCCGCCTAAAATGAAATTACCGGTAAACCGTTGGATGCGTCATTTTTAAATGGGATGAAAAAAATACAAAAGGACGATATCTTAGAATAAAACAAGGATAATTGGGTGAATAAGCTGCGTAGGAGCGGCATGTAAAAAACATATCGCTGCTACGGAGTTAATTAAAAATGCAAAAAATCTATGTTGATCCTACTGATATTAGTTCCAGTGGAGCTATAAAAAATAACTCCGCCACTGGGTTAATTGTAACCTTTGGTTGGATATTAAAAAGTGAACCTGGCAGAAAGTCCAAGCCCGGATGATTCAAAACGAATCGTATTGATGAGGTTCAGTTCCGGTTTCCAATCTAAAGATATATTGAGCGGGATCTCGTCAAATTTATAATCGAGGCCAAGGATACCGGCACCTCCAACAAATGTGGTGCTGCTGCGGAAAGCGATATAAGCACCGGCTCCCGCAAACCACTGCAAATTATCTACCGCTTCTATAGGGAAATGTAATTCGTATAAACCACAAATACCAAGACCGTTGTTCAGGCCAATAATACCTTCGACCGCAGATTTTTCGTTTAAAAAATGTTTGATGCTAAGCCCTGCAGTTACATAAGCAGAATTGGGGCCAAGGCGGATTCCTGCTGCAGTTTTGTAATCCTGTGCTTTTGACGACAATGCAATCATGCAAATGAGGCAGAAAAATAACCCGGATTTCTTCATTGTTTACAGTTTAATTGTTTAAAAGGTTGCAAATGTTTTTTGAAATTATAGATTCGTTTGTTTCTGGATAAAAAAATTGCGTTAAAGTAAATGAAAATTTAGTGCAACCGGCATACAGTACCGGTGCCGGATATGTTATTCAAATAATTCCAGTTTGTTTTTTGGCCGCCTGGAATCAAGCCATATAAATTTAACGAGGAATTTTTGATCTTCCGGTATCTTGCTCATTGGGTACATGGTTCCATCCACATCATTGATCACTTTTACTTTGTTCACCGCTTTATCAACGAAATAGATATCTATCACATCTCCTTTACAGCGGTTCATTCCGGTAAAGGCACTGTCTTCATCCCGTGGATAAAAAACACTTTCTGCCGGCGAGCCTTTCACCCTCATATAATCCAGGGCTCCATCTTTAAAATACCCGTTTAATGTACGGCCGCCTATTTGGTTATACATCCGGGTGTTTATTTCATTGATGATAATGCCGTTATTAAAAACATATATCCTTTCTGCTTTTTTATTTTTGGTGTACAGGTTAATGGTATCACCTGCTATCTGCGATTTATTGCTAAACACCAGCGGATCTTTATATAACCGGAATATCGAATCCGCCGAAGAGTAGAAAAGGCTGTCGCATACCGCTTGCAGCGAATCATTGAATATCCTTACATGATGAAAAGCCTGGAAATAGCGGATAGCTGTATCCGAAGCGATATTGATAGTGGTATCTTTTGCCAGTTTTTTACTGGTGCTGTCTATCTGCTCTTTTGCTGTTTGGTCCTGGGCAACTGCGATCGTTGTATCTAACCTGGTAAGGGTATCAATAATAGCAAAACTGGTATCATTTTTTGTGAAAACAGTATCAACAGCTTTGTCTTCTTTGACCGCGGCAACATTAATTGAATCTTTTGTTGCAATTTTCCCCGCTGTGCTATCTGCAGGCACAATTGTATTTCCAGCTTCATCCACCACTACAGTTGTTGTAAGCGTATCAGTTTTTATCAATGCTATTTCTCCCTTGGGCCCCCTTTTTTCTATTCCGGAATATAAAGTATCTGCTGCAATAAAAGTACTGTCGTTGCCCTCTCCTTTAAAAATCAACACCGGCTTACGGGTGGCTAAAAAGGAGCTGTTGTTTTCATTCAGGTAAATTTGATTTCCCGTAATGGTATAGCCGTTTACGCTGTCCCTGATCACAGCATTGCCTTCTAACTGTGCAATACCAGTTACTTTATCATAAGCGCTAACGTCAGATACATAGGTACGGGTACTATCTTTAAATATAGTGCGGTTACCAAAAAAAGCTTTGCCGTTCTTAAGATCATACGTTCCGTTACGGGTATAAATGTCGGCACCATCCTTGGTTTTGATATGCGTTTGTGTTATAAAAGTTGCTACCTGTGTTTGTGTGTTGTAAAGGAGGCTATCACTGCGAATGTCATATTGAGGATCAACCAGGTGAACATTCTTTTTAAAATAAACATCTTTGGTGTCAGCGTAATACACACCTTCCTCACTGGTGAGAATCGTTTTACCGTTTACCACCCGGCCACCTTTTTTATATTTAGCAATATTGGTCTTCAGATCGTATTCTAATTCCTGGGTGTATAAAATTCCTTTCTTATCAGTAAGCCGCACATCTTTTTTAAGGTAAGCGATCCGGTCTTGTCCCACATATTTCAGGTACTGGGCGTAGGTATGTATGCTGTCCTGCTGGTTAATGTGGATATTGCCAAAAGCTTCCATTATATTGGTTCGCTTATTTACCGCAGCACTGTCGCAGTTAAAAAGCGTAAGTCCTTCCTGCATCACCACGCTGCCTGCAATTGTTTGTAAACTGGTGCTGTCGTCAACCAGTTTTTCCCTCATGCTGTTGCCCCGTAAAATTTGTATCAGCCTGATGGTATCTGATGAAGGGGGAGGTGGGGTTACCACCTGTGCTATAACAGCCCCGCTTGTTGTAAACAATACGAGAACGAGAAATAAAAACCTTGAAATAATGATGGAGCTCAATTCAAATAGTTTGGTGCCGCTGCAATTTCTTCTTTTTATTGGTAAACGAAATCACAAAAATTGACGTAGCTGATTTATCATGGCCGGCATGGAATGCTATTCATTGCCGGGCGGTTGAATAATTTATAATTTACAGCAATTATATTTCACCTGCAACACAGTTATTTATCCAGGTAAGGAGCGTTGATGGTGTCTGGTAACGGCACCATTAACGGCCCGGTTTTGTCTTTTTTGCCAAATACAGAAATGTTGACATACCTTTTTGGGTGCAGTCGTACATCATCCAGCAGCAGGTTAATTTTGTTGGATGTTGCATTCAGGTTGTTGTACAATTTCGTGTCGTTCATCAGCAACCCAAGTGAGCCTTTGTCGCTGTTTACTTTTTCAACAATACTTTTTAATTCTGTAATGGTTCCATTTAATGCAGTCAGTGTTTTCTCGACATCCAGTTTGGCAAACTTTTCTGAGGTGGTTTGCACATTGGTCATCGTTTGGGTAAACTTATCATTGTTGTCTTTTAAAGTGCCGGTAAATGAATTTAAATTTTCCATTGTTTTTGCAATGGAACCGGTCTGGGTATTCAGCATGGTCTGCAGCGATGCAGACGATACCGCAAGGGCCGCCGTTGTTCTGTTGAGGTTATCCATCACGCCCTTAATATTATTTTTTGTGTTAGGGTCAAATACACTGTTTACTGTACCCAGTAAAGTATCTAATGTTTTTACCGCTTTGGTTACCTGGTATAAAACGGGGTCAAGCTTCTTCATGGCATCACCCAAAAAGTCGGCGGGGGCAACCGTTTTGATGGTATCACCATTTTTTTTGTAGGAGTTGCTGTTACCCAGTTTTAAATCAAGTTGTACATTGCCGAGCAGCGATTTGGTGATCACAGCATACGCATCTTCCGGTATGTTCACATCTTCTTTCATGTTAATGGTTACGGCTATCCGGCGCATGTCTTTTCCGCCATCAGTTTTGTAAATCGTGCCCACTTCTTTACCATTGATCACTACCGGGTTGCCTACAGCCAGGCCCTGGATATCATCGAACACAGCACTGTAGCGGGTGTCTTTGCCAGTTAGGCTTTTTCCTTTTAAAAAATTCACGCCTAATATAAGCATCACAATAGCAATTGCTGTAAGGGAACCCACTTTAGTTTCGTTAGAGATGGTCATTTGTAATTAAATTGATAATGGTCAAAATTAAGGGATTAATTTTTTTCGCATAGGGCAAAGTGAAAATGAGTGCGGCAATGCAGGTTAATGAACCAATAAAGGGCCAATACCTGCTGTTGTGATGAAGGAATAACCTGGATACTGATGAGTAAATCTTTTGTCACCACCGGTAGTTTTTTATTGTAGCACCATTGTGTTGATCCCTGGCTTGGCCGAAGGGTTACCCTGCTGCACAAATTACTCATTGGCATCATCCATCCACACATTGGAAAGAGTGGGCCTACAGGTTATTTTTTGAAAAGATTACGACACCGTTTTTTTTAGCATCTGCAGCAATCCTTACTTCGGTGCGGTTGCTGGTTTCAGTTACTATCATCAGTGCCGTATTGGGTGGTATATCGCCTTCGTTTTCTGCATAAATCAGCAATTCGTTCTCTGTTTTGGAAGGATCGGTAGCAAGATTGAAACTTAGCGGTTTGTCGGTGAGTTTTTTATTTTCAACAAGTAATTTGCCATTGTAATAGACTGTTACGATGTCGCCGTCTATATCTCCATCATCGTACAGGTCGACTTTAAAAGTTGACTGGCTCACAGTAATTTTCTTCAATATGTTTTTGCTCCGCACACTATACCTCGGAGCGGTGGCTTCAGTCAGAATTTTCTTTTCTTCTGATTTTGTTTCAGCCGGGATAGCTGTATTGATTGTACCACTCTCCAGTTGTTCTTTATACTTTTTCACCGCCCTGGCGATACATTCTGCCAGTTCCTGCTGCCCTCTGTCACTGTTGAGGTAACGTTCATCATCATGGTTGGTTATAAAGCCTGTTTCCACCAGTATGGCAGGCATATTGGTGGCCTGCAACACCCAGATTCCTTTCTGGCGTTGATAAGTGCCGTTTGCAGGCCGGTCTGTTTTATCCACCTCTTCGTTTACCAGGGTAGCCAGCCGGATACTTTTTTGCTGGTATCTTTCCGCATGTATTTTGCCCATCATCCTGTATTCCGGTTCACTGAAGTCAATTTTGTTATAAGCACTATCAACGTCATCTTCATTATTCATCAACGCCTTTTCTTTATCCCCGGTTTTATGGGCGGCAAATAACCATACACTGGTACCGCTTCTTTTGCTGCCGATTTTATAGTATTCATATACCGGAACCACGGTAGTATAAGGATGGGAAACTTTCTTTTTCTTCTTTCCTTTGCCGGTGTAGGTATACCTGTACCGGGTTTCCACCCGGGTGCTGATCTGCCGCTTGCCGGTCTGCAGGTCCACCGCATCTGCATGGATACACACAAAAAGGTCCCCTTTATTTTCGTTTGCAATAGATGCTTTTTCTGGAGGAGATTGATAAATATCACTGGTACGGGTTGGTACCACTTTTACATCCGGTAGCTGTTTTTTTAATTCCGCCACCAATTTATTGCTGATAGCGAGCGTGATATTTTTTTCATAAGAGCCAAGGCCGCCTTCATAACTGCCATGGGCTCCATAATCTTTCCCGCCATGTCCTGCATCCACAATAATTGTTCTTACCGGTTTGGGGGTTTGTGCATGAAGGGCCCCCGTAAAAAAGAGAAAATGGAATAAGAGCAGGATACAAAATTTTATTTTGAACATATCAGAAAAGGATTTACCTGGGGTTAGTATTTTTTATAAGGTTTTATTCACAAATAGTTGCAGGTAATATCTTTATTTTTGCTGCAACTGCAAATGAATAACATTCTCAAAGGTAAGGCAAAATATATTTCAGCATTCATCGTAATGGCGGTCGTAATAGCGGTAACGGCTGGCGCTGCTGATAAATTGCATTTACCGGGTCAATTTTACAAAACTTTAACTGCTGATACCATACCTGTTCCAGCCAGGGCCAGGATCATACCATTACAAAAAATAAAACTCCCGCCTGTTGATTCATTGATGAAAGATACATTGCCGGTAAAAGCGACCACCGACACTGGTATGATTTCATCTCAACAAAAAATAGACACGTTCAATATTAAAGTTTCGAAAGATACACTGGATGCTCCTGTTTTTTATCATGCAGATGACTCGATGGTAATGGATGTGCCAACCGGTAAAATTACCTTGTACGGAAAGCAATCCACCACCAAATACCAGGATAATGAACTAACAGCACCGGGTATCACATTCGACCAAAAGAACAACCTGGTAACAGCCAGTTTTTTAAAAGACAGTGCCGGCAATGTAATCGCTTCTCCCACATTTAAGCAGGGCGAATTGCTTACGGTCAGCGACAGCCTTGCTTTCAATATGAAAACAGGGAAGGGGCTTACCAAAGGTACTTATACAAAACAGGGCGAAATGTATGTGTATGGCGAACGGATCAAAAAGGTGGATTCAAATTCGTTTTTCGCTTACCAGGCAAGGATCACTACCTGTAATCTGGATACCCCGCATTTTGCATTTGTAAGTAAAAAAATAAAATTCATTAATCAGAAATTTGCAGTCACTGGCCCTGTACATCCTGAGTTTGAAGGTATCCCCATCCCCATTATATTACCGTTCGGAATCTATCCAATGTACCAGGGAAGGCATTCTGGATTGATAGCCCCCAACTTTACGTCCAATGCCCAGTATGGACTTGCGCTGGAGGGACTGGGTTATTATAAAGTGATTAATGATAACTGGGACGTAACCGGGAGAGGTACCTTTTACAGCTATGGGGGCTACACCTTACAGGTAGCCCCAAGGTACTACAAGCGATATCAATACCAGGGCAATTTTATACTGGATTTTCAACACATCAAGCTAAACTTTAAAGGCGACCCCGATTATTCTGTTGGCAACACGTATAAAATAAGATGGACACACAACGCCGACAGCAAAGCCAGGCCCGGTGTTACTTTTGGCGCCAATGTAGATATCAGCAGCAGCAAGTTTAACCAGTTTGTATCCAGCAGCCCGGTTACAAACTTTAATAATATCCTCACATCGTCCATCAGCTACGCCAAGGTATGGAAAGACAAGCCCTTCAACATAAACGTATTGGCCAACCATACTCAAAACACGGTGCTCAGAACAATCAATATTACTCTTCCCAATATTGCCTTTAATATGAATACGGTGTATCCTTTCAGGAGAAAGGAAGCAGCGGGTACTTTAAAATGGTATGAGAATATTGGGGTGGCCTTAAACAGCAATGCACAAAACCAGACTAATTTTTCTGATGATACGGCCGTAGACAAGCGGCCCGTAATCACACAGATAAGAAGTAACCTGTTATGGGGTATTCGTCACAGTGTGCCCATCACGTTATCCCTGCCTCCACTGGGCCCTGTGCAGGTTTCGCCGGGTATTTCGTACAACGAAACATGGTACCAGAAAAAAACAATTTACAGTTGGGATGTAGCCAACAAAAAATTAGACACCAATATCAGCAAGGGTTTTTATACTGCAAGGGAGATGTCATTCAGCCTGGGAGCTACCAGCAGGATATTTGGTATGTACACCTTTAAAAAAGATTCAAAGGTAAAAGCGATCCGTCATGAAGTGAGGCCCAGCATCAGTGTTAGTTACAAACCTGATATCAACAAATATGCTTATTACAATACCCAAATTGACACGTTTAACCGCATTGCACGTTTTTCTTATTTTAGGGATAACCTCAATGGCGCTTACAGTGAAGGGGAGTTTGGGGGATTAAGTTTCGGTATTGATAATAATCTCCAGATGAAAGTGAGGAATAAAAAGGATACTGCCGAAGGCGCAGACAAAAAAGTAACCCTGATTGACAGGCTTAGTATCAACAGCAGTTATAATTTTTTAAGGGATAGTTTTCAGTTGTCTCCTATATCATTGAGTGCAGGTACGAATTTGTTCGACAAGATCAATATCACGGCCCAGGCCACACTCGATCCTTACCAGTATGACAGTAATGGGCGGTCGGTAAACAGGCTGGTATGGAAGGACAAATTATTTACATTGGGCCGTATGGCAAATGCCAGTATTTCTATATCCAGCAGTTTTCAGGGAGGAGATAAAGCAAAGAGTGCTCAAAATAAGCAGGCACTGAGCAACGCTATTAATCCATATACCGGTATGCGGTTAACAGAAGAACAGGAAGAGGCGGCCTACATCAGCAATAACCCGGCAGAGTACACTGATTTCAGTATTCCCTGGTCCATCAATTTTGGCTACTCTCTCCGGTTTAACCAGGTATTTAACAGGATCGAAAAAAAATATGGCACCACGATCAATTCCGATATCAACCTCAATGGCAGCATCCGGCTCACAGAAAAATGGCAGATCGGGCTTACCAGTGTTTATAATTTTACTACCAATCAGGTAGGCTACGTATCCCTGTCCATTGCAAGGGAAATGCACTGCTGGCAAATGTCTATTAATATTGCACCGGTGGGAATTCAGAAATTTTTCAATATTACCATCAGCCCCAAATCTGCTTTGCTTAGGGATATAAAAGTAAATCGTACCCGCTATTTTTATGACCTGTAACAAATCAGCGGTTGGATGATTTTTAACCGCTGACGAAATGTATCAACAGCAGGCTGTAAAAATTGTATGCTGCCGCCGTGGATGCAGGCAGGATTTTTTTTCAACAATTTATTTTATGCAAATGCTACAACAAAATTAAGTGCAGCGATGATGAAGCAGGTGATTGATATCTTAAGGTGCCCCGTTACCAGGAGTAAACTCACCATGGTGGTGATGAAGGAAGCCGTGAAGGAATTGGATGGTAAAAAGGATACGGTAATTGAAGAAGCGGTGCTGTATGCGGCAAAGGACTGGTTTTACCCGGTAATAAATGGTGTGCCCCGGCTGAATGTGGAATCTTTCCTGGAGTATGCTGTTTTCCTGCGCAGCCATCTTCCAGCATATGATCAATTAAAAGAAAACATATTGCGGCAGCATGGCGAATTGGTAAGCTATGTGATGAAAAAAAATAAGCGTACCAAAGAAAGTTTTTCAAAAGAATGGAAAGTGTACGACTACAATAAAGACAAAACATGGAATGCGGATAATGATTCCATGCTCAGCAGGTTTTTGACAGAAACGGATGAGACCATTGACTTACTAAAAGGGAAAATTATTTTTGATGCTGGTTGCGGCAACGGTCAACTGAACCTGTTGCTGGGTGCTAATGGGATTATGAATGTGGCCATGGATTTTGGCAGCAGTATCGAAGAAGCTTATTCCAGGAACAACTATTCCACGGTTCATTTCATACAGGGTGATGTACAGTTTCCGCCGGTTGCATTTAATTATTTTGACATGGTACATTGCAGCGGCGTTTTGATCCACACCAATAACACGGAGTTGTCTTTTTCCTGCATAGAGCAAACCGTAAAGCCGGGTGGCAAACTGAGTGTGTGGGTTTATCATCGCCGGAAAGATTTCATCCATAACCTTTTTAACCGCATCCGTGCGGTTAGTTCCAAACTTCCACTTTCACTGCAATATTATCTGTATTGGGTTACTATATTTCCTGCCAGTTTCTGTGTGAAGAAATTAAAGGGTAATAAGCAAAACGCCAGGGAGATGATGGTGGATATTTTAGATTGGTTTACACCCGAGTTCCGCTGGGAGCATGGTCATTCGGAAGTGGCGGCCTGGTTTTATAAACGGCAGTACAGGAATGTTAAAATAACTACCAACGAAGTATTTGGATTTAATACCACGGGCGAAAAACCTTCGATATAAATTTTTAATGCTTTATCTGTTGATTTAATTAATTTGGAAGTATGAAAGTGTTATGGCTTGCCAGTTGGTTTCCCAACAGAACAGCACCTTACAATGGTGATTTTATAGAGCGCCATGCCCATGCCGTTGCCCCTTTTACGGATCAGCTTTTTGTTGTAGCCATTATTAAGGACGATGCAATGGAAAGAGGTACTACCGAAGTTATAAAGAAGCAAACCGGCAACCTTACCATGTACACCATTTATTACGGCCGCGGCAAATTTGGTGCTGCTGAAAAATTACTCTCTTTCAGAAAATACTTTTCACTGCAAAAGAAAATATATAAGCAAATAGAACAGGAATTTGGGAGGCCGGATGTGGTGCATGTGCATGTGCCGATGAAAGCAGGCCTGTTTGCCCAATACCTGAAGCAGAACAGCAGCATACCCTATGTGGTTACAGAGCATTGGGCAGGTTACACAAGGGTATGCAAACCGAATATTTTTGACCTGGGCAAAACATTTATTAAACTCAATAACCTTGTATTGAGGGGCGCCAGCCTTGTACTTCCTGTAAGCAACTACCTTGGAAAGATGATGAATGATGATTTTGTAAAAATAAAATATACGGTCATCCCAAACGTGGTTGATACCACGGTGTTTTTTCCGGCAGAGAAAAAAGCAACTGCCGTACTACAGCTAATCCATGTTTCCACGATGGGGTATCAAAAAAATATGGAGGCAGTAGTTGCCGCATTGGCTTTATGGCAACAAAGGGGAGGAGCTTTTATGCTGAACTGTTATGGCAAAACCAATAAAGCCATTGTTGAACTGGTGAAAAAGAATTCATTGCAGGCGCAGGTTGTTTTTTATGGCGAGGTTGATCAGCCTGTTTTGGCAAAAGCGATGCAGCAGTCGGATGCCCTGATTTTATATTCCCGGTACGAAACATTTGGCTGTGTATTGATAGAAGCCAATGCCTGCGGTATACCCGTGATTGTAAGTAACCTGCCCGTATTTCATGAATTGATTAAAGATAATGTAAATGGTGTTTTTGTTGAGGGCGGTAACCCGGAAGCGCTTGCCGCTGCATTGGCAGCTTTTAACAGCAATAACTTTAATCAGCAACAGATTGCGCAGCTTACTAAAGACCGTTTTAGTTATGATGTGGTTGGCAGGCAACTGAAAGAAGTTTATTTATCTGTTATTAATGGCAGGATTTGATATTTATAAAGCTTTTATTTCATCCATAATTTTTCTTAAAAAATATCCATTGCCGATCTGCTTCCCAATTGTTACAACCTGTGTTCGCATTGTTTCATATTCAGCCGCAGTGAGGCTATTAATTTTTTCTCGAATTTCAGTTAATGAACTGACAGTAAAGCCGATATTGTTTTCCCCCACCAGGTGGGCTGCAGCGCTGTCTTTCCAAACAATTACCGGTAAGCCAGCCACTACATACAATGAAAGTTTATGGGGGGTGTTGTACCGTAAATAATCATCACATGTTTCAATGGAATCACCATCCCATACCAGGCCGAAACTGCCTTCCAGCACAGCGGGTAAAAGGTCAGGGGCAACAACGCCTTTATAGGTAGAACCTTCTTTGCTGTGTAACCGGGCATCATAACCCAGTCCATAAACATTGAACTGCAAACCCTTTAACTGTTGCAGGTTACAGGCAAATTTTGCTTTGTTTAAATTGCCTGCAAAAGATATGGAATTGGAAAGTTGCCTTGGTATTGGCGGAGTGGCAGCGGGATAATCAAATAATTGAATCGTACTTATTTTTGCTGCAGGTAAGTACTCCAGCAGTTTGTTCTTCATGGCAGTATTGTGGCAAATGATGCAGGTAAATTGCTTCAGCAGTTTTATTTCTGTTTTCAACAGCATATCATCTTTATCCCGGAGCCCGTCTATATCGATTATTAAAGCAACAGTGTTAACTCCCCGCAATCGCAGCATTTGCAACAGCCATTTATAAGCATTTGCCAGCAGGGGAAAGTGAAAAACAACCAGGCTATTTTTTTTGATCGAAAAAGCCAATTGAATGATACTGATCAATCTTGATAGTTTTACCGGCAATGAACCCGCTTTTGTGTAACGGAATCTTAAAGCCGTAAATCCTTCTTCCTCAAAAATGCGTTCATTGTCATTTCTTACAACGCCAGCGTTATACTGTTTAACGTTATAGGCTTCGGCAACATAATATGTGTTAGCTGTATTCAATGACGGCATTTTAAAATTTCACCAGGCTGGTTACATATTCTTTTATTTCCCGGGTAACAATATTATTGAAAATGTGGTATTGAATAACAAAGTAAAACAGCATACACACTGGTATGGCCGTTAGCAAAATGAACAGGGGAGATGTAACCAGGCTTTTGCAAAGCAACACCACCGGGATAAAAAGCAGTGTAGTAAACAGCGTTTGCAGCATCAGCACCGGCCTTGTATTAAAACGGATCAGCTTATTTGCCTGTATCCCGGTGATGATGGTAATGATTAATTCTGTTGCCATACAGGCATAAGCAGCGCCT
>Ga0209181_10003112_pt1 | contig 26083 bp, 27 predicted proteins | sample MAT05_FD_187208 | JGI IMG/M metagenome (GOLD analysis project Ga0209181, IMG submission 187208) | Freshwater microbial communities from Lake Fryxell liftoff mats and glacier meltwater in Antarctica - MAT-05 (SPAdes) (version 2) | ecosystem: Environmental > Aquatic > Freshwater > Ice > Liftoff...
AATGTCGAAGATATGTACTGTCGCAAAAAAGAACTTGCAATTAACGATCGAGTATTGCTGCAGGCAGGGAATTCATTGCTCGTCAAGTCCCGGAACTGAAGCCGATTGAAAAACTAAAGTATAAGATTACAACAAAAAGCCCAAAGAATTCCGTCCGCCGGAACTGCTGCTGATAGCGAACTGCAGCCGAAGATCACAACGTCAAGCCCTGCTTGCATCAATACTTTTGTTGGGCGTATGTGCCTTCTATTTGTCTGTAAATTTCCAATTACCAAGGCCAAGAGAAATTATTATGTCTGGCCAAGTCTCAAATCCTGAAAGTCCTGCCATAACTGGATAAATGCTTGTCTTAACCCATTTTTTGTTACTCAATAAAAACATTTGTGCGTCGTATGTCAAATTGTTTGGAAAAGGATTTTGCACTTCTAACATCATCATTTGGTGAATTTTCTTTTCGCTTTTTTGAGAAAACTTAATTGTCAAAGTAGTCTTTGGTTTTATAATTTCCTTTACCGCTTTCATACTTTTTATTATTCCATTTTCTTCAACAATTTCTACATAAATTGTCTCACCTGGATAAACTTGCATTCCATTATTTGGGAAAACATAAGGCGTCGCCCCGATTTCGTCTTCATAAAAATTCTTCTTGTCCACTTCAATTTTCAAAGTGTAAGGTGTCCTTTTAAGAACTGTTGTGTCTTGTCCTTTGGAACTTGCAATAAGTGTCAATGTGATTACGACTAGAAATAAAATTTGTTTCATAACGTGAAGTTTTTTGGCATTACGCACAACGTTGAGTATTTGCGAAGTCAGGGAATTCATTGCTCGTCTGCCCGGTACAAATGCCCATTAGAAAATATAAAGTTGAAGTTAACAACAAAAAGCCAAATTACTAATGTCCAGCCGAAACTAAAGCTGATAGCGAACTACAGCTGAAGATTTCAACGTCAGCCCTGCTTTTGCAAATACTTTTGTTGTATGCTGCCCTGTCGAAGCGTTGACCGGCTTACTGTAGCCCATTACTTTGGGTCTTTGCATATTGTCAGTATATAGGTCTGGGAATATTTTGTTGTATCAACACAAAATATATTTATACCAACAGAATTTGTCAGAGCCTGCTGTAAAAAAAGAGGCTCTTGTTTTAAGAGCCTCTTTGTAATTGTTATTCGATAGATATTTGTTTCGTTTGTTCTTGTTTATCTCTATTTACTTTCAAAATATAGAGTCCTTTTTTGATGCCGCTGACATTAAGATTGAATTTTGTTTGATTGTTTTTGAAACTCCACCTTTTTACTACTTCTGTACTTGTCAAATTATACAGTGTCAGTATTATGTTTGCTGTTTTTCCTGATGCCTTTGTCGTGACTGTTTCGCTTTCAATTGATACAATTAAATTGTCTGTAGCAGGATTTGGAGATGTAGTAAGGCCGAAACTCCCACCTTGAACAACAACAGGCCATGTAAATGTTGTTGTCGTCACCCCACAGCCTGTATTGGCAGTTAATTCAAATATGCCATTGCGTTGTGAATAAGCAGTTGTGCCGGAAGTTCCCGAAAAAGTGAGAAATGTTCCTGTTGTGCCCCAGCTAAAAGGGTAACTATTGCTGGCTTTTGTCCATGTAGGTAATTGAATGCCTGAACTGGTTATAAAAACGTCTACCCCGAAGATTTTGTTTGCCGGTAGCCAGATAGGTGAGTTATTATTGTATAGGGGATTGAAAATACCATAATTGTGATAATCGGATGCTATTCTGTAATATCCTGTCAACGGGATTGCGCCACTTGATAATGGCAAACTTAAATTCACAGTACTTGTATTACAGGCATTGGTTAAGGTTACCGTTGCTGTAAGTGTTACTTGTCCATTCGCTAACTTAGTAATATTAGCTGTGCTTCCATTATTTGCAACCTGCACAATACCGCCGGGTGTTGCATTCCAGTTGGAAACCGTAGCACCACAAGTTGGCAATTTGTCTATTGAGTAAGTAGCACTGCCGCTGCACAAAGGGTTTGTGCCTATGATAGACATATTTTCATTTACACTTGTTATAGTTGCAGTGTTGGTTGTGTATTGGTTTGCACCAGCATTTGCAGTAGCAGATACATTAGTTGGGGTTGTTCCGCAAATTGGTGACAGTGTGAGGGTATTAGCAGTAGTTGAAATTGTTGCTGGCGCAGGGTTGCCATTATAAACCCATTTATTGGTTGCCCCTAAATTCCAAGTATAACCAGTAATTCCCGGAGTACTATAAACATTTGCAACTGTTAAAACAACAGGGTTTGCTTTGCCACATATAACACTGATAGGGCTTGCAAGGGTGAACGAAACAGGTGGTGGGGTTTCTTCTATTTTTATTTTACGGATTAAAATTGTTTGCAACACGGAACCAGAAGGTGGAATAGCAGCAATCATAAGATATGGTTGTGCTGCAGATAATGAATTATAATCAAATACATAGTCCGCACCAGATGCGAATGAAGAGCCAGTTATCTGTCGACTAAGTTTTAGATTTCCAGAGCCGCTTGCGTCAATTATACCAGTTCCAGAACAGGAGTTATTTGTACCACTTCCCCCGTTATTTAAATCAAGCCGAAGTAAAACATTAGCACCTGTTTGCGAAGACATTATTCTTATAGCAAGTAACTGTAATTTTATATGTATAGCCTTCCTTAAAATTCACTGTCATTCTGTATTCGGTTCCATGATTCATAGAATTATTCACAATTCTGCTATCCAAGTTTACAGTTTTATTTGCATTATCGTAAGTAGGTTGACCAATTGCAGTTAAGTGGGCTACCGTGCCTGCAGTGCCATTTATTGTTGCAGGAACATTTATTACTGTTGAAGCATTATTGGGGTCAGAAAATATATTACATCCCGAATAAGAAGTCCATGCCTGATAGTCAATAACAGTTTGAGAAAACAAGAATGATGTACATAGTGTAGACATCAATAACAAAATTACTTTTAGTGATTTTATCTGTTTCATAATATTTTGTAAGTTTAAATTATTTTTCCTTTTCTAAATTGAACTGAAATCCAATGCTAAACCTTAGTTCATTATTTCTCCCTGAATACTTAGCTACTTTAGTTGATGCATAGCCAATCAAAAATTCCAATCCTACTGAAGGATTAAAATATACTACTGGGCCGGCAGCTAACGAAATAGTGCTTTGTTTAACCCCTGACGAACCGAAAGAAGTATATGAATAGCTTCCATCTGTAAGAATATTAAAAACTTTATCAGTTTTAAGAAAGTAATACCTTACAAAAGGTCCCACTGAAAAAATAGTTTCAGAATTGCCTGAGCTAATACTGCTACTTCCATATGTTAATGATGGTCTTATTCCTAAAGCAAATTTGTCTTTTAAAAAATAGCCTATTGATGGTGATATTGATAAATTTGTTTGTTTGTAATTTAATGTCCCTTCACTATTATATTTAATCATTGAAAAATTTGCACTGCCGCTTAAAAGCCAAGTACCTTTTGTAATCTGACTTTTTGCAAACTTGCATATCGAGAGAGTTATAATAAAAAAGAGAATCATTTTTTTCATAATAATAATTTTAGTTGGTTTAGCAGTAAAGATACCAAAGGGGGGGCTTACATCGGTCAGGCATTGTTCAATTTTAGTTTTCATAAATACACTTGTCTTACTAAAATGATTATTTAAAAGTTTGAGGTTGTAACCTACAATCTCTTTTTCATTTAAACTATACCCCAAATAGGTAATACTTGAAATTGATAGAAATATAACTTTGAAATATTGAAAGCGTGTGAGTGTGTCAGGTGGGGTTGCATACAACGTTTGTATTGCCGCAAGCCCATTAACTAAACTTGCGTCAATACAGCTAAAATAGGTATTATTTCCGAAGGTTTCAAGTTCGGGATGGGGAATAATGTACAATACCGCCGGCCCAGCTAACGCCCATTGAGACATTGCCCGGAAAGTGGGCGTCCTCAGCCCTAATAAGGCTAATTGACGTGGCTGGCATGAAAAGTTCATTGGCACAAGCGGACGCTTGTGCTGAACATTAAAAAGAGTTAATTCGCTGAATGCAATCCATTCCTTACCCATTCATACATTTCCCAAAACATAAAACTGCTGTTGGATAAGGTTTAAATTTCGTAGCTAGAAATATGAAACGCAAATACGAGTTTTAGGGAAGCCAGAAAATGTTCATTAAAATCAGCAATGCACAGGACGATGAAAAACGTTTACTATCACATCCGGCTTTTTACTTCTTCCGTTCCTGTTTTTCTTTCTCTTTTGCCAGAAAGTTTTTTATTGCCAAACAAATGCAGGTAAGTAACCCGCACCTGTCTTTCAGAAAAATTATTGTTGCCAAAAGTGCGAATGCCAAGTGCGGACTGGGAGTATTCCCATAATTTTTTTCCGGAATAATTGGTTAAGTTTTGTGCCACCATTCCAAGCATATTTCCGCCAGGGAATTCTTTTCTTATGCCGAGATGAAGATATGGATGAAGAAACTGCTCCTGGTCTCCAACAAGATACCAGCTTTGATACCTGCCATCTAAACTGGCGGTCCATCTTTTGCCTAAATTAAAGGAATTGTTGAGTTGAACAGATGCTGTGAAAATGCTGTTCTGAAATAAAACAGGATGGCTGGATTCATCTTTCACTATATGATATAACAAGTTCATATTCCAGTTCGTTTTCCACCATTTGGCAAGGGAAACAGGAAAACTCAGGTTGGCTTCTAAAATATTTTCCAAATCCAGGTTTACAGGAACACTGGTTTGCAGATGTTTTGATTTTTCAACCGTATTATAAAAATACACTTGCCCTGTTCGCCGGAGATACGCCAGCGAGAGAATAAGTGATTTATGACCGTATGTTATTTTAAAAGTATTGGTAAATGAAGGCCTTAGCCGGGGATTGGCATAAACTACTAAGCTGGAATCAAGTATAAGCAGGAAAGAAGTGAGATTAAAAAAAGGAGGGCGGGTAATAGCCCTGTTGAACGCAAACTGCAATGTGTTTGCAGAATCAATATTATAATGTAGGCGGATAATAGGGAAGGGGTTTTTAAAAGCCTTGGCAATATCTTCGCCTCTTTCGCTGTTTAGGTTATAGGTATAATGTTCATATCTAAGGCCTAACTCTCCATTAAGTTTGCTGGAAAACTTTTTGGATACTGAAACATAACCTGCGAGTATGCGTTCGTTGATATTATCTATTCCGGAAAACAGATCTGGAGCAATAGTAAAATTTCTGGAGGTGGTTGTGCTTGCGGTTTTATTAAATGAACCTTTTATGCCAATTTCCAGTTTTAAATTTTTTCTTAATTGGTTTATGTTGTCCATGCTTAAAATCCAAAAATCGAGCAGTGATGTGCGTTTTGCAACGGCTGCACTATCACGGTGGTTTTGCAAATCAGTTGAGTTGTCGTATCGAATGCCCGCATAATCCACATTAAAATTCAAATTACTAGTGGTGCCTACTTTTTGTAACAAGTTAAGATTTGCTGAAAGTGATCCAATATCAGTGCCTGGGTTAAGATAAAAACTTTGTTTGCCGGTCATTGAATTATTGATATAATCAAAAGATTTGCTTTGTGCATCTTTTCCCCATACCTGTGCAGATTTTGTAGCTGTGAATAGTATTCCCATAGCAGTTCGGTTGCTAAAATCTATATCAAGGCCGATATTTCCGGCATGTGATAGATTGCTGTAATTGGAAAGCGTTACATAATTTTCGTGGTAATAAATATCTCCCTGGTAATCGTATTCCCTGAAATGATTTACTGTATAATTATTGGACTTGTCCAGGTTGAAATTATACCCTCCATACATGTTAATCTTTCCTTTCCGGGAATTGAGATTTACATTCATTCCCATTTATTCACGTTGCCCATAGCCTGCAATAAGAGCGAGATTTGCATTTGTACCCTCATCATTGTTTTCCTTCAAAACAATGTGAATGATGCCTGCCGCACCGCTTGCATCATACTTTGCGGGAGGCTGGTGAATGATTTCAATCTGTTCTATATTTTCCGCCCTCATTCCTTCATGCCTTGCTATAAGCACTGCCATGGGTACACGTTGAATTTTGTTGTTGATCATAATGAGAACCTGGCCCTTTGCATTCATGTCAATGCTGTTGTTTTGCCTGTCTACTATAACGCCCGGCGTTTTTTGCAGTAACTCCAGCCCTGTGTTTCCACTAAATGCAGGCGATGCACTTACGTTCATAATAACCCTGTCTGGTTTTAATTCAAACAACGGTTTCCTGCTTTTTACCACAATTTCATCCTACATCAGGCCTTCCTTTAAAACGATAAAAGGCGCAGTAAAAGATTCATTCAGGCGCAAACTAAAATGAGTCGTCCATGCTGTATCATGCCCTGCCATGCTTACAGAAATGAAATAAGTTCCTTGTGCAATATTTTCAAAATTATACCCGCCTTCTTTGTCAGCAATCGTTGCTTTCACCATCACAGAGTCTCTTGAGTTGAGAAGAACCACTGTTGCATTATAGAGTGGTTCATTCCGTGTGTTCACTATCTTTCCTTTTACCGACTGTAGGGCTTCAGCATAAACACTCAAAAGTATTAATGATATAAAACCAAGAAATAGAATATGTGTTTTCATGGCTTTTATCATATTTACCAGTTAGCAAATAGTTGTTTTCATTGTTGTGCATTTAGATTTACAAAACCTCTCCTGATTTTTCTTTTGAAACCACCTGGTATTTCAATTTGACCGTCAATTAAAGTTAAAGATTGAAGCAATATATTAGTCAATAATATTTTCGTCTTGACATAGAAATTCTACACATAAATCTTATTTGAAGGTTAGGATGTGTCTTTAAAATTTTACAGAATCCTTGTGGTCAGTGTCATGCAAAAAAATATTTCAAAAAACTTACAGCCAACGAAAAAGTATTGCAGATGTGCAGGAAATAGAATTCCGCTACAACCGGCAATTAACTGAAGCTAAATTTATATTTTAATGTACCTTATTTGCAATTACTTAAATTTATAACGTCTGGTTGGAACAGGAGCTTAATTAAAAAAATAAAATCTGAAAGAGACGTTGGGTTAGCCTGCATTTTATCAATACTAAAGACTCATGTCCGCCACATAAAATCGGAAAATAAATATTAGCGATTACCCGATTTGTCTATTCTGCAGTTGCAGGACCGATTATTGCTTTCACTTCTTCAACCTTATTCACAGGAAAACTTGCACAATTGGAATGCTCCCGGATAACATCTTCACTTTCTGCTTCATGAACGCAATAAATTTTGTCTTTGGTAACATACGATTCAAGCCATTTGTAAGGTTTACCTAATACAGATATTACTGAGACAGAAGTTTTTGAAATGGCTTGCAATTCTTCTTCTGTCATATTGCCTGCGCCGGGCAGTTCTCTTTCAATAATAAATTTTTTCATTGTATATTTTTTTAAGTTGAATACAAAGTTATTGCGACAATTGCAGGCCCGAGTACAAGTTATTCCCCAATTTGCACATCGAATTCCCTATTTTAGAATTCCTACACGAACAGCCTCGGAAACCGCTTTGCTACGGGTGCTTACATCTAATTTGAACAAAATGCTTGAAATATGATGGTCAACTGTTTTGGCAGAAATATACAATTGAGCAGCAATCTCTTTGTTATGCAGTTCTTCCTTCAGCAGCAGCAGAATATCCATTTCCCTGTCCGTTAAAAAAGCTGCATTTGAACGTGTTGAAGCCCTTATTCCACGGGGAATGTTTTTTATACCCAAAGTCCTCATCTCTTTTTTCAATTTTTCATACACCGCAATGGCGCCTAAATCCTGAATCATTGCAACAGCTTTTCTTTTATCATCATCCTTCCCCTCAAACAAAACAAGCGCCTGCTCGTAAGGGCAGCCCCATTTTTCCCATAATGCTGCAGCTTTCAAAGCAATTGTTGCACTGCTTATATCATACGCTTCAGCAATTTCTTTGCCTGCAACGAAATGCCTGCCTGCCTTTTTCATCCAAAATGCAAATTCAGCTATTTCTAAATTAATACCCGCACATTGCATGAGCACAGATGCATGTTCAATATCATTTTTTTCAATAATCGTTATGCCTGTAAGCCATTCATATTCCAATAAAGCAACCATTGAAGGAATAACCCTTTGCAGTTCCTTCGTTTCAAACGCTTGAGTTTTTGCTTCAAGCAAAAGAGAAACCGCATCTTTTTCTCCCCGTCTCATTGTTATCCTTGCCAGCACAATTAGAAGTGTAATTTTAATGATGGACGGCTCAGCCTCATTTTTAAGAAGATTCTCTGCAATATTGCGGGCCAACATCCAGTTACCAGTTTCAAAGTTCAGTCTTGCTTTCCACGACAACATGTAGCTGCCCCAGGAATCCAAATCTCTCTCCTCACAATAATGAATACCATCATCCAGGATTTTCCTGGCAAAAGCATACTTTTTTATTTTTACTGAACCGCTCGCCAGGTTGGTATAGGCACGTGCCGCATGTTCATGATAATAATTCCTTAATGCAATTTCCAGGCTCTGTTGCAGCATTGCTATACCTTTTTGTTCGAGCGAATGAATAAGCATATTTACAGCGCCAACATTATTGAGTGCATGGCAGAGAACTTCTTCATTGTCCAATTCCTTAGCCATCTCCATTGCCTTCTCTCCCCACAACATACATTTAGCCGGTTCATCAGACAACATCGTTAACTGTGACATATTACTGAAGGCCATTGCCTTCGTTCGGGAAGCCTACTGGTCTTTCAGCACTTCAATAGCCTGCCACGCAAAATTCTCCGCATGCTTCCTGTTGCCATCAAACCACCATAGGCGAGATAAAAAACGCAGGCTGTCACCGGTTTTTTCTATGTCCGCTTTCTCTTTCCAGAGCTTTAAAACTTTTATTGTGAAAGCGATGGCTTCTTTTATCTGGTTGCTGAGGTAGCACTCATACGCATAAGCTTCATAAAATTTCGCCAGTTGGTTTGTATCATTTCCTTCAAAATGTTCGATGGCCGTAAGAAATAATTTTGATGCTTCCTTGTGTGCACCTATTGCTGCAGCTTTCTCTGCAGCCTCCGGTGCATATTTGACTACCAATTTTTTTTCATTGGCGTTTTTAGCGTAGTGAAGTATCCGCTCAATCTCACCTTTTTCTTCAAAAGAGGCTAAAAAAAATTCAAGGATCATTTTATTCAGTTCCATCCGCTTAAATGGAGTAAGTGATTCTTCGATTGTTCTCGGGTATAACTCATGTTTGAAAACGACTTTATTATTTTGAACAATGATGACACTGATGGCAAAACAATGATCAATTGCTTTACCCAGGGCAGATTTTATTTTTGCAACACGGTCAACCTCCAACCCTTCCGGCATTACCGACCATATTGCCCAGGCATTTTTTGTTCCTTCTTTCTGACGTTCGTACACAGAAAGTATTGAATCTTTAATATTATCAGGAACACCGGGGTTGTAACTTTCCAAAATTTCATTTACATAAAATGGATTGCCCCCTGATATGCTGTAAACATCTTCGCCGCTATAACCCTTTTGCGTAGCCATTTCCTTTACAGCTTGTTTTAATAAGGACTTTAATACCAGTTTTGTAAATGAATCCGGTGGCAGTTGCCCTAGTACATTGCGCAACGGGTGCCTTGAATGAATCTCTTCGTCACGATAGGTAAGAATGAAAAGGCAGGGCAATTGATAAATGCGCCTGGCAAAAAATTTGATGAAGTCAGGCGTGCCTTCATCGGCCCAATGAATGTCTTCAAACACAATTAATAACTTTCCTTTTTTGGCGCTTAGCTCCTGGAAAAAGTTGGCAAACAATGCGGAGCGTTCTTCGCCGGACAGGGAAGTAGGCCAACGCTCTTTGTTAACCTGTAAGAGAATATCATACAAAGGTGCTAAGGGCCGCGGTGTAAATAAGGCATCGCAGGCTCCCTGATAAATGCTGCATTCATCAGCCAGTTTTTTACAAAAAGCTTTTACCAATGCCGTTTTACCAATGCCGGCTTCACCACTTATAAATACGCAATGTCCTTCTCCATCTGAAATATTTTCAAAATGGTGTTGCAAAGATGCCATGAATCCGTCTCTTTCAATCAGCGCCATATTTACAATTTATAAAATAGGCTGTTGTGAAATTAAAATAGGGAGAATCACTTACTATCTGCCAGTTGGTATTGCCGTGCTTTGTACCTGCAATTAATTATCAAACAAAGTTAAAACTATTAGTTATGAAAATTATTCTTTCGCTGTCAACCTTTATGCTTGCTACCAGCCTTTCACTTCAGGTGTGTGCACAAAAAAAGAAAATTGACACGTCTGCGCACAATCCACACGTAAAAAACCTTTATATAGATGTCCACCAATTAACACCGGGCACAGTAAAATTTGAAGATGTGGCGGGTGCACACGCAAAAGACCTGGCCGTTGAAAAAAAATATGATGTGCAATTTATTAATTATTGGGTTGATGAAGAGCAAGGCCTCGTTTATTGCCTTTCATCTGCCGGTGATACCAGCTCAATAAGAAAAACACATGCGGAAGCGCATGGGTTAATTCCTGCTTTTACATTTGAAGTAACAGATGGCTCAGCCGCCGCTTTAACAGGTAATAAAAAATTATTTCTGGACATACATAAACTGGGTGCACGAAATGTTACGGCTGCAGCAGTGGCAGATGCACACAAAAAAGACCTTGCTGTTCAGGGAAAATATGGTGTCAATTTTATTAATTATTGGGTGGATGAAAAAGCAGGGGTGGTAATGTGTTTATCAGAAGCAGGGAATCCAGATGCGGTTATCAACACGCATAAAGAAGCACATGGATTAGTACCGGTTGAAATACTGAAAGTGAAACAGGGCGAATAAAAGGCGCTATAAATAACAATTTTGGTTGTTTATATGATTTGGAATAATGGACCGTTTCAAAAAGAAATGCAGGGTTTCAAACAAATGGTCATACCATTGTCATGCAATAGTTAATTGGCTTTTTATTGGTTGTTGAAGGTGATCGTATCATTCATATTTTAAACAAGTATGATTAAAATTACGTCAGCCGGAGTGAGTACGTCGTAAGTTCACACGGGAAGGCTGTTTAAAGTAACGAACAATGAACCGGACCTTGCGATGGCAGGAGTTTGAAATTCGTCCACCTATAACCGTAGCCGATTGACAAACTAAAGTTGAGGATAACTACTAAAAGACAAATTATAACTTAAAGATGGAACTGATGCTGATAGCAAGCTACATTCGAAGCACAGCAATGTTAAGCCCTGCTATTTTCAATTGGCGCAAGCTTCCGCTTGTGCCATACAATAACAATAGCTGATTCGTTGAATGCAATCCATTCCACATTCAATCATACATTTACCGATTCATAAAGCTGCTGTTGGACAAGGTTTAAATCTTGTAGTTATAAACATGAGCCGCAAATGCAAATTTTGGGAAAGTAAGAAAATGCCCATCAAAAACCGGTAGTATGCGGTTTTGTTTATAAAGCAGTGCAGACCGAAGAGCCGTTCCGATGGCTATCGGAATCAAGAGTTTCAAGTACGGTTCCCTGTCTGCTTGACGCAGTCAGGCAGGCGTGAGGACGTAGGGTGAAACTCCCCTGCGATACCCGATTGTAGGCTGTTATTTCTGCCTTCAAAATGTTATGCCATAACTTATATAAGCCCCCGGAAGAGGTCCGCTTTTACTATAGCCTGGTGCTGCGCCAATTCTAAATAAATGCTTATTCATATATTTCCTATAGCCAATATTTAAATTTGTATAATAAGTTTTAATAGAATAATCTGGAAAAATGAAAGCAAGATTTCTTTGTGAACGTCCTATTTGATCTACAGATAAATAGCCAATATCAATTCCAAGTTCGAAGGCATTATTATCTTTTTCAAATAAATAATATCCTCCACAAAAAGTCGAGAAAGCCTTTAGATAACTGGAAAAATTTGTTCCTGCAATGATACGCAGTCCGAAATTATTTCTAAATCGACGGTCAAAACTAAGACTATAGATTAATCCGGTCTTACCCACTTCAAATGACAAGGCGTTGAATCTTGATTTTTCTGTTGTCTGCCCATAAAATTTAATGGAGAGAAGCAACAAGCAGGCTGTAAATATTATTAAGTGCTTCATAGTAGTGTATCAATTTTAGTGGCAGGCTTCCGCAAACACAAGTAATAATGAATAGGTCTGCCGGTTATTACCGACCGCAAAAATAAATTTTGCTCAACTTTCATATACCCATTTACCTCCAGCCATTGTGCGTTCTATTGGAATAGTAATTAAAGTAGAAGGGGCTTCTGTAAATGGATTGCGTCCTAATACAACAAGATCAGCAAATTTCCCAGCTTCCAGAGAACCTTTCATCTTTTCTTCGAACGAAGCATAAGCTCCATTAATAGTACCAATTTTAATTGCTTCTTCAACCGTAACTCTTTGGTTAGCCCCCCAAACATTTCCTTTCATATCTGTTCTGGTTACGCTTGATTGTAAAGCCATCATTGGTTCAAATGGCCCTGGCGGGTAATCAGATGCCTGCGTGGGGCGAATGCCTGCATTTAAAAAACTTCTTAATGCAAACATATTTTTTAAACGCTCTTCACCATACGCTTTCATTTTTTCGCCATGATAATAAACATAGGTAGAGAAAGGAGTAGGTATTACCCCCAATGTTTTCATTCGTTGAACAAGGTTATCATTTATCATGGTACAATGTTCAATTCTAAACCTTGGGTCCTTCTTTGGTTGTTCTTTATACAGGCGTTCGTACACTTTGAGTGTAGTATCAATACCCACATCACCATTTGCATGAATACCAATTTGCCAACCGACATCGTATGCTTTTTTTGCATAAGCATACAGTTGTTCTTCATCCATCACCAGAATACCAAAATCATTTGGACGACCGATGTATGGTTCCGATAATCTTGCCGTACGTTCGGAGATAGAACCGTCACAAGTCATTTTCATTCCGCCAATCTTCACCCAATCATTTCCCATACCTGTTCTTACACCGGCGGCAATCATTTTATCGATATGCGTGTAACGAATCATACAGTAGATGCGAACATCTAACTCTCCTGCTTCATAGGCATCTTCATAAGCCTGTAAATCTTCCGGGCTTCCCAATGCATCAGTAGCAGAAGTAATGCCTGTCTTGGCCATCATTTTTGAAATCAGTTTCACCCCTTCCTGTCTCTCACTTCGTGTAGCCATATTGGGAATGAGTTTGTCAAAAACTTCAATGGCAGATTCTTTTACACAGCCGGTTAATTTTCCATCGGATGTTTTTTCAAATTCTCCTCCCTGCGGATTAGGCGTGGATTGATCAATGTTCGCCATTTTAAACGCCAATGAATTGCAATAATTGGTATGTCCGCCACGATGAGTTATTCCCACCGGATGTTCAGGAGCAGCATCATCTAAATCGGCCATATTTATTTTACGGCCTTCATTGGTTTTGGTATCATCATATTTAAATCCCAGTACCCATTCTCCTTTTGGCGTAATAGCGGCTCTTTGCCTGATAGCTTCTTTAATATCTTTAATGGAACGCAAATCACAGTCAACCATTTTTAAATGTTTGATGCCGGAATAGGCAGGATGTGTATGTGCATCTATAAATCCGGGCAACACTGTTTTATATCCTAGATCAATTTTCTTTGTTCTGGCAGTTGCCATTTTAAGAATATCAGAATTGCTACCCACAGCTACTAATCTTCCGTCTGCAATAGTTAATGCCTGTGCTCTGGGTTCTTTAGGATTGACAGTGAAAATAATTCCATTGTATAAAATAATTTCAGGTTCTATTTTGCCAAAAGATAATAAGGGAAGAGCAGCAGCAAAAACGCCAAGAAATTGTCTTCTTGATTGCAGGTGCGAATAAATTTTAGTCATAATATTATCTCTATGAGTTGAATTTTTTTAGAAATTTTTTTGTTTCCGAAATTGAGTTCATATTTTTTGATAGAACAATTTGTTAACACTTTTGAATTGTAGGTCAGCGTCTCAGCACGCCCCATGTTGGTAGCAGTATTTTATCACGCTGATCTTGGAAATGTCTGTAAATTCTCACAATAAATTTTGTCTGAATGCTCTGTCAAAGGTCTCAAAAGAACAACAAAGTCCGAAAGTGCATTTGAAGTTGTATTTCCGTCCGCCCCAACAGCTCCGTCTTCTTGCTGCCATTCTAAAAGTGTTGTCGTTGCAAAATAAAAACATTTTTCTGGTGCAATGTAAAGTCCCTTCTGTGGGCTTATTGAATTAGCAATAAATTCAAGTCCGCTCAAATTCAATCTGCCATTGGATTTTATTAAATATTCTTGTGATAATACCAATGCAACTTTTTTCTCCCGTTCTGTCAGACCTACATTTTCGCCAAGCCTTACTAAAAACTCAAAAACACCATCAACGTTAATATTTATTGGTACTAAAGTTTGTTTTTGTATTTTTCAACAATACTTTCATTTTCAAAAAGTTCCTTTTCCCAACTTTTATAGTCGGTTATTTTGTCAAAATTTCCTGGCTACCAAATTGTCCACATTCCTGAATCTGTCTGCAAAGTTTGTTTTAATTCTTTTGTCATTTTATAAACATTTTTTGTTGTGTTTTATGTCGGTCGTAAGCGGTCTGTTAATATTGCCACCAACGTTTTGTATTGCTGCTAACCCATTAAATAAACTTGCGTCAATACAGCTAAAGTAATTGTTATTTACGAAATTTTCCAATTTCAGGGTGGGGAAAAATGCACAACGTCTTCAAACCGGAAAGTGCCAATCGGACTGAAATATGGCAAAACGTCCTCGGGCCTGCTAAGGCTCGTTGACGCTGCACGGCATGAAAAATTTATTGGCTCAAGCCTCCGCTTGCGTCAAACATTTAAAAGAGTTAGTTCGTTGAATGCAATCCAAGCTTTACTCAATCATACATTTATCAAATCACAAAGTTGCTATTGGAAAAGGTTTGAATTTTACAGCTATAAACATGGACCGCAAATACAAGCTTTGGGATAGTTAGAAAATATCCATCAAAACCCGGTAGGCGGCCAATTAAGTATTTTTTAAAAAAGATTCGATTTGGGGGACTTTCGGCTATTGTTCTTAATGTTGTGTGCCGTACAATTCATTAATGACAAATGATAGAAGCGTGTCTAGCTATCTGTTGCCACTTGTTTTTTTTCTTTATCCAGATATTTGTAAATCTTCTTTTGTACGTTTGTCCTGACTTGGCTCCCGGAATTTCATTTCTGGAAACAAAGGTTTCGTGTCCCATTGTGATTACAATATCTTTTTGGAACTGCATTTGTTCAATCACTCTTTCAAAAGTGCTGTAGTTAATCATGCCTGACTTTTGGGTCTGTAGAACAGCGTTTCGGTTCGTTGAAATATCGTTTCTGGGATTGTTAACCATAAATTCCGGTGCCCAAACTTGTTTGAGCGTATTTGTGTCCGCATTTAAAATTGCCATCACAACTGTTTGTTCCAATTTTCTTATTTCAACTTCTGTCTTTGCAGTGGATTGGCCATTGGTTAAAAGAGTTGATATTAGAAAGGCGATTGTAAAAAAAGATTTTATCATATTAATACTGTTTTTGTGGCTTCTTATGTTTTGATGTCTTGGATGGGTTATGCTAACCTATACCTATATTATGTTGCGTAGTTGCGGTTGTCAACAGGAGCCAGCTAAATGTCAATATGTAAATGATAAAAAACCGTTTACTATCGCCCAAAAGTTGATGTAGCTCACTGGGCAATATGGTACCCAATGTTGCCTGCTGCCCTTGTTTAAGTGTGTATCTCCCCCAAAGTTCTATTTTGTCTGTCATATAATACAGTCATTTTAGTTTCAAATGCTGGTGTAGAAATTTCAATTTCCCAAGATTTGTCAACTGTTGAAAATTCTGTTTTTAAATGTTCTAAAAATTGAAACCAACCTGAATGATCTTCTGTTATTTCAAAATTTTGGGTATCATTGTATTCAACAACTAAACAAATACAGTCAGTCGTTAAATAGTCCTTTTTATAGCCAATTAATGTTTCAATTTGTTTCCATTCAATTGTCTTGTTCCCTTTTTCTGTTTTAATTATAAAGCCGGTGTCTGATGTAAAAAGTCCATTGTCATTATATAAACGAGAAAAGTCTGCACTTGTCTTGTCTGCAAACTCCTTGCTATTAATGTTTGTGTCGCTTACCCATTTAAAGTTGGACTTGAAAATTTTTATTAAAAACATTATGCTAAGAAAGCCAAAAAAAAATAGTCCAAGCCAACCAAACAAAAAGTTGACTTCAATACTCAGAGCAGAAATACTTGTCATAAAAGTCCACCCAAGAAATATTTTAATGCAATCTTTTTTGTCAATGTTTACTTGTCTGAAATTTTTTGTTAGGGTTGCAGCCAGCGTTTGTATTTCCGAAAGCCCATTAAATAAACTGGCATCAACACAGCTAAAGTAGGTATTATATACGAAGGTTTCAATTACAGCATGGACAATAATGCACAACTTCCTCAGCTCGGTACAAATCAATTGAGAGACGGTGCTGGTTAGGAAATGTTCATTGGCGCAAGCATCCGCTTGTGCCAATAGAAAAAGAGCTAATTCGTTGAATGCAATTCATGATTTAATCAAGCATACATTTACCGATTCATAAAATTGTTGTTGGATAAGGTATTAATTTTATAGCGTTAAATATATGCTGCAAATAGTAGTTTTGGGTTAGCAAGAAAATATCCGTCAAAACCTGTTAGTGAGCTGTTTTGTTTATGAAGAACCACCTTGGATTTATGGCAATGCCAATGTGTACAATATCGCCCTTGATATTGACACTGCTACCCAAACAGTAATAAAGATGTACTGGCAAAAGGATATGGAAAAAGCTGAAAAAGCATTGCTACAACCAAAAATCGAGTATCAACACTACTTTACCACCTATAACAAACTGCCCGGCGTCGGTCAACAAACAATAACTAAAAGCGCCTTTAATAGTTTTTAAATGAGGGGCTTTTTATGGGTCACTTTCGGCTATTGTCTTTAAGGTTAGCTACGGTGCTTATTTTTAGGGAGTTTTGCATTTTCAAGTAACCCTAGCGCTCTTGCGAGTTTTTCAGGAAGCAGAATTTGGTCCCGTTATTTTTCAAGTGAAGGGTCAATTATTACAATTGTGACTTTGGTTTCATTGAGCTCCTGAATAAATTTTGGTCTTTTGTTTTTATCCATTGAGGACAGGCACAACCCCAAACTGTATATTCTACTAAATTTTCAATTTTCTCTCAATTTGTTTGTTGGGTCAGAAATAAATTTTGTGCATTTTCTCTCTGATGGGTTCTGTTGAATAGAATTGTCAGTCTGCTTCTTGGTCTGTGTCGAACAAGAAGTAAAATTGTCAATATGAGTAAAAATATTTTCAATGTATAGGGTCTATAAAATGCATACTAACGAAAAGGGCTTGGCGATGTTGGGGGATTTGAAAATCGTCCGCCCGGGACTGCTGCCGATTAAAAAACTAAAGTACAAAATAACAACAAAAAGCCCAACAGAATTCCGTCTGCCGGAACCGCTGCTGATAGCTAAGTGCAACCGAAGATAACGACGTCAAACCCTGCTTGAAGCAACACTTTTGTTAGTAGCCGTTTTTCTTCGTCCACCTCAAGGATGTTCCAAATCTTTTGTCGTCAGCAATTATTTTAAGTAGGATGTCCCATCTATTTTGTACTAAGTAATTGCTGATTATATTTTCTGTACTACTCGTAGCGAAAAGTATCAATTCATTTGATTTTGTCCATTCACCATCACAGACGTAATCATTTTCAATGTCTGAAATAAAATAGTTTCCATATGTTGGAAGTACTCCAGTCGGGCAATGTCATTATGTTAAGGCCAATTATTAAAATATCGAATATCGAACAAGGAATAATGAATGTAGAAATATCGAAATCACTTCATTATTCGATTTTCCCTGGTCAATATTCATTATCGCTTTTTCTTAACTTAATGACATTGCCGCCGTGGGAAAAATCAATTAATAGAACATAGCAGCTCTGGCTTCAAGCGGTGTCTTTTCAAAAAATTTAAAAACTCCGAATAGCACGAACAAAGTAAAAGTAGTTCTCAATGTTGTAGTTCCGGTGGCCCGTGCCGAAGTGCTGACCAAATGCGTAGCCGTCAAGGAACAAACTGGAACTCCAATAGTCGTTGCTGGCAAAACCACCAACCACCTTTTTTTGTAGGAACAGTCTATTCAATTCTTCTTTTGATGGCAAAAACCAGTCTGTAAATCCGCCTCTATTTGAATTTGCGCATTCAAGTGCGGCGTAATTTCTGGAGGTGCCCTGTGCTGTTACAATTTTTTGGGTGTTTAATTTCCCAGATTCTGTTGTACCTACTAAATTGGTTATTGTTCCATTGTACCATTGTGCCGGTCGTAAATCAACAGTATCGGCAATTAAGCCACGGTCTTTGGTCTTATTTAACCAAAATATAATGCCCCCCCCAAACCGTTTGCCAATAAAATGTGCAGTGGTTCTTGCTGCTGTATTAACGTTCCTTGCGGTACTCACCACATCTGGGTTACTCACCACATCTGGGTTACGCAGTACTTCTTTGGTGCAAGAAATTGCTAGGAACATACATGCTGCCAATCCTGTTTTAGTTAATCTGTGCATTTTTTTAAAATTTAATAGTTAATTAAAAAATCTCTGTTTTTTTGGAAATAGTTTGCGGAAGTAAAAAAAATTAGAATCCGTACATAGAATATTATATACATACGCACCAATTTAAAAAAGGTTGCAACCCTCTACTATCGTGGTAGGTACACCCAGACTCCAAGTTTTGTGTACTCACCGACCTGTATTAAATGTTAGGGCTTTAACCAGAAAACAAGCCAGTAAATTAAAAATAATTTTGTTGTGTCTGGTAAATATTACCTTCTGATTTCATAGTAGTCTTTGTCAGTCAACGAACACTTTTGTCTCGACTGTCAAAAATATTGCAGCTTGTAAAAAAGAGTAAAAAAGAAATGATTTTAGTTAAACGCATCGTCAATTTAAAATGGCTACTAACGATTGGGTATTGCTGCAGGCAGGGAATTCATTGCTCGTCAAGCCCCGGAACTGAAGCCGATTGAAAAACTAAAGTACAAGATTACAACAAAAAGCCCAACAGAATTACGTCCGCCGGAACCGCTGCTGATAGTGAGCTGCAGCCGATTGTTTCAACGTCAGGCCCTGCTTGCAGCAATACTTTTGTTGGGCGTTCGCCTTGTCTATTTTGTTGGTCTTTACTCGTCGCCAAAGTAGTCGTTGTCTATTTTTTTGATTTCAAAAGTTGTCGATACCGAAACTGCAAGATTAAAGTCAATCATTAATTCAGCCAATTGTTCTCCGTCTATTAGTACAATTTTTGTGTCATTTTTTGGATGATATTCTCTTGCATCAGGTGTATATTTTGAAGTTGTAATAAAAACTCCCTTTTTTGCTCCTTGTCCTGCAAGGGCTCCAATAAATTTTTGAATTTCTGGTCTTCCAACTGAACCTTCCCACCTTTTAGCTTGAATATAAATCACATCAAGTCCAAGTCTATCTTCTTTAATAATTCCATCAATTCCTTCATCGCCTGATTTTCCAATAGATTTTCCTGCGTCCTTTATTGAACCTCCATATCCCATTTTAACTAATAATTCAACAACCAAGTTTTCAAAAAATGCAGGTGTGCAGCTTTTGATTTTTATTAATAATTCTTGCGATAGATTTTTTCTAATCTTTAAATAATTAGATTCTAATATTTCTTCGGGTGTTTCAGTAATTAGTGGATTGTCAATTTCACTTTCACTTGAAGTGTCATCGTCTTTTATTCGTCCTGTCCTTTCTAAATATGCTGGTATAGTTTTCAAAGTTCTCAAATTAATCTCACTATGATTTTCAGAAAGTAATTTTTTTCCTTGGTCTGTAATCTTAAAAGAACTTCTTTTTATGTTTTCAAGTAGTCCTGCCATTTTAAAATGAGATTTTGCCCAAGCAACTCTGTTTGGAAAAGTCTTAGCTACGCCACTTGGTAAAAATACATTTTGCTCTTCATCTGTCAACCCAAATAACGTCGCTAAACTTTGATTAGTTTCAACTGTTGTGTGTTCTTTTCCATCTCCCAAAATAGTTAAAAATGGAAGCATAATTTTTTGAAAGTCTGGTATCATTTTAGTTGTGTAAAATTTCGTTTAAGGTGACGCCCAACGTTTTTATTGCTGCAAGCTCCATGAAATAAACCTGCGTCAATACAGCTAAAGTAAGTGATATTTACGAAGCTTTCAATTTAAGGCTGAATAGAAATGCACAATGTCTCCTGCCTCGTCTTGCACCTTCTACATCTTTATCCCCTCCATCGGATTCGCCCCTTTCTTAAAGATATATTCGCTTTGCAGTATATAGGCCCCGGTTATCACTACCACATCACCGGCACTTAGCCCGGATTTTATTTCTATTCAGTCGTCGGTTTCCAGGCCGGTTTCCACCATTTTGTTTTTAAATGATTTTTCGCTGGTTCTTACCCATACGGTTACGCCCATGTCATCCCTAATCACTGCATCTACCGGTAAGGTAAGTAACTGGTGTTGCCGGTTTTTTAATACTAAATAAGACGTTCGCCCGGCTGTGCATTTGCCAGGCTTGTCACTCGTTGCATCACTGTGCATCGGGCAGGAATAGACTTTCATTACACCATTTTCATTTTCTCTTTTTTAGATTTAGCCAAATCCATTCCGCATTTGGAACATTTGCCGGGCTGGGCACTGGTTACTTCGGGGTGCATGAAACAGGAATATACTTTGGCTGATTTTTTCATTCCCTGTAAATCCATATCACATTTAGGACACTTGCTGGCATGGGTTACTTGTGATTTCCGGGTGCCTCGGGCAGGTGTATATTTTCACTGCATCCATTTTCATCTTTTCTTTTTTGGATTTAACTAAACCCATTCCACAGGTAGCGCATTTGCCGGGCTGGCTCACTACCATATAAGGATGCATGGGGCAATTGTACATTGCCTTTGCAGGTTTATACTTTGGTGCCCTTGTTTTATTGCTTGCGTCGTTCTGTGCAAAAACGGGAATTGCGAGGATGGTTAAGACTGCCATCAGCAGCACTTTTAAAGTTTTCATTGCTTAAAATTTTTAAATGATAAATAAATGCAAATAGCGGCATAATGGAAAATGCCAAAAGCCAGGCAAACAATCGCCGGGCTAAAACAGGAGGATAAAAATTATATCAGGAAAACCCAGTTGCGTATATAAACAGCTATGCCATTTAAGAGTGGAGGGGCATTTATTGATTGGATTTGCTTCTGTGATGGAAAGTATTTCAACAGGGGAAAGTTCGAAAACCGAAACAGGCATAGCAACGGCTACTGCATGCGCCATCTGAATGGCCGTTCCGGAGGCATTTTGAGCAGCTATGTTTTTAAAGATTTGCAGTTTGTCATTACAACAGTGGTGGCCTTTTTTAACTGATTTCTCCATGCCGCATTTGTCGCAGCTTTTGGATTCTTTATGCCCAATGCTCCAATCCGCCAGTTTGCCCATGCAATAATGCATTTGTACAGTGGCTCCGGTTGTAGCGCTTATGTACAGACATGCCAATATTGCGATGAGGAACTTTTTCATTTTTGTGAAACCAGATACTATTTTTGTAAACCCTTGTTGTTTTCATTTGGGTTTACAATTACTCACTGCGAAATGAAGAAATATTTCCCACCCGTTTTATAATGAAACATGGAGTAGGGAATAATATCCGTCAGATTTTTCTGAATTGAGTTTTTAAGGGGGCTTGTTTTGTTAAATAGTAGCCTGCTCTTATTAATCATTTAAATGACTGATTACCGTCATTTATTTAGTTCCTGTATTGTAATATTTTTATACAATTATTTGCGTCCCGGTTACAACTTCAACGGTATTCAAATTAATAACTCATTATTGCTGCTTTTTAAGATTGACTTGTAAATTGTTTTAATGCAAAATGTAAACCGCTTACAAAAGCTAATACCTGTGATTTTTTAAAATAGGGTGTTATTCTTTCATTGACCGGTTTAATTGTTTGCTCCTGAAATTTAATTAATATGAAAAAATTTGTCGCAGTTTTTGATGGATACAAAATGTCGGACAGTACAATGAATTATGCGATACAGCTTACAGGTGCGGAGAATGCCCACCTGGTGGGTGTATTCCTGGATGATTTTATTTACCGCAGTTACAATGTATATAATGTACTTACGGGTAATGAAAATTACCAGTCGGTAATGAAGCAAATGGATACAGCCGATCAAAAGAAAAGGGATGCTGCTGCGGTTCAGTTTCAACAATCCTGTAAACAGGCGGGCATCCGGTTTTCCATTCACCGCGATAAAAGTATTGCACTCCAGGAGTTGAAACAGGAAAGTATGTTTGCCGATTTGGTAATAATAAACGAGTACGAGACTTTCTCAAATCAGCGGGAGCAGCCGCCTACCCGGTTTATCAGGGAACTGCTGAGTGGAGTACAGTGTCCTGTGCTGGTAGTGCCGTCAACCTTTAAGCCCGTTGATAAAATAGTTTTATTGTACGATGGCAAACCTTCTTCTTTATATGCAATAAAAATGTTCAGCTATTTGTTTGGCAGTCTCCATCAAATACCGGTAGAAGTATTTACTGTCAACGGGAATGTACCAGGTAGCTCAAGACTGCCAGACAATAAATTAATGAAAGAGTTTATAAAGCGGCATTTTCCAAAAGCACAGTATATCATTGCCAAAGGAGAAGCCGAAGAGTTGATAATTAACCATCTTAAAAAACACAAAGAAAATGAACTGGTGGTACTGGGCGCTTACCAGCGGAGTGAGCCATCCCGTTGGTTTAAAAGCAGTATGGCAGATGTATTAATGAAAAAACTTGATACGCCTTTGTTTATCGCTCATCATAAATAACCGATACCTGGTAATGTTAAATCCTAGCCTGAATACCGTTTTTTAGAATTAAAATTTATAATCATGAAAAAAATATTAGTGCCAACCGATTTTTCAGTTTGTGCAAATAATGCAGTTGATTTTGCCGTTCAAACAGCAAAATTAGCACCGGCTGAAATTGCTTTACTCCATTCTTTTGAACTCATGGGTAACCTTTATACAGATTACATGGGGGTAAATAAAGAGTTTAACCAGTCTCAACTGAATGACGTATACAATCAACTGGCTGTACTTAAAAGAAGCATCCGGGAAACCGAAGGAGTGACGGTGGATACCCATGTATGTACGGGATCAGTGAAGAAATGTATTCTGCAAACTACAAAAGAAAAGGAGATTGATTATATGGTGATGGGTACCGCCGGGGCCAGTGGAATTAAAGAAACATTATGGGGAAGTAAAACTGCGGACATTATAGCTAAAAGTCATGTACCGGTAATTGCCATTCCCTGCGGGTATAAATGGAAAAAGCCAGTCAAAATTTTATTGGCTACCAATCATTTTGAAACCAAACCTGTAATGCTTGATTTTCTATTTGAATGGGCAGATATGTTTAATGCCCGGATAGACGTAGCCGTTTTTACCAATGACAGCAAAGACAGCCCGGTAACCTACCTGGAGCACATGCGGAGGACCCCGGGGTATGAGCACCTGTTAAAGGAAAAATATCATGAGGATACGCTAACTGTGACCAACCTCTTTGGAAAAGACTTTGAAGAAACACTGGAGGATCATATACAGCAAAACGAAGTTGATATATTGGCTATGGTTACCTATAAAAGAACTTTCCCTGATACTATTTTTCATCCCAGTATAACAAAACACATGGCCTATCATACTAAAATTCCTCTACTGGCTATTCCGGCCAATAAAGCCTGGTAAAGTGTTGGTGTTTTTTGTGGTGTTGATTTTTCCTGTTTTCAGGCAAGCTGGTTAAACGACAAAGAATATGCAGGTTAAAGTTTTTACATCGGAAAAAGCACAACACACAAATTGGCCGTTAGCCCGTTGCCATTTCCACCTACAGATACAACAATACTATTGGAGAAGCATGCAGCTTCTATTTCAAAATTGTAAGTACCCGGATCAAGAAAGAATATGGTAGTACCGGAGGGAACATCGTTTGAACCATTGCCGATACTCTGCATTAACTGGTGGCTAATGTTGCCGTTAATTTTTACCGCAGTAAAAAGATTAACATCTCCACAAAATGCGCAAGGATTTGAACCGGCAGAAAACGACCAGCTTACCATGGCCATTACCTTGCCGGTAACCGTTACCGATTGAAATAAATTAGGAACGATTACCTTACTGGGATTGCCTGCCCCACCAACACTGGCGAACGACGTGGAAATTTTCTTAAAGCTATTATCATAAATAAAGCGGGTAGCATTGGACCATGTGGGTGAAGTAGCGTTTCCATTGCTGGTAAGGGCCTGGCCCGCCGCACCGGTGTTGCCATTTACCGCAATACTGCCGTTGGCTTTTACTGCAAACCGCTCATTAAAGGTGCCGGCTGCATCATATCCAATGGCCACATCTGCATTGGGATTATCGCTATAAATCTGGAGCCGGTTTCCTGCCACCCCAAATCCCACGTCACCGGTAGCCCCGGGGTAAAGCGTTATTTTCTTTCCCAGTGAAGGGGCAAATGCCAAAGGTGCATTCGGGTTGCTGTTGCCGATACCAACCCTGCTGTTGAGCGCATCGTATGTAAAACCCCATCCGGCAGGGCCACCGTAAAAGCCAAGGTTCTGGTTATTTTGAACACCCATAAAACCGAGCAAAGCACTATTGTCGGCCTTGTACATCCATAAACCACTGCCATAATTGAGATCCAGCGGATTGGTGCCATTGCGTAAAGTGATCCGGCCATTCAGGTCGAGTGCAATGTCGCCGCTGTTTTTAATAGCCATGCGTTGGTTGAATGCCGTGCTTTTACCATAGCCAAATACAATGTCATCCACCGCGGAATAAGTAGGCAACTGTAGCTGTCCGCCTTGCACGCCTATACCATAATTGTTGCCTGCAATATTACCATCATCCCATAAAATAATTTTTTGCCCTGTGGTGGGTGGAAAACTTTACGGGCCACGTGGAGTAGTTGTTCCGATGCCCACATTTTGCGATTGCAGATAATTACTCAGCAGCAGGGCTAATAAGATTGGCAGCATGGTTTTTTTCATAACATTCGTTTTAAGTGGATGTAACAATTTGTTCATTTGCATGGCAGGGTGATGCGGTATATTTCAAATCCTCCACAAAGAATACCTTTCGGATTAAAGTTTTTAAAACAAGCACTGCAGGCAGAATATTTAATTCTTAATCGAAGGATACTTTTTTGCCAGCAATTATCCAGGGACTGATGAATGCAGGCCGGGAAAAATTGAAGATAATAATCAATGTGAACCTCCAAAAGCCTTGTTAATAGCTTCGGTTTATTCTGTACAGGAAGCTTCTCATAAATATTCGGGATATGTTGTTTTACGGTATGAAAGCTAAGATTCAACTGGTCGGCAATTTCTTTATAAAATAACCCCCCCGATACAAAATGTAATACTTCATTCTCACGGCTGGTAAGCAAGGCCGAAGACCCGGCAGCATAATTACCTGGTGGCTGGTTGTTGAAAACTTCCACCAGTTTACGGGCGATGGTAGCGCTCATAGGGGAGCCTCCATTATGCAGGTCTTTAATGGCATACACGATGCGGGCCGGGGAAGTCTTTTTCAGCAGGTATCCGCTGGCACCGGCTTTTAGCGCCTCAAATACCTGGTCGTGTGTGTCTTGAACTGATCCAGATGTAATATTAGGAATCAGGTGTTGTACAAAACATGGAAGACTTTTCAAAGAAATGATTTACGAGTGCGGAGGTCAAGCGAAGCGACTGGCTGACTTGAAACTTTTCAAAGATGAGAATTGAACTTCCGCAGACGACTTTCAGAGCTTGTCCCGTATGCGGGAAGTAGTTTGCAAACCACCTTATGCTGCATAAAGCGGAAACTCTTTTTGTGGTGAACGATAAGGAAAAACGGGAACTTGATTCCTGTAGGTGCGTATTGCAGAGCTGAATAAATTAAAGTGACTATGAAGCCTCGTTAGGTA
>Ga0209181_10003115_pt1 | contig 26055 bp, 31 predicted proteins | sample MAT05_FD_187208 | JGI IMG/M metagenome (GOLD analysis project Ga0209181, IMG submission 187208) | Freshwater microbial communities from Lake Fryxell liftoff mats and glacier meltwater in Antarctica - MAT-05 (SPAdes) (version 2) | ecosystem: Environmental > Aquatic > Freshwater > Ice > Liftoff...
GGCATGTGCCGCCTTGTCAGGACAGGCTCTATCTGCCAACGGGTGCTGCTGATGGGGCCGGTTTTGGTTGTGCCGGTTCGCTGCGCGGCGCAGGTTTGCCCAGCGGCGCCTTGGGCGGCTGTACCGGCTTTACCGTGCCGTCGCGCTCGCGCTGCTGTGCTTTTTGGCGCGCCGGCTTGCTTTGCTCGACCTTCGCCGCCAGTTGCTGCTTCTGGCTGTCCGGCAAGGTTTGATACTGCTGCCATTCGGCCTTTTTCTGTTCGGCCGGCAAGGATTTGGACTTCTGGTAGTTTTCGCGCGCCACGCGGCGTTGCTCGGGTGTCAACCGCGCCCAATCCGCCATGCGCGACTGCATGCGTTTTTGCTCTTCGGGCTTCATTGCGGGATAGCGATCAGCTACCACAATCCATTTCTTGCGCCGCGCATTGTCGAGGGTATCCCACTGACTGGCCAACGGCTGCAAGGCTTGCTGCCGCTGGCGCGAAAGCTCGGACCACTTTGGCTGCGCCAGGGGCTGCGCATGCACGCCCACGCAGGCAAGTGCCAACAGCGCGACTGCAATCCATGCGAAAAAACGAAACGCCGCAACAAGCGGCGCCCTGAAAGACGGAAAACTGCGAGAAGTCATGACGGCGTCATTGTCCCTGGCGCGTAAGCCAGGCGCCGAATCCCTTGTCCAGATAGGCGTGTGGCGGCAATTCATCGACCAGCATTTGGGTATCGACGTCGGCGATTTCCAGGGTTTGCTGGGTCTGATGCCAGTAATTTATCGCAACCAGTCCCCCCACCAGTACCAACAGAGGTGCAAGCTGCCCAAGCCAGCCAAAACCGACCGAGGCCGGTACGCCGGCAGTCGCAAGCCGGCCAACCGTCTGGCGCTGCTGCCCCATGGAGCGTTCGCGAGCCGCGCGCAGGCGTTCTTCGGTCGCCGCCGGCAGTCTGGCGACGCCGTTGTTCAGCTTTTGCTTGATCTTGTACGCAAATTGAAGTTCATCGCTAATTCTCATGGTGCCGCCCGATTCAGTTGCATTCGATTCAGTTGCATTCGTTCAGTTGCATTCATTCATAAGGTGATGCCTTTGACCTTCAGAGCCACGGCCAAGGTGTGCGTGGCGCGCGAACAATGCGTTTTTACACTACCTTCCGAGCATCCCATGACCTCCGCGGTCTCGGCAACATCCATGTCCTCCCAATAACGCAGCAGAAAAGCCTCGCGTTGACGGGCCGGCAGTTTTTCGATTTCCGTCTCGATTGCTGCCATTGTGCGCGCCCGGGTGACCTCGTCTTCCGCACTTTCCGCCTGCTTGGACCCCGGTTGTGCTTCCAAAGTTTCCAGTGGATCAAAATCGGTTGCATCGGCATCGTTGCCGGTCGGGCCCAGGGACGAAAACAGGGTGGTCCAGAACGAACGGACCTTGCTGCGCCGGAAATGGTCGCGAATTGCGTTTTGCAGGATCCGCTGAAACAGCAGTGGCAACTCGTTGGCCGGGCGGTCGCCGTACTTCTCGGCCAGCCGCATCATCGAATCCTGGACGATATCGAGCGAGGATTCGTCGTTGCGTACAGCGAACACGGCCTGCTTGAACGCGCGGCGTTCGACTCCGGCGAGGAAATTCGACAGTTCTTGAGGGGTAGCCAGGGCGCTTGCTCGCGGGTTTTGTGACGCTTTGCCGCTGAATTATGCACCAGAACCCGCATAACCCATGGTTTGCAGTAGGGAATCCTGCATTTTCGCTGGGGATTTTTGACGCGCGGTACCAAAAGCGCTATACTTCGTCCTGTTAGAGGCCCACAAGGCCGCAAGACGCCCGTTTCGACACCTTACCCGAGAATGTGTCGCGGCGGCTCCGCTACCGGTGGTTCCGGCAGATTCGCCGGGTCTTCCGTCCTGATTTGCTTCAACAGAGCGAAGTCGTTGCGTGGCTTGTGGATTTTCCACAGGTCCGGAGATTTTTTTCAGCTCTTTTTGAGGCCATTTCGATCATGTCAGCAAAAGAAGAACTCTCAGGCGCCGAAATCGTCGTGCGCTGCCTGCAAGAGGAAGGTGTCGAACATGTTTTCGGCTATCCCGGCGGCGCGGTTTTGTACATTTACGATGCCTTGTTCAATCAGGACAAGGTGAAGCACATTCTGGTGCGCCACGAGCAGGGCGCGGTGCATGCGGCTGACGCTTATGCGCGCTGCTCCGACAAGGTCGGTGTATGTCTGGTGACATCCGGGCCAGGCGTGACCAATGCGGTCACCGGCATTGCCACTGCTTACCTCGATTCGATCCCGATGGTGGTGTTGACCGGTCAGGTGCCGACCCACGCGATCGGCATGGATGCGTTCCAGGAATGCGACACCGTCGGCATCACCCGGCCGATCGTCAAGCACAACTTCCTGGTCAAGGATGTGCGCGATCTCGCCACCACCATCCGCAAGGCCTTCTACATCGCCCGCACCGGCCGCCCTGGCCCGGTGTTGGTCGATATCCCCAAGGATGTTAGCGCCAACAAAACCCCGTTTCACTACCCGGCCGAAGTGCCGATGCGCTCGTACAACCCGGTCGTCAAGGGGCATACCGGGCAGATCAAGAAAGCCGTACAGATGATTCTCACGGCCAAACGGCCGATGATCTACACCGGCGGCGGCGTGATCCTGTCGGACTCGGCCGCGGAGTTGAATCAACTGGTCGACATGCTGGGCTACCCCTGCACCAACACGTTGATGGGCTTGGGTGCCTACAAGGCGTCCGATCGAAAATTTGTCGGCATGCCCGGCATGCATGGCACCTATGAAGCCAATCTGGCGATGCAGAACTGCGACGTGCTGGTCGGCATCGGTGCGCGCTTTGACGATCGGGTCATCGGCAACCCGGCGGATTTCGCCAAGCACGCGCGCCAGATCATCCATATCGATATCGACCCTTCGTCGATTTCCAAGCGGGTCAAGGTCGACGTGCCGATCGTGGGCGACGTCAAGGAAGTGATGCAGGAATTGATCCGCCAGATTTCGGCGTCCGAGATCAAGCCTGACGCGAAAGCGCTGGCCAACTGGTGGGAGCAGATCGAGGAATGGCGCAGCAAAGACTGCCTCAAGTACGATCGTGCGAGCGACAGGATCAAGCCGCAGTTCGTGATTGAAAAGTTGTGGGAACTCACCGGTGGCGACGCCTACATCACCTCGGATGTGGGTCAACACCAGATGTGGGCCGCGCAGTTTTACCATTTCGACAAACCGCGCCGCTGGATCAATTCCGGCGGCTTGGGCACCATGGGGGTGGGTCTGCCTTATGCGATGGGCGTGCAGATGGCGCATCCGGATGCGACCGTGGCCTGCATCACCGGCGAAGGTTCGATACAGATGTGCATTCAGGAGCTGTCGACCTGCAAGCAATACCGCTTGCCGGTCAAGGTGCTGAGCCTCAACAACGGCTATCTCGGCATGGTGCGCCAGTGGCAGCAGATCGAGTACGGCAGTCGCTACTCCGAATCCTACGTCGAAGCGCTGCCGGATTTCGTCAAGCTGGCCGAAGCCTACGGGCATGTCGGTATGCAGATCACCAAGCCGGGCGACGTTGAGGGGGCGATTCGCGAATCCCTGAAACTCAAGGACCGCACGGTATTCATGGATTTCCTGACCGACCCGAAGGAAAACGTGTGGCCGATGGTGCAGGCCGGCAAGGGTCTGAGCAGCATGCTGCTGGGTTCGGAGGAGTTGTGATGCGACACATCATTTCGATTCTTCTGGAAAACGAGGCCGGTGCCCTGTCGCGCGTGGCCGGGTTGTTTTCGGCTCGCGGCTACAACATCGAAACCCTGACCGTGGCGCCGACCGAGGATGTTTCGTTGTCGCGCATGACCATCGTCACCAAGGGGTCGGTCGACGTGATCGAGCAGATCACCAAGCACCTGAACCGCCTTATCGAGGTCGTCAAGGTGGTCGATCTGTCCGACGGGGCACACATCGAGCGTGAATTGATGCTGGTGAAAGTACGCGCCACCGGCAAGGAGCGCGATGAAATGAAACGCATGGCGGAAATTTTCCGTGGTCGCATCATCGATGTCACCGACAAGACCTACACCATCGAACTGACCGGCGATGTGGCCAAGCTTGACGCATTCATCGAGGCGATCGACCGTGCCCTGATACTCGAGACCGTGCGCACCGGCGTGTCCGGCATCGGTCGCGGCGAGCGTGTACTAAAGGTCTGAGTTTTTTGACGCGGGCAGGCGAAAGGCAGGCGGAATAGAATCCGTGTCCCTTGCCGCGCAATCCGCGAACCCCGCGTCTGACGACGTTCATTCACCAGAGAGGAGATTTTCATGAAGGTTTTTTACGACAAGGACGCCGACTTGAGCCTGATCAAGGGCAAGAAGATATGTATCGTCGGTTACGGCTCGCAGGGCCATGCGCATGCGCAGAATCTCAACGATTCCGGTGTCAAGGTGGTGGTTGGTGTGCGCAAGGGCGGGCCGTCGTGGGACAAGGCAAAGAAGGCCGGTCTCAAGGTGGCCGAGGTGGCCGAAGCGGTCAGGGGCGCCGATTTCGTCATGATGCTGATGCCCGACGAGCATATCGCCGCGACCTACAAAACCGAGGTCGAACCGAACATCAAGAAGGGCGGCACGCTGGCTTTTGCCCACGGCTTCAATGTGCACTACGGCCAGGTGGCGCCGCGTGCCGATCTGGACGTAGTGATGATCGCACCGAAGGCACCCGGCCATACCGTGCGCTCGACCTATGCGGCCGGCGGCGGCGTACCGATGCTGATCGCGATTCACCAGAACCCCAGCAAGAAGGCCCGCGATCTCGCGCTGTCTTACGCGGCGGCGATCGGTGGTGCGCGCGCCGGTGTGATCGAGACCAACTTCCGCGAAGAGACCGAGACCGACTTGTTCGGTGAGCAGGCGGTATTGTGCGGCGGTACTGTAGAACTGATCAAGACCGGTTACGAAGTTCTGGTCGAAGCCGGCTACGCGCCCGAGATGGCCTATTTCGAATGCCTGCACGAGTTGAAGCTGATTGTCGACCTGATCTACGAAGGCGGCATCGCCAACATGAACTACTCGATTTCCAACAATGCGGAGTACGGCGAGTATGTCACCGGCCCGCGCATCATCACCGAAGAGACCAAGAACGTGATGCGCCAGGTGTTGAAGGATATCCAGACCGGTGAATATGCCAAGAGCTTCATCCTCGAGAACCGTGCTGGCGCACCGACGCTGCTGTCGCGGCGCCGCCTTGGCGCCGAGCATTCGATCGAGATCGTGGGCGAAAAACTGCGGGCGATGATGCCCTGGATCAAGCAAAAGGCGCTGGTCGACCGTTCGCGCAACTAAGCTTGAAGCAGGCGAATTGGGGCGACCCGGCATCATGCCCCAGGCGCAAGCACGCGTTCGGGGCTTCGGAAGGCGCAGCGCGTACGCTGCGAATCTCCGGCTGCCGTGCCCTGGATCAGCCAAAAGGCGCCGGTCGACCGTTTGCGCAACCGATCGTGCAGCACCGAATCCGCCGGCAAGAGCGATACATCTTGCGTATGTCGCAATGCCCGCTCACAAGGCGGGCATTGCGCATTGCTGCCTGCCGCAACGGGCGCGTCGGGCATAATGCGTTGTTGACCGCCGGAGCGCAACGCCATGAGAAAAGTTCTGACACTGATCGCCTGGTCGTTGCTCGCAGCCTGCGGCGACAAACTGCCGGAATCGAAAGCGGCCAGGGAAATCGGCAATATCCCCAGGCAGACCGTTGACAGGGCGACCACCGGCGTAGACGCTGCCATCGAGCAGGGCGCGCAGCGCATGAAGGAAGAAGACAAAAAGTGATGCTCCGCACCGCAAACCGGTTATCAGCCGCAATGCATGGCATTGCGCCAGACGCTTGCCGTTCGCCGGAGGCGCACTGATGGCACAGGGCGATTCCCCGCCGGACATCGGGCGCACCCGCATGCTGCGGCGGCGCGGGGTGTATTTGCTGCCCAACGCCTTCACCACCGCCTGCCTGTTCTGTGGCTTCTATGCCATCGTTCAAGCCATGGCGGGCGACTACGAGCGTTCGTGCATCGCGATCTTCGTCGCGATGGTGATGGATTCGCTCGATGGTCGCGTGGCACGCATGACCCACACGCAAAGCGACTTCGGCGCCCAGTACGACAGCCTGGCCGACATGGTGTCTTTCGGCGCGGCGCCGGCACTGATCGTCTACAAATGGGGCCTGGAGCCGTTCGGTCGCTGGGGCTGGTTCGCCGCGTTCGTGTACTGCGCCGGTGCCGCACTGCGCCTGGCGCGCTTCAACACCAATATCGACGTGGTCGACAAGCGGTTCTTCCAGGGCATGCCCAGCCCCGCAGCGGCGGCGCTGCTGATCGGCTTCGTGTGGCTGGCTGACGACAACAAGTTTCCGCTTGACGACTACTACCTGCGCTATGTCGGCTGGGTGATCGCCCTTTACGCCGGCATCACCATGGTGTCGTCGGTGCCGTTCTACAGTTTCAAGGACATCAGCCGCACGCGGCGTGTGCCGGTGGTGGTGATCTTCCTGATCGCCATCGCGTTGTTCGTGATCTCGTCCTACCCGCCGTTGACCCTGTTTGTGTTGTTCGTGGCCTATGGTCTCTCGGGGTATGTGGTGTGGCTGTGGAACCTGTCGCGAGGCAGGCGTGCCGGCGACATTCTCAGGAAACCGCCGCCAGCTTGAGCAAAACCCAGGCACGACCCGGGTGCGGCGCAAGCGCTCAAATGCGAAAGACGTGCCGGGCTTCCGACTGCAGCGCCGGCCCGGTGACCTCGACCTGGCGCATGCCGTGCGCCATCACCTCGCGACAGGAAAGCAGCAACTCGTCGCCCTCCGGGCCGCCCAGTTTGCGCATGCTGTCGATCGACAGGGCGTAAACCACGCGGCGCACCCCGCCCCAGTAGATGGCGCCGGCGCACATGGCGCACGGCTCACCGCTGGCATAGACCGTACTGCCGGCGAGTGTCGCGGCAGCGAGATTGTGTGTCGCTGTACGCATCAGGTTGGTCTCGGCGTGCCCGGTGCAGTCGCGCTCCGAGGTCTGCGTGTTCTGCGCGACCGCAAGCACCCGTCCGTCAGCCCCGACCAACAGTGCACCGTAGGGCATGTTGCCGGCATCGCGCGCCTGCGCCGACAAGGCGATGGCGGCGCGCAGGTGCATGGCATCAGCCTGGTTGAGCGTCGCTTCCATCTCGCCGGCAGTTTCCATCGCGAGCGCCGTTATTTGCGATCGAGAAACGCCGCCAGGGCGGCATCGTGTTCCGGGGTGTGGTGCGCGATGGCCTGAAACGCCGCCGACATTTCGAGCAGGCTGTCCAAGCGCATGTGCTGGCCTTCGCGCAACAGGCGCTTGGCCATGCGCAACGCCGGTCCCGGGTTGGCGGCGATGCGCGCAGCCAGTGCGCCCGCCTCTGCCAGCAACTGGTCGGGCGCAACCACGCGTGAAACCAGGCCGCAGGCGAGCGCGGCGGCGGCATCGATGGTGTCGCCGGTGAAGGTGAGTTCGGCCGCCTTCGACATGCCCACCACCCGTGGCAGCAGCCAGGCACCGCCGTCGCCGGGAATGATGCCCAGCTTGACGAAGCTCTCGGCAAACTTTGCCGTCGACGAGGCGATGCGGATGTCGCACATGCAGGCCAGGTCGCAACCGGCGCCGATGGCCGCGCCGTTGACCGCCGCGATGCTCGGCACATCGAGGTTATAGAAGGCCAACGGAATGCGCTGGATGCCGGCGCGATAGCCGTCTGCGATCTCGCGCGCCGAGCCGCTGGCGATCCCGGTCTTGTCGCGCATGTCCTTGACATTGCCACCGGCACAAAATGCGCTGCCGGCGCCGGTGAGAATCACCACCTTGACCGACATGTCGGCGCGCACCCGTTCACAGGCTGCCACCACCTCGGCCCATTGCGCGGGCGTCGACAGTGCGTTGCGCTCTTCGGGTTTGTTGAGCGTTAGGGTGACCACCCCCCCGGATTGTTCATATTTGACGAAGTCCATGCTGGTCTTCCTTCAGGCGCTTCTGGTTGATCGATGGGCCGGGTCAAACGCTCTCGCCGGCAAAAAGTGCGAGTCGTTCCCTTACTCGGCGTTGGCGCCGGATTCCTTGATCGCCTTGGCCCAGCGCGGCATCTCGGCGCGGATATAGGCGGCATACTCGCCTGGCGTGCTGCCCAATACATCCGCCCCCTGGCCTGCCAGGCGCGCGCGCACGCCGGCATCCTGCATGGCCTTGTTGATCTCGGCATTCAGGCGCGTCACGATCTCGGCTGGCGTACCGGCTGGCACCACCACGCCCTGCCAGGCGGCGGCGTCAAAGCCAGGCAAGCCGGACTCGTTGAAGGTCGGCAGGTCAGGCAGCACCTGCGAGCGCTTGGCGCTGGTCACCGCGATGGCGCGCAGACGGCCGTCCTTGATGTAGGGCAATGCGGTATTGATGGTGTCGGTCATGAATTGCGTTTGCCCGGCCGCCAGGTCGACCAGACCCGGTGCGCTGCCCTTGTAGGGCACATGCTGGGTCGACAGGCCCATCTGCGCCGACAGCATGGCGCTGGCCAGGTGTGTGATGGTGCCGCTACCCGAAGATGAGTAGTTGACTTGCCCGGGTTTTGACTTCACCAGGTCGACGAATTCCTTCATGTTCTTCGCCGGCACTGCCGGGTTGACCACCAGCACCATCGGTATGGCCGCAGTCAATACCACCGGCACGAAATCCTTCAAGGTGTCGTAGCTGGCCTTGCCGTACAGCGCCGGATTGATGACGATCGCCGAGGTATTGTAGAAAATCGTGTAACCGTCGTTGGGTGCCCTGGACGCCAGCTCGGCGCCGATGTTGCCACCGGCGCCCGGCTTGTTGTCGACCAGCACCTGCTGACCCAACTGCTCGCCAAGCTTTTGCGCCAGGACGCGCGAGACGATGTCGGTCGGTCCGCCCGGCGGGAATGCCAGGATCATGCGAATCGGCTTTGAGGGCCAGCTTTGGGCCTGCACCAGCGTCGCGCAGGTGATGCCGATGGTGATGCCAAGGATGCGGGTCCAGCGATACATTGAAGTCTCCGTCGATACGTTGTGGTTTTTCAAAAACTTGGCGTCCCGGCTTTTGCATGGGACGATGCCGCAGGCATGGATTCAGGCGTCGAAACGGTCCAGCACCGTACCGGGACCGCGTTCGAGTTGTGCGTATGTGCGGCCATCATGGACCTGGATACCGTTGACCCAAACGCCGTGTACGCCGCGGCTCTCGCGCACCATGCGCGAGCCGCCACCGGGCAGATCGGCCAGCGCCAGCGGCTTCGAGATGCCAACCTGTGCCGGATCAAACAGCAGCATGTCGGCCGGTGCACCAGGTGTGAGCATGCCGCGCTCTGGAATGCGGAAGCGTGCCGCCGGGTCGCTGGTGAGGCGGCGAATCCCCTCCTGCAATGTGAAGGCGCCGGTCTGGCGCACCCAGTGCGCCAGAAAATGCAGGCCGAAGCCGGCATCGCACATGTAAAGCAGGTGCGCACCAGCGTCCGACAGCGTGATCACGCTGGCGCGGTGCTTGAGCAAGGGCGTCACACCGGCATCGACATTCTGGAAAAACTTGCCGACGAAATGGGTGCGCAGGTCTTCCTTGAGCGCGAGATCGAAAAAAGCATCCAGCGGGTCGCAACCCAGTTTGCGGCCCAGGGCGGCAATGGTCATGCCTTCGAGCGCGGCATGCTCGGGCAGCGCGGTCAGGCTGACTTCGAGGCGCTCCCAGTTGCCCAGGAACAGGATGCCGTTCTTCGGGCTTTTCAGGTTGGCGCGAAATGCGGCACGAAATGCCGGATCCGCATATACCTTCTTGAGGCCGCTAGGGTCGGCGCCGTTGATCGCATCGAAGGCGCTGTGCGACAAGAGCGCATACGGATCGTTGAGGGTGAAATCGAACGACAGCGGCTGGCAACTGGTGAGGATGTAGACCTCATTGCCGCGATCAATCGCCGCAGCGCATTGATCGTAGTAGCCCAGCGCGCGCTCGGGCGCGGCTTCGTTGTACATGGTCAGCACCGTCGATATATACGCCGGGCGCCGGGTAGCGGCGGCGATCGATTCCATCACCGCCGGGGTTGCGCGAGAACCGGTCGCGCTCATGAAGACGCCGCGACCGACATCTCCCAGCACGCCGGTCAGCGCACGCAGCTCGGTCTCGCTCGCGATGGTCGAAGGCATCGGCCTTCCGGCATAGCCGCTGTGGTTGGGCGAGAACGACGACGCGAAGCCGATCGCGCCGGCGTCCATCGCCACCCGCACTTCGCGGCGCATCGCCGCAAGTTCGTCGGCGCTCGCCTCGGCGCGCTCGGACGCCGCCTCGCCCATGACCGCGGTACGAATCACCGAGTGCCCGGCGAACACCGCTGTATTCAAATACGGCGCGGTACGCCGCAACAGCGCCATGTACTCGGGAAAGCTTTCGAATTCCCAATTGACGCCGGTCATCAGCGCCTGCAGGTCCATGCCTTCGACCACCGACAGGTTCTTCATCATGGTTTCGCGCATCGGTGCCGGGCAGGGCGCCACGCCAAAGCCGCAATTGCCGATCACCGCGGTGGTCACGCCGAGCGCGGGCGAGGGCGACATGCTGCGGTCCCAGGTAATCTGTGCATCGTAATGCGTATGCAGATCGACAATCCCGGGCATCAGGGCCAGCCCGCCGGCGTCAACCGTCTGTCGCGCGCCTGCAGTGGCGCGGCCGATCAGGCTGATACGACCGGCGTCAACGGCGACATCGGCTTGCTGCGGCGGGTTGCCCAGGCCGTCAAATACCTGGGCGCCACGGATGATGAGATCGTGCATGACTATGCTCCATTACAAAACCAGGATTATCGCCTGCCGGGCGAGTTCGGTTTTGCTGGGCCGCAGTCGCTACCGCGCGCCGGTCCATGGCAGGTGAACATCGCCCAACCCGAGGTTCGGACAGGCGCGCGCAAACCGGGCGGCGCGCGCCGTCGCCGCTACCTCGAACAGCGCGCGGTCGCGCTGCGGCACCGCCTGCAAGCGCGCGCTCGATCGGGCTGGCCCAGTCGCCGCACACCTGCAAATAGCTTGGCCACCAAGCGGTCAGGCTGGCCTGAGGCGCGGCATTGATTGGATGGGCGCGAAGGGACGCAAAAGCCGATGTGGTCATTTCCGCAGAAGGCGAGTCAGGCGAGCCACGCGAATATACCCGGCCGCACCGAAAAACAACACCGCGCTTGCATGACATCGGGAAACCCGCTACATTCGAGCCCTATGGCTCGCAACTCTTCACCCATCTTCGCCATTGCCCCGATTTACGGCAGCCCCGCGCTCATGCGCGTCCTGGGCCTGCTGCTGCGCCCCGCGCGCTAAAAACCCTCCCCACAATTCGGTCGCAGTACGCGCACAAAGCGCCGTGAGGTTCTTTGTCTGCCAGCGGCACTGCGTCCGGCCCCGATTTGCAACCACCCCTGAAGGAGACCGCCATGAGCAGCGACAAATTGATCATATTCGACACCACCTTGCGCGACGGCGAGCAAAGCCCCGGCGCATCGATGACCAAGGAGGAGAAGATGCGCATCGCGCGCCTGCTCGAAAAACTCAAGGTCGATGTGATCGAAGCCGGCTTTCCGGCATCCTCCAACGGCGATTTCGAAGCGGTCAAGGCGATCGCCAACACCATCAAGGACTCGACCGTCGCCGGACTGTGCCGGGCGAACGATCGCGACATCCAGCGCGGCATCGACGCGCTCAAAGGAGCGAAGTCGTGGCGCGTGCATACCTTCATCGCGACCTCGGCCCTGCACATGGAGAAAAAGCTGCGCATGAGCCCGGACCAGGTGTTCGAGCAGGCCAAACTGGCGGTGCGCTACGCCCGCAACCAATGCCCGGATGTCGAGTTCTCGCCCGAGGATGGCTACCGCTCCGACATGGATTTCCTGTGCCGCGTGATAGAAGCCTGCATCAACGAGGGTGCCGCCACGATCAACGTGCCCGATACCGTCGGTTACGCAGTGCCCGAACTGTATGGCGAGTTCTTCAAGACCCTGCGCACCAGGATTCCGAATAGTGACAAGGTCGTCTGGTCCGCACATTGCCACAACGACCTCGGCATGGCGGTGGCCAATTCGCTGGCGGCGGTTACCATGGGCGGCGTGCGCCAGGTCGAGTGCACCATCAACGGTCTGGGCGAGCGCGCCGGCAATACCTCGCTCGAAGAACTGGTGATGGCGATCAAGACGCGGCACGATTTCTTCAAGCTCGAGACCCGCATCGACACCACCCAGATCGTCCCGGCTTCACGCCTGGTCTCGCAGATCACCGGCTTTGTGGTGCAGCCCAACAAGGCGGTGGTCGGCGCCAATGCCTTCGCCCACGCCTCCGGCATTCACCAGGACGGCGTGCTCAAGGCGCGCGATACCTACGAGATCATGCGCGCCGAAGACGTGGGCTGGAGCGCCAACAGAATCGTGCTGGGCAAGCTCTCCGGGCGCAGCGCCTTCCGCCAGCGCCTGGAGCAACTCGGTATCGAGCTCGAAGCCGAAGCGCAACTCAACGAGGCCTTTGCCAGGTTCAAGGACCTGGCCGACAAGAAGGCGGTGATCTTCGACGAAGACATCCAGATGCTGTTCGCCGACCACAATGACGACGAAACCGGCGAGCACTACAAGCTGATCGCCATGAAGCAGTCGAGCGAAATGGGCGAAAAGCCGCAGGCCAGCGTGACCCTGACCGAAGCCGGCGCCGAGCGCAAGGCCGAAGCGCAAGGCTCCGGACCCGTGGACGCCACCTTCAAGGCCATCGAGAGCATTGCCAGGAGCGAGGCCGAACTGGTGCTGTACTCGGTCACGGCGGTCACCCAGGGTACCGATAGCCAGGGTGAAGTTACCGTGCGATTGTCAAAGGCCGGGCGTATCGTCAACGGTGTCGGCGCCGACACCGACGTGATCGTTGCCTCCGCACGGGCTTATGTGAGCGCGCTCAACAAGCTGTTCGACAAGAGCGAGCGGTTGAATCCGCAGACCAGCGGCACGGTTTGAGCCGTTGTTATCCCAAGACTGAACAGCACTGACCGATTGCAAGTGTATTGACGCCGGCGGGCCGGGCGATCCTCACCCGCCGGCTAACCCCGGGCGCGACGCCAAAAGTGGCGCGCCCGGGGCGCATCGCATCTCTCACCTTGCAGCAGTGTGGATATGCGGGCTATTGAAGTACGCGCTTGGTTTGCGCGAGACCCAAAAAAACGCGGACCTCAGTCCGCGCGGGGCGTGCGGTGGCCGTGGCCGATCAGGAGATTCTGCGCCGGTGCGATGCACCGACCACGACCAGCAGGCCGGCCAGCATCATCGCGATTTCGGAAGGCTCCGGTACCGCCAGGGCAAACATTTGCTGCGCGATGACACTATGCGCTGCGGTGGTCGGGTGGATGCCGTCCCAGAACAGCGAGGTGGCGCAATTGCCTATGGCCCCGCATGCGTCGGTCGTGTTGGTGAAGCCGCTTGCCGCGGCGAGTGTGATCAGATTGGCAATATCGAAAATCTGCACGCCCGTTTCCCCGGCAAGGCGCGTCATCAAGGCTCCGTTGAGCGAGCCCGAGATGAGCGAACCCAATTGCGATCCGGTCAGGCCGGATGCGGTGAAAGGCACGACGCTAAGCGCTGGGGTAAGACCGACATTGGGCGTATTCCAAACGATGATGTTTTGCGCACCCCCCGCCTGTAATTGGTCGACGATGGTACCGATGTCATTCGCATACTGTGACGACGCTGCACCCGTGGTCGATCCGATCACGCCGAAATCCGATTGCCCCACCAGTGCTCCAAACGTCGCGCGCACGTTGTTGCCGCCGCCTGCCACGACAAAGAGCGCATTGGCAGGTAGCGGGCCTGGATTGGCAGCAAGGTAAGCGTTGGCCTGTGTTTTCAGGCCTGGAAGGGGAAATTGCGGAAAAGACGGATGCAATACCTGATCGGTACCGGAAAGAGCCCCTCCGTGTGCGTAGTTCGTGCCACCGGCGTTGGACGGGCTGAGTGGCACACCGAGCATTCCCGCAAATTGTGTGGACCAGACCGCCCCATTTGAATAGGTAGCAAAGGGATTGCTTAACGTACCACCGAATTCGCGGTAGGTTTGTGCCGGAATGTAGGAATTGCCAAAAGCCGGTAAGGCCGTTTGCCCGGCAGCCGAGCCGATCAAGGGATGCAGCGTGTTGTTGCCACTGTCTGAAAGACTGTCACCAAAAATGACCAGGCTCGAATACGGTAGGGCCACCACCGCTTGCGCAGAAGTCGCAAACACCAGGCTAACGGCGGCAAGAATCAGATTGATCGAACGGGCTTTCATAGTGTCTCCGCAGCGCTGTTAAGTTCGTTGTGCATTTCCGGCTGCTCTCGAAAATTCCTTGGAACGAACGATATTAAAACTATATGTCGTTAGTCAGCCAGTATGACGCCGCTAGTCAATTGCGTCAATCAGGGCGGATTGCTCGAAATGGCTTACCTCTCCGACGAAAACGCAACGAACTAGCGTGGCGAAAGGGTTTTATGCCTTTGTCATCAACTTTTTATGATCTTGCGCGAACCGCGTGCACCACACCCGCACCAGGGCTCACCTTTCTCGTTAAAGTGTTGCTTTTGGAACAACTCAGTGATGGAGATCAAAAATGTCAAAGATTGTGAAATTATCCGGGGCGCGCAAAGCCACACCTGCGCTGATCGCGCCGGCCGAACGCGAAGCGCGCGTCAACCTGGCCGCCTGCTACCGCCTGGCGGCGCACTATGGCTGGACCGACCTGATCTACACCCACATTTCGGCGCGTGTACCCGGACCGGACGAGCATTTTCTACTCAATCCCTTCGGCTTCATGTTCGATGAGATCACCGCTTCCAGTCTGGTCAAGGTCGATCTCGACGGCAACATCGTCGACCCGTCGCCGCACCGCATCCACCGTGCCGGGTTTGTGATCCACAGCGCCATCCACGCGGCGCGGCCGGATGCCGGCTGTGTGATCCACTCGCACACGCGTGCCGGCATGGCGGTCTCGATGATGAAATGCGGGCTTTTGCCGCTGTCGCAGCATGCGATGCTGTTTCACGAAAAAGTGGCATATCACGCAAGCGAAGGCTTCGCGCTGGATCTTGAGGAACGTGCGCGCCTGGTGGACGACATGGGAGACAAGCCGGTGATGATCCTGCGCAACCACGGCACCCTGGTTGCCGGCGAAACGGTGGCGCAGGCGTTTTCGATGATGTGGCATCTGGAAAAAGCCATGCAGGCGCAGATCGACGCCTTGGCCAGTGACAAGAAGCTCACCTACCCGTCAGAGGCGGTGGCCACGCAGATCGCCGGCCACGGTTTTACCAAGGCGAAGATCGAGCAATACGCCGATGGTGCGAGTCCGCTCGGCCGGCTCGAATGGCCTGGCCTGTTGCGCATGCTCGATCGCATGGATGCTTCGTTTCGCGATTAACCGTCTGCCGCTTTTCCGCTGCCAGGGTAGGCAGCGCCTGCAAGTCGCGCGGCCGTGGCGGAGCTAGCTGCTTGCCTGGCGTGGTGCTGCGCGCGGCTTGGCCGCCAGCCAGTCGCGCAGGGTCGCATACACCGCGGCACTGCCGAGCAGATCGAAGTGACCAAGCCCGTAGCTGATGCTCATGCGTGACGCCGGTATCGCCAGCGTCAGAGCCGGGTTGTCGTGCTGGCCCAGCGCGCTTCTTACCGGTACCAGGCCATCGCCCGGCAACCGTGCCGGAACCGGCCCGGCTTTGGCGCGCTTGGTGGCTGCCAGTACGTAACAGCGCACCCGCGCGGGCAAGGGTACGGGCTTGCGCGCGTCGGGGGAATGATGTTCCGCAACCTCCTGCCAGTCGCCATCTGTCAGGTTGCCGTGGCGCAGGTCCTTGACGCCGGCGCTGCGAATCTTGGCCAGGCGCGCGAACGGCGCGGTGTAGGGGCTGATGCCCGCCAGCAGGTCAACCCTGTTGCCGGCGCGTTCGAGTGGTGCCCCGTGGTGCGGCGTGCCCAGGAACACCAGCGCGTCAAGCTTCTTGAGCCAACCGGCGCGCGCCTGTTTGGCGTAGTGGCAGGCGCTGCGCGACACCAACCCGCCCATGCTGTGGCCAACGATCACCAGTTCCTCGAGCGGCACCGGCCATGCCGCCTGCACCTGCTGCAGCAGTGCTGCGAAGGCGCGGCCGTTGGTCGAGACATGCAAGCCGGTGTTGTAGTGCAGGTAGAGCGCGGTGTGCCCAAGTTCGGCGGCCAGCGCGGCGCCGTGGTCATGGCCGTCGCGCTTCCACTGCAGGTCGTTCATGCACAGGCCGTGCACCAGCACCAGAACTTTGCCGGAGGCCTGCGGCATCGCCTGGGTCAGGGCGGCACGGCTCAACTCAAGTGCTGTGCCGCAGCGTCGCAGTTGCATGTGGATCGCCAGCGGGTTGTTGGTGGCGGCCAGGTAGTCGCCCAGCACGCCGTTCAGCGCCGCCAGCACCGCCTCGCGTCGCGGCCACGAACGAGTCTTGCCGAGCAGCGGCGTCAGTTGCGAAAGCGCCACGTCCAGGCCAAAGCCGACCGCGCGGGTGACGCCGCGCACGCTGCGATACACCAGGCCGGAGATGCCGCCGGTTCCACCGCTTGGCGCGCGACCCACCGGCGGCGCCAGGTCGGCGATGTTGCGGTGCATGTCTTCAACCAGATCGGTGATGCCAGCCACCGCGTCGATCGCCAGGCGGCTGGCACCACGCAGGTCGGCGAAACCGGCAACCGGGTCGGGTTGCGGTGCTTCTGCGCGGCTCAAGCGCAGTGCCTGCGCGCGACTTCGTTGGCCGGCGTTTGCCGATGCGCCTTGGCCGAGAGTCTCACCTGGCGCGCTCGCGTCGCCACACCTCGAAGGCCGCGCGGGTCGCCGCGTTCGGCGGATAGGTGCCAGGCAATGCGGCACCCGCCTGGATACGTTCAAGCAGGAAGGCTTCCATCACTTCCTGCTCGGCGGCGTCGCGCGCGACTTCGTCGGCCAGGTGCTGCGGAATTACCGCGACACCTTCCTCATCACCGACGATGATGTCGCCGGGATACACCGCGACACCGCCGCAGCCAATCGGCACGTTGAGATCGATCGCATGATGGTGAATCAGGTTGAGCGGCGCGCTGCCACCCGCGCAGTAGACCGGAAAGTCCATGGTGGCGATCTGGCCGCTGTCGCGCACCGGGCCGTCGGATACAAGCCCGGCGGCGCCGCGCATCATCAGGCGGGTGGTGAGGATCTCGCCGCCGGATGCAACCCGGGTTTCGCCGCGGCAGTCGAGCACCAGCACATGGCCGGGCGGCACCGATTCGATGCCCTTTCGTTGCGGATGCTCGGGATTGTCGAAGGCGCTGATCTGGTCAAGATCTTCGCGCGCGGGAATGCTGCGCATGGTGAAGGCCGGCCCCACCAGGTTGCCGCAGGTGGGCTCGGTCAGGCGAGTGATGTTCTGGACGAACACGTTGCGCAAGCCGCGCTTGAACAACTGGGTGCACAGGGTGGCAACGCTGACCTTGCGCAAAAGCGCCAGGGTTTTCGGTTTGAGTGTGGCAGGCGTGGTTTTGCTGGATGGCAGTGTTTTTGGCATGCGGCATTCTACGGCCATCATCGGTCGCAGGCGGGCGGCCGACGCTGGCGCGAAAGTGTCGCCTCTATTTGCTCATGCTGATCGAGGAAAAATTCTGGAACCAGTTCTGCGCCTGCACGAAACCCTTGACCTTGGAGGACATGGCGGGTGCGTTCACATCATGGGTGACATCGAGAAACAGGTCTTCGGCGACGATCTTCTCGTGGATTTTCTGTAGCGCCAGGGTCTGTTCCGTGGGTTCAAACGCCAGGCGGGCCTGTGTCAGCAGGCCATCCATTTTCTTGCTGTTGTAGGGGCCCCAGTCGGGGCCCTCGGGCGCTACCAGTTCCGACTGGAAATGTCACGAAGGCGGTAAACGTATCCTGCACGAAGTAGGAATAGTTGAGCGCCACGCCGCTGCGCGAAAGCGGATCCTTGGCGCCGGCGCGCCGGGCCGGGCTGTCGGTCTGAAAGCTCTTGCAGTTCAGTGCGCTGGTGCCGGCGGCGTCGCGCCGGCTGCGGACTGCGGGCAGCCGTCGGGCAAATGCGGTTTGATGATCGAGGCGCGCGACTGGCCGATCTCGATGAACTGCACGCCTTTGCCCACCACCTCGGACAGATAGACCCACCAGCCGTCTGCACTGGATTGCGCGCACGACATGCCGCACAAGAGGAAGCGCGCGCCGACGCTTTCCACCAGTTGCGCACCGCCCCAGGTGCAGAACAGGCCGCGCTCTTCCAGACGTTTGCGCGCCTGGACAATGGTCGAATACTGCGGCACGACGTCGTCGATCAGGTCGCCCGCCTTGCGGATGTGCGCGGGTGCCTCGTTGGACAAGGTTTCGGCGCCCGCCTGGTGCCACGGAGCAAGCATGAGGGCCAGCGCCACAGTGAAAAACCTGCAGCGGCCATGCATGCCGGCGGGCAAGTCCGGGAACCGCGGCGATCTTCCCGCTTTCATGGAAACGCGAATTCCGTGCCGTCGTATTCAAGCGGCAGCGCCATCAGACCTGCGGTAAGGCGCAGGGCGATTGTGTGCACCAAGGCCTGAATCTGCGCCGCTACGCGTGGCGCCATTGCCCGCCGCACCGCCTGGCTGTCTTCCAGCCCCAGGGTGCGCAATTCGCCTTCCACCAGCATCACGCAGGTGATCACCTTGAGTTGAGGGTCCACGATTGCCCGGACAAGACGTTGGCGACCTCGGCGCGCCAGGCGGCAGCCCACGCAAGGCTGGCGATCCGTGCAAAAGAGGTTTGGTTGATTTGGTCCATCGGGCTCGGTCGGTCAGGCAGTTGCCGGTGATGCCGATGTCGGCGGTCGACCTCTGCGCAGTGTATTCGGCTATCGGTGCGCAACCGATTCAGCCAAACAACACCTTCAAGTCTTTGGTGGGCAAGGTCTGCGCCACCCACTTGAATGAGCCGGCGCGCATCGCCAGCGCGGCATCGCGCACCGCGGCCAGGCCCAGGCGCGACAGCGCGCCACCTACGCTCAGGCGCTTGACGCCGGCGGCTTCCAGTTGCTGTACGGTGAGTTCGGGGTCGCCGGAACTCATCACCACGTTGAGCGGTTTCGCTACCGCAGCGGCCACCATGGCGATGGTGTCGAGATCGCGCAGGCCCGGCGCATAGAGCACATCGGCGCCGGCCGCCGCGTAGGCGTTGAGGCGGCGAATCGTGTCATCCAGGTCGCGACGGCCATGCAGCAGGTTCTCGGCGCGCGCGGTGAAGGTGAAGGGAAACGGCAAGGCGTGCGCCACTTCGGCCGCAGCGGCCACCCTTTCGACGGCCAGGCCGAAGTCGTAGATCGGCCGCGCCGGATCGCCAGACGAATCCTCGATCGAGCCGCCGACGATGCCCGCTGCGGCCGCGAGGGTGATGATGGCGGCCGCTTCGCGCGGGTCGTCGGCATAGCCGTTTTCCAGATCGGCGTTGATCGGCAGATCGGTCGCTCCGGCAATCAGGCGGCAGTTGGCGATCAGTTCATCGCGGCTGATAGCCAGCGCGCCATCGACGCGGCCCAGCGCATTGGCCAGCCCCTGGCTGGTGGTGGCCATGGCTTCGAAGCCGAGCGAGGCAAACAGCTTCGCGCTGCCGGCGTCCCAGGGGTTGGGCATGACGAAAATGCCCGGGTGCTGGTGCAGGGCCTGGAATTGCCGGGCTCGTTCGAGTTGTGTGGTCATGTCGGGATTTCCTGATGGGTGCTTGAACTCAACTGAATCGTTGCGGGTGTGCCTGACAAATAGCAGTGCTGTCCGGCTCGCCGTCAAGTACCGATTGTCGCGGTTTCAGCTTTTCGCCAGGCGCTGCGCGATTGCGCTGGCCATCATGTGCATCGTTCAACGATGCTTCCTCGTTTACGCCGGCCAAAATGACGATCCGGGCATCACACTGCCAGCGCCGCATCGGCTGCCGCCTGCGCATGGATTGCCGTTGTGTCAAACAGCGGAACGCTGGCGTCTTCCTGGCTGACCAGTAGCGATACCTCGGTGCAACCGAGAATGATCGCCTCTGCCTCCTGCGCGACCAGGCTTGCCATGATGCGGCGGTATGCGCTGCGCGACTCGGGCAAGACCACGCCCAGGCAGAGCTCATCGTAAATGATGCGGTGGACCATGGCGCGGTCTTCCTCGTTGGGTACGATCACCGAAAGTCCGTGACGCGCGCTCAATCGCTCACGGTAAAAATCCTGTTCCATGGTGAAACGCGTGCCGATCAGGCCTACCTTCGAATGCCCCGCCTGCTTGATGCCGGTGGCGGTCTGGTCGGCAATATGCAGCAGCGGGATGCCGACCGCTGCCTCGATGGCGGGTGCCACCTTGTGCATGGTGTTGGTACATAAAACCAGGAAATCCGCCCCTGCTGCTTCAAGCGAACGGGCGGCATCGGCCAGCATTGCCCCGGCGGCCTCCCAGTCGCCGGCGTGCTGCAGGCGTTCAATGTCATGGAAGTCGACGCTGTACAAGACGATCTTCGCCGAATGCAGGCCGCCCAGACGCTGCTTGATGGTTTGGTTGATCTGGCGGTAGTAGGGAACCGTCGATTCCCAACTCATGCCGCCGATCAGGCCGATGGTTTTCAAGGTCGTTCTCCGGGGTTATATGAGAGGGGTTAGCGCTGCCCATTACCCATAAGTGTTTCAACTTGTATTGGGCGGCCTGAGAGAAAAGCCGAGGCAGAGCATTTGCAGGACCGCATAACCCTGCCACATGAGTTGGTGCCCCGGGGGCGGGTATTCGACCGAGGGGCTATGCATGTGTCTCATCTGGAATAAGGGCAAGCAGATCGGTGACGCCAACGTCTACGCCGGCCTGCGAAAGTAGAGTCGTGGCCTGGCCGCGATGGTGCGCTTGATGGTTGAAGAAGTGCATGACCAGAGGAAAAAAGCGCCTGTTCGCGACCACGCCCTTGACGTTTGCATACTGCAGGAGGTGATCGAGGTCAGGGTCTGCAATCGACTGCGCCCAATTCATGATGACCCGGTCGAGCGAGCGTCGGTAGTAGGCGAGGCCTTGCATGTGGGCATGCAGAGGCTGGTCGAGACTGGTCGGGGCTGGAAGATTTCGCACCGGATCGAGTGCCGAGTAGTTGGCGGGATGCGTTGCAAAACGCTTGAGCCAGATCGTGTCGCCGACGCACAGGTGATTGAGCGTCCCGAGAATCGAGGCGAAAAACGCCTTCCTGTCGGCGACAAGCTCTTCGCCGGGCAGGCGCATCGCCGCCTCATACAGCCTGGCATTCATCCGTTCGTTGTACTTTGCCATGAGGTGGATGTGGTTGACTCGACTCACCGCGATTCTCCTGAGGGCATAACGCCAAGCGAACAGCGCCACAAATGCTGCAAGGCCGACCGACACGCAATTTCGCCTGACGATGGTTGCGCCGCGCAAGACACTGAATCCTCAACTTTGCAAGCGGCGCGCTTTTGCTGGTGTCACCATTTTGCAGGTATGCACTGGCCTTTACAAGCTTGATAAAGCGCGCTGAAAGGCCGTAGTTGCGGGCTGCCTGGCGATGCGCAGACTCATCGGTCGCGTTAGCCGATGGCGCGACGGCTGGCTGCGAGAGTGCAATCGGCAGGCGCATGATCGCTTCCACCGGGTCCGGCAGGTCAATCGCGGAATGCTTCGCCTCATAGGCCTCGATCAGTGTCACCAGCACGTCGAGCCGCTCGCCTTCCGGTGTGAGGTATTTAGCCCCATCAGCGAATCAATTTCCTTGAGCATCGCGCGATAGTCGGCTTTGGTTTTGATCGGTTTGATGTCCATTGCTCACCTCGTTCAAATAGTCTGCGCGTCGATGCGGTCGTATGCTGCGTGGGTGCCGATAAAGCGGATATAAACCACTCGATACGCGTAGTTGATGCGCACCACCAGGCGATAGTGATTGCCTGCAATGTTGAATACTACGCGGCCATCCTTGGGAATACCGGCATTGCCGAAGTCGGTTTTGATGCTGGCGGGCGTTGCCCAATCAGCCTTGACCGTATGCCGGTACCAAGCCTGTGTCGCTTCCTTTGCGCCCGCCCGCTTTGGCTCGCCCGACCTCCCGCCTTCAACCTCGCTTGAGAGCTCGATAAAAATTCTCGTGCGTGCCAAGCAAGAGTAGTACTCGCGACTTCGAATCCCATTCATATGCGAGCAGCATCTGCTGCCGATTGAGCGGAAACTTGTAGACGCATACACCGGCCAGGTCGCCCTTTTTCGCCTCACCGATTTCCGGATCGGCAACGATTTCGCGCACGGCGTTGTCCACCAGAGCCTGATGGCCGGCGATCAACTTCCTGTAGACCCGCTTGAAGGCGGGCATTTGCAAAACAGCGACGTCAGCCATTCCGGCGCGGCGAGCGCGATTTGGCGGTTGCCTTTGCCGCAGGCTTCAAAACATACGGTTCGGCCAGCGCCCGGTCGGTGTGTTTGCTGATCAACAATTCGCGCACGAAGTCGACCGGCAGGTCGGGGTTTTCCAGCGCGGTCTTGCCGACCAGTGCCCAGAACTCGATCTGCTGAGGAATGGAACGACGCTCGGCGCCGGCTACCCGCTGGGCGGCGAGATAGATATCGTCATTAATTCGAATTGCAGTACTCATGCCACCACCTTAAAATGTCGTTAGCCGCGACAATTGTAGCAAAAAGAGACAATTTCATCAGCATAACGTCGAGCGAACAGCGCGACGAATGCTACCGGGCCGGCTAACGCTCAATTTCGCCCGACGATGATTGTGTCTTGCGAGATACTGAATCCTCAAATCGAGAGGCGGCGCGGCGTGCGCCATGCTTGCCGACTGCCACGCAATGTTTCGGGCATCCGATGTGCGCTGCAAGCACCCAGGTGGCGAAGTGGGGTAACAGCCTCGCCTTGCGCATTCCGGCCGATCAGGCGCGGCGCATGGGCATCAGGGAAGGTGACAGCCTCGAGGCTCGCGTGACGGCCGCTGGCGGCCTTTCGCTGTGGCCAGCTTCATGGGATCGCAGGGCTTTCCTGCGTGAGCTCGACGCTGCGCGGAAGTCGATGCCGACGGGCGATTCGGTGATTGACGAGTTGCGGCGCGGCGGGCGGTATTGATGGTTTACGTTGACACCAGCGTGCTGGCGGCGCTGCATCTGAACGAGAGCGGCAGTGCTACGGTGGCGCGCTGGTATTCCGCTTGTACAGATGACCTCGTTTCAGCGGCATGGTGTGTCACCGAATTCGCGAGCGCGCTTTCAATCAGGCAGCGCGCCGGGCATATAGATGCTTCCCTGGCCGCTGAGGTGTGGCTGCGCTTCGAGCGGCAATGCGCCAACGACCTGCAACCCCTGCACGTGTCGCCTGCGGCGTTTGGCGCCGCCGCCTTGACCCGTGAGCCATTGCATGGCCGTCGCCGTTGGAGCCGGCGTCGCCGCTGTCGCGACGCTGGACCAGAATTTCGCGAGTAACGCCCGTCGGTTGAAGCTCAAGCTTGCGTTGCGCACACAGCGGACTTGACCGGTTGCCGGCGTTTTCGGCGAACTGTTAAAGCGCTGCCAGCGGTCGGCGGCTTGTCCCTGGGCGGCCGGTGCCGACCGTGCAAGCGGCGCCGGTTGCGGCCGGACTTGGCTTTCCGGGCATCGGCTTCGCCGCTGTGCCGGCGACCACGGCACCGGTCGCCGACATTCGGTCGATCTCGTTTCAGGGCGCCGGACTTGAAGTTGACAACTTCACCTTCACCACGTCGGTACCCGAGCTTGAAAGCTATGCGCTCATGCCGGTGGCCGCCGCCCTGACAGTGGCAGACCGGCGCGCCACGACACGGCGCGTTGCAATCCGTGGCGCTCGGGGTCCGCGGGCGATCTGTCACGACGCTTTAACAAGGCACCACTAAGCTTGCCCATTCGGCTCAGGGTCGACCATGGTTGGATCAACGGTGACAGGCGGAGCGGCGCAAGGCGGCGGCGCGCTCAAGCGGGCGAGGCGATGCGTCGCCCTCATGCTGGCGCTTTGCCTGCTGTGCGGTTGCTCCGCCCGCCAGCTGATTGTGCAGGGCGTGGCCAATGAATTGGCCAGCCAGAGCGGCGCCGCTGAAGAAGACCTGCAACTGGCGCGCGAGGCGAGCGCCTTCTATCTCAAGCTTTCCGAATCGTTTTTGCGTGAATCTCCGGGCAACCTTAGGCTGGCCGAAGCGGTGGCCGGCGGCTTCACGCAGTATGCGTATGCATTTGTCGCATTCGACGCCGAACGGCTCGACGCGAAGGATGCCGAATCGGCGCACAAGCTGCGTGAGCGGGCTGCCCGGCTGTACCTGCGCGCGCAACGCCATGCCATCGCCGCGCTGGAGGCGATGAGAAAGCGCGGGCTTACGATCAACCGCCCGAACGCGGAGCAGATGCGCGAATGGGACGCGCTGGCCGAAAAGCTGTATCCGCGCATCCGCGGGACGATGGTGCCGGCCGAGACTTTCGATGAAGTCTTCGCCCATTTAAAGGCCTTCCGCGCCGGCCGCGGCAAATAGCCTTGCCATCACGTCTGCGCGAACGTCTGCTCGGCCTGCGGCGCTTCGACGAAGTTCTGGCTGCGGCGGCGCTGGTGCTGATGGCGTTGATCCCGTTAATCGAGATCGCGCTGCGCCCCCTGCTCGGGCGCGGAGTGGAAAACGGAGCGGTCGTGGTGCAGCACCTGGGACTGGTGCTGGCGATGTTCGGCGCACTGGCGGCCGAGCGCAACGGGCACTTGACCTCGTTGGCCGGCGGTTTCTCCGCTAGCGCCGATGCCGGCCTGCAGTCTGCGCTGCGCAGCTTCGCCTGCGCCAGCGCGGCGCTGGTTTGCGGCGTGCTGACGCAGGCCAGTGCCCGCATCGTTGCAAGCGAGATGACAGCGGCGCATGTTCTCGCCTACGGTATTCCGGTGTGGTGGGTGGAGGCCTCAATGCCGGCCGGCTTCCTTTTGCTGGCGATGAAACTGGGTGCGCGTTGCGGCACTGCGGCATGGCTGCGCGCAGTGTGCGCCATAGCGCTGCCGCTGGCCGGGATCGGACTTGCGAGCCACTTCGAAGGCTGTGCGCCCGCGCTCTGGCCGGCCCTGATATGGCTTGTGGCCGCGCTTCTGGCCGGCGCGCCAATCTTCGCGGTGCTGGGTGGATTGGCGCTTGCCCTTTTCTGGAATGCGGGTCAGCCGCTGGCTTCGATCCCGCTCTCGCACTACCAGATCACCGTCAACCCGTCCCTGCCGGCGCTGCCGCTGTTCACCCTGGCCGGGTTGGTCTTCGCGCGCACCGGTGCCGCACGACGACTGGGCACGCTGTTTGTCGCGCTGTTTGGCGGCGGCGTCACCGGCACGGTGATCGCGGCGGCCCTGCTGTGCTCGTTTTTCACTGCCTTCACCGGCGGCAGCGGTGTCACCATCCTCGCACTCGGCGGATTGTTGCTGCCTCTGCTGCGCGAGGCCGGCTATGCGGAGCGGCGCGGTCGGCTTGGTCACCAGTGCGAGCGCGTTGGGCGTGCTGCTGGCGCCATCGGTTCCGCTGATCATGTATGCCGTGATCGCCCGCATGCCGATCAAGGACATGTTTCTGGCCGGTGTGTTGCCGGCGCTGGTGATGGTGGCATGCCTGCTCTTCTTCGGCGGCTTTCTCAGGCGCGACCCGCTCGCCGCAGACCCGGCACGGGCAGCGGCGGCCAGGCCGGACCTCTACGCGGCGGCCACCGCCGCCTGGGCCGCGAAATGGGAAATCCTGGCGCCCTTGGTCGCCATCGGCTCGCTGGTGGGCGGCCTGGCAACCCCGACCGAGAGAGCCGCGCTGACCGCCGCCTACGCCATCGTGACCCAGGCCGTCGCCCATCGCGAACTCGATCTGCGCTTGCTGGGCAAATGCCTGTCGGACTGCGCCCAGGTGATCGGCGGGGTCATGCTGATCCTCGGCATGGCCCCGGGGCCTGACCAACTACCTGGTCGATGCCGGCATTCCCGACGCGGCCATCGAATGGGCACAACACTTCATTCCGAACAAGTTCGCTTTTCTCCTGGCGCTTTGCGTATTCCTGTTC
>Ga0209181_10003116_pt1 | contig 26054 bp, 30 predicted proteins | sample MAT05_FD_187208 | JGI IMG/M metagenome (GOLD analysis project Ga0209181, IMG submission 187208) | Freshwater microbial communities from Lake Fryxell liftoff mats and glacier meltwater in Antarctica - MAT-05 (SPAdes) (version 2) | ecosystem: Environmental > Aquatic > Freshwater > Ice > Liftoff...
ACTTCATCGCGTTAGACAGCAGGTTGTATAAAACCTTGTCAAATTTTTCTAAATCAAGGTAGACAGGCGGGCATTCACTCAGATCGGCATGGAGCGCAATATTTTTTCGATCGCAATAGGACTTAAACGATTCCAGTGTTTGGGTGACAAAATCAATTAGGTTGCAGGGACGGAAACTTGACTGCATTCTGCCCGCATCCAGACGTTGCAGATCCAAAAGCTGATTTACGAGGCGAAGCAAACGACGACAGTTCCGCAGGGCAATCACCGACTGATCGTAAGGTAATGGCTCTTGGTGATTGGTGGTAGATTCCAACGGCCCAATCATTAGAGTCAATGGTGTACGGAACTCGTGCGAGATATTTTGAAAAAATTCTGTCTTTTGCCGATCTAGTTCGATCAATTGCTGAGCTTGCTGGCGGGTTTTTTGATAAAGATGGGCTTGCTGAACCGCGATCGCTGCTTGGGCTGCCACGGCCTGAGCCAATGAGATCTCAGATCGATGCCACTGACGCGGTTGTGCGGTCTGGCGCAGAGAAATACTGCCGATAATTTTGCCATCCGATAACAACGGCACAATCAGGAGCGATCGAGGCGGCTGGCGTAACGGTAAATCCACTATCTGCAAGGCTGGCTCAAGGCTGAGATCGTCGATCGCAACTGGGCGTTGGGTAGAAATCAATTCTTGCAAGACAGGATTACCTTCGATCCTCACCACCGACTGCGGTAAATTGCGAACACTACTGTGACCGAGCGGCTCATCCTGTTGGTTTCTGATATGCAAACCTACACATTGGACAAACTCATCACCTTCAGTCCACAGTGATAGAGCGCAACCATCGGCATTAAGGGCATCACCCAACTGTTGCGTGATCGCGGCAAAAATATCCTGAGGATCGAGGCTAGAGCGAATTGCCGACGTAATTGTATTTACCAGTGCTTCTCGCTTTGCCAGGGCCCGCACCTGTTCGTAAGAGCGCACCTGAGACAGAGCTAATGCTGCTCGATCGAGTACCAGTTTTAACAATTCGACTTCATCATCAACCCAAGCGTGAGCGAGATCGCCGCAGCGATACAGAGCCATGATCGCAATTACTTCTTGCTGCACGATCAACGGCACAGTGACGATCGACCGCACATTTGCTGCTTGATAGATAGCTTGATATGCAGCTCGATCCTCGGTTAATCGATCGGTTTCGACCTCTGGGATAAATTCAAGCGATCGACTTTCAGTAATAGTTTGAACTAGGCTGGCATAATCACCATCATCTGCACTATAGAGAAACGATTCGGATTGGATCTGTCCATCTTGGCATGGGCGCAAAATGCCACAATTTGCCTCAAATGCTTGTCCCAGACTATTCACAAATGATTCCAAGACCTGATAGTAGCTCAGACCACTATTGATCGTTTGGGTGATCGCATTTAGCAAAGACTCTTGCCGTAAGGTTCGCCGTAGCTCAGCAGTTCGCGCTTTGAGTAAGTGATGCGTTTCAACTGCTTGCTTCACCACACTCCGAAGATTTTCTTCATCCCAAGGTTTGGTGACATATTTAAATACTTTGCTGGAGTTAATCGCTTCGACTAAATCTTCAACATCGGTGTAACCAGTCAGAATAATCCGCATGGTGTCGGGGTACTTGATCACCATCTGCGAGAGCAACTCAGTGCCGCTCATCATCGGCATCCTTTGGTCAGAGACAATGACCGCGACTTCACCCTCTCGCTCTAATACTTCGATTGCTTCTGGCCCACTCTCAGCCCGTAAAACTTTGTATTCACGATAAAACGTGCGATAGAGCAGATCGAGGTTATCTGGTTCGTCATCAATAACCAGAATTTTGGGCTTGCTAGTTTGCGATCGCAAGCGTGAGGTTTCCGTTAACAAGGAATTTCTGCTCAATCTACAAGCTCTTATTTTTAGGTCGCGGGAGAATCGATCTGATCTAATTCCCCAATTTCTTGAAATAAATACTGATGTTCTCTACCTTGCATCATATAACATGCTCCCCAAATTTGAATTGCCAAATCAAACTATGTAGCCGATGTCAGCAAGCATGGCGATGTCGAGTGCGGTGGCAAAGGTGCGGACTCCCGATGTTGAAGTGGGATTCATCAGTGGATCGAGATTGCCAAATTTATCGCCATCGAGAATATGTGCGAGGTCGGGCGTAGGTTCTAGTGGCACAGAGTTGCCGCCATTCACGGCACGGGCATTAGCACCTGTGAAACTTGAGCCAGAAGTCAGATTTTCAAAAGCATTGGAAGTGCCAAATCCCAGAACGTGAGCAATTTCATGCAAAGCGGTTGAGAAGAAATCATAGGAGTTAGGAGGAATATCATTGGCGGTGTCGATCGATTGGTCAAAAAACCAGTTGGTCGAGGAATTAAATGAAATCGACCCGATCCAAGGTTCAAAATCTGCGCCAGTGTAGCGCGAGTTACTGACAAAGTAACCCGATGGGCCAGATTCTGCTAGGGTAATGCCACCTAGGGATCTTGCCCCCACAAACACCAACAGATCGTCGATCGAGGCATCAGTAAAGAAATTTCGGCTATTACCAGTTTGAGGATCGTTGACAAAAGGTGTTTCTGTGCCAGCAGGGGTGTCAGGAAATTCATCTTTAATTATGCTCTCCCAATTCCTTGCGACGGCTTCTAACGTATTGCGACGGGCAGGATCGCTGAAAAATCCACTAGTGTCATAGCGATAGTCAAACTGGATATTAAAGGTGCTGCTGGAAGCTGTGGGACTTGATGCGGTGTTAGGGCTAATCGTCAAAAAATCCGCCGCATCGATCGACGCAGGGCTAACTCTAGCTAGGTCTAATAAAATTTGCCCAGTGATTCGATCTTGAATAATCGTGCTGTCAATTCCTGCCAAAATATTTAAATTGGCAAAAGTCTGACCATCTGCTAGTCCAATTCGATCGCCTCCACCAAAATCGGTAATCAGATCTCGATCGGATGTCGTGGTAATCATAAACACATCATCACCAACGCCACCTGAGAGCGTATCTGTACCGAGATCGCCCCACAATGTATCGTTACCAACATCACCAAACAGTCGATCGTTCCCCTTGCCACCGCGCAAGGAGTCATTGCCTTTGCCACCGTAAAGCGTATCGAAGCCTTGCCCACCATTCAGCGTATCAAAGCCCTGATTGCCGTTGAGCAGATCGTTGCCAGCTAAACCTTCGATCGAGTCGTTACCAACTAAACCTTCGATCGAGTCGGCATTGGGTGTACCAACGAGAACATCATTACCAGATGAACCACTGCTTGTTGCCATGCTTGTTTATAATCCTCCTTGCTCTGGATGCCCAAACGGTAACGAGAGTCTAGCGTTGGCGCAATAAAAAAGATGGCAGATCGATCGATCGAGGCGAGTTTTTACTATTACCATTACTATTGCTGTTAGGGGCAACAACAGATAGCTCTTTCGCTACTGGGATCACCTCTTCAGAACGGGTTGACTCTAATTTGGCTCGCTTGATGTCTTTTTCTTCGAGCAGTCGTTCTAATGCCCCGCTAAGCTGCACAGCATGACGTTGATGATGCAGTGATTGATCCTTCCAATGTTGAATTGCGGCTTCGTATTCTGCGGCTTGACCAGCTTGCTTCAAGACTTGTTCTTGCAATTCGGCAATCTGTTGCTCTAGATCTTGAAAGCGACCCTGTGAGTTAGCGCGGTTACTGTTCATATCTTGCATAGAATGTTGGAGCATGGCTTGTGCCGATAGATGCTTGATGATTTCTGCCTCCAAGCTTTCACGTTGGATACTTGCTTCGGTCAACTGTGATTGAAATTGACCGATCGTATTGTGACTCTCAGCTAGGGCTTGGGAGGCCTTTTCTAGCTCACTCATGAGTTCTGTCTGGGTTGATTTGAGGGTATCGACCGTGGCGGTGTGGGTTTGATTGAGGCGATTAATTTTGGCTTCAAACTGTTCGATCGTGGCAGTCTTAATTTCTAACTCAGATTCGATCATGGCAGAATATTGCCGCAGTTGGGCTACTTCCTGACGGAGTTGCTGAATATCAAGATCGGGTTGTCCTGCTACCAATGCCACTTCTAATGCTCGATCCAGTGTTTGGTTAGCGAGATCGAAATCTATTTTGGGATTAAGATCGGAAGCTTGATTTGGAGCATGATTTACGGTTTCACTTAAAGGTAAAACCACTTTACGACGGGATGTTTGTCCTTTTTGATTAGAAAAAAGACTCCGAGCTAGATTAGATTCAGTCACTTGTCACCTCACGATTAACTAATTCCTGCACTCGCCTCGCTGCTTCTTCCCCTGGCTTATATTCTACAACTGTCAATCCTCGATCGAATGCAGTGCGAATATCAGCACTGTCAGGAATTGTGACAGGAGATAAGACATCAGCAAAGGTTTGTTGGGCTTGGCGATAGAGCATACCAGTGTGAGAAGATGCCCAAATGTTTCCAGGCAAGTAGCGATCGTCCAACATATTTAACACTACTCGTACCTCTCTAGCACCAATATAATTTTCTGCCTCTCGAATAAATCGAATCATTGATTCTGTACATTCAAAATCTGTCCGATTTAGCCGAGTTGGGATAAATATCTTGGTTGAAGGCACTAGAGCATTTACAGTCAGTTCATTTAACTCACCTGGACTATCGATGAATATATAGTCATATTGATGTTTGATCCGCTCCAGTTCGTACTTGAGCACGCTCTCTTTTCCCATCTGAATTGAGGCAAGTTGAGATACAGCTTTTGCCATTGACACACTAGCCGCAACTACGTCCAGCCCCTTTTGACTTTCGTAGATCAGATCTTCGATGTGTCGCTCAGGTGGCTTTTTGAGAAAAGCTAGAACCGTATCGGCTTCTGGCAAAGACTCAGCTCCACCGATAAATAAGCTGCTGCAAGTAATTTGGGAAGTCAGATCGACCACCAAAACCTTCGCACCTGTAAGTGCTGTAACATGAGCAGAGTTGGCACATAGGGTTGATTTACCCGTGCCACCTTTATTATTGGTAAAAGCTAATACCTTCGTCATCGCAAATCCCTCAAGAACTGTGAGAAATTTCCTCCAAAGGGTAGCAGACTTGGGCGGTTTTGTCAGATTTTTATTCAGATTGATATTGACATCGATCGTAAACAGCCAAAACCCCCGCCAAAAATGTAAGCTAGACCATAACTAGCAATCACATTCGCAATGAGTACAGAAGAGCTACCAATTAGCACAGAAATTCCCGATCCAGAGAGATCTATTGAAGACTTAGGGCAGAATCCCGATCGAGGCGATGATTCCTCTCTATCTATAGTTTTGCCAGATCTAGTTTCAGAATCACTAACTGAATTACCCGATCGATTTCCTCCTGCCCAGTTAGATGCTCCCTTAGATATCACTCAAGATCTGCTAGCTCAGACGATCGAACCAAATATTCCTGAAGTCAGGCAGGTGAGATTTAAAACTATTGCGGGTAAGCTGACCTTGATCTTGCCGAGCGATCGAGAGATCAAACAAGATACTGGCTTGTTTTATGGTGAACTAAGTTGGTCAGATCTGCTCGAACAATTGGAGCAAAGACTGATCGCAGGAGAAAGATTTTGGCAGCCCCATACCCTAGTTTATTTACAATCTAGCGATCGACTTTTAGATCCACGCCAATTCCAAGAAATCGAAGATGCTCTCTTAGCCCGCGAATTGGTTTTGCATAGTGTGGCGACCTTCCGCCGTCAAACTGCGATCAATGCCGCGACCGCAGGTTATTCGATCGAGCAAGGCACGGTATCGAACCAGTTAGCTAGCCCCGATCATGCGCTCGACGATCCTTTATATGTCAAAATGACCGTGCGATCTGGGGTCGAGATTCGTCATCCTGGCAGCATTGTGATCTTTGGTGATGTCAACGCTGGCGGTGAGGTGATTGCCGATGGTGATATCCTTGTCTGGGGTAAACTCAAAGGTAAAGCTCATGCAGGCGCGAAAGGCAACGCCCAAGCGACAATCATGGCTCTCCACCTCGAAGCAACCCAATTACGCATCGGCGATTTTATCGCTAGGGTAGAAGCTCCTGCTACGATGTACTGTCCAGAAGTTGCCCATGTCAGTACGTCAGGTTCGCCTAGTATCTGTATCATAAGGGCATCCGATTATTCTTCCCTGAAACCCTAATCATGAGTCGTATCATCGTTGTAACCTCTGGCAAAGGAGGTGTAGGCAAATCTACTTCTAGCGCAAATCTGGGCATGGCTCTGGCAAAACTTGGGCGCAAAGTGGTGCTGGTAGATGCTGACTTCGGGCTGCGTAACCTCGATTTACTCTTGGGTTTAGAGAATCGTGTTGTTTATACCGCCTTAGAAGTAATTGGGCGGGAATGCAAGCTCGACCAAGCTCTAGTCAAAGACAAACGCCAACCGAACCTGTCCCTGCTCGCCGCTCCCCAAACTCGCAACAAGACGGCGATTACAGCCGCTCATATGAAAGCCTTGGTTGAAGTCCTGAGTCGCTACTTTGATTATGTTTTGGTAGACTGCCCTGCTGGGATTGAAACTGGCTTTCAAAATGCGATCGCAGGCGCAAAAGAAGCGATCATCGTGACCACGCCTGAAATTTCGGCGGTGCGCGATGCCGATCGAGTAATTGGTTTATTAGAAGCCAATCGGATCAAAGATATTAAACTGATCATCAATCGCCTCCGTCCTGCGATGATCCAAAATAACGACATGATGGGCGTTGAAGATGTGCTAGAAATACTTTCTGTTAAACTTTTGGGTGTAATTCCTGAAGATGAGCAGGTGATTGTTTCTACCAACAAAGGCGAGCCATTGGTTTTAGCTGAAAAATTAATCTCAGCAGGACAGGCTTATATGAACACAGCCATGCGACTAGATGGCAAAGCTGTAGAATTCATGGATCTGAGTGTTCGCAAACAGTCCTTCCTGGCTCGTCTGGGACGGTTTTTTCAAGGAAAGCCCTAGAATATAGAGTCTAAATAATGATTACCGCCCTCCTAGAACGTCTTTTCTATGGTCGTCATGATGTTGCTAGTCGTAGCAAGGTAAAGCAACGTCTCAAATTTATTTTGGCTCATGACCGCGCCGCCCTCACCCCTCAGATGTTCGAGGATATGCGGAAAGAAATTATGGCGGTGGTATCGAAGTATGTGGAGTTAGATGAAGACGCGCTGTCGATCGATCTTGAAAGCAATCAACGCATCACCTCGGTTACGGCAAATCTACCGATCAGATCGATTCGGGAGGAGACTCCTGTAGAAGCTCCTCCGATCGAATTTGAGCAATTAGCATTCGAGCTAGATGGTGAGATTTTTTCAGAATTGGCTGAACCACTCGAACTTGTCGAACTTGTCGAACTTGTCGAACCTGTCGAAACTACCGATCCTAATAGTCAAACAGAAGTGCTCTAACATGACTTTTTTTCGCCCCGACCAGCAGTTACAAGGATTTTGCGATCGCCTTGTCCATACAACCTGCGGTGAATTTTCGATCGAGCCTAACCAGATCGCGCTTACCCTTTTGGTTTACGATGCCGCCTCAATTCGGGATACCGCCACAGATCCTGTCAGTTTTTGGAGTCGCAAACTGCGTGGATGTGGTTATAGATCTCAAGAACTCACCTATCCCGCCAGCTTGGTGAAACTGTTCTACATGGTGGCTCTGCATGAATGGTTTGAGCAGGGCATGATTTCTGTCACCCCTGAGATCGATCGAGCACTTAGAGACACGATCGTAGACTCTAGTAATGATGCTACTGGGCTGATCGTTGATGTCCTGTCAGGCACAACAGGCGGATCGGAATTAGCAGATGGGCCATTTCGGACATGGCAATATCAACGCCAGATCGTTAATCGTTACTTTCATAATTTGGGCATCCCTGAATACAGCAACATCAATGTCTGCCAAAAAACTTGGTGCGATGGGCCCTATGGCAGAGAACGCGCTTTTTATGGTGATGGCATGGAAAATCGCAATATGCTGACTTCGATCGCCACGTCACACTTATTGCATCTAATTATTGGCGGCATGGCGGTGACACGAGAGCGTTCTTCAGCAATGCGTCAGCTTTTGGGTCGTAGTCTGGCCCCAGAAACTTTGGCTGCCGATCCTTACAATCAGGTCACAGGATTTTTGGGCGCAGGATTACCGCCAGAATCTCAGTTATGGTCAAAAGCAGGGCTGACCAGCAAAGTTCGGCACGATGCCGCTTACGTCGAAATTCTTGACAAACCCGCCTTTAATCTGATCGTTTTTACGGAAGGGCACGCCACCAATGAAGAGATCTTGCCTTTTATCGCTAGCACCATAGTTCAGGAAGCGATCTAGAGATACCTGAATCCCGAACTTGAATCCTAGACTCGAACTAGGGTCTTGGTCTCGATCGACGGCGATTCGGTTTTACTGGAATTTTGCTCTCGCCGATCAGTTGCCTAATGCTGGACTCTTTCAGCACATTGCGGGTATCTGCTAGGAGTTTTTCGCCCCAGAGATTTTCTTTCAAAAAATCCAACTTGCCGTAACGTGGATCGATTTTGAGTGCGGCTTCACCCATTTTAATCCCACCAACTCGATCGCCTTTGTGATATAGAGCCACTGCCAGAGCTAGCTTGGGTTCAGCCGCTTGATCGTCAGCATCTGACGCAACCTTCACCGACTCTTCCCAATACTTAATTGCTAGATCGACATTACCGCGTTCATATTCCACCAATCCAATGTTATTAGTCGCTGCCCAGAACTTTTTCTCTAGCTTCACAACCCGTTTAAATTCGCCAATTGCATCATCAAAACGTTTCGACAAGAAATAAGCATTACCTAAATCGAAGATTGCCGTTGGTTCATTGGGGTCGATCGAGATCCCTTGCTTGATGCTTTTGATCGCTGACTGATAGTCACCTTTACGCAAATACGCCGCTCCGAGGCTAAACAGCACCGCAGGATTGTCTTTTTTGAGGTTATGAGCCGCCGCTAAAGCCACAATCGCCTTACTGTAGTCTTCCTTCCGCAGGTAGAGACTGCCAAGCACAGCCTGAGTTTGGTATGACTGGGGGGCAAGTTGAACCGCCAAACGGGCGCGAGGCAAGGCCAGATCGTATTGCTCAAACTGAGCGAGCTGAGCCGCATCACGGGCTAAAGCTAAACCCTGCTCTTGTAAATTGCCAAAGTTGATCTGAAGCGCATGTGGGACAAGAGCTTGAGCTTGTACAGGCTCTCGATCGAAACTCAAGACCGAAATAGCTCCGCAACTCAGAGCTGCCAATAAAATTGCAACTAAATTGAAACGTTGGCGCACGGGTAATCTCACACTTTTTACTAAGGCTGATACGATCTTGCTGCTAGACAAAATACGTTTATACATTCATAAATAATAATCGTCTTCACGAATTTATGGAAGTTTGGGGCAAAATCATTTCTGCTCTGACGGACTAAGGAGCACAGGAACCTGAGTTAAGATTGAGACAGTAAATTTGTCCTTGGCTTAAACTCCAGAATTTTTAGAATACTTATGACCCCTGAAAATATCAAGGAAAAAGTGGTGGCGATTGCAGCCAAGCGCAGTTCTCTCGTCAAACTCTCGCAGCAGACTAATCTAGGTAATTTGCAGATCGATGTGACTCAAGCACTAGAAGAGGTAGACGATCTATTAGCAGAGTTTAGAAAGTCTTTCCCTGATTGTCTGATTGATGAAATAGGTTAAGGAGCGCAAATTAATGAATACATTTGGCAATATTGTCCAGAAAGCTTTTTACTTAGGTATGGGTCTGGCTTCTCTGGCGACCGAGAAAGCTAACGCTACAGTTTTAGAGTTACGCGAACAAGCAAGCAAGCTGACTGAAGATTTGGTCGAACGTGGCGAAATGTCTACAGAAGAAGCCCGTAAGTTTGTGGATGAATTAGTCCGTCAAGCACAGCAACCGATCGAAACTATTGGCTCCGATCCAAATAGCAAGCAAACTGGTACGAAACAAGCACCGCGAACTATTGAGATCTTTGATGAAGAAAATCTGCCAGGTGCTAAGCCTGACGACGTGCAGAACTTAAAAAACAAGGTGCAGGATTTACAGGACGAGTTGAGACGGATGCAAAAATAAGTCTATTTTTTGGCTCTATTTTTTAGCTCTTTTTGACTCGAACGCCTCTGTAGATCATGCCAGAAGGTTTATTCGACTTGTTAGTTGACTCGCTGGATGTAGCAGCTTTTGTGATGTCGCCTGACTTACCTGTTGGAACTTCTGAGATTGGTGAAGATGCCGATTCATCTGTGGGTGCAGATTCAACCAAGGCTTCTAGGCGTTCTTCAAGCCATGGTGCTCGAATTTCATCGACCACCCGTTTGACGCTCGATAACAAATTAGACTGGTAGAGCTTAGGCAAAACATCCACAGCACCACGACGAATTGCCCAGCCGCGTTCGACTTCTTTGATCTTGTCTTGACGGGGATTAAACAGCACCACCTTGAGCTTAGGTTCGTTTTTGGCGCACCACTGACACACTAATCCTGACTGCAAAATTTGGGAATTTGGACTTTTGATCGCCATATCCATCAATAGCAAGTCTGGCATTGCTATCCCATTAGCCTGCATTGACTTCAGTAGCTCAACCAAGTCGGTATCACTAGCTTCCCATAACACTTCAATCTCTTGAGAAATCAGAGCTGACTGCCAGATTCTGCCCTGTTCGTCATCTAATTGGGTCATGAGGACAGTTTGTTTGAATTCAGCCATAGCAGTTCTAGAGGTCAAGTGGATAGTAATATTCAGATTATGTTCTGGTTAACAAACCTATTGAATCTAAAGATAGCAAGGTTTTTATCCAGAGATCTAATTACTTTAACCTTAGGAATGAAATACAGTTGTTCACCATGATAATTATCAAGAAGTCGTGACTTAAGCTAGTGTGACCTAGGTTAGTGTGACTTAGGCTACACAGTAGATATTTCTTTTTCTTTCTCTGCCAAAATTTGATCGGTTTTTCTAGTGAACTTGTCGGTTGCCTTGTCTACTTGAGCCTGTAGATCTTTTGACTCGTCTTCAGAAATCTCCTTGGCTTTTTCCTGCTTGCGGATCGAGTCGATCGCATCGCGGCGCACATTACGGATCGCGACTTTGCCCTCTTCAGCGAGTTTGGCAACAGTTTTGTTGAGTTCTTTGCGTCGATCGCTGGTCAATGGCGGAATATTTAAGCGGATGCTGCTGCCATCGTTGTTTGGGGTTAAGCCCACATCAGAATCAGAAATCGCTCGCTCGATCAATGCCATCGTGCCTCGATCGAATGGTTGGATCAAGATCGTCGAAGCATCAGGTGTATTCACGTTTGCCAGAGACTTTAGCGATGTGGGTGAACCATAATATTCCACCATGACTCGATCTAAAAGTGATGTACTAGCTCGTCCCGTCCGAATGGTATTAAAATTATTTTGCGTGGCTTCGATCGCCTTTTGCATTTTTGACTCGACATCACTTAACTTCACAACTACCTCCCACATACGTACCAATAGATTCTCCCATAACAGCACGACGAATGTTTCCTGGGACACCTAAATCAAATACGACAATCGGAATATTTGTTTCTTTGCAAAGGGTAAAGGCGGTAATGTCCATCACTCGCAGATCGTGAGTCAGGACGTAGCTGTAGTTGAGGGTTTGGTAGCGTTTGGCATTGGGGTTGAGGAGGGGATCGCAGTCATAAATGCCATCAACACGGGTAGCCTTGAAGATCACTTCGGCATTGATTTCGGCGGCACGGAGCGCGGCAGTCGTGTCGGTGGTGAAGAATGGGTTGCCAGAGCCTGCCCCAAAAATTACGACTAGCTTATTTTCAAGATGCCGCATGGCACGACGGCGGATATAGGGTTCGGCAACTTCTTGCATGTCGATCGCCGAAAGCACACGAGTATGGATGGGATTTGGCAGGCGTTCGAGCGCATCCTGTAAGGTCAGGGCATTCATCACCGTGGCAATCATGCCGATGTAGTCGGCGGTCGCACGATCCATGCCGCTAGCAGCACCTTGCACACCACGAAAAATATTGCCCCCTCCGACCACGATCGCGACTTCTACGCCTGAGCAGACAATTTCGCTGATTTCTTCGGCGATCGATTGGACAATTTCAGGATCGATTCCAAAGTTGCGATCGCCCATGAGCGATTCCCCACTGAGTTTCAGTAGGACACGCTTATATTTCGCAGTCATATATTTATGTTGATTCCTTCAATACTTTCAGTATTATTGTCACACGAACCACAGATTAGACCATCTAGATTCAGTTTCGGTTCCTCGCTAAATCGGAATTGTTAGCAGGGCAATACAACAGTAAAGGCAGTACCCCGATTGATTTCGCTGTCAACAGAGATCGCGCCTTGATGGAGATCGACCAATTGTTTGACAATATTTAAACCTAAGCCAGTGCCCTTAATTTTGCCGACATTAGCTGCCCGTTCAAACTTTTGGAATAGCTTGTCAAAATAGGCGGTGGGGATACCAATGCCCCGATCTCTCACCACAAAAATCGCTTGCCCAGTGGCAAAAGTTAATTCCAAATCAATTTCACCACCATCAGGAGAATATTTAATCGCATTGTGTAATAGGTTTTTGAGGATGGGGTGGAGCAGTCTTTTGTCGATCTGAGCACAAGGTGCTGGGGCCGTGCCATAGGTAAGCAACCTGAGTGTGTGTCGATCGATACTCACTAATTCCATTTCTTCAATTAGATCATGGCAAAATTTAGTAACATCGAGACTTTCAGGGTTAAATGTCAGCTTTCCTTCTTTTGCCTGACTCATGGTCATCGTGTTATTAATCAGTTCATCCATGCTGTCTACCGCAGTGTTAATCCGATCGACGTACCGATTTTTTTTGTCTGATGTTAAAGCTATAGCGTTATCGAGCAGATCGATCGATAGTTTGATCGCGGCGAGGGGATTAGTCAGTTCATGCGCGGTGATTGCCAGATAGCGGATTTGATCTTGGGTATTTTGTTGTTCGACTTCCAAGGCTTGTCGATCGACAAGTTGCCTGTTGTGCTTTTTGAGTGCAGTTTCGATCGTCGCCCGCAGTTCTCTGACTTTGTAGGGTTTGAGCATATAGCCAAACGAGTTGGTGTCGAGCGATCGCTGCAAGGTCTTTTCGTCAGTGTAGGAGGTGAGATAGACCACAGGTGTGTCTGTCCGCAATTGGATTTGCTTGGCGGCTTCAATCCCATCTAGTCTGCCTTGAAGCGAAATGTCCATTAGGATTAGATCTGGGCAACTGGCATCGGCGCAGGAGATCGCAGCTTCGGCGGATGCCACAATATCAATAACTTCGTAGCCTAGATCGACTAAATCGTCAGAAATTGCTGCTGCGATAATTGATTCATCCTCAACTACCAATATCCTTGCCTGAGACATGATGGCCCTCCTAGATTGAATCTAATTGCTAACTTAATTGCCAGGATGGTTAGGAAACATCATGTAGAAAGATGTGCCATTTTCCCTAAATATATCGATCGAGGCGTTGAGTTGCTTGGTCAGAATATGAACTAACCTTAACCCCAAAGATTTACAGTGCTTGAGGTCTAAGTTTTTGGGGATACCGATGCCATCATCAGTAATATTCAAGATACATAAGTTTGGTTCGATTTCATGACACTCGATGCAGATCGTGCCGTGATTGCCAGCAGGAAATGCATGTTTAATCGCATTTGTGACCAATTCGTTCACGATCAGTCCACAGGGAATGGCGGAACTGATATTGAGACGGATGGGGTCGGTTTTAACCTGAAAGCGAATTCGATCGGTATCGAGGTTATAAGCCTGAGCTAAGTTATGGATCAAGCTTTCCAAGTATGCGCCAAAATTAATCTGGGCTAGATTCTCTGGCTCATACAGCTTTTCATGAATCAGCGCCATCGAGTAAACACGATTTTGGCTTTTGGTGAATAGGGCACTCACAGCAGGATCATTGCTTGCCCTAGCTTGCATTTGGAGCAGGCTGCAAACAACTTGCAAGTTGTTTTTGACCCGATGATGCACCTCTTTGAGCAGGACTTCTTTTTCTTGCAGAGAATCAGCGATTTGGGCTTCGGCGTGCTTTCGATCGGTAATATCTTCAGAGATGCCAATGACTCGATCGATTTCACCTTGCTGATCGCGGATTGGGAAGGCTCGTCCCCGAATCCAGCGAATTTCACCATTGGGACGGAGAATGCGGTACTCTTCGTCATATTTTTCGGTGTAAAGCCAAGATCGTAGAACATTCATTCGATCGCAATCTTCAGGATGTACACTCTCTAAAAAATCATCAAACGAAGCGTATAGTTTCTCAGGGGGACGGCTCCAGATTTTGGCATAGGCAGGACTGACATACAGCACTTGGTTGTTGTTATTAGGATTTGTGATCCAAAAAACATCATCGATATTCTCCGCAAACTGTCGAAATTTCTCTTCACTCTCACGCAAAGCAATCTCGGCGGGAGCTAAGTCTACGTCACTGCGCTCAAATGGTAGGAGACTTTCTGCTAAAAATCTGGTCGATCGTTTGAGGGCATTGATACAATCTTGGCGATCCACAGGCAGGATCATGATGTCGAGTGAATCACGGTAAATAGCCGTAATATCTGCTATGTTGAAGCCTGAGCTTAAAAATTGACATCCTAGCTCATAAGCTTTTGCAAGCACGTCAAGATTTTCTGAGACATGATCTAAAATTAAGTATTCCTGCATGGCAATGTGAAATTGCCTAGCAATGTCACTTTTGATATTGCTCACTTATGTCTGTTTAAATCGTAAAACTCTGCTGTCTCAGTTTTAGCACAGGTTTGATTAAGCGTTAGCCACTAATCAATCATTATTTGATCGATCTCTAATTATTTCAGGGCGAGTGAGTAAACCCTGACTGGGACTGAGCAGGAGAGCTAGGACAAAAAAAGTAAAATTAACTAGGACGATCGCAGGGCCCGATGGCACATTGACGTAGTAGCTTATATACAACCCAATCACTGAAGCGATCGAACCGATCACAGCCCCCAAGATCATCATTTGATTGAGTTCTTTAACCAAAAGATAGGCGGTGATGCCTGGCCCAACTAGAAGCGACACTACTAGAACCACCCCCACTGTCTGCATACTGGCAATAATCGTCAACGTCACTGCCGACATCAAGCCAAAATAGATCAAATTCACTGGTAAACCCATCGCTTCGGCACCAATTCGATCGAAGGTATAAAACAGCATTTCTTTATAAAATAGCTTGACCAACCCCAGCACTACTAGAGTTACCAGTCCTGTGCGCCAAACATCGGTAGTCGTAACGCCAAGAATATTGCCAAATAAGTAGCCATCCAGATCGACCTTGCTACGGAATAGGGTGATCAGCATTACGCCTAGAGCAAAAAAGCTAGAGAACACTAGAGCCATGGCGGCATCGACTTTAACGCGGGTTTGGACACGCAACCATGCGATCGTAAAAGCACTAATGATGCCCGTGATAAACGCCCCAATCAAAATATCAACCTTGAGGAAAAAGGCAATCACTAAACCTGGTAAAACTGAGTGGGCCATCACATCACCCAACATTGAGATGCGTTGCACAATTAGATAAGAGCCGATTACTGGACAAACAATCCCAGCCATCACTCCCACTGCTAGAGCATGGCGCATAAACTCAAACGTGAGCGGTTCAATTAGCCAGTCGATCGGCAAGTTCATGAGGATCATCAGCAAAAAAAGTTGGTGTGAGCTTGGTGATGATTGCAGCGAAGTTCGGGAGTTGCGCCATAGGCAGAATTAACATTTGCCTTCGTCATCACTTCAGTTGGCACACCATCAGCAATTAACCTTTGATTTAATAACAGCAGTCGATCGTAATGCTCTAAAGCTCCACCCCATTCATGACAACTAACGAGAATGGTCTTGCCCTCGGCTTTGAGTTCGTCATAGATTTTGAGGATTGTCGCTTCAGTTTTTTTATCCACTGCCGACAATGGCTCATCTAGTAAAAACAAATCAGCTTGCTGTGCCAAGGCTCTAGCCAAAAACACCCGTTGTTGCTGTCCCCCCGAAAGTGCGCCAATTTGTCGATCGCGTAGGTCATATAGATCGACCCGTTCTAGAGCTTGCTGAACTAATTGTTTTGACTGACGACTGTAGCCATGCAACCATCCCGACTTAACTGTACGTGCCATCATCACAACATTCCAGACCGTGATCGGGTAGTCCCAATCAATTTGCGATCGCTGCGGCACATAGGCAACCCGTTGGCGTTGTTGCTTGAGTGGAGACTGTTGGTAGATCACCTGTCCATTTGCCACAGGAATTAGACCCAGCAAAGCTTTGATTAAGGTACTCTTCCCCGCACCATTCGGCCCAATTAAGCCAGTTACCTCACCCGCCGCGAGATGAAAAGAAACATCAGCCAATGCCCGTACACCACGATAGTTAACAGATAACTTTTGGACATCTAACATGACATTGATCTGAGCAAAATAATCACAGCGAAATGATAATCATTATCGTAACATACAGGTTTCTGGGTAGTGGAAATTTTGAGCGTAAATTTGGACAGAAGCTCTGAGTTCAAAGTCCTGCAACAGTTATGATGAAAGTGATCGGTAATCTGTTATTCGATCGCACCGCTCGATCGAAACTTGGGAGAATTTAGCTATGTTCGCAGCCTCAGACACAAACTCGATCCCCGTAACCGTCTTGACGGGATATCTTGGTGCGGGTAAGACAACTTTGCTCAATCGCATCCTGACTTATGAGCATGGCAAAAAGGTGGCTGTAATTGTGAATGAATTTGGCGAAGTTGGGATTGATAATCAGCTTGTGCTGAATACAGATGAAGAAATTTTTGAGATGAACAATGGCTGTATCTGCTGCACGGTGCGCGGCGATCTGGTGCGGATTATCAGCAAGTTGATGCGGCGGCGCGATCGGTTCGACCATTTAGTGATCGAAACTACAGGACTAGCCGATCCTGCACCTGTGATTCAAACTTTTTTTGTCGATGATGATGTGCGCGATCGAGTTCGGCTCGATGCTGTGGTCACGGTGGTTGATGCCAAACACGTCCACGATCATTGGGATAGCGATGAAGTCCAAGAGCAAATTGCCTTTGCCGATATTATTTTGCTTAACAAGATTGATTTAGTTAGTCCTGAATCCTTAGGTGCCCTAGAAAATCGCATCCGTAGCATGAATAAGTTGGCGAAGATTCACCGCACGCGCAAATCGGAGCTAGACATTGAGGCAATTTTGGGAGTAGGAGCGTTTGATATCAAGCGAGCACTTGCACTTGACCCAGAGTTTTTGGGCGATCGTAACGAACAAGATCACCATGACCACGAGCACGATCATCATGACCATGAACACGAAGAACATAAACATCACGATCATGTCCACGATCGGTCGGTTTCTTCGGTGGCGATCGTGGAGTCGGGTGAGATGAATGGCGAAAAAGTGAATGACTGGATCGGTAACCTACTGAACACCCAAGGCGCAGATATTTTCCGCACAAAAGGCATTCTCAATATTGCTGGTGATGACCACCGTTGCGTGTTTCAAGGCGTACATATGCTATTTGATGCTGTCCGCGATCGACCTTGGAAGCCAAATGAAGAACGTCAAAACCAACTCGTGTTTATCGGTCGTAACCTTGATGCTGCTCAACTCAAAGCCGATTTTCTTTCCTGTTTAGAGCATTGAGCAAAAAGCAATTTGGAACGAGGTACTCTTCATAGTGTCGGCGTTCATAGGATAGTGATTCTCGCGACCACTTTGATGACTCTTCTAGCTAAACAATATAACGGTAAAGCCAAGCGTTTATACTAGTTAGATTATGCCAACAGTTTTGCGAATAGAGGCGTACCGCTTCTATTTTTACAGTCACGAGCCTAACGAGCCTCCTCACGTACATATAGATCGTGATGCCGCAACAGCTAAGTTTTGGCTAAGGCAGGTTAGTTTAGCGAGTAATATTGGCTTCAGTGCCAAAGAGTTGCGAAAACTACAATCAATTGTCGAGAAAAATCAAGAAAATTTGTTGGAGGCTTGGGATGAGTATTTTGGCAGTCAAAACGGATGAGAGAGTCAAAACTGTTTGCTTCACTGACGAAGTCATAAGCGTTGATTTGATGGATGGGCGGACAATTACTGTTCCATTAGCATGGTATCCAAGATTACTGAAGGCAACCTCTGAACAACGTTTAGGTTGGGAAATTTGTGGTGCTGGTTATGGGATTCACTGGGAAGAAATAGATGAAGATCTAAGTACTGAAGGAATGTTACGAGGTTTACCTGCCCCCAATGTTATCCATTCTTAGCAGTTTTTCGTTTGATTGGGAGTGTTACCACTCTTTGCTCATGAGCAATCTGCTTCTTCTTTAGATCATCAAATATGGCTTTTAGGTCGTAGTTAAAAGATCGGGCATAATCCTCTCTGTAACTGTGAATTTCTTCTAGAATTTCGTCCTTCCACATAGCTTACTCTCCAATAACCTCATAGCCCATCAACTCATATGGCGTACAAATAACTGGTAAATTGTAACCAAGTTCAGAACTAATTTGCGCTAGCTTTCTCTGAATCTGGGCATTTGCCATATGTTTACAGTTCCATGTTAGCAGGTAGTCTAAACCATAAATTGTTGCGAGTGCAATATGCAGGGCATCATTAGAAGCTTTGGGTGGTAAGTTGCTTTGCTTTAAAAATTCGTTTGCAAGTTCTATCGCTGGTTCTGTCAGATTGACAAGCATTAAGGACTGTAACAAATTGAGCCTTTGAGCAGCGATCGCGGTATCTCCCCTAGCAGCTTCATCCAAAACTATTTCAGAAGCATAAAGTTCAAATGAGTTCCGATAATTATTCCACCAATCAAGTGTTACCTCAATGTTTGCAGCAAGAATCAGGTTTTAGTCGATCTAGCAGTCAAATAACCAAAAATACTCGTCTCAATGTAAACAGTCTCACTCACTTGAATTTCTCAAAATATAAGCATCAAGGGTATATCATACCAAAATCTCCTAGCTTTGTTAAATTAGCATGAATGACTCTCAAAAAGAAATTCAAGAAATCTATTGTGATGAATCAGGTTTTACAGGAAACAATCTCCTTGATAGAGCTACGCCGTATTTCGCTTACGCTACTGTAGCTGTCAGTCATGAAGAAGCAATGGTATTTGTTGAAAGAGTAATTAAAGATTACCAAGTTCAGGGCAATGAACTAAAGTTTCGGAATTTAGTAAGACATAGCAAAGGGAGACAAGCTATCACACACATTCTACAAGCTTTTAGCACCCGTGCTAAGGTTTTGGTGAATGACAAAAAATTTAGTCTTGCTTGTAAATTCTACGAATATATATTTGAACCAACTGTAGCAAGTAAAAACACTATTTTCTACAATATCAATTTTCATCGGTTCATATCTAATCTTCTCAGCATATTCATTTTCAGGGAGAAAGTGAATATGCTGAGAAGATCTTTGAGGATTTTTACAATTTAATGAAAACAAAAGACGATGATGAACTATTGTATCTCTTTAGTTCGATCGCTCCACCAAGCATCTCACCACTACTCGATACAGTTAGAACATTTTGTATTCATCAACGGGAAGTTATTAATGCAGAATTAGATTCTCTAAAAGGAACGGGAGTTGGTAAATGGATTTTAGATCTTACTCACTCATCCCTTTTTGCACTTTTGTCAGAGTGGGGACAGGAATACGATCAGTTACACGTATTCTGTGATGCGTCTAAACCTCTGAAAGAACAGACAGATGTTTATCAAGCAATGGTTAATAATGAGGAAAAAATATTTATGGAGTTATGTGAGCAAGAAAATGTAATCACATTTAATCTTACTGGCTTACCTCAATTAGTTGGTTCTCAAAGTTATCCTGGGATACAAATTGCTGATATATTTGCAGGAGCTTCTACTTTTGTGTTTCGTGAAAATTTAAAGGATAATCCTAGCTATCCCAATGATTGGATACTGCACCTTCAAAATTGTCTTAGTGGGAAATCAGTTATACCTGATTTTGAATATTTAGACATTGAGAGTCTCGATGTTAAAAGAAACTACTTGTTACTTGAAGAATTAACAAATCGAAGTATTATTAAAGCCCCACTGCTGGATGGAATTGATTTTTTTCTGGCAGAGGTAAATCGATACTTGTATCTAAATCCTACAGAATGAGATTTTGTATTAATTCTTACCTATAGACAAGATGAGATTTTAGGATGGTTTGGATTTGGGATTGGATGTTATCGATATTCTCACTGGCGTTGATACGGACGATTCGATCGATCTCTTTTTCTGCTAATTCACGAAATCCTTGAGCGACACGTTGATGGAACTCAATGCTGAGACGTTCCATCCGATCTGGTTTACCCGAACTTTGCTTAGCTCGATCTAAACCGATATTGACATCCAAATCGAGCCAAAGCGTTAAGTCTGGTTTGAGTCCTTGGGTAGCGATCGAATTGAGCGATGAGATTAAGTCTAAATCTAGTCCACGTCCGTAGTGCTGGTAGGCGATCGTTGAATCGGAATATCGATCGCACAGTACGATAAATCCCTGTTCTAATCGAGGACGGATTTTAGTTTCGACATGCTGAGATCGATCGGCGGCAAATAGGAGGAGTTCAGCTCGATCGACCGCATCACCACTTTGTAGCAACAATTGCCGAATCCCATTACCCAATTCCGTTCCACCTGGTTCGCGGGTAGTTATAACCTGATATCCCAAACAGAGTAGCCAGTCATAAGTAAGTGCGATCTGTGTGCTTTTACCTGCACCTTCTCCACCTTCAAACGTTACGAACAGGGATGACATAGACAATTCCCGACACTAAAGTTAAACCCACCGCCACCCAGAATAATAGCAACGCTCCAGGTAATTGTAGTAACAAGAGGGCGATCGAGACAATTTGCGCCACGGTTTTTATCTTTCCCAACAAATTTGCGCCTACTACTTTAGGCTGATCGGGGCTGCCACGCCATGCTGTAATCAGTAATTCCCGTGCCACGATCAGAAACACACCCCAAGCTGGGATTTGCCGCAACTGAACTAGAACGATCAGAGGCGCAATGATCAGCAGCTTATCGACTAATGGGTCGAGGAACTTGCCTAGCTCAGTCACTTGGTTGAGTTTACGCGCCAGATAGCCATCCAACCAGTCCGTCAAGGCGGCAATCAGAAATGCGATCGAGGCGATTATTCTTGCGGTTGATTCATCCTGCCAGCTAAAGATCGCCAAAATTACAGGCACAGCTATAAGGCGAGATAGCGTGATCCAGGTTGGGAGCGTGATTGAACTAAAAGATAACTGCATGTGTAAAGGAAGTGTTTGTCCTTAAAGCTATCACTTTATTTCTGTGCTGATTACCAAATATTTTCCTCGTCCGATTGAACCTTCCTCACAGCAATGGGGTCTTAACCGCAGAATTGAGTACTTTATTTAGGTATACGATAATGAAACGTTTAGTTTGCACGATCCTAGCTACTGCTGTGACTGGCTTAATTGTTGCTCCCCTCTCAGTTTCCGCAGGTGAAATTCGCGATCGACTGGTAAATCAACAACAGCGCGTTTACCAAGGCGTTAAAAATGGCACACTTAGCGGTGCTGAATACCGTAATTTACAGCGACGTGAAGCTTCAGTTGCCGCAATGAGTTATCGCTATGGCAAATCTGGTAATGGTCTTACGGCTAGGGAAAGAGCCGCGATCGATGCTCGCCTCAACAATATCTCGCAGTCGATCTACCGTAATAAGCACGACTAGATTTAAAAGAATCTACCCAGCCCCCTGCCCCCAATTCTGGGGGTTCTGAAAATCAAAGTCCCCAGAATTGGGGATTTAGGGGCTTCGGAACGGGGAATTTTTTTACCAGAAACCGCCTAATTCGATCTGACTTGCCCAGTTTTAGCAATAGATCTGGGATTTTCTATTGGGACAAATGACTTACGATCGAGAGATTTTGGGCAAGATGAGATCGCGGGGAAATAAAGGTGATTAGATGTGATTAGCGATCTGCCAAAACGACGAAAATTTGAGCCAGCGAATGATATGCGTGACATTCGAGCCAGTAAAAAGCCCCAACTAATCGATCGACCTGAGATTGGCTGGTTTCGAGCCGTAGTGCTGATGCTGGGTGATGTACTGGGATTGGCGATCGCTTGGCAAATTGCCGAGAAGTTGAATAAATCATTTTCGCCTTTGCCCACCGATCTATACTGGTGGGAGTTTTTGGGCTTATCAAGTCTATTCTGGGTGTTTGCCTGCATTACCGTGATCTGGTTTGCTTATCAGAATTTTTATTCGGCGGAGTCACAGTGGCGCAATTACGTTAAACAAGCCCAGTCAATCAGTTGGGTGTACCTGCTGTCTCTGGTAGTGAGCTATTTCTACGATCCTAAACTAGATGCGCCTCGATCGCTTTTTTTTGCGGCATGGTTTGGCAGCATAGTCTGCGTGACTTTTTTACGGTTGGTAGTGACGCTGTTGTTAGATCAGTTCCGCCTCACCCGCACCCAAACCCCAGTATTTATCATTGCGCCTGAGTCGCGTCTGACTTGGCTAGTTGAAGCGATCGAACATCGTACAGGCTATAAGGTTGTAGGTACATTAGTATCCGATTTGGCTTACTCTGACGCAGCCATGCCCAAGATTTTGCTATCGGGGGCGCGAGAAGTGTTGGCAGAAAATTTACCCGAAACCGAACTGGCTTCTAATCTCTACTGGCGATTACGCAACGCTCAGATCGGTTTGCGCCTAATTCCTTCTAGTCTGGTGATGCTGCATCGACGTGGCGCACCTGAGATCTTTGCAGGGATGCCGACGATTCGGATTGACTCGCAGCTTTTTAGTACTTGGGAATATCGCTTCAAGCGGTTGCTAGATTTTGTGGGCGCGTTGGTGGGAATTGTCGTGCTAGCTCCTTTATTTGTGGCTGTGTCGATCGGAATTAAGCTGAGTTCGCCTGGGGCTGTGTTCTATTCCCAAGAGCGGATCGGTCTACACGGTCAGGTTTTTCGGATGTGGAAATTTCGCAGTATGTTTAGCGATGCTGAGTTGCGCCAAGCCGATCTAGAAAAGCTGAATGAAAGCAAAGATGGCGTGATGTTTAAAATTAAGCACGATCCTCGCATTATTCCAATTGGTAAGTTCTTACGACGTACTAGCATTGATGAGTTTCCTCAGCTTTTTAATGTGCTGTTGGGACAGATGAGTATGGTGGGGCCGCGACCTTTACCTGTGCGAGATGTGGCAAGATTTGACGACTGGCATCATACCCGACATCTGGTGGTTCCAGGAATTACGGGACTGTGGCAAATTTCGGGACGCTCTGACCTCGACACGATCGACGACGCAGCAAGACTAGACCTCTATTACATCGATCACTGGTCGTTTAACCTCGATTTAGAAATCTTGGTCGAAACATGCCGAATTATCCTATTCGGCAAAGGCGCATACTAGGATTGGAGTATGTGATTCTAAGGCGAGTCCTTATTAGTTAGATGCAAATACTTGGAACCGAGCAGACGAGACTAGGACGGGGCAAGGTTTTCGTGTTTGCGATTGCATCTGGGTTGGGTGTAGCAAATCTGTATTACAACCAGCCTGTATTGGCAGATATGGCACGCAGCTTTAATGTGTCACCGAACGAAGCGGGTTTGATTCCGATGTTCGCGCAGTTTGGCTATGCTTTAGGGCTGCTAATGATCGTACCGCTCGGAGACGTTTTGGAACGGCGGCGATTTATTAATGTGATGTTGGGATTAGTGATCTGTGCGCTTGTGGCTGCCGCGCTCTCGCCCAGTCTTAACTGGCTGGCAGTGGCGAATTTAGCGATCGGGATTACCACAGTCGTACCGCATATTATTGTGCCGTTGGTGGCTCTACTGGCAAAGCCGAGTGAACAGGGCAAAGTGTTGGGGACGGTGATGAGTGGGGTATTTGTCGGGGCGGTGCTGGCACGCAGTATCGGGGGCATTATTGGGCATAGCTGGGGTTGGAGATCGCTATATTGGTTGGCGGCGGGTTTGATGTTGCTGTTATCCGTAATACTGGCGCGCCAAATCCCATATATTCCGACGAAGGTAAAGCTTGACTATGGCAAATTAATGCGATCTCTCTGGCAGGTATTTCGATCGCAGCCCAAGTTACGCGAGGCGGCGTTGAATGGCGCGTTACTATTTGCAGCGTTCAGTGCGTTCTGGGCAACGGTGACATTTTATCTCAGCAGTTTACCCGCCCATTACGACAGCTCAATTTTGGGGTTGTTGGCATTGATGTCAATCCCTGCTGCCGCCTTTGCGCCTGTGGTGGGAAAAATCTCCGATCGATACGGCTCTAGATTAATGGTAGGCGTGGGCATTAGCATTTCGATCGTGGCATTTTTAACTTTCTGGATTTTTGGCTCTAGCCTGTGGGGAATGGCGGCGGGAATTTTTCTGCTCAGTGTTGGTACGCAAGCAAATATGGTATCCAATCAAGCCCGTATCTTTCCCCTGATTCCAGATGCCAAAAGCCGTCTGAACACGGTTTATATGGTGTCTTATTTTATCGGTGGCGCATCTGGATCGTTTCTGGGAGCAACGGCATGGTCGCTCTATCAATGGCATGGGGTTTGTTCGATCGCGCTCATCCTATCTATTCTCGATCTGATTATTCATCTCATCAGCAGTGAGAAGTCGATCGTTGATTAGGCAGAAATTTGACAATCTGTATAAACGCCCTATAGTCATGTTAGAAAGGAATTTTCTGTTTAATCCATTTGAACTTACAAGTAGTAGAATGAGTCACAATGTTCGGGCTTGGCAGGTAACAACAGGTGATCGCTTAGTCGAGATTAAGACTACTAGATTAGACTTTGAGGAGAGGCTCGAAAATTGGATTGCAGACGATATAGATATCCTTGATGAGAAGCTTTTAGTTATTGGTAGACAAGTTCCAACTGATTTTGGTGGATATATCGATCTACTTTGCATTGATCCAGAAGGAGATCTAGTTGTTGTTGAGTTGAAACGGGATAAAACCCCACGTGATATTGTTGCTCAAGCCTTAGACTATGCATCATGGGTTGTTGGATTATCCCATGACCGAATATCTGAAGCTGCCACTCAGTATTTAAATCAATCCTTTGAAGGCATTTTTCAAAATCGGTTTCATATAGATTTGCCAGAAACTATAAACAGTAATCACAAAATTATCGTTGTAGCATCAAAAATTGACTCAAGCTCAGAACGGATCATTAGCTACCTTTCTAATAGACACGGCGTTAATATAAATGCCGTGACATTCCAATACTTTCGTTCTTCAGAGGATGTTGAAATGTTAACACGAGTGTTTTTGCTGGAACCAGAAGAGGTTCTCAACAGAGCTAGAACCATGGGAGGAAATAAACGAAACCCTAATTTGACTTACGAGCAATTTAAAGATATTACATTTGAAAATGGCATTGGTGAATTGTATCAACGTTTTATAGAGATCCTTAAACCACTGTTTCATGAAACTCGTACTACTCGTTCAAATATTAATTTTGTTGGTCGTTTGGGAAGTAGCCGATGTGCAATCATAAATTTAAGTCCCATGGAAAGCTCTCAATTAGATGGATTAAAATTCTATCTTTATGCAATTCGAGCTAGATCGTACTTCGGTTTAAATGAAGATGAACTTAGGGTTGCACTTCCGCAAGGTAGTGAAATATGGGAGTACAGTCCCAATGCTTCTGAAGACTGGTGTGGGTATAAAGGTTTCTTTACTTCAATTGACCAAGTAGAGAATCTTGCTCGAATATTAGGGAAGATAGATGTATAGTCACAAGCTAACAAGTCGCCGCATCGGAATAATCCATTATGGTTAGTTGAATGACAGGAGATGATGAGTGTGAAATTAACAAGAGATTTTAAAGAGACAGTTAAGGCACGAGTCCAATGCGATTCTGCCTTTGCGATCGCTCTACTTGATGAAGCTGTTTCACTCTTCCTCAATGGTGAACCAGAAACTGCAAGACTTATCTTGAGAGATCTTGTAAATGCAACTGTAGGCTTTGAAGAACTTGCAGTTAAAACATCTAAGCCA
>Ga0209181_10003118_pt1 | contig 26052 bp, 20 predicted proteins | sample MAT05_FD_187208 | JGI IMG/M metagenome (GOLD analysis project Ga0209181, IMG submission 187208) | Freshwater microbial communities from Lake Fryxell liftoff mats and glacier meltwater in Antarctica - MAT-05 (SPAdes) (version 2) | ecosystem: Environmental > Aquatic > Freshwater > Ice > Liftoff...
CCCTCTCCTCTGGAGAGGGGCAGGGGTGAGGTAGTGAATCATTTTCAACCCTTGCCTTTTGTTACTAGTGTTTAAAGAACGTGTTTATAAGATGGATGATTATCCAATTGCTTTTGATTCTTATTCTAGTGAAATTTCATTGCCGATTTATCCAGAGTTGGATTCAATCAAAATTGATTTTATTGTTGAGGCAGTAGCCGCTGCCTATCATCAACTTTCCCCCTCTGCCAAGGGAGATGGGTAGGCCTGCCAGCCGAAGTATTACGAAGGCTGGGGGTGAGGGCTTAATTCTCGAATTGCTCCGCCTCGAAATGAATTTCAAGCGCCACATCGAAAACGAAAGGCGATGCTTGAAATACAATTTTCAAAATCAAGCCCAAACTTTCCCCTCTCCTCTGGAGAGGGGCTAGGGGTGAGGTTACTAATCTCTGAATGATGGCTTCTCTTTCTTCGCAAAAACAATTTTCAAAATCAAGCCCAAACTTTCCCTCTCCTCTCGAGTGAGGCTAGCCTGCCAGCTGAAATAATATGCAGGCGGTGGCCTAATTTTTTTTGCTCAAACAATTTTCAAAATCAAGCCCAAACTTTCCCCTCTCCTCTCGAGTGAGGCTAGCCTGCCAGCTGAAATAATACGCAGGCGGTGGCCTAATTTTTTTGCTCAAACAATTTTCAAAATCAAGCCCAAACTTTCCCCTCTCCTCTGGAGAGGGGCTAGGGGTGAGGTTACTTAATCCTAATGTCTACCTTTGTCCCGCATGACTAAAAGAATCCTCGACCTGCTAGTTTCAGGGTTTGGCTTAATACTACTTTTTCCTTTTTTTTTATTGATTGCACTTCTAATCAAACTCACATCAAAAGGTTCAGTATTTTATTTACAGAACCGGGTAGGGAAGTGTGGTGAAATTTTCAAGCTTTTCAAATTCAGAACCATGCGTGTTGATGCGGATAAGCATACAGCTATTACAGTGGGTGCGCGCGATGCGAGAATAACCGGAATTGGTTACTATCTAAGGAAATTCAAAATTGATGAATTGCCACAGCTTATAAATGTTTTAATTGGGAACATGAGTTTGGTTGGGCCGCGCCCTGAGTTAAAGAAATTTGTTGATTTGTATAATGCTGATCAAGTAAAAGTTATTTCTGTGAAACCAGGTATCACCGATTATGCCTCCATCGAATTTAGAAATGAGAATGAGCTACTAGAAGGAAAATCTGATCCGGTTCAGTTTTATATTGAGCAAATTATGCCAGTAAAATTAAAGTTGAATTTAAAATATATTCAAGAACAATCATTTGTATTGGATATAAAGATTATATATCAAACTGTTATCTCAATTTTTAGAAAGTAGATGACTGGTCAATTCTATTTGGTATATAGTAAACGCTTGGTTGATCTGCTACTTGTCGGCATACTAATCATCTTTTCTTCATGGCTTATTGTGCTGATTTTTAGTATCTACTTGATTACTTTACAGTTTCCAGTTTTATTTAGATCAAGTCGTATGGGAGAAAAGGGCGCACCATTCACAATGTTAAAGTTTAGAACACTTTCAGGAAAAGAAGAACTGCCATTGATTGAAAGAAAATTTCTATTGGGTAATTTCCTTCGGTTAACCAATTTAGATGAACTTCCACAACTCTGGAACGTATTGAAAGGGGAGATGTCAATCGTTGGTCCCAGGCCGCTACCAGTTGAATATTCAACCTTGTTTTCAGAAGAACAAAAAAAGAGGCATGACGTCTTGCCAGGAATAACTGGCTGGGCGCAGGTTTGTGGCAAGAATGATATCTCATGGCAAGAGAAATTTGAATTGGATATTTATTATGTAAATCATGTATCCTTATCTCTTGATTTAAAAATCTTAGTGAAAACAATTATTTTAGTGTTTTCTTTTAAGAAAGACACCTCACTGAGCGAAAAGAAATTTACAGGATGAATCTGAAAGACATAGCGATCATTGGTGCGGGTGGATTAGGGAAAGAAGTAGCCGTGCTGATTCATCAAATCAATCAAAAAGAATTAACCTGGAATGTGATTGGCTTCTATGATGATGCTGTTTCGATAGGTAATAAAGTAGCTGGCCATTTAGTATTGGGTAAAATTGTTGAACTTGGTAAAATTGACTACAACCTGAATGTTATTGTTGCTGTTGGTGATCCAATTATTAAATCAAAAATTGTTTCCGAAATAGCGAATCCAAAAATTTCATTTCCGGTTTTAGTACACCCTGCGGCAGGAGTAGGATTAGGAATTGAACTAGGAGCAGGAACCATTATTACCGCAGGCTGCCAATTAACAATTGATATAAAAACAGGTGCGCATGTGTTAATAAATTTAAACTCAACAATTGGCCACGATGTTTCCATTGGAAGTTTTACTTGCGTAATGCCGGGGGTTCATTTGTCTGGGTTTGTTACTATACAAGATAAAGTCTTAATTGGCACCGGAGCTTCCGTGCTGCAACATCTGCGAATAGGAAGTAGCGCGCGCGTGGGTGCCGGAGCAATCGTTACGAAAAATGTAGCCGACAATGCAACCGTAAAGGGAATTCCTGCAAAAGTATAATGAAAGAGTTTATTCCAGCGTTTCGTTTTTTAGGTGTCTTCCTCGGACTATATTTTGGATTGAATCTGATTTATGGATTTTGGATTTCTTCGTATCAGGGATCGGCAGATTGGGCTACGAAGGTTGTCACCGAGCAAACCTCTTTTATTGTCAATTTATTTGGTGAGCAAACTTCAACCCAACCTAAAGTTGCTTCTCCCACGATCTCTATCATAAAAGATTCTCGATCGGTCATCAGCGTATTTGAAGGGTGTAACGGCATCAATGTAATGATTGTGTTTGTCTCTTTTCTTTTTGCATTTCGTGGAAGTTGGAAGCAGCTTGCGTGGTTTTTTCCGATGGGTATTGTTATTATTTATTTTGCTAATCTGCTAAGGGTTTCTGCGCTTTATTATGTGGCCCAGTATTGGCAGCGCTATTTTTATTACGTACACAAATACTTATTTACAGCAACCATTTATCTCCTTGTTTTTGCACTCTGGTGGTGGTGGATGGAAAAGGTAAGTGGATTTTCTTTGAAGAAACTGCTCGCACCAAAATAATGAAGCGACATGTTTTGTTGGGTCTCGCGCTCGTTGCTCTTTTTTTGATTTATTTATTTCAACGCATAAGCTATGCGGCTTTAGTAAACTCAATCTTACCGGAAGTATTGGAAATTAGAAATGCCAATGCTATTTTCATTTTTAATAGAACGATCAGACTAATATTAAACGACTCCGCGTGCATGGTAATTATTTGGGCCTTGTTCCAGCAGGCAAAATTTTTGAAGGCTGCTTTCCTTGTTTTCTTAGTTGAGCTTCTGATTATCCTGCCAATCTACTTCATCATAAAACTTTCGTTAGAGGGCGACTCGGAGCTTTCTTCACCGTTCTTATCACAAATTCACCGCATGATTGTCAATCCACTGCTTATGATTTTATTGATGATAGGCTTCGTGTATCAGAAATTGAATCAGCAGAAATAACTGTTCCTACTTTCTACTTTCTACTCAATACTATTTCCCATTCCCCATTCGTAAATCGTAATTCAAAATTCGTAATTCATCAATCTACTTTCTACTATTTACTTTTTACTATTTTCCCCTATCTTTCTAAAATCAAATTCTCTATGGCGTATCGAATCCCGCTTTCCTATAATCCTATCGATGTTGATGGGTTCGCCAACGTATTAAAGTCTTACAAGGGGCTTGATCATAACCAGATCGTAACTGATTTTGAAAAACTGGCTTCATCCCGTCTCCTCAACAGACCGGTAGTAGCGTTATCTTCTGGCACAGCTGCACTACACCTTGCTTTGGCAGCCTTGAATATCGGCCCCGGTGATTATGTAGTGGTGCCAACATTTTCGTACGTGGCCTCAGTAAACCCCATATTATATGCAGGGGCAACACCGGTATGGGTGGATGCCGAAGCAAGAACTTGGAACCTTTGCCCGGAGCTGTTAGAAGAAGCTCTAAGAAAATACAATACGCGATCAAAGCGCATTAAGGCAATCATCGTAGTTCACAATTATGGAGTTCCGGCCGATATGGATAAAATCGTGCAAGTGGCCCGCCAGTATTCCGTTCCGGTTATAGAAGATGCTGCCGAAGCATGGGGAGCCTTTATACACGAAAAGCCAGCTGGCACGTTGGGTGATCTTGGCGTCTTCTCATTTAACAGCAATAAAACAGTCACAGCTTTTGGTGGCGGCTTGTTAACCACAAGCAAGGCAAAATGGGAAAAAAGAATCAGATGCCTGGCTGCACAGGCAAGGCTTCCAAAGACTTATTACCTATTCGATGAGGTTGGCTACAACTACCGGATGAGCCCGCTAACTGCAGCGTATGGATTATTACAACTAGGTAAGGATGCCTCAATGGTACACAACAGGCAACAGGTTTTTGAAAAGTATTCAAGGCTGCTTTCAGTTGGTAAAGGACTTACTTCAGCGAATGAATTGGCAGGTCACACCGCTAGTCGATGGTTATCAGCCTTTCGTTACGATGACAGAACCCACGTTAAAAACTTTGTTAAAGCATCTGAAAATGAGGGAATTGAGGTTAGAATTGGGTGGAACCCGCTGCACAAAATGAAGCATTTAGCAAGCTTTCCCAAATTTCTGAATGGCAACTCCGATACTTTATTCAAAGAAGTAATTTGCATGCCAAGTAACTCAGTGTGTAAAAGAGCAATTGAGTTGTGGGTAAAATCAGGCAAGGTTACAAATGGTCATTAATTTGTATTGAGTTTAACGTTTTTATGTTCATTGATTAACACCTATATTTGAAAGATTTAGAATACTTATGAGTGTAAGAGCTTCCTTTTTTTCCGTACTATTTATCCCCATGCCATGATAAGCATCGCGCAATCGGTCGGGTTTTTTAGAAGACATATTGAAAAAAAATTAATTAATGCTATTTTTAAGAATTCAAATTAGTCCTATGAAAAAAAATATAGCACCCTGCCTACGACCGTTAGTCTTGCTGGTTGTTCTCTGGGTGACCTCAATTGGCCTTTACGCTCAAACCACATATTTCTCTAGAGCCTCAACCGCCTGGAACCTCAATACGACATGGTCTACAGTAAGCCACGTCAGCGCGGTTAATATCGGTACCTTTCCGGTTGCAGGTGACATTGTCAACATCGGAGGCGGTTTTACAGTAACTATTACTACACCCGCAGCTTGTGCTACACTTAATATTGCTAATAATAGTACGTTAAACGCGGGCCATGGCTTGGCGGTATCGGGCATTACCACGGTGGGCACCGGTACAGGAGGCACCCTAAACATTACTGCGTTACCAGGCGCCAAAACCTTTACGGGATTGGTGACCATCAATAATGGTGGGCTCTGGAACGAAGCGGTTAATGAGGCGATCATCTTTCAGGGTGGCATTACTAACAATGGAACGTTTACAGCGGGCACGGGAACTCATACTTTCAATACAAATTCACAGGCTCTGACAGGAACATTTACGATCCCTAGCGTAACCGTTACGGGAGGAGCCATTGTATTGACAAACAACAATACATTGACAGTCAATACAGCGTTAAGTGGCACGGGTCGGATCACGCAGGGCACCAATGCAGTGCTTAATATCGGAGGCACTTCAGGTATCACCAACATGACGGCCACGGCCAGTGGCAACACGGTAAATTATACGGGTGTAGCCCAAACGGTTAGGAATCTTAATTATGTAAACTTAGGTTTGTCGGGCAGTGGTGCGAAAACGCTGGCGGTTGGCACCACCTCGATCACGGGCAACCTGACGTTGAGTGGCACAGTTTTTACCAGCGCAGTAATTGGTCTTACCATTGGCGGATCGGTGAACATCGGTTCAGGCACTTCTTTTACAGCGGGAGCTTTCACACACAATGTAGCCGGAGATTGGGCTAACAACGGAACATTTACAGGGCCGGGTGGTACGATGATTTTTAATGGTGCAGCTCAGAACATTACCGGGGGCGCAACCACCTTCAATGATGTAACCTTGTCGGGAACGGGAACCAAGACCTTTGGGGTCAGTCCCACGTTAGCGATAGCAGGAACTCTTTCGATTAATAATGGAGTAGTTGCCAGTATGAATAACGCGAATACGCATACATCCAATGCACTTGTTTTGGGTGGAGCAATTCAGCAACTGGGTACATGGGGCAGCACGATTTCAGCAGCGACAAATCAGAACAATACCTTTTTTAGCGGCAATGGATTGGTGACGGTTGCCACGGGCGCAAACACCTATTATTCGATCGCTGGCACAGCGTGGAATTTAAACACGACCTGGTCGAACACAGGGTTTGGAGGCTTAGCGGCCGCGGGTACTCCGGGAGCAGGAGATTTTGTATACATCGGGGGCGGTTTTACAGTAACGATAGCAGGAGCAGAAACCTGTAGCGCATTGTTCTTTGATGCGGGTACGAGTGTTACCAACACATTAACGATCAGCTCAGGCAGCTTAACAGTTTCAGGAGCGATAACTATTCCTCAGACAGTGATCTCGGGTTCAAACATATTAAATGTTGGAGCGGGAACGCTGACAGCGAGTAGCATTGATTTTACGTCCACACCAGGAGGCGCAGGGCATCAGCTGACTATCTCCACGGGAACGGCCACGATCAGTGGTAATGTAACCGGGATCGGGGTTAGCAGCACAATACAATTTACCGGAGCGGGTTTGCTTCAGGTAGGAGGATCAATTTTCACTTCAGCGAATGGAACATTGACTTCCGTTGCAGGCAGTACGGTAGAGTATACCGGAGCAGCACAGACGGTTCAGGCACTTGGGTATAACAACCTGACCTTGTCGGGCACGGGTAACAAGACGTTGGCGGCCACGACAACGATAGGGGGCAATCTCTCTATAGGCAACAACACAACATTTGTTGTTGGAGCATTCACCCTAACTGTATCAGGCACCACTGCGGTAGGTGGCGGCACCAGTGGCATCTTGTCAATTACTTCAGCTACGGGCGTCAAAACCTTTGGGGGCCTTGTCACCATCAGCAATGGGGGTACTTGGACTAACATAACTGAGGGAGTTACTTTCCAAAGTGGCATTACCAACAATGGAACGTTTACTGCAGGTACGGGAGTGCATACGTTTAATACAAATTCACAGGCTCTAACAGGAACATTTACGATCCCTAGCGTAACCGTTACGGGAGGAGCCATTGTATTGACAAACAATAATACATTGACAGTCAATACAGCGTTAAGTGGCACGGGTCGGATCACGCAGGGCACCAATGCAGTGCTGAACATTGTAGGTACTTCAGGTATCACCAACATGACGGCCACAGCCATTGGCAATACGGTAAATTATACGGGAGCCGCGCAGACGGTGAATAATAACGGTTATGTTAATTTAGGTTTATCGGGCAGCGGGGTAAAGACACTGCAAGGCGGAACTACTTCTATAACAGGCGACTTGAGTTTGATTGGTACTGTATCTACCACCGGAGTAATTGGTCTTACCATTGGCGGTTCAATGAACATCGGTTCAGGCACTTCTTTTACTGCAGGAGCCTTCACACACAATGTTGGGGGTGATTGCACCAATAATGGAACATTTACCGGGACGGGTTGTACGATGATTTTTAATGGTGCAGCTCAGAACATTACCGGGGGCGCAACCACCTTCAATGATGTAACCTTGTCGGGAACGGGAACCAAGACCTTTGGGGTTAATCCCACGTTAGCGATAGTAGGAACTCTTTCAATTAATAATGGAGTAGTTGCCAGTCTGAGTAACGCGAATACGCATACACCCAATGCACTTGTTTTGGGTGGAGCAATTCAGCAACTGGGTACATGGGGCAGCACGATTTCAGCAGCGACAAATCAGAACAATACCTTTTTTAGCGGCAATGGATTGGTGACGGTTGCCACGGGCGCAAACACCTATTATTCGATCGCTGGCACAGCGTGGAATTTAAACACGACCTGGTCGAACACAGGGTTTGGAGGCTTAGCGGCCGCGGGTACTCCGGGAGCAGGAGATTTTGTATACATCGGGGGCGGTTTTACAGTAACGATAGCAGGAGCAGAAACCTGTAGCGCATTGTTCTTTGATGCGGGTACGAGTGTTACCAACACATTAACGATCAGCTCAGGCAGCTTAACAGTTTCAGGAGCGATAACTATTCCTCAGACAGTGATCTCGGGTTCAAACATATTAAATGTTGGAGCGGGAACGCTGACAGCGAGTAGCATTGATTTTACGTCCACACCAGGAGGCGCAGGGCATCAGCTGACTATCTCCACGGGAACGGCCACGATCAGTGGTAATGTAACCGGGATCGGGGTTAGCAGCACAATACAATTTACCGGAGCGGGTTTGCTTCAGGTAGGAGGATCAATTTTCACTTCAGCGAATGGAACATTGACTTCCGTTGCAGGCAGTACGGTAGAGTATACCGGAGCAGCACAGACGGTTCAGGCACTTGGGTATAACAACCTGACCTTGTCGGGCACGGGTAACAAGACGTTGGCGGCCACGACAACGATAGGGGGCAATCTCTCTATAGGCAACAACACAACATTTGTTGTTGGAGCATTCACCCTAACTGTATCAGGCACCACTGCGGTAGGTGGCGGCACCAGTGGCATCTTGTCAATTACTTCAGCTACGGGCGTCAAAACCTTTGGGGGCCTTGTCACCATCAGCAATGGGGGTACTTGGACTAACATAACTGAGGGAGTTACTTTCCAAAGTGGCATTACCAACAATGGAACGTTTACTGCAGGTACGGGAGTGCATACGTTTAATACAAATTCACAGGCTCTAACAGGAACATTTACGATCCCTAGCGTAACCGTTACGGGAGGAGCCATTGTATTGACAAACAATAATACATTGACAGTCAATACAGCCTTAAGTGGTTCTGGTCGGATCACGCAAGGCAACAATGCGGTGCTGAACATTGTAGGTACTTCAGGTATCACCAACATGACGGCCACAGCCATTGGCAATACGGTAAATTATACGGGAGCCGCGCAGACGGTGAATAATAACGGTTACGTTAATTTAGGTTTATCGGGCAGCGGGGTAAAGACACTGCAAGGCGGAACTACTTCTATAACAGGCGACTTGAGATTAATTGGTACTGTATCTACCACCGGAGTAATTGGTCTTACCATTGGCGGTGATCTTAACATAGGTTCAGGTACATCGTTTTCAGCCGGAGCCTTTAACCCTCACAATGTGGCGGGGGATTTTGTAAACAACGGCACTTTTAATAATGATTTTGGCACGGTGATATTCGATGGAATTACTCAGCAAACTATTTCAGGAAGCACGGTAACGAACTTCAATAATATCACCATCACAAACCTAAGCGGTGCTGTGTTAGTTGAATCTAATCAAAATCTTCTGGGAGTATTAACATTGGAAGCAAATGTCATTTTTGATGCAGATGGTGCTTCCAATACAAGTGTATTTACTCTCATATCATCGGCCGATTCGCCTACGGCTGATGCTTCCATTGCAACCTTGCCTGATGGTGCTCAGGTTGTAGGTAATGTAACCGTGCAGCGTTACATGGCTATTGAAGGCGGTACAGGCAATAATGGTAGAATATATCGTTACATTTCATCACCCGTGCAGAATGCACCGGTATCCCAAATTCAGGCAAGAATTCCCGTTACAGGTAGTTTCACTGGCACGAGCACATGCAGCGGATGTCTCACCAATCAGTCCATGTTTTTATACAACGAGTCGGTGATTACAGATACAAATGGAAGTGGTGGAAATAATGTTGATGACGGGTATGAAGATTTTCCGGCTAATGCCAACACGGAAACGCTTACCTCCGGGCGCGGCTATACCTTATTTGTGCGAGCCAATGTGAATCCGATATCCGGAGCCGGCTCGGCCTTATGGGACGTGCGCGGAGCAATCAACAGCGGCACAATCGATTATTCCAGTTTCACTACTTTCAATTCTTCAACAATCCTTCTCAATGACGGCTGGAATTTGGTCGGTAATCCATACCCTGCTACCATTGATTGGAATGCAGCGACTGGATGGACCAAAACGGGTATAAATAATGCCATTTACATGCTTGACAACGGGATGGCTTCACCGGTATTTGCAACGTATATAGGTGGAGTAGGAGTAAACGGGGGCTCCCAATATATAGCCGCGGGTCAGGCTTTTTGGGTGAAAAGTGATGGCGGACCCATTGATTTCCAGTCAACCGAAGATGTGAAAGTGGCCGGTCAGCCGACTACTTTTTTCAGAGAAGGCGCACCCGACCACATGGTACGTGCGACATTAAAGCAAGGAAACATCAGCGATGAAACCGTAATACGATTTTTGGATTCAGCAACAGAACGGTTTGATTCGGAGTTGGATGCGTATAAGCTGAGTAATTCGGTGTTTAATTTGTCTTCAGTTTCGGGTGATACTAAATATGCGATCAATACACTGCCTGCTTTAGGATGCGCGTCTTTTATTCAATTGGATGTTTCGAATGTGACATCGGGTACTTATCAATTGGAGCTAAGTCAGTTTGATTCATTTGATCAATCCATGGAGTTGAAGTTAATCGATGATTATTTAGGTCAAGCGATCGACATAAGACAAAATGCTTTATATGAATTTTCGGTTACGGGTGATACAAAATCCTATGGCAATCGTTTTAAAATTGTCTTTGAACAAGGCGAGATTAACAGTTCAATCATTCCTGAAGGCGATTCCGGATTATGTGCAGGACAGCCATACAATATCCTGCTGCCAACTACCGAATCAAACGTTTTATACTATGCCTCATTGGGCGGAACAATTGTGTCAGAAGGTTTTGCTGGAACCGGTTCTTCATTAAGTATTTCTGTCGATGCTTCTAAATTGACTGACGGTGAAAACTCGATTTTGGTTTTCGCCACAAGGCTTACTTGTGATGCAAGAGTAGAATTGGATGAGCCTGTTACCGTTGTTGTGGATAATATTTATAAGATTCAGTCTATTACAGAAGGTAGCGCCTGCCAGTCGGGCTCGGTTTTGTTAGCTGCATCCGGAGCTCCGTTAGCGGGTTCTTATCATTGGTATGAATCCTTAGCAGCTGCCGATCCAATAGCTGGAGCAATCGGAAATACGCTGCAAACACCAGTGCTAGACAAATCCAAAACGTTTTATGTGGCTGCCGTAAATTCGTTTGGCTGTGAGGGCGAAAGAACAGCAGTAAAAGCAGATGTTACTAAGTTTGATGAGGTGGTTGTTACAGAAGTCGAAGCCGGAGTTTTATCCTCAAGTTATGAATCTGGAAATGTTTGGTACTTTAACGAAACCGCAATTCCAGGCGCAACGAAGCAAACAGTATCGGTAACAGAATCCGGAGTGTACAAAGTGGAGGTATCCATTGGAAACTGCAAGTCAACAAGCACGCGCCAGTATTCAATCACGGGTTTGGAGACCGACCTTCCAGGTACTGGCGTAAGCTTCTACCCTAATCCGGTTTCAGACATACTCACCGTGCGAGTTGCAAATTCCGATAATATAAACCGTGTAGACTTAATAGCTAATACCGGTGTACGATTAGAGAGTGCTATGATTAAAAACAACGAAGCAGTTATTGACATGAGAAATCACCCATCAGGACTTTATTTGATTAAATTGATCAGGACAAATAACTCAGTATCCACCTTTAAGATTTTGCGGAAATGAGAAGAATATTAAAAACTGGAACGAAGATCTTTCTTTGCTTAGCGCTTTGCGTGCTTGCTCTCACGGTAGCAAATGCCCAGCCGCCAGGCGATCCAGCAACCGCACCGGATATACCTATTACTGGGATTGAAATCCTGATTGCTTTGGGTGGGATCTTAGGTATAAAAAAACTTATTGCAAGAAAGAAGTCGAACTAATTTTATGTAGCAGTGAAAAGTTTTCCAGCATTACTCAGGCGCCTAAAAATCCTTCCACGCTGGGTAATCATTCTAATTGACTGTTCATTTATTATTTTCTCAACGCTGTTGGGATATTTGTTAAGGTTTAACTTTTTAAGTTCTGATCTGCAGCTAAACAACTATAAGCAAGGCATTCTTATTTATGCAGCGTGTGGGCTGCTTTCTATTATTGTTACGGGCAGCTATCGGGGCATTATCAGATACACGGGTCTGCAAGATGGTGTGCGGATATTTTTTATGCTGCTACTGAATGTTGTCCTGGTAGGTGCAATAAATTTAATTACTTTTTTTGTTAGCGGAGCGTTCATCATTCCGTTTTCAGTAGTCTTCATAAGTCTCCTCTCATCCTTCTTGTTCCTTTTCAACTACAGGCTGTTGGTTAAATATATATTCACCTACTACCGCAATGCTATTATAAAGAAGAGCCGGGTGTTAATATTTGGAGCGGGTCAAACGGGCATTATCACCCGCCACGTGATAGACTCAACACCGCGTATGCAAATTGTTGGGTTCTTGGAAGATAATGCGAATAAGATCGGTAAAGTGGTTGATGGAACCCACATCTATGATGCCCGTAAGGATAACCTGGATTATTATTTTGATGAATTGAGCATTGATGAGCTTGTCATCACGGTGCGGGATATTTCATTGGATCGAAAAAACGAGTTGGTCGATGCCTGCCTGCGGAATAAAGTGAAAGTAAGAACGGTTCCTCCGGTAGAGAAGTGGGTGGGTGGTGAATTAAGCATCAGTCAAATCAGGGAAATTAATATTGAAGAGCTATTAGGTCGCGAAACCATACAGCTAAATAATCCCTCAATTATCAACGATATCAAGGGCAAGCGAATATGTATTACAGGGGCGGCCGGATCAATTGGTAGTGAATTGGTTCGTCAGGTTGCTGCCTACGCACCCGAAAGAATAATATTGATTGACCAGGCAGAATCGCCATTATATGAAATTGAGCGTGAAATAAAAGGAAAATTTTCTGTAAAGGTTATCCCGTATTTAGCAGACATAACCAATAAGCATCGGATTTCTTCGATTCTCGAGGAAAACAAACCTGAGATAATTTACCATGCTGCCGCCTATAAACATGTTCCTTTGATGGAGGGGAATCCAAGTGAAGCAATTCATTGCAATATCTTAGGCACTAAAAACTTAGCTGATTTAGCCATTAAGTTTAACGTCCGGAAGTTTGTAATGATTTCAACAGACAAAGCTGTTAACCCAACTAATGTGATGGGTTGCTCTAAGCGAATTGCGGAAGTGTACGTGCAGGCTCTAAATAAGAAGCTTCATGACGAAGGTAATTTTAAAACCGCTTTTGTAACAACCCGCTTTGGCAATGTATTGGGTTCCAATGGTTCGGTAATTCCATTGTTTAAAAATCAAATCTCACTAGGCGGCCCCGTTACAGTGACCCACCCGGAAGTCACCCGTTTTTTCATGACTATCCCGGAGTCTTGCCAACTTGTGTTGGAAGCCGGTACCATGGGCAAAGGAGGCGAGATCTTTATTTTCGACATGGGTAAGCCAGTAAAGATTATCGACTTGGCCCGCAAAATGATTTTACTATCAGGGTTACAACCTGGAAAAGATATCGAAATAGTATTTTCGGGTTTGCGGGAAGGGGAGAAACTGTATGAAGAACTATTGAACCAAACTGAGGATACAATCCCAACGCATCACAACAAAATTTTAATAGGTAAAGTTGTGGCGCATTCTTATGAGGAGATCAATAGATATGTTGAATTATTCTTCGATCTCGTAAACGATAAGAACGAACTTAAGATGGTTGCACTCATGAAAGAACTGATCCCTGAATTCAGAAGCAACTACTCGAGGTATGAAATTCTCGATATCTAAGATTCCCTATTTCCTAAATCCGCCCTTCTTATTGTAGCGATAGAAGGAACTTCTTTTCTTGCTATAAGTTCTTCCGTTATTTTGCCCGCCAATATCAAGTGGTAGGTAGTATTCAATTTTCAGATTAAGGAGAAAATAACCATCGTCATTGCCTGGGTTGCCTCGCTGGGTCCCTCCGGGAGCAGCACCAATTCCTAGTTCCGGTCTCCTGTCGGAGAGGGCAGCTGCAATCGGATCAGCAAACGCTGCCGTTCCGGGGTGAACGGTACTAACGTCATCTAAGTAGTCTGTAAAAGTTTTTCTGTAGCCACCTTCAAACGCCACATTGAAATTAGGACCCGCTTTTAGTCTTACACCAAGGCCAAAAGGAATTACCAAACCAATTCTGCTATAATCAACGCCTTCAGTTTTTAATGGTTGTAAGGCATATTTTTGACCTTGATATTCGGCTTTAGGATTCATATAAAGTACCCCAACGCCTCCAAAACCATACACGTTAAAATAGGGTCGTCTGTAGTATCTATTGCCATTGGCGAAGAGATTAAACGCCCCTGTAAATGCAAGTTCTACGTTATTGGATTTAAAGGATAAGTTTCTTTCTTTTCTATCATCGTCATCTGCCTTGTTATCAGTTCCTTCCAAGCTAAACCATGTAAGTTCGGCTCTGGCGCTTACCCTTGGGGTGAAATAAAATTGAAGCCCGGCATTAAAATTTGGTTTTGCATCAATATAATTTCCAGGATTTGCGAGTTCACCAAAATAGGTAGATGTGCCGGTACCAGCCACCAGAATCAATGCCCGGTCTTTTTTAATAGCATAGAAGCTTTGAGCAAAAGTTAAATTTGCTGCTAGAGTCAACGCAAGGACAACCATAAGTCTTCTCATAGAATAGCTTTAAACCACTAATTTAGGCATTTTCATTCAAGTAAACCAACTTACGAAAGCACATCTGTTATCTTCTGAGCAGCATCCTTTAATAAGATCGCTGAAAACACCTTTAATCCTGATTCTTTGATGATTTTAGCCCCTTCTTCGGCATTGGTTCCTTGAAGCCGAACAATAATAGGCACCGGAATATTTCCTACTTTCTTATACGCTTCTACAACACCACTGGCAACCCGGTCGCAACGAACGATCCCTCCGAAAATATTGATTAAGATCGCTTTTACATTTGGATCCTTTAAGATAATTCTAAAGCCAGCCTCAACGGTCTCGGCATTGGCGCCACCTCCTACATCCAGAAAGTTAGCGGGCTCACCACCAGAAATCTTTATGATGTCCATAGTGGCCATGGCAAGACCGGCTCCATTTACCATACAGCCTACGTTACCGTCAAGCTTAACATAGTTAAGCCCTGATTTACCAGCCTCTACTTCCAAGGGATCTTCTTCAGAAATATCTCTTAACTCTTCTAAATCTTTATGACGGTAAAGTGCGTTGTCATCCAAATTCACTTTGCCATCAACAGCCAATATCTTATTATCGGAAGTCTTTAGTACAGGATTTATTTCAAACATAGAAGCATCAAGACCTATGTATGCTGCATATAAAGAGTTTATGAATCGAATCATTTCCTTAAAGGCATTACCCTCCAATCCTAATGCAAAAGCAATCTTGCGTGCCTGAAAGGGTTGCAATCCTATGGATGGATCAATCCACTCTTTAACGATTTTTTCAGGATGATTTTCAGCAACTTCTTCAATGTTCATGCCTCCTTCAGTAGAGGCCATAATAACCGGCCTGCTTGTAGCCCGATCCAACAAAATACTCATGTAGTATTCTTTGGGCTCATTCTCACCGGGATAATAAACATCTTCAGCAATCAGCACCTTATTTACTTTCTTGCCGGCTGCACCTGTTTGGATGGTGACCAGGGTTCCGCCTAAAATGGCCTTCGACTTTTCAAAAACTTCATCAATGCTTTTTGCAAGCACAACGCCTTTAGAACCCGTCTCTTTAACGGTTCCCTTTCCACGACCACCTGCATGTATCTGAGCCTTAATAACAAACCACTTCGAGCCGGTTTCAGCACCTATTTCCTTCGCAGCGGCAACAGCCTTGTCAGGCGTGTCGGCAACAACGCCTCTTTGCACAGCAACTCCGAATTTTTTAAGAATGTCTTTAGCCTGATATTCGTGGATGTTCATAATTAACTAGTTTTGGAGGGCAAGCTACTTTTTTTAATTTGCTAATTCAAGAACTAATATACTCATGTTGCGAGCGGAAGGATTAATGAAGTCGTATGGATCACTGCCGGTATTGAAAGGGGTTGATGTTGCCATAGCGAAAGGCGAGGTAGTTTCAATTGTGGGAGCTTCTGGCGCAGGTAAAAGTACCTTACTGCATATTCTGGGTACGCTCGATAAACCAGATACTGGAAAAGTTGAGATTAATAACACCAATATATTTGCCCAGAATTCAAAAGCCTTAGCTGAATTCAGAAACAAGAACCTTGGATTCGTATTTCAATTTCATAACCTGTTACCTGAGTTTTCGGCACAGGAGAATATTATGATACCCGGGTTTATTGCTAAAACTGATGAGGGGAAGCTAAAGAATAGAGCGTTACAATTACTTGACACCCTCGGGCTAAAAGATCGGGCAAATCATAAACCGGCTGAACTTTCGGGTGGGGAGCAACAGCGGGTTGCTGTAGCCCGGGCATTAATTAACAATCCTATTTTAATTTTTGCCGATGAACCAAGCGGAAACTTGGACTCCAATAATGCAAAAGACCTTCATGAGCTTTTCTTTAAACTCAGAAATGATTTTGGTCAAACCTTCGTGATAGTAACCCATAACCAAGAGTTCGCGGCCATGACTGATCGCAGAATAGAAATTAAAGATGGGGTAATGGTTAATTAAATATTGGGCATCTCTAAAAACTCCGCTTACCCTTCTCTTTTGGAGAAGGGACAGGGGTTGAGGTAATGAGAGCAAGGGTTTTTAGAGATGCCCTATTATCCATTATCAATTGTCCATTATCAACTAGCTCCTCTACCTCCACATGCCCTTTTTGATTAATTGCCAAAAGAGTTGCAGCCTTTAATTCGTTGATCAACAAAGGATCGTACTTTGCTGCAACACGGATGTAATTCCCAGTAAAACCATGCATCAATCCATCTTCAACATCATTCTCGAATAAAACCGAAAAGGATTTTCCTAAATTTTTCTCATAAAATGCTCTGCGCTTTTTGTCCGAAAGGATATGCAACATTTTTGAGCGCTCATTTCGTTCGCGCATCGGCACAGCGTTGGGCAGGGTAGCAGCTAACGTATTTTCGCGTTCCGAGTAAGTAAACACATGAAGGTAGGAGATGTCTAATTCGTTCAGGAATTGATAGGTCTCTAAAAAATGCTCGCGAGTTTCTCCAGGAAATCCCACAATCACATCAACACCAATACAACAAGCTGGCATTACTGATTTTATTTTATCAACGCGGCTAACATAAAGGTCGCGTTGATATCTTCTTTTCATCAATTTTAAAATTGCGTTTGATCCAGATTGAAGCGGAATGTGAAAGTGGGGGACAAATCGTTTGGATTGACCAACGAACTCAATGATTTCATCCGTTAATAAATTCGGTTCAAGGGATGAAATTCTAAATCGCTCGATGCCTTCAACCCCATCAAGAGCTTTGATCAAATCAATAAATCGTTCTTCCCGAACTCCATTGCGTAATCCAAAATCACCGGTGTTAACGCCAGTGAGAACAATCTCTTTTACTCCGGTAGCAGCAATTTCTTTTGCATGATTAACTAAATTAATGATACTATCACTTCGGCTTGATCCGCGCGCCAGCGGGATTGTACAAAAGGAACAAGTGTAATCACAGCCGTCCTGCACTTTTAAGAAAGTTCGGGTGCGGTCATGAAGTGAGTAAGAGGTATTGAATGTATCAACTTCATTTATATCGGAAGCAAACACCGTGGCCGTTTCGGGACGAACGAAACCATCCAATAATTCAACTAACCGAAATTTTTCTGCTGCACCCAATACCGCATCCACACCCGGGATTTCAGAAATTTCCTGAGGTTTTAGTTGCGCATAACAACCAATAATGGCCACGTAGGCATTCGGAGAAATACTCCGGGCTTCCCGCACAATCTTCCGACATTTCTTATCGGCATTTTCGGTTACCGAGCAGGTGTTAATGATGAAAATATCGGGTTGATCTGTGAAATCTACTTTCAAATATCCTTTTTCCTCAAATTTTCTCGAGATTGTCGAGGTTTCGGAATAGTTGAGTTTACATCCTAAGGTATAAAAAGCTACTTTTTTCATAACAAGTTGCAAAGATAACAGCTGTTCCTATCCTCACAAAGACTTGCATGTTGATTGAACGGTTTAACTTTAGCCCATATTCTATCCCAAAGAAGAATGCAGCAACGACTCCCTCAGGCATTAGCCATAATTCTGATTACGCATTTAGCGGTTTCATTGTTCTTCATTGTTGATCCGCTATTGCTGCGCGGCACAAGATTTTCAAAGATTTATAAATCATACTTATTGCCGGGTCCCTTTTTCTCTGACGTGAAGATAATTGATAATTATAGGCTTCATGTCTCGTGGAGAGTTAATGGCCAATGGTCAGTTCCAAAAGATTATGCTATGGAGAATTTCAAAAGCTATCAAAGTCAATTAAATCTCTCAAGCCTTTATAGAAGTCGGTTAGAACGAACCTTGTATTTAAAACTATTGCTTCCTCACGAAGGTCAAGAACCAGAACTTTTTAACAGAAAAGAATTTATTCCATTTTTAGAATATCTTTCTGAGCATTATCTGCCTAAAACGGCAGATTCCATTCGGTTAACTTTTGTTCATAAAAAAGTTACAGATTTCACAATTAAAACAGATTCCGCAAACTATCTATTAGCAAGGTGAGCTTACGATCAACATACTACGCTACGTTTGTGCGATTTTTAAACTCTGAGAAAAATGAAAGAGCAATTACACTTTTCTGCAAATGCTTATATGTTTTTCTACTAATCAAGATCGTTTTTCTTGTTCCAGTTTTATCAGACATTATGCAAGACATGCCGCTCAAGTCAGAGTCTTGGATTCAAAGTATTTTATTTGGTCCTGCAAAGTTGGCTCAATTTAATAGTTGGCTTTTTTTAGGCTTATTTATTTGCTTAATAGCACTTGGTTGTTTTATAAAGACCAATCACTATATAACTATTTTAATTTTTTGGTTTTCATTTAGTTTAAGCAGACTAATTCAACCAATAATGAATGGTTCAGACTTAGTGCTAAATCTATTTTTATTCCTATCCATATTTTTTAATGTAGTCTCGATTTCACAAAAAGAGATTCGATTGGCAATTTCAAATTTTGCAGTGCTGTTTTGCCGAATTCAATTAGCCTTAATCTATTTTTTGTCGGGATACGATAAATTGCTAAGCGCAGCTTGGCGATCAGGTGATGCTATTCAATCAGTTCAACATTTGGAGTTTTTTGTAAGCGAACGATTTACATCAACGTTGAGTCAACAGACTTACTTATACTTAGCGTGGGTTGTTATCTTGTTCGAACTGTTGTTCTCAATATTAATTTGGGTCAGAAAATTTCGATTCCCCCTATTGATTGTGGGCGTGGTTTTTCATGCCGGTATTATCGTCTTTCTTAATCTTCCTGATTTCGGGGTAATTATGATTTTGTCCTATTTAATCTTTTACCCATTTAAAGAACGCAAGAGGCTTTCTATGGAATCAAAGAATTTTCAATCTGCTTTATCATAGCCTCAAGTTCGGCATTAACTTTCTCGAAATCTCCTGTTGATTTTAGTTCAGATTTTACACTAACATAAAACTTTATCTTAGGCTCGGTGCCTGAAGGTCGAACAGAAATTTTAGTTCCATCTTCCAAATAAAACTGAATGACATCTGACTTGGGAAGCGAGATAACCGTCTCCACATTGGTGGTCATATTCTTTTCAATACTGGTTTTATAGTCAAGCATACGAACAATGTTTTTTCCTGCGAGTCCAATGGGAGGCGCGCTTCTGAATTGTTCCATCATCTGCTTAATCTCATGCTCTCCGGCAGCGCCTTTCCTTACAAGGTTTATCAGGCCTTCTTTGTAAAAACCAAAATCAACATACAGTTGAATTAACCAATCATACAGCGTATGACCTTCATCTTTGGCGGAAGCAGCAAGAGCCGCGAAAAATGCACATGCCGAAACAGCATCTTTGTCGCGCACAAAATCACCCACCATATAGCCATAACTCTCCTCACCCGCGGCAACAAAATTCTTCTTGCCTTCCATGTGCCCCATAAGTTCAGCAATGTATTTGAATCCGGTTAGCGTATTGTAGCAATCAATCCCCATTTTGACTGCGATGGTATCAACCAGTTCTGTAGTCACAATGGTTTTAGCGATGTAGCCATTTTTCTTTTCTTCGGTGGATAAATTTTTTAGGATGAACCACATCATTAAGCTGAATGCCTGGTTTCCATTGAGAAGAAAATATTCACCGGTATCATTTTTTATTCCGATCCCTACTCGATCTGTATCCGGATCAGTCGCCATCACCAACTCGGCATTTGTTTCCTTGGCTTTCTTTAGGGCAAGCGCCATGGCCGATTGCTCCTCGGGGTTCGGTGATTGCACGGTTGGAAAGTTGCCATCCGGTTCAGCTTGTTCATCAACAATAATCAAGTTTGTAAACCCTAGTCGCGAAAGACATTCCGGAACCATGGTAATGCCAGCGCCATGCAAACTCGAATAGACCAAAGGAATGTCATGCTGCCGCTTAATACTTTCTCTGGCTGGAATCAGCTGGTCGACTTGTTGGTAATAGGCTTCCTCAACTTCTCTGCTAATCCGGCTAATTTTTCCGCCATCACTGAGAAAGTTAATATTTTCAAATCCGCCAATACTGGATACTTCCTTTATTACATTCCGATCGTGGGGCGGAACAAGTTGAGCGCCATCACTCCAATATGCCTTGTAACCATTATATTCTTTAGGATTATGAGAAGCAGTGATTACAACACCTGAATCGCATTTGAGGTGGCGTATGGCAAATGATAAAAGGGGAGTAGGTCTAAGCTCGGGGAAGAGGTGTACGTAAATTCCGTTTGCCGAGAACACATCGGCTGTAACCTGTGCAAATAACGCGCTGTTGTTCCGGCAGTCGTAGGCAATGGCAACGCTAATCTCTTTATTTGGCAGTGACTTTTTTAAGTAGTTAGCCAGCCCCTGTGTGGCCGCACCTACTGTATATTTATTCATGCAGTTCGAACCCACACCCATTATTCCGCGCAAGCCCCCGGTTCCAAACTCAAGTTCTTTATAGAAGCTATCGACCAGGACTTTGTGATTCGAGTCGTCTATTAATTTTTGTATGGCTTCTTTCGATGCCGGATCAATTGCCGGACTGGAAAGCCATGCCTGGGCTCGTTGGTTGGCTTGAGCAAGTAGATTGTCCATAAAAAAATTTATAAATAGTAAATCCTTTGAGAGAGAAATTCCGTTTTAAAAGACAAATATAAAACCAATACCCTATGAAACTCAGATTATTGTTCATTATGCTAAGTGCTGCTTCGTTCAGTGCAGTGGCCCAGGAAGTTAAGGTAGTTACTATTGTAGAATCGATTGTGCCTGGTGGTCTCGGCCGGTCGCGGTTGATTGACGGAAAACAATCCGTAAACTATCAGGATTTTACTACCGAGCGTACCGCGGAAGGGAAAGGTGATCAGGGAGATATTAAGCGTGGTGATGTGAAGATCGATGCTTTTGGCGAAACCAAGTTGTTGAATTTTTACAGTCTGGCCGGTATTAATTTTCAGAACATTGCCTCCAACGATGCGGTGATCAGTTCTAAAATTAATGATTTGCTGAAAGAAGGATGGGATCTTGCTTTTGTAACCAGTGGTGTGGAAAGTGATGCCGGAAAAAGTGATGGCAATGGAATTTTCATCACCAGGTTGTATTTTAAGAAGTAGCCGAAAAAGTTAAAAGCTGAAAGCAAAAAGTCATTCCAGGTTATGCTTGGAATGACTATAGCGCTCCTCTAAAAACTCCGCTTGCCCTTCTCTTTCGGGGAAGGGGTAAGGGTAGAAGCTAGGGTCTTTAGGGGTGTCCTATAAGTTTCCTCGAAGTTCCTGTTCGTGTTCGATCGCTTCAAACAAGGCTTTGAAGTTTCCCTTACCAAACGATTTGGCTCCATTGCGTTCAATGATTTCGAAGAAAAGCGTGGGGCGATCTTGAATCGGCTTGGTGAAAATTTGTAGTAAGTAACCTTCTTCATCTCGATCGATGAGGATGTTGAGTTTTTTTAACGCTTGTAAATCTTCATTTATATTGCCTACCCGGTCAAGTACATCATCGTAGTATGCATCGGGTACACGCAAAAATTCAACGCCTCGCTTTCTTAGTTCACCTACTGTAAAAATGATGTCATCGGTGGCTATAGCAATGTGTTGCACTCCGGCACTATGATAAAAATCCAAATACTCTTCTATCTGTGATTTTTTCTTTCCTGCAGCAGGTTCGTTAATAGGAAATTTTATATACCCGTTTCCATTCGATACTACTTTGGACATTAGTGCGCTGTATTCGGTGGAGATGTCTTTATCATCAAACGTGATGAGCAAACTAAAGCCCATTACTTTTTCATAGAAGCTAACCCAGTAGTTCATCTTTCCTAACTCTACATTACCCACGCAATGATCAACATACTTTAATCCAATTGGATTTATTCGGGCAGTACTCTTTACTTCAACAAAACCGGGCATAAAAACCCCAGTGTAATTTGTTCGCTCCACAAATGTGTGAATAGTTTGACCATACGTTTTTATGGAGGCGACTACAATCTCACCAAATTTGTCTGTAAGCTTTTTTGGTTCACCAGCGGATTCTGCACCACGTGATATAGTTTCCTGAAACGATTTTGTTGCATCGTCAACCCACAGCGCAAGCACTTTCACACCATCGCCATGTTTTTTTACATGCTCCGAGATGTATGAATCTGGTTGAAGGCTGGTGGTCAATATAAATCTGATTTTATCTTGCTTCAACACATACGAGCACCTGTCTTTCACTCCGGTCTCAGGACCCGCATAGGCAATGAGTTCAAAGCCCAGGCAATGCTGATAGAACAGAGCTGCCTGTTTAGCGTTACCAACATAAAACTCAATGTGATCGGTACCCTTAATGGGAAGAAAATCCTGGTTCATAAATTGGTATTATTTAATCTATCAAAATTAATCATTCTTGTAGTTTTAATTTACCCTGTATTTCTATAAACTTGAATTAAATTAGTAAAGTATGGAATTGAAAGATTTGGATAAAGCTATTCAGGATATTGCAATTCGCAGAAATGCGCTAAGCAAGATCGATTATAACAATCCCAAATATGATGCCCTTGAGGAGGAACTTCATGATTTGGAGGATAAAGTTCAGGTTAACTTTGGTGAATACTTAGAGGATGTGCTACAAGACATTCATGATAAATATTGCCCCGATACGGATGTTTTATACCCGATAGCATATTTTGCTAAATCATATTTCATTAACGATAATAATGAATTTTCGGTTGGCTCTAAAGAAGGCGTTTATGTAGAAGTTGATTCTATTCCCGGAAAGGAGACCAAACTAGTGATTGTACCAAATCCAGTTCGAATTATTCTAAATGTAGGAAGTGATAAACAGCAGGTTGTATGGTCAGCAAAGTAAATTTTTAAACTTTGAACTTAATTTTTTATCAACTTCAAAAGAGTTAATTTCTGATCCACCACAATGCGAATTAAATACATTCCCTGGGCAAGCGAGTTTGTATTAATTGTAACTACTGAGTTATTCTCAGTGTAACTTGCTGAAATTTGTTGTCCCGTGCTATTTAGCATTGATAATGCCTCAAGTTGTTTTCCATTTAAGTTGATTGTCGTGAAATCGGTCGCTGGATTTGGAACTAGCTTAGGGTCTCGATTTTCGCCAACAGTCTCAATCGCACAAACTCTGTAGTAAACAAACTTTCTATCAAGATCAACTTGCTTTAATCTGTAATAAATAAGTCCAATGGGCGAACTATTATCCTCATAGGAATACTCATGTTGATCATTGCTTGTTCCGGCCGATTTTATAGAAGTGATCGATTCGAAAAATTTTCCATCAATGGAACGTTCTACTTGAAAATAGTCGCTATTAAGTTCGCTTGCCGTACTCCACGAAAGAGATACAGTACCTTGCTGACTTAAACTGCAATTGAATGAGAGTAGCTGAACAGGCAAAGGATTATTGTTATCTGTACTGGCTATGGTATATGGACCATACACGGAAGATGCAGCACCTGTTGTCAAGTTTCCGGCTGTGAACGGACAAGTTGTGCAGACAGCTGAGCTATTTCCCTGATCGGTCCATAAAGATCCATTCCAGGCAGCCACCCTTAATGAACCTAAATTTCCGACTCCGCCACTATTTGTTCCCCAGGTTAAGGTTACGTTTACGTTAGATGTCCCCGCAGTCCTGTTTAGCATCCAGTATTCAGCACCGCTTACGTGATCTAAAGTAACCGCGCGCTGTGCATTTGGAAAACTTCCATTTGGATTGATATTAAAATACTGAGCCGTAAAAGTATTGGAGCCTGCAGACGGCCCTTCAATCCTTATAGGTCGATATAGATTGCTGACTCCAACAGGAAACGTAAACGCATTTGTTCCGACCTTGGTCACAACACCGTTCACATAACTGGCATTGCTTGCGTTTACCGCTGAAGAGCCATTTAAAAATTGTAACGTGCTGCTTTGCGTAACAATTCCATTGGTAAACGTCATCGTTCCATTGACTTGGTGGGTTCCTGAAGAGATCGCTATTCCATTGGATTTATTGATAATAATATTATTGAAGGTATTTGTTCCGGATGATGAAATGGTATTGCCCATGCCAGTCCCCACAAAACTAACAGTACCAGTGTTTGCCGTATAGGTTCCGTTGTTTATCCAATTGCCATTTACATCTAAGTTAAATGCATTGGTGGTAAGACTTGCAGCAGGAATTAATGGGGTTACTACTGTGCCACCACTCGCTGGGATAGATGGATTGATGGTTATGTTTCTTGCGACAGCACCAGTATTATTAATCACGGGCATATTTTGTGGTCCTGCAGCAGGTATCAAAGCGTCTGTCGTGGAGGTAGGAATTCCAGTGCACCAGTTGCTAGCTGTAAACCAATCGTTATTGGTTCCACCTAACCAAACAGAAGTGCCTGCCGGTTGGGCAATAAGCGTAAAGGCGACTTGCAAATAAGAACCTCCGCCACCTTGTTGCATTTGAAACTCAACTGTTGAAGTTGCATTAAGTACTCCCGTCCAGACATTGGCATGTGTATCACAACAACCATTGTGGCGAGCTACTTGTACACCATTTACCAATAGATAAAAATCATCATCGTGAGCTGGCACATCTAACTGATAAACACCGCATGTAAAACCCGTGCGCTTAGCCGATATGCTAATGTTAGTTGCACCCATTGCGCAACCTTGCCAGGCTGCACCATTTGTTGCATTGGCAGTTGAAGGTGCGCCTCCACTTGTCCACCTTGTTCGCGTATCAAAGTTTAATCCTGTTGGGCCGCTTCCGTTTTCAGTATAGTATCCTTGGTAATTTGTCCCTATTGTTTGAGAATCAAAGCCATAAACGTTCCATGTGCCGCTAGGGAATATAGTAATTGCCGGCAGCGGAATAACCGTGACAGTAGTAGAGGCTGAGTTAACGGCACAATTGTTACTTCCGGTAACCGTGTAAGTGGTAGTAGATGCAGGATTGGCTATTACAGAAAATCCGGTGATGGCACTCAATCCTGCAGCTGGGCTCCATGTATAAGTGTTCGCTCCGCTGGCTGTCAATACAACACTTGCTGTTGGACAAGTTATGGTAGCAGAAGTGGGCGTAACCATTGTATTGGGCAAAGGATCAACAATTATTGTCCGCGTTGCGCTAGCAGTACACCCCGTACCCCCGGCATCAGTTAAAATATTTGTAACTGTGTATGGTCCTGCGGGTGTTGAGCCCGTTGTTTGAAAGAATGGATTTGAGACAGTATTGTTAGGTACTAAAGTGATGGTTGGTTCAGCTGGGCTTACAGACCAAGTGTAGGTTGCTGTGGGATAAGCTGCCGCGGTAACAGTTAAACTGGAGTTGGTTCCCGCACAAATTGTTGCATTCGGGCTTAGAGTCTGAGGTGAATTAGGCGAAGCCGAAAAAGTTACCTGCAACTGTCCGAGGC
>Ga0209181_10003119_pt1 | contig 26046 bp, 21 predicted proteins | sample MAT05_FD_187208 | JGI IMG/M metagenome (GOLD analysis project Ga0209181, IMG submission 187208) | Freshwater microbial communities from Lake Fryxell liftoff mats and glacier meltwater in Antarctica - MAT-05 (SPAdes) (version 2) | ecosystem: Environmental > Aquatic > Freshwater > Ice > Liftoff...
CACCACCACCAGAAGCCGGGCCTTGCGCCCGGCTTCGCCGTTGTGGGGGGCATCAACGCGGATCGACCGGGACGGGCTGTCCAACGCGCCCCAGGCAGCGACCGGTGTGTACTGCCGCACCACGTGGTCGTGGCGCAGGGTCACGCCGTGGTTTTCACCCGCTGCCACTGCCGAGCTGTGCTGGTCCTCCAGCATCGCCCACCAAAGAGCCAGGCGGGCCGGTGCGCCGCGTTGCGCCACCACGTCCACGCCGACCTGGCGGCCATCCAGGCGCTGCAGCGTGATCTGAACCAGCGCCGGGCTGTCCAGCAAGGGCAGCGTAGGCCAACCCCGCCAGTCGCGGCCATTGACCAGGACCTGGGGCGTGTAGCTGAACCGGGCGCCCGAGCTGCGTTGCTGCTCGGCTTGCCGTTCGGTATGGCGCGCGCTGCCGAAGCGGTCGACCCAGCCCAGCCGGTCCCAGTAGTCGACATGGAAGGCCGCGGCCAGCACATCGGGTCGGCCCTTGAGGCCCGACAGCCAGCGGTCGGCCGGTGGGCAGGAATTGCAGCCCTCCGAGGTGTAGAGCTCGACCAACTGCAATTGGCGGGCAGCGGACCTGGCCTGGCAGGCGGACACCGTCGGTCCGGCTTGTGCCCAGGTGGGCAGCGCCACCATCAGCCCCACCACCAGGCCCACCACCGGTGCCAGTACTGCGGCGCAGCGCCGCGGCAAACCGCTGCGCGCCCGCTTTCGCACGGCCGTCGGGGCTGCGCTGCAGAGTCGGGCACGAGTCGAAGCGCCGTGGTGCGACACGGTATCGGGCAAAGGCAGGTTGGGTCGGGTGGTCATGACGGATTGGTCGGACCTGTCGCTCAAGCCTTACGCCCGACCGCCATCCGGCACCCCGCACGCCGCCCAGCGGCCAGCCCGGCGGCATGTCAGCGCTGGGCTGGCGGCACCACCACCGCTGCGCCCTTGTCGGCCTCGGCCGCTTCGGCTGCCAGGTCGGCCTTGCGCCGGGCCTGGGCGATCTCCTGCAACTGGCGCAGGTGGAACTCGACGCTGGAGCGGCGGAACTCGCTCATCACCAGCACATCGGCGGCAATGCCCTTGGCGCGCAGCCGGTCCGACAGCTTGAGCCCGACCGACGGGTCGCCGCCCATCGCCATCACCACCTCGTTGGCGAACAGGTCCGCGCCACCCACCAGCCCGTCGACCTGGATCGTGCGCTGGGTGGTCGCTTCCATCGCTGCCAACAACGTGCCGGCACCCGGCACCGCCACCGACAACACCTTGCCGATCAAAAAGGCACTGGCGGTGCTGTCGGACGAGCGCTGGCGCAGGATCGACCCCTCGCTGGCCAGGAAGTAAGTGCCGAAGGCCGCCAGCCAGCGGCGCTCGTCCGCGCTGCGCGCCTCCAGCATTGCGTTGCCCGGGATCTTGCTGCGCCGGCCGTCCTGGCGCAGGAAGTTCTGCGGCTCGTTGTCGAAGGCCGTCGCCGTCACCGTGCCGGCGCAGCCGGTCTGGGTGCTGACCTTGATGTCACGGCCATCCTCCAGCGTGATCGTCATCGCCGAATTGGCGTTGGCCTCGTCACGGGCCTGGTGCATCACGGTCCAGAAAGCCTGGTCATCGACCGACATCGCCGACCCGCCGCGCAGCACCGCGGTGATCTCGATCTTGGTGCCGGGCGCCGGCAGCAGCCGCTTGTTGACCGCCAGCACCCGCTGACCCAGCTTGAGCTCGTCGGGTGCGCCCTCGTCGAGCCAGGCGATACGCCAGTGCTCGTCCATGCCGGTGGCCTGCTTGAACAAGCCCTGCTCGTGCGCCGAGAGCGACTTCAGCATCGAGCGCACCGACCACAGCACCAGCGGCTCGATCTCGGTGGTGTCGTCGCAGAGCGGCTCGGCACCCCAGGCCACATGCAGCGCCGCCTCGCGGAACGCAATCTCGTGGACCAGGCCGTCCTTGTACCGCTGGCGGTCGAACTCGTCGCTGAATGCACCGGCGCGCGCCGGCGGCGCGGTCATCGGCAACAACAGCCCGGCGCTCAGCGCCAGCACCCGCAGCGTCCGCTTCAGCGGGCGCATCCACGGGGCAAAGGCCGCGGGCGGCAGCGCAGGCGGTGATCGAGAAAAGTCCATGGGCAAAGTATGCATGGCCGGCGTGCTGGCCCGCTGACACGGAGACGCTATGCTGGCCGCCCGTTTGCGCCACGGCCTGCGCCTTGCTGCCCGGCCCTGCCTCCGCCCCCTCCGCCCCCTCCGCCCCCTCCGCCCCCTCCGCCCCCTCCGCCCGAAAGCATTGCCCATGGCCGGCATCCACATCGTCGATATCGAATCGGCCGTCAACTGGTGGCGTGATCGCTCACCGTCACCCGACGGCATCACCGCCTGTGCCGAGGTGCTGGCGCTGGCAGAGGTGTACGCCTTGCTGGTTTACTACCGGGAGCCGCTGGCCGACGAGGCGACATTGCCCGCGGCTGCCCGTGCCGCCTGGCTGGCCTGGTACGCCCAGACCCCCGACGCGCCGTGCATCGCGATTTGTTCCACCGCCCAGGGCGATGCCTTGTGCAAAGGCTGCGGCCGCACCGAGGACGAGGTGCAGCACTGGCCGCGCCTGAGCCCGGCCGAAAAGCGTGTGGTCTGGCGGCGCATCACCCACGAGGGCACGGCCTGGCGCTTCAACCGCTACGCCGAGCGTGCACGCGGTGGTGCCGATGCGCACCGTGCCGATGCACCGGCCGGGGCGGCGCTGCCGCTGCGTGCCGGCGCACAGGCCGACGCCGACGCCGGGCGCCGATGATGGCTGGCCTGCGCGCCAGCGTGCGCCGCATCGTGCCACTGGCCTGGCCGGTGTTTGTCGGCCAGGTGGCGGTGCTGGGGTTCGGTACGGTCGATACCGTGCTGGTTGCACGCCACTCCCCCACCGACCTGGCGGCGCTGGCGGTGGGTGGCGCCACCTACATCACCGTGTTCATCGGCCTGATGGGCATGGTGCTGGCGGTCAGCCCGATCGTTGGCCAGTTGTTTGGCGCCAAACGTCTTCACGAGGCCGGCCACCAGGCCTGGCAGGCGCTGTGGGTGGCGCTGGCGCTGTCACTGCTGGGCAGCGTGCTGCTGGCGTTTCCGGGGCCGTTCCTGGCGCTGGCGCAGGTCAGCCCGGCGGTGGCCGAGAAGGTGCGCGGCTTTTTGCTGGGCCTGGCCTTTGCGCTGCCGGCCTCGCTGGTGTTCACGGTGTTCCGCGGCTTCAACGTGGCGGTGTCGCGGCCCAAGGCGGTGATGGTGCTGCAACTGCTCGGGCTGGCGATCAAGGTGCCGCTGTCGATGGCCCTGGTGTCCGGCCTGCCGGCCCTGGGCCTGCCGGAGATGGGTGTGGTGGGCTGCGGCATCTCCACGCTGGTGGCGATGTGGCTGCAGCTGCTGATTGCCGCACTGGTGCTGTGGCGCGATCCGTTTTACGACCGCTTTGCCCTGACCGCACCCGGCCAGCGTGCGCCCCACCGCGCCGCGATCTTGGCAATGCTGCGCCTGGGCCTGCCGATGGGGCTGACGATCCTGGTCGAGGTGACGGGTTTTGCCTTCATGGCGATCTTCATCTCGCGGCTGGGTGAAACCGCGGTGGCCGGGCACCAGATCGCGACCAACCTGGTGTCGCTGTTGTTCATGCTGCCGCTGGGCTTGTCCAATGCCACCGGCACGCTGGTGGCCCAACGCATCGGTGCGGGTGACTTGCGCGACGCCCGCCGGCTGGGCTGGCACGGCATGCAGTTTGCGCTGGGCCTGGCGCTGGTGGTGGGCACCGCGGTGTTTGCGGCGCGGCTGCAGGTGCTGCAGCTCTACACCGACAACCCGACGGTGCTGGCAGCGGCGATGCCGCTGCTGGCCTGGGTGGCGTTGTTCCACGCCGCCGATGCGGCGCAGACCATGGCCGCTTTTGTGTTGCGGGCCTGGCGCATCGCCACTGTGCCGATGCTGATCTTCGTCGGTGCGTTGTGGGGTGTGGGCCTGGGTGGGGGTTACACACTGGCGTTCCGCCTGGGTGACCGGCTGCCCGCCAGTTGGCAGGGTGCGCAGGGGTTCTGGATCGCCTCGACCGCCGGCCTGACGGTGGCCGCGGTGCTGCTCACCGCCTTGCTGGCCTGGGTGCTGGCGCAGCAGCGCACCAGCAGTGTCAAGCCGCTGGCGGCTTGACGGCGGCCTTGACCAGCACGCCGTCGATGGGCGCGTCGGCGGGTAGCCACACCGGCAGCCGCAGCACAAAGCAGCTGCCGCCACCCTCGCGGGCCTCGCAGTGCACGCTGCCGCCGTGGCGCTGCGCAATCTGGCGCACCAGGCTCAGGCCCAGGCCGACACCGCCTTCGCGCTCGGCATGGCCGGGCAGCCGAAAGTAAGGCTCGAAGATGCGCTCGCGCAAGTCGGCCGGCACGCCCGCCCCGCGGTCGCAGACCCGCAGTTGCAGTTGGCCGGCTGACGGCCGCGCCATTTGCACGCTGATCTCGCCAGCGCCGTAACGGCGGGCGTTTTCCAGCAGGTTGCGCAGCGCACGGCGCAGCAAACGGTCACTGCCGGCCACGCGCCAGTCGGCGGGCTCGCCAGGCGCTTCGACCTCGGCATCCACCCGCGCGGCTTCTTCGGCCGCCAGGCCCAGCAGGTCGATCGGGTCGCCGGCGCCCAGCGCCGGTCCGGCGTCCAGCCGGCTGGCCAGCAGCACCTCCTCGACCAGTGCGTCCAGTTCGGCCACGTTGGTGTCGATCTCGCGCCGCAACCGGCCCAGCCGGTCGTCGGCCGGGCCGGACGGCGCGTCGGCAAACAGGGCCACCGCCATCTTCAGCCGTGCCAGCGGCGAGCGCAGCTCATGGCTGGCGTTGGCCAGCAAGGTCTGGTGGCTGCGCACCAGCGACTCGATCCGCCCGGCCGCCTGGTTGAAGGTGGCGGCCACGGCAGCCACCTCGTCCCGGCCCGAGGCGTCCACCCGCTGCGCTAGATCGCCGGCACCAAAGGCCTCGACGCCGTGTCTGAGCTGCTCCAGCCGGCGTGTCAGGCGGCGCACCACCGGGTAGGCACCGGCCGCCACAGCGACAAACAGCATCGCGACCAGGATCAACGGCGCAACCGCCTGCGGCAGGCCGAAGGGCATGACAAACAGCGGCGGCGGAAACGGCAGCATCGCGCCGGGCGACAAGGTGCGCGCACGGTCGCCCAGCGCTGGGCCGGGCGGCTGATCGCCCAGCAGCGGCCCGCGTGGCGCACGCAACGCGGCTGTGCCGCGGTCGGCACGCTCGTGGCCGTCACGCCCTGTCACGTCGCGCCCCGTCACGTCACGCCCCGTCACGTCGCGCCCCGCCATGTCGCGCCCCATCATTTCGTCGTACGGCGGGCCGCCAGCGCCGGGGCGCCGCATCATGCGGCGCGCCAGCCACAGGGTTCGGCCGTCGTCCAGCCGCACCGCGGCCGCGGGTGGACCGCCCTCGGCCTCACGCAGCAAAAAACTGGCAGACGCACCGATGCGCATCCCGCGGCGATCGTCCAGCGCCAGCGGCACCCGCAGCCGGTTGGACCAGTCGCGCAGCGCCTCGGCCTGCTCGTTTGCCGGTGCGTCGGCGGTGGGCAGGGCACGCTGCACCAGTTCGGCCCAGGCCGTCACGCGCTCGCTGGCTGCGGTCTCGAACCGGCTGCGCTCCTGATCGAGGTGGCGCTGCCACATCCAGCCCGAGACCAGCGCAAACAGCGCCAGCGCAGCCACCACCGTCAGCCAGATGCGCAGGTAGAGGGATTTCAAAGGCGAAAACTCATTCGTCGGCGTCTTGCTTGCGGGCAAACACATAGCCCGAGCCGCGCACCGTCAGCACCCGCTTGGGCAGCTTGGGGTCGTCTTCGATGCAGGCACGGATGCGGGAAACATGCACGTCGATGCTGCGATCAAAGGCCTCCATCGGGTGGCCCTTGAGCGAGTCCATGATCTGGTCGCGGCTGAGCACCCGGCCGGCCCCCTGGGCCAGCACCACCAACAGGTCGAACTGGTGTCCGGTCAGGTCGCAGGCGCGGCCGTCGATGCGGGCCTGGCGGGCACCGAGATCGATCTCCAGCCGGCCGAACCGCAGCACCTCGTCACCCAGCGGCTCCGGCTGGGCGCGCCGCAGCAAGGCCTTGATGCGGGCCAGCAGTTCACGCGGCTCAAACGGCTTGGCAAGGTAGTCGTCGGCGCCAAGCTCCAGCCCCAGCACCCGGTCCAACGGCTCACCTCGGGCGGTGAGCATCAGCAGCGGCAGGCGGCGCAGGCGGGCATCGGCACGCAACTCGCGTGTCAGGTCCAGGCCGTCACCGTCCGGCAGCATCAGGTCGAGCACCAGCGCGTCGTAGTGGCCCAGACGCAGCCGCTCACGGCCGGCGGCCAGCGTGCCGGCCACGTCCACCTGGTGGCCGTTGGAGCGCAGGTAGTCGCTGACCATGGCTGTGAGACGGGCGTCGTCGTCGATCAGCAGCAGATGGGCGCTCATCGTGGGCTGCCCACCCCGGCCACCATCCGGCCGATCACCCGGCATGCCAACCGGCCCACCACCCGGCGCGTCTCCGGTCCTGTCGGGCTGCAAACCCAGCCGATGGCCGGCATGTCAGCTGCGCGGCTCGACGGCCTGACGCTCACGCTGGTGGCGTTGCATCATGTCCTGACGGGTCTTCATGCGGTCAGCCAGCTTCTGGCGCTGCTCGGGTGTCAACACGGCACCGACGTCCAGCATGGCCTGCAACTGGCGCTTGCTGGCCACGTCGCGCCGGCCTTGCAACTGCTGGCGCAGGGCCTCGGCCGCCGTGGCATCCACTTGCGGGGCGGCCAGCAGGGCCATCATCTTCTGGTGCAGCTCGCGGTCACCGTCGTGCTGCTTGCGCATGTCGTCCTGGGCAGCCTTGAGCAGGTCGCGCACCTTGGTCTTTTGCTCGGCAGTGGCGCCGACGCCGTCCAACATGCGTTCCGACATCACCGGCGAGCCGCCCATGCCGTGGCCCATGCCGTGCCCCATGCCGTGCCCCATGCCCGGGTGTGCGGCAGCATGCACGGCGCCCGGGCTCATGGCCGGAGCGGCAGCCATCGGACCGGCAGGCTGGGCATGGGCCACCGATAGCGCCGCGCCGGTCAGCGCAAACAGCAGCGTGGCGGCGGCCAGATGCCGCACAGTGCCTCGGCCGGGCAGCGCCGGGACGGTTGAAGAGACCTTGATGGAATGCTGGGATGTCATGGCGTTCGCCTCATGGAGAAAGTGGGAGACTGCATTCTTCGCCGGCCCCTTTTCGCCGCCTTGTTCACACCGTAAAGATCGGTAAACAGCGAGCGCGTCGGCCGGCCCGATCAACTCAACGGCCGCTCGACCCGAAGCAAGCGGCGCCGGATCGCAAAGTCGGGGTTGGCGCAGCGCAATTCAAGCCGCAGCAGGACGCCACTGCGGCGGTCCACCGCCATCACGCCGTCGAGCCGGGTACTGCCATTGGTGCCTTGCCCAGGGCCTGCGCCGGCGGTGGGCGCTTCACCAAAAAGCTCGATCACCGCCACATCGAAGGCCCGGCCGGCCACCGTCTGCGGGCCGATGGCCACCACCTGCCCACGCACCCGGGCCCCGGGCTGCAGGTCGCCGGCCGCGGCCAACTCGCCCGCCAGCACCTGGCCCAGCACCAGATCCTGCTTGAGCAGCCGGCGCCAGCCGATCAGCGGAACCGGCATGTCCAGAACCGGGTTGCCAGCCAGGTCTTGCCGCCAGGGCTGGCCCATCGCCCGACCATCGAGTTGCACGCCAAACTCGATCTGGTCGCGGCGCAGGGCAGTGACGGTCATGGTCAGCGTCTGCGCGGGCCCCGCGTCGCCAGCACGCTCGTCGAACACCAGCCGTTCACCCAGCGATATCGGCAAGGTCGCCAAACGGCTTGCGGCCATGGCGTCCGGTGCTGGTCCACAGGGGCGCAGCGCCGCGGCGGCGCGCAAGGCCGCGTCGCGGCCCTTCAGGTCGGCCAGCTCGGCCGCCTCCGGCCCATCCGGGCGCATCGCCAGCAAGGCCGGCCAGAACATCGTGACGCCCAGGCTCAGCGCCACCAGGTTGCTGCCCACCTGCGAATCCACCGCATACGCCACGTCGACAGCCTGGTGCCGCACCACGTCAGACGCATCGAAGATCCGCTCGCAGTCCCAGCTGGCATAGGCCGCGGGGTCACCGGGCTTGGGCACGATGTTGACCGACGAGGTGGCGCAGCCGGCGAGCCAAGCCGCCACCGCCAGGGCCAGGACACAGGGGGACCGGCGTGTCGGGCCAGCGGCCGGGACGGATCGACCGCCGCAACGGCAAGCCGTCGTCGGCGACAGGCCGTGGGCAGGGTCCGGCTCGGCGGCGATCGGCATGGTGCAGGATTGTGCACGGGGACATGCGGCGCCGCCCGACAAGACTCGGCAGCACACGGTCCGGCGTACCGGCCAACCCGGTTGCCGAGCACGGCCCAGACACGCCAAAGCGCCAGCGGGGTCTGTGCGCCAACGCGCCGACGCACCGTTTTCGAGACAGTCGGCGGGCGCGCTGCTGCTGCAATTTGATCTGTCTCAAGTTGCCCCGTCCCGAGCGCCTGCTGCCGCGAAACGGTCACGTGCAGTGCGCAGACTGGCAGGCCTGTCCGATCTGAATCAGAACCGAATGCACAAGTCCGACGCCGTTGCTGCCCTGGGGCAAAGCGCCTTGCTCCTCCCCGTGTGGATCAAGGCGGCCCTGGCTGCCAATGACCGCCTGAAGCTGTACCTGACGGTCTTGCAGGCGGCGGCAGCGCATGCAGCCCACCCCGACGCCGAGCCGCTGGACCTGGGCCGGGAGGCGGCTGCGGCGGGCATCGAGGGGCGCTGGCTGGGTCAGCTGGCGGCCGCGTCGTCGCAGGCGGGCGGCACGCTGCTCATCCCTGAACTGGGTCGGCTGGTGCAGCAACTGGCCGTGGACCTGGGCCTCATGGCGCGCCCCGTGATCCAGGGGCAGCCGGCCGAACACGCGCTCCACAAACGCGTGAAGCACTGGGTCGAGTGGCTGGGCGCGCTCGCCGTTGGGCACAGCGGCGGCGAGACGCTCAGCGGTGAACAACTTCGGGCGTTGACGAGTGGCAAACGCGACAGCAAACGGGCCAGCAAACCGGACGACAAGCGAGACGACAAACCGGCCGGCACGCGTCCGGGCCAGCCAGAAGTACAGCACGGGCACGGCGGCGACGCAGCCGACCCCGATGGCGACAGCCTGCACCTGCTGGTGATGGACCTGCACAAGCAGCTCAACCGACTGGCCGGTACCTTGTCCGACGAACGGCTGGCCGGCGCGCATGTATGGCAACTGTTGCCGGCCGACCATGCGCGGGTGGAGGCGTTCATGCGGGGCCTCAACCGTACCGCGCCCTTGAAGTTCGAGCACCCCGGCCTCGACACCGCCGCCACCCGAGACGGCAACCGGCTGCTGCTGCAGAACGACATCGGCACCAACGACGCCCACGTGCTGGTGCTGCAGGTCGAGGACAGCACGATCACGCTGAACTACTCGGACCTGCACCGCGCGCGCTTCGAGTTCTTCCAGGCGCTGCTGGCGCCGTTCGGCGCGACATGGGCCGGCACACAGTCCAAAGTCGACACATTGCTCAACGCCGGCCAGGCCTACACCTTCGGCACCGCGCGCTTCGAATGCGTCGATGACGCAGCCCTCGACAAGGCCCTCGAAGGCATCGCCTCGCGCATTGTCTTTTTGATCGACTGGAACCGCGCGCGCAAGCGCCTGCTGCCCTTCGTTGGCAAGGCCTGCGCGATCGACGTCCTGCGAGAAGCTGCGCGGCGCGACGTCGGCCACATGGCCTGGCTCAAGGCCGGCGGCGAGCAAACCCTCTTCGACGCCATGCAGGCGGTTGGCAACGGCGCGTTCCGCATCGGCGACCGACTCGACACCGTGCTGGGCCAGGCCGATGCCCATGACCTCCTGGTCGAGGTGATGTGCCTCGCGAGCAAGGCGCTGCTGGCTGGCCTGCCGACCGCGCTGGTGGCCGACGAGACCCGGATGCTGCTGGCCCGGCGCATGCGCCAGCGCAGCAGCGAGTTCGACCTGCTCGAAGAGCATGCCGCCTACTGCCACGCCCTGGCACAAGCCGTCAGCGATGGTCTGGCGCACGACATCACTGCGTCCGCCGGAAAGGTTGACCACCAGGCTGCACGCACTTTGGCGGAACGGGCCAAAGCCTGGGAGCGCAAGGCCGATCACCTGGTGATGCAGGCGCGGGACCAGGCCCAGCGCCAGCCGCGCTGGCAACCCGTGGTGCGCCTGCTTGAGGTGTCCGATGACATCGCCGATGCGCTTGAGGAGGCTGCTTTCCTGATGAGCCTGATCGCCGAAGACCACCGGCAGGGCTGGACAAGCGACGTCCACCAGATCCTCTGCACGCTGGCGCAGGCCGTGCTGTCGGCGACGCAGGAACACATCAAGGCGCTGGCCATCGCACGCCGGCTCGCGTCCAGAAATGACAGCGGCAGCGACGCCGCCGACAGCGACGCATTCCTCGCCGCGTCGTGGAACGTGCTGCGGTCCGAGCGCAAATGCGATGAGTTGCTGCGCGCCGCCCGCCGCGCGATCCTGGCCGCCGTCCAGGACGCTGCGGCGCTGATGCTGGCCAACGACTTGGCGATTGCGCTCGAGCTGGCGTCGGACCGGCTGTTGGTTGCGGGCTATGCGCTGCGCGATCTTGCCTTCGACCAGGCCGGGGCACGGGCATGAAACCGCGCCGACCCCTCACCACGCCGGCCTGGCCGGACGCACTTTTCCTGATCGGCTGCGAGGCGCCGGCTGGCGGTGCACCGGCTGAGGCCGGGCCTGGCGCACAGGCCATGGGCTTCAAGGCCTACAACCTGTTGCGCATGGCGGGCCTGGGCCTGCCCGTGCCGCCGGCGTTTGTGATCGGCACGGCCTACTGCGGAGGCGCTACAGCCCGCGCTGCGGCCACCGAAGCGGCGACCTGGCAGCCGGGCCTGGACGCGCTGGAGCGCGCCACCGGCCTGCACTTTGGCGACGCCAGGCTGCCCTTGCTGCTGTCGGTGCGCTCGGGCGCGCCGGTGTCGATGCCCGGCATGATGGAGACGCTGCTCAACATCGGCCTGTGCGACGCCACGCTGCCGGGCTTCCTGCGCCAGACCGGCAACCCGCGGCTGGTCTGGGACACCTACCGGCGGCTGGTCGCCAGCTACGGCGAGGTGGTGGCTGGCGTGCCGGTGGCGGTGTTCGATGCCCAGAACACGGCCCTGGCCGGCACCCGCGACGAGCGCGAGCTCGACTTCGCCGAGTTGCGCACACTGACCCGGCGCTACCTCGACGCCTATGCGCAGGCCGCAGGCTTGCCGTTTCCGCAGGACCCCCGGGCCCAGCTCGCCGGCGCCATGGCTGCCGTGTTCGCCAGCTGGCAGTCGAGCAAGGCCTGCGAATACCGGCGCCAGCGCGACATCGCCGACACCGTCGGCACCGCGGTGACGGTGCAGACGATGGTCTACGGCAACGCCGGTGGTCGCTCGGGCTCGGGCGTGGGCTTCAGCCGCGACCCGGTCAGCGGCGAGCCGGCCTTGTGGATCGACTTTTTGTTCAACGCCCAGGGCGAAGATGTGGTCTCGGGCCGGCGCAGCGCCTATGGCCACGACGAACTGGCCGCCGTGATGCCGGCGGTCTGGCAGGCCCTGGGCGACACGGCGGCCCAGCTGGAAGCCGAATTTGGCGACATGCAGGACTTCGAGTTCACGGTGCAGGACGGCCAGCTCTACCTGTTGCAGACCCGGACCGGCAAATGCTCGGCACGAGCATTGGCGCGCATTGCGCTCGACCTGTGCGACGCCGGCGTGATTTCAGCCGATGTTGCGCGGCAACGCACGGCGGCGTTGACGCCGAAGGATCTGGTGAGCACACAAACCCTGTCGTCCGACGGCCAACCCTTGACGCCGCTGGCGCATGCCGCGAGTGCCAGCAGCGGCGTGGCGGTCGGCGAGATTGCATTTGACGAGACGGCAGCCCGGGCGCGCCATGCTGCGGGTGCCGCCGTGGTGCTGGTCCGCAGAGATGCGGAAACCGGCGACATCGCGGCACTTGAACTGGCGGCCGGTCTGCTGACGCAGCGCGGCGCGCGCACCTCGCACGCCGCCGTGGTCGCGCGCCAACTGGGCAAGGTCTGCCTGGTCGGCTGCGGCGCGATGCAGATCGACGAGGCGGCACGCACGCTCCGGATCGGCGAGCTGACGCTGCACGAGGGCGACTTGTTGACCCTGGACGGCAACGACGGCGCCGTTTATGCCGGCGCTGTGCACACCACCACCTTGCCGCTGCTGGACCTGCAGCACCGGCTCGCACGCTTGCGGGCCCACCCCGGCAACGCCGTGACCCCACCCAGCCCCTTGCCCCCTGAGCGCACAACATGACCCAGACTGCCATCACCACGCACCCGCCTTCGCCGACCACGCCAGCTGCAGAAACAGCGCCGCCCTGCGACCTGGACAGCCTCGTTCACACCCAACTGGCCCGGCTCACCCTGGGGCTGTCGCCGGCGTCCATGGCTGCGGCCTGTGTGGACTGGCTCACCCATTTGGCGGTGTCTCCCGGCAAGCAACAGGCGCTGGCGATGCAGGCGTTGGCAGGCGTCGGGGCGCCGCCAAAAGCAGAGCCGCAGCCCCACGACCACCGGTTCTCGGCCGCTGAATGGCAGCGCTGGCCCTTCGACCAGATCGCCGGCAAGTTCCAGCAGCAAGAGCGTTGGTGGCTGGAGGCGACAACCGGCGTGCGCGGCGTCAGCCCGCACCACGAACAGCAGGCGTCCTTTCTGGCGCGGCAGGTGCTGGACATGTGGTCGCCGTCGAACTTCCTGTTGACCAACCCGGAAGTGCTGAATGCCACGGTGACGAGCGGCGGCGCCAACCTGCTGCAGGGTGCACGCAACCACTGGCAGGACACGGCGCAGCTGCTCAAGAGCAGGCCTGCGGCCGGATCGGCGCCGTTCCAGCCGGGCCAGGACGTTGCCATCACGCCCGGCAAGGTGGTGTTGCGCAACCACCTGATAGAGCTGATCCAGTACACGCCGCAGACCCAGACCGTCTTTGCGGCCCCGGTGCTGCTGGTGCCGCCCTGGATCATGAAGTTCTACATCCTCGACCTGTCGCCGGCCAGCTCGCTGGTGCGCTACCTCGTCGAACAGGGCCACACCGTTTTCATCGTCTCCTGGCTGAACCCGGGCACTGAGGACCGCAACCTGGGCATGGACGACTACCTGAAGTCCGGCGTGATGGCGGCCATCGACGCGGTGAGCAGCATCGTGCCCAGTCAAAAGGTCCAGGCCCTCGGCTACTGCCTGGGCGGCACCTTGCTGTCCATCGCCGCAGCCTCCATGGCCCGTGCGGATGACACCCGACTGAACTCGCTGACGCTGTTGGCCTCTGAAGTGGATTTCACCGAGCCGGGAGACCTGTCGCTGTTCATCGACGAGAGCCAGTTGCAGGTGCTCGACGACACGATGGCGGACAAGGGTTATCTCGATGGCGCGCAGATGGCCGGCGCGTTTGCGTTGATGAACGCGCGGGACCTGCTGTGGTCGCGCAGGGTCAGTGCCTACTTGCTGGGCCGCAGCCCGCCCGTCAGCGATCTGGGCGCCTGGAACGCCGACGCCACCCGCATGCCCTACCGTCAGCACAGTGAGTACCTGCGCGGGCTCTACCGCGACAACGACCTGGCGCAAGGCCGCTACTTGGTCGATGGCAAGCCCGTCGCGCTGCGGGACATCCGTGTGCCTGTCTTCTCGCTGGGCCTGCAGCGCGACACGGTCGCGCCCTGGCGATCGGTCTTCAAGATCCACCTGCTGACCCGCAGCGAGGTGACCTTCTGCCTCAGCAGCGGCGGCCACAACGTGGGCGTCGTCAACCCGCCGGGGCCGGGCGTGTCGCGAAGCTACCAGCTCGCCAGCTGCGGCGCGCAGGCGAACTACGTCGATCCCGACACCTGGCTCGCCACCGCGCCGGCCCACGACGGCTCATGGTGGCCCGCCTGGGAGGCCTGGCTGCAGCAGCACGCCGGCCCGCGTGTTGCGCCGCCGACGATGGGCAACGGGCCGGCCGGTTTTGCACCGCTGGACGACGCGCCCGGCCTCTACGTCCTTATCCCCTGAAAAACTCACCATGACCCCCCACATCAAACCCGCCGCATCGGCCTCGCTACCCAGCCTGATCGGCAAGAAGGGCCTGATCGTCGGCATCGCCAACGACCAGAGCATCGCCTACGGCTGCGCCCAGGTGATTCGCCAGCTGGGCGGCGCCATCGCCGTGACCTACATGAACGCCAAGGCGGAGCCGTATGTCAGACCGCTCGCCGACCAGCTCGGCGCGGAGATCATCGCCCCGCTCGATGTGGAACAACCCGGACAGATGGCGGCCGTTTTTGACCAGATCGAGCAGCACTGGGGCCGGCTGGACTTTGTCCTGCATGCGATTGCCTTTGCGCCGGCCGCCGACCTGCACGGCCGGGTGGTCGACAGCAGTGCTGCGGGCTTTGCCCGCGCGATGGACATCTCGTGCCATTCGTTTGTGCGCCTGGCACGCCTGGCCGAGCCGCTGATGGGCGGTGGTGGTGCGCTGGTGACCATGAGCTACTACGGCGCCCAGAAAGTGGTCGCGAACTACGGGATCATGGGCCCGGTCAAGGCCGCGCTGGAGGCCACCGTGCGCTACCTGGCGGCCGAGCTCGGCCCGGCCGGCATCCGGGTGCACGCCGTGTCGCCAGGCCCGATCAGGACGCGCGCCGCGTCCGGCATCGGCGAGTTCGAGAAGCTGCTGGACAACACGGCCGCTCGTGCACCCGCGCACCAGCTGGTCACGATCGCCGACGTCGGTGCCGTGACCGCCCTGCTTTGCAGCGACGCGGCCCGGGCCCTGACCGGCAACGTCGTCTTCGTCGACGCTGGCTACCACGTGATGGGCTGAACCATGGACACCAAGGTGTTTCACATCGACCCGGCTTCGGACTATCTGGAGAACCACCCGTTCGGGGGTATCCGCGTGGGCGACAGCGCCAGCCTCATCCGCAGCGTCAGCAACCGCGACATCCAGCTGTTCGCCGCCGTATCGGGCGACGTGAATCCGGCACACGTCGACGCGCTCTACGCCAAGAGCAGCCACTTTCACGAGATCATCGCGCACGGCATGTTGGGCGCGTCCTTGATCTCGACCGTGCTCGGCACGCGCTTCCCCGGCCCGGGCACGATCTACCTCGGCCAGAGCCTGAAGTTTCTCAAGCCGGTGCATATCGGCGACACCCTGACCGTCACCGTCACGGTCAAGTCGCTGGACCCGGTCAAGCACAGCCTGGTCCTCGACACACGCTGTGTTGACCAGGAGGGCGACGTGGTCATCGAAGGTGAGGCGGAGGTTCTGGCGCCCAGGGAGAAGCTGCGCATCCTGCGGACCGAGCTGCCCGAGCCCTTGATGGCGGACAAGAACCTCCGCTACGACCAGTTGCTGGCAGCCGCCCGGGATTGCCCGCGCATCCGCATGGGCGTGGTGCATGCCTGCAGCCGCGAGGCGCTGGAGGGTGCGCTGGATGCCCACAGGCTCGGGCTGATCGAAGCGGTGCTGATCGGGCCACTGGCGAAGATGCGCAGCCTGGCCGAGCAGCACCAGCTCGACCTGACCGGCATTTGCCTGGTCGATGTCGCCCACAGCCATGCCGCGGCCGTCAAAGGTGTCGAGATGGCCCGCAGCGGCGAGGTCGAGGCCTTGATGAAAGGCAGTCTGCACAGTGACGAGTTGCTGGCCGAGGTGGTTCAGGCCAACGGCGGCCTGCGGACGGCGCGCCGCATCAGCCATGTGTTTGTGCTCGACGTGCCGCGCTACCCCAAGCCGCTGCTGATCACCGACGCGGCGATCAACGTCGCGCCGGACTTCGACACCAAGGTCGACATCGTCAAGAACGCGATCGACCTCGCGCATGCGCTGGGCATCCCGGAGCCGAAGGTGGCGGTCCTGTCGGCGGTCGAGACGGTCACGTCCAAGCTCAGGTCGGCCATGGACGCTGCCGCGCTGTCGAAGATGGCGGACCGCGGCCAGATCACCGGCGCGCTGGTCGATGGCCCGCTGGCGTTTGACAATGCGGTGTCGATGGCCGCAGCGCGGACCAAGGGCATCGAGTCACGGGTGGCCGGCGATGCCGACATCCTGGTCGTGCCCGACCTGGAGTCGGGCAACACCTTGGCCAAACAGCTGGAGTACCTGGGCGACGCCCAGGCCGCCGGCCTGGTGATGGGCGCACGGGTGCCCATCGTGCTGACCAGCCGGGCGGACTCGGCCCACTCGCGCATCGCCTCGTGCGCCATGGCGCTGCTGTGGTTGAAGTACCGAAGGCAGTTGTTGGCGTGAAAGGCAACATCCTGGTCATCAACTCGGGCTCGTCGAGCGTCAAGTTCGCGTCCTACGACATTGCCGCCGGCGCGCTGCCGGTGCGCATCCTGCACGGCACGGTTGACGGCATCGGCAGCGCGCCGCGCCTGCTGGCCTGGGCGCATGAGGGCGCGCCGCTCGAAGAATTGCCGCTTGCGCTGTCCGCGGACCACGCCGCTGGCCATCAAGCCGCCCTGGGCACCTTGATGGCATGGCTGGACCGTCACCCGTCACAAAGCCAGCCGCTCGCGGCGGTCCACCGGGTGGTGCACGGGGGTGAGCAGTTCTTGCAACCCGTGCTGGTGACACCGGACGTGGCGACAGACCTGGCACGCCTGGAACGCCTCGCGCCGCTGCACCAGCCGCACAACCTGGCCGCGATCCGGGCGATCAGGGCGGTGCAGCCCGGGCTGCCCCAGTTCGCCTGCTTCGACACGGCCTTCCACGCCGGCCAAGCCTGGGTGATGCAGGCCTATGCGCTGCCGCAGCGCATCAGCCGGGCGGGCGTGAAGCGCTACGGATTTCACGGCCTGTCCTACGAGTACATCGCCAGCGAGTTGCCCGCCGTTCTCGGGCCGGTCGCCGAGGGTCGGGTGGTGGTCGCGCACCTGGGCAACGGCGCCAGCATGTGCGCCATGAACGGGCGGCGCAGCGTGGCCAGCAGCATGGGCTTTACTGCCCTCGACGGGCTGATGATGGGCACCCGCTGCGGCAGCCTCGACCCCGGTGTCGTGCTGTACCTGATGGCCGAGCAAGGGATGTCGGTCGACGAGGTCGAGGCGGTCCTGTACCAGCAGTCCGGGCTGCTCGGGGTGTCCGGCATTTCACCGGACATGCGCACCCTCGAGGCCAGCAGCCATCCCGATGCCGCCGCCGCGATCGACCTCTATGTCAACCGCATCGCGCGCGAGCTGGGTGGGCTGGCTGCGACGCTCGGCGGGCTCGATGCGTTGATCTTCACGGGCGGCATCGGCGAACACAGCGCCACGGTCCGCCGGCGCGTGTGCCAGGACGCGGCCTGGCTCGGGATCGAGCTGGATCAGCCGGCAAACCTTGCCGGCGGGCCGTGCCTCACCAAGCCCGGCAGCCGCACCTCCGCCTGGGTCATGCAGACCAATGAGGAGTTGATGCTGGCCATGCACGCACAGACGCTGCTTGGCCAGCAAGGTGAAGGCCGAGCCTGCGGAGCGCCCGGTCTTGCTACCGGCGCCTGAGTTGGCACCGGCGACGAACAAGGCCTCGTCGATCCCGAGCCGCTCGGAGATGCGCCGCTGACGCAGCGGGCGGGCCCTGAGGTCACCCTCGACCGAGCCAGATTTGCCGCGCGACCGGGTAAAAACGCCGCCGCCCACCCGCCCGCATCGGCGAAACAGCACGACCCAGAAAAACCAAACCCACCAGCCAGGGTGCATTCCCGGGTGGTGGGTCAGTGGGTCAGTGTGTCGGTGGATCAGTAGGTCAGTGAATCGGTGGGTCAGTGGGTGGACCGCACCGATTTTTTTTGCCAATTCCTCAAAGCCGAGGATGGAGGAGAGAGAGGGATTCGAACCCTCGGAACCTTGCGGTTCGCCTGATTTCGAGTCAGGTACATTCGACCACTCTGCCACCTCTCCAGATCACCCACGGTCAGTTGGGTGAAGCCCAGCATTCTAGTCCATCAAGCCGACAGGACGTCAAGCCCGCCCAGATAGGGCCGCAGCAGCGCCGGGATGCGGATGCTGCCGTCGGCCTGCTGGTGGTTCTCCAGCAGCGCCACCAGCGCCCGGCCGACGGCCAGGCCCGAGCCGTTCAGCGTGTGCAGCAACTCGGGCTTGCTGTCGGCCTTGGCGCCGGCCCGCCTGAAGCGCGCCTGCATCCGGCGCGCCTGGAAGTCGCCGCAGTTGCTGCACGAGCTGATCTCGCGGTAGCTGGCTTGCGCTGGCAGCCAGACCTCCAGGTCGTAGGTCTTGACGGCACCAAAGCCCATGTCACCGGTGCACAGCAGCACCACGCGGTAGGGCAGCTCCAATTTTTGCAGGATGGCCTCGGCATGGCCGACCATCAGCTCCAGCGTGGCCTCGCTGTGTTCGGGCGCCACCACCTGCACCATCTCGACCTTGTCGAACTGGTGCTGGCGGATCATGCCGCGGGTGTCGCGGCCGGCCGATCCGGCCTCGGACCGGAAGCAGGGGCTGTGGGCGGTCAGCTTGACCGGCAGGTCCTCGGGTTTCTGAATCTGCTCGCGCACGCTGTTGGTCAGCGAGATCTCCGAGGTGGAGATCAGGTATTGCTCGGGCTGGTCCTCGTCGCCACCGCGCAGCACCCAGAACATGTCCTCCTTGAACTTGGGCAGCTGGCCGGTACCTTCAAGAATCTCGCGGTTGACGATGTAGGGCGTGTAGCACTCGGTGTAACCGTGCTCGGTGGTCTGCACGTCCAGCATGAACTGGGCCAGCGCCCGGTGCAGCCGGGCGATCTTGCCCTTCAAGAACGAAAACCGCGCGCCGCTCAGCCTGGCGCCGGTCTCGAAGTCCAGCCCCAGCGGCGCACCCAGATCCACATGGTCCTTGACCGTGAAGTTGTACTGGCCGGGTGTGCCCCAGCGCCGCACTTCGGCGTTGGCCGATTCGTCCGCACCCACCGGCACACTCGCGTCGGGCAGGTTGGGCAGCGCCATCAGCAGGCCGTGCAACTCGGCCTGGATCGCCTCCAGACGCTCTGCGCCGGACTTCATCTCGTCGGCAATGCCGGCCACCTCGGCCATCAGCGTGGCGACCAGCGCGGCGCTGTCGTCGCCCTTGGCCTTGTGCTGGCCAATCTGCCTGGACAGGCTGTTGCGCCGCGCCTGCAACGCCTCGGTGCGGGTTTGCAGGGTCTTGCGCTCGGCCTCCAGCGCCGTGAAGCGGGCCACGTCGAGAAAGGGCTGCGGCGTCTTGCGGGCTTCGAGGCGGGCGACGACGGCGGGCAGGTCGCGTCGCAGTAGGCTGATGTCGAGCATGGGGGTGTCCTGGGGTACGGGTCAATGTCCCGAGCGGGGGTTTACGCAGACAAACGGCACCACGTGGGTGCCGTTCAACATCGAGGGTGTGAACGGCGCGCTTAAGGTCGGGACGCGGAGAGTTCGCTCATCGACCGGTCGCCCAGGCCTTTGGGCAGCGGAAAGTGCACCGTCTCCTCCACGCCGGGCAGGCGCCGCACACTGACACTGCCCAGCTCACGCAGCCGCTGGATCACCTGCTGTACCAGGATGTCCGGGGCAGACGCACCGGCGGTCAGGCCAACACACGGGCGGCCCTCGAACCAGGCCGGCTGCAGGTCGTCGGCCGCGTCCACCATGTAAGACGGTGTGCCCAGCCGCTCGGCCAGTTCGCGCAGGCGGTTGCTGTTGCTGCTGGTCGGGCTGCCCACCACGATCACGATGTCGACCTGCGGCGCCATCAGCTTGACGGCGTCCTGCCGGTTCTGGGTGGCATAGCAAATGTCTTGCTGCTTGGGCTCGCGCACATGCGGAAACAGCCGCTTGACCTCGCCCAGGATGGCCGCGGCATCGTCCACGCTGAGCGTGGTCTGCGTGACCACCGCCAGCAACGGGCCACGCGGCCGCACACGGGCCACGTCGGCCACGTCCTCGACCAGGTAGATGCCCTCGGACAACTGGCCCATCGTGCCTTCGACCTCGGGGTGGCCCTTGTGGCCGATCATGATGAACTCATAACCCTCGCGGGCCAGCTTGGCCACCTCGACATGCACCTTGCTGACCAGCGGACAGGTGGCATCGAACACCTGAAAGCCCCGCGCGTCGGCCTCGTTGCGCACCGTGCGGCTGACACCGTGGGCCGAGAACACCAGCGTGGCGCCTGGGGGCACGTCGGCCAGGTCCTCGATGAAGATCGCGCCGCGGGCTTTCAGGTCGTTGACGACATAGGTGTTGTGCACGATCTCGTGGCGCACGTAGATCGGGGCGCCGAAGCGCAGCAGCGCCCGCTCGACGATCTCGATGGCGCGGTCCACGCCGGCACAAAAACCGCGCGGCTCGGCCAGCAAGACCTCGTTGACAAAGGATGTCGCCACAGGCAGCGACTCTGGCAGCGGCTCAATGGCCATCACAGCACCCCGATCACATGAACTTCGAAGGTGACCGGTTGACCGGCCAGCGGGTGGTTGAAGTCGAACAGCAACCAGGCCTCACCGGTATCCCGCACCAGGCCGGCATAGCTGCCTGAGCCGTCCGGCGTGGGGAACTGCACCACGTCGCCGACGTGGTAGTCGGCATCCGGATCACCCAGCTCGGCCAGCAGGCTGCGTTTGACACGCTGCAGCATCTCGGGATTGCGGTCGCCAAAGGCCTCACCGGCGGCCAGTGAAAACACCGTGCGGGCGCCCTCGGCCAGGCCGAGCAGGCGGCGCTCCAGCGCCGGGGCCAATTGGCCGGCGCCCAGCGTCAGCGTGGCGGGCTTGTCGGCGAAGGTGTTGATCACATCCGCGCCGTCGGGGCCGGCAAGCCGGTAATGCAGGGTCAGGAACGACCCCTCCTGAATGGTGATCACGCTAAAGGGGGGTGTGTTGGGGGAGGCGGGCGGCAAATCGCCCGAATAGACTGGCTTCATTCTACGGGCCGGCCTGGTGGCTGCCCGCCCAGCTGCCCTCCCGCCAACCCACGCCGCCGGCGCCACACCATGTCGATCAAGCTCATGCCTGCCGAAGCCCGGCCCCGAGAAAAGCTGCTGCAGCACGGTGCGGCCAGCCTGTCGGACCCCGAACTGCTGGCCTTGTTGCTGCGCACCGGCGTGCGCGGCCAGGGCGTGCTGCAGATGGCCGGCGCGGTGCTGGCGCGTTTTGGCGGCTTCGCGGCCCTGCTGCATGCCGATGCCGGCGACTTGAAATCGGTCAAGGGCATGGGCCCGGCCAAACGCGCCGAGCTGGCCGCAGTCATCGAGATGGCCCGGCGCGCGCTGGCCCAGCGCCTGAGCGCAGCGCCGGTGTTCGACTCGCCGCAGATGGTCAAGGACTACCTGCAACTGCACCTGGGCAACCTGCCGCACGAGGTGTTTGCGGTGCTGTTTCTGGACGGCCAGCACCGGCTGATCAAGCTCGACACGATGTTCACCGGCACGCTGGGGCAAACCAGCGTCTATCCGCGCGAGGTGGTCAAACGCGCGCTGGCGCACAACGCCGGGGCGGTGATCCTGGCGCACAACCACCCGTCCGGCGTGGCCGAGCCCTCACGCGCCGATGAGTTTCTGACCCAGTCACTGAAAAGCGCGTTGGCGCTGATCGATGTGCGGGTGCTCGACCACCTGGTGATCGGTTGCGGCCAGGTGGTGTCGTTTGCCGAACGGGGGTTGCTGTGAGCCCGATGCGCCCCAGGTGCGCCCGTTGAAGGTTCACAGCCTGGCCGAGCTGGGCGCCATCCGCGAGGCCATGCGGCGTGCCGCGCTGGCCGACGCCCAGCAGCAGGCCCGCGCGCTGGCCTTGCAGCAGGCGCTGTCGGCCCAGGCGCGCCAGCAACCGCTGCCCGATGGCCTGTTTGCACGCAGCGTGGGCACGGTGCACCCGCTGCGTGACAGCGGGCTGGCCGATATCGACCGGCCACGCCCGGCACCCCATCCACGCCAGCGCGACCTGGACGAGCAGGCTGCATTGGCCGAATCGCTGTCGGACGAGGTCAATGTCGAATCGCTGCTGCTGACCGACGACGGCCTGAGCTTCCGGCGGCCCGGCATCGGGCCCGACGTGGTGACCAAGCTGCGGCGCGGCGACTGGGCGCTGCAGGGCCAGATCGACCTGCACGGCTGCACCCGAGACGAAGCCCGCGAAGTGCTGGCCGGCTACATCCGCGACAGCCACCGCCTGGGCAAACGATGCCTGCGGGTGGTGCACGGCAAGGGCAACGGATCGCCCGGCCGCCAGCCGGTGCTCAAGGCCCGGGTGCAGCGCTGGCTGGCGCAGTGCGGCGAGGTCATCGCCTTCTCGCAGGCCAGCGGCCCGCAAGGTGGCGCCGGCGCGCTGATGGTGCTGCTGGCCGGCAGCCGCTGACGTGGGGCGCAGGGCCGGGGGCAACAGGCCCGACGTTAAGTTTCGGTTCAGCCGAAGCAGGTCCAATCCGGCAATTCAACCCCCGTCCTGGCAACCGTTTTGGCGACACCTCCCCCGCTGCATTTGCTGCTGCTCGAAGACGATCAAGACCTGGGTCAGGCCGTTGCCGATCACCTTCGCGGCGCAGGACACCGGGTGCAGTGGTGCCTGAGCATCGCCGACGCACGGGCCGCACCGGCGCCCGACATGGCCTTGCTGGACCTGCACCTGCCCGACGGCGATGGCCTGGACCTGCTGCGCACCTGGCGCGCGGCGGGCCAGGCTTGGCCGGTGATCGTGCTGACCGCGCGCGATCAGGTCAGCGACCGCGTCCGCGGCCTGCAAGCGGGCGCCGACGACTACCTGGTCAAACCCTTCGACTTGGACGAGTTGCTGGCCCGGGTCAACGCCGTGTCACGCCGCATGCTGGTGCCGGGTACTGCCCGACCGCCCGGTGCAGCCGGCCATTGGCACATCGATCTCGATGCCCGCACCGCCTGCCGTGGGGCTGAACGGCCCGACCTGACCCAGATGGAGTGGGCCGTGCTGGCCTGCCTGGCGCAACGGCGCGGCCGCATCTGCAGCCGCAACCAGATCGACAGCCAGCTCGATGCGGCGGGCCTGTCGGGGGCGGCCAGCAATTCTCTGGAGGTGATCGTCAGCCGATTGCGCAAGAAGCTGGGGCCCGACACCATCAGCACCCACCGCGGCTTGGGGTACCGGCTTGAAGCCTGATCGCTCATCGCCCGACGCCAGGCTTTTGGGCGCCAACACAGGCCGCAACACCACCCCGCCGGCGCATGCTCCCAGCCGCGCCAGTGCCCGGCATCGCCTTGGCGTGCCGGTGGAGGCGGCGCCTCGACGCCTGCAGTCCCAGCTGCGCCGTGAGTTGCTGGCCTTGCTGGCCGGCGTCTGGCTGCTGGGGGCAACCGCGGCGGGTCTGGGTCTGTGGCACGAGACCGACGAGGTGCTCGACAGCGCATTGACCGAGACGGCGCAGCGCCTGCTGCTGCTGCCCGATGCGGCACTGGCCGTGCCCGACACCGCAGACCACCTGGCCACGCTCGGTCCGCACCAGGAGTTTGTGGTCTACCAGGTGTTCGACCGCCAAGGCGCGCTGCAGCTGCATTCGCACGATGCGCCGGCCACGCCGCTGGACGCCGACGCGCCGGACGGATTGCGCGAGGCGCGTGGCTGGCTGGTGCTGACCTTGAGCGCGGCTGACGGCTCTCGGCGCGCCCAGGTGGCCGAGCGTATGGCGCACCGCAACGAGGTGTTGTGGGCCAGTGTGGGCTGGCTGGTGGGCGTCTTGCTGGCGATGTTGCCGCTGGCAGCGATCGGCGTGGGCTGGGTGCTGCGGCGCGGCTTCCAGGTGCTGGAGCCCGCGCGTCTTGACCTGGCCCAGCGCCAACAGAACGACTTGCGGCCGCTGGCGCTGACCGCCGCCCCCGCCGAATTGCAGCCGTGGCTCGACACCGTCAACAGCCTGCTGGTGCGGGTGCAGGCGCTGGTCGACAGCGAGCGCAGCTTTGCCGCCCATACCGCGCACGAGCTGCGCACACCCCTGGCCGCGGCCATGGCGCAGGCCCAGCGTCTGGTGCAGGCCAGCGGCGACCCCGCCACCCGCGAGCCGGCACAGGCGTTGCTGCGCCAGTTGGCCCGGCTGACACGGCTGGCCACCCGCTTGTTACAGCTCGCGCGGGTTGAATCCGGCGTCGCCCTGCAGCACGCGCCGGTCGATCTGGTGCAGCTGGCCCTGCTGGTGGCGGACGACTTTGCCGAGGCCCAGCGCAGCGGCCGCCTGTTGTTGCAGGTCGACGCCCGGCCGCTGCCGGTGCAGGCCGACATCGACGCCCTGGGCATCGCACTGCGCAACCTGATCGACAACGCGCTCAAGCACGGTGGTGAAAATGCCCGCGTGACGGTGCACATCGACGGCCAGACCTTGCGGGTGGACGATGACGGTCCGGGTGTGGCGGCCGACCGGGTGGCCGGCCTGGTGCGCAAGTTCGAGCGCGGCAGCGCCAGCTTTGCGGTCACCGGCAGTGGCCTCGGGCTGAGCCTGGTCGACACCATCGCGCGCCAATCGGGCGCACGGCTGGTCTTGACATCACCACTGGCGGACGGCCATGGCTTCAGCGCCTGCCTGCGTTTCGACCTTGACCTGGATCATCGTCCGGCCTGATCACAAGCCCACTGGCCACCGGATCGCGGGGCCGACGGCGGACCGGTTCAGCTTGGGTTCACGCTGATCGGGATGATCCGGGGTGCGCCACATCCCGGCGTCGACAAAGGATCTGCATGACCGCCACCCGCCACCCTTGCCGCCGCCAGCGCGCACCGGGCGCACGCTTCAGGCTGGCCGCGCTGGCCGCGCTGGCCGCGCTGTTGCCCGCCACCGCCGCGCTGGCCACCAGCACCTTCGGCAGCCTGGCCAACTTCGACAGCGTCAACGACACAGGCCGGACCGCGCACGGCTTCGAGATCGAGCTCGAAGGGCTGGACAAGAGCCGGATTGCCGATGTCTTCGGCCTGAACCGCAACTTCGGCACCGCCTCACCCGGCGATGTGGAGCGTTACGGCCTGCCCACCGTGTCCGATCTGCTGGACGGCACCGGCAAGGTCATCGGATCAAAAGTCACCTACCTCGCCAGCTTTGCCAACAACACCTGGAGCGCCGGCACTGCGTCGGGCGTGTTCAACACCCCGGGCGAGAGTTGCTGGACCTTTGGCAATGTCGGCTACCCGAACGTGCCCTGCGACCATTTCGGCGTCAGCACGATCGGCTCGCCCACCCGGACGACCTACAGCTGGCTGGTGGAGGTGGCCGGCTCGCCCGGCGTGCTCAGCGCCGCCGGGGTGGCGATCCCGTCGGTGACCTTCACCCCGCCCCCGCCCCCGGTGCAGGGCCAACCGCCGCAGCCCGTGGTGGCCGTGATCCAGGCCCAGCGGCTGGACCCGGTGGTGCCGCAGAACAACGCCTTCTGGGTCAAGATCGTACAGACGACCCTGCCCGGCAACGTCGATCTCAACGAGTTGATGGGCGGGCACAACCCGTTCGAGAATCCGGGCGTGGCCGCGCTGAACGACAAGACCGAAACCGAGATTGAATGGCAGGTGCTTCAGCCGGGTTTTGTGGACGAGGTCAGCAAGGCCGTGCAGCCCAATGGCGACCCGTCGGTGGTCATCCGCTACGAGTTTTTCAAGTACAAGGGCAGCTTCGACGACGAGGGCCTGGTAGACCCGAAAGCCGCTGAAACGCCGCACGGCAATGTGCTCAATCAATTTGTCGGCAACTACGTGGGCGAGCAGATTGCCGGATTCAACGCGGTGCAAGCCGTGCCCGAGCCGCAGACCTGGGCGCTGATGCTGGCCGGCATCGTGATGGTGGGGGCGCTGGTCAGGCGCCGCGGCTGAACGCCACGCAGCCAAGTTGAGCTTTGCGCCGACCGGCTGAGGCCGGTCTGGCGCCGTGGGTGCTCAGCCGCCCTTGTTGCGCATCCAGTCCGCTGTGCCAAAAAAACTCTCGGCCAGCCGCTGCGCCAGCGTCGCATCCACGCCCTGCTCGCCCAT